>JADMIO010833475.1_pt1 | contig 51559 bp, 55 predicted proteins | sample 8958161 | NCBI WGS metagenome assembly JADMIO01 (sample SAMN16585339, study PRJNA669376) | soil metagenome | isolation source: Crop rotation soil | place: USA: Cullars Rotation, Alabama | collected 2011
GACAACTTGTCCACGTGGAATTCTAAGCTTAGGATCCCAATGTGCTGGAAAGCGTCGCGACGCGCCGGGCAAGCAATGCTGCAAGCCCGGCCAGCAACGCAGGTGCCGCGCCGCTCAGCAGTACTCCGGTGGCAATGTTGTAAGCATCGGGAGCGTTCGGACTGTTTCGCACGAGGAACATGATCACGCCCTCGATCGCCATGCCGACCACGCCCGCCATCGCGGCGCTCGACAGCAGCCAACCCGCCGAACGCGGACTGACCCAAATGGCCAGCGCCGAGATAAGTGACAGCGCCATAGCCGCTGCTGCGGCGACGACCAACGCATAGCCCCAAGCCAACGTCGGCGCGCTTGGACTGTCGGCGAAGATCGGCATCGTGGCGATGAGCAGTGTCAGAACCGAAGACAACGCAGCCGCCAGGGCGAGCAAAAATACTAAAAAGCGCATGCAATATCCCCTCATCCGCCGGATGGCGCGCCCCCACCAACGAGGCTAGCCGAACTCCCGATCGGCGACCAGATGCAACGCGCGACATGCACCGGACATGAACGCTATCAGAGGATTGCCCGGGCGCGCGCAGCGCAAGTGGACTATGCTGCGTTGAGATCAAGGTTTCACGACAAGCCAGGTGCGCATGCACTCGCTGCTTTCCAAGGCCGGCCTTCCCGCCGTCGGTATTTTTTCGGAACTGACGGCCGACGAGCGCGCCGCGCTGATGGCGGGGCTCGAGACGCAGGCCCTGAAGCGCGGCGACGTGCTGGTGCGGCAGGGCGAGGCCGCCGACGCTCTCTACATCGTCATCTCCGGCCGCTTTTCCGTAACCCTCGAAGGCCGGCGTGAACCACTCACAGAAATCGGGCCCGAGCAGCCGATCGGCGAGATCGCCTTTCTCACCGGGGGCACGCGCACCGCAACAGTGACGGCCATGCGCGACAGCTTGGTGCTGCGCCTCGGGCGGACCGAGTTCGATGCCATCGCCGCCAAGTGCCCCGGAATCTGGCACACGCTCACCGCGTCGCTGGCCCAGCGGCTAGCCGCCACGACGAGCGTTTCGCAGCCGACCTCGCAGGAGGCTCGCCCCCGCACCATTGCCATCATTCGCGCCGGCGGCGCACACATCCCCGAACGCTTCCTCGAGCAGTTCAACAGCGTCTTTTCGACCAACGCCAACACGCTGGTGCTGGATTCGGCCCGCGCGGCCGACCTTCTCCCTCCCCTCGACAGCGCCGAGGCGACGCAAGCGCTCAACCAGCTCGAAAGCTCTTACGACTACCTGGTCTTCGTTGCAGACGGCGAGCTCACGCCCTGGTCGCAGAAGGCGATCCGGCACGCCGACCTGGTGCTCGCCGTGGCCACGCCCAATGCCGACCCGGCTCCCAATGCGCTGGAGCAGCTTGCGGCGGCCTTCGTCAATACGGAGGCCCGGCGCCTCGTCGTCGTCCACGAGCGGCGCGAGCCGATTTCCGGCACCATGCGCTGGCTGCGCCGCCGCGACCTCGCCATGCATCATCACGTGGCGCTCGACGATCGGAGCACCACACGGCGGCTCTATCGCTTCATCAACGGCACGGCGTTGGGTCTCGTCGCCTGCGGCGGGGGCGCGCTCTGCGCCGCGCATGTCGGTCTTTACAAAGCGCTGCTCGAATCCGGATTCGAATTCGACATCGTCGGCGGCACGTCGGCAGGCGCGGCGATGACCGGCGCCTTCGCCATGGACAAGCACCCCGACGACATCGACCGCGGCACGCACGACATCTTCGTCACCAACAAGGCCATGCAGCGCTACACCTGGCCGCGCTACTCGCTGCTCGACCACCGCCACTACGACACGCAGCTGTCACGCTACTTTGGCGGCATCAACATCGAGGACCTCTGGATCCCGTTCTTCTCGGTGTCGACCAACCTGTCGAGCTACGAATTGCACCGCCACGACCGCGGCGACCTGTTCGAGGCGATCCGTGCGTCGGCCTCGATCCCGGTGCTGCTGCCGCCGGTCTACACGCCCGAAGGCGAGATGCTGGTCGACGGCTGTCTGCTCGACAACGTACCCATCGCCACCATGCACGCGCTGAAGAGCGGGCCGAACGTCGTCGTAAGCTTCGACATCCCCGAACTGGAACGCTTCGACGTGAAGTACGGCGAGCTTCCCTCGCGCGCCGAACTGATCCGCATGTCCATCAACCCGCTGACGCGCGGCAAGCTGCCGGAGGCGCCGGGCCTCACTACCGTGCTGATGCGCTCGCTGATGGCGGGACGCGACGACTTCCTCCGGCAAATGAAGCCGGACGACGTCCTGTTCATGCCGCCCATCCCCGCCAACATGGGCATACTCGATTGGCAGCGGCATGCGGAGCTTGTGCGCAACGCCTACTGGTGGGGACTGGAAGAGGTGCAGCGCCTGAAGAGGGCGCGGCACCCGTTGATCGCCGCGGTCGAGGCCGCGGCGGCGACGCCAGGTTAGGCGGCTACACGCCTATGAGTTTTAGGACGGGCACCGCTGGAGGTCGGCGGGGGCGCGGGTCCACACAAAGGTTTCGCCGAGCATCTTGATGCCCTTGTACCCGTGGACCGACAGCTTGTTGCCCTGCGGCGTGAGCTCGACGCTGAACTTGGCGTCTCTGTCCGGATCGTAGATCCAGCCCTCGTCGTAGGTTCCGTCACCCATGGGCTTCACGTCGCCGAGGATTTCCAAGCCGCAGCCTTCGGAATTCTTCGCGTCGGCGACCCACACGACCTTGCCGCACACTGCATCGCCACACTCGGTGATCTCGACCGCGCCGCGGCCAGTGTGATCCAGCCAGACGCCGAGCACAGCGTCGTCGGCCGCCAAACTCAAGCCCGCTGCCGCCGTCATCACTGCGGCCGCTGCGAGAACCACCTTGCCAATTCTTGTCATCGCCATTTCCCTACCGAAACTTGCGAACTGCCCCGCAAGGCCGTTCGCCTGCGCCCACCCTTGTCCGTCGCATGTATTAGAATTGCGCCGGTCAGATGTCACGCGGTCCAACGCTCAAATGGACGATAAGCCGACAAATACGCGCGGCGCAATTGAACGCGCGCGCGGTCGCGGGTGGATCAGCCGAAATCGGGCTTCGAGCCGCGCAACCGCTTGACGTGGCTGCGCTTCGCCTTCGCATCCCGGCGCCGTCCCTTCTCCGCCCGGCTCGGCTTGGTCTTGATGCGCCGCTTGGGCACGATGCAGGCTTCGCGGATCAGCTCGAACAACCGCGCCTGGGCATCCTCGCGGTTGCGCTCCTGGGTGCGGAAGCGTTCGGCGCGAATGACGAGCACGCCGTCGTCGGTGAGGCGCCGCCCAGCGAGCCTCACCAGCCGCGCCCGTACCTCCCCCGGCAATGCCGTCGATAAGGCAACGTTGAAGCGCAGCTCAACCGCGGTCGATACCTTGTTGACGTTCTGGCCTCCGGGGCCCGACGAGCGCACGAAGCGCTCCTCGAGCTCGCTCTCGTCGATCGTCACGCTTTCGCTGATGCGGATCGTGCCCACAGGTCAGCTCCCCGCGCGGCGGGCGAACGGTCGCCAGCCCTTGAGGTCGCGGAGGATCTCGCGCGCCGCGTTGTGGCCCGGTGCGCCGGTGACGCCGCCGCCCGGGTGGGCGCCCGAGCCGCACAGGTAGAGCCCCGCGAGCGGCAACCGGTAATCGGCGTAGCCGAGAGAGGGGCGCGCGGAGAACAGCTGGTCGAGGCTCAGCGCGCCGTGGAAAATGTCGCCGTCGACCATGCCGAAGCGACGCTCCAGATCGAGCGGCGAGAGTATCTGCGCTGCGATCACCGCGCGCTCGAAGTTTGGTGCGTAGCTCGTCACCGTGTCGATGACGAGATCGGCAAACGCTTCCTTCTCACCCGCGTCTTCCCAGCTGCGGCCAGCAGGCAAATGCGGGGCGACGTGCTGCACGAACAGGCTGGCGACATGCTGCCCTGGAGGTGCCAGCGAGTCATCGAGCGTCGAGGGAATGAGCATTTCGACGACCGGCTGGCGCGACCATCCATCTTTGCGCGCATCGTCGTACGCGCGTTCCAGATAGCCGATGTCGGGCCCGATGATAATGCCGGCACCGTGGTGGGCCTGCGCATTCGTGCCGGGCAGGCAGGTGAAGCTAGGCAGCTCGCTCAGCGCCACGTTCATGCGGAAGGTTCCGGAGCCCGTCCTCATGCGCGTGAAGAGCGCGCGCGTTTCCGGCGCAATCGCATCCGGCGGCAGCAGGTCGCGGAACAGGAGTTTGGGGCCGACATTGGCGACGACGGCACGCCCCGGTATTTCTTCGCCGTTCTCCAGGATGACGCCGCGGGCCGCACCATCGCGCACCGCGACCTGGTGCACCTTGGCGCCGAGGCGAATATCAACACCGCGCATCCGGGCGGCCGAAGCCATGGCCCGCGTGATCGCACCCATGCCGCCGATCGCGTGCCCCCAGGCGCCACGCTTGCCGTTCACCTCGCCGAAGCAATGGTGCAGCAGCACGTAGGCGGTGCCGGGCGTCGACGGCGCCGCGTAGTTGCCGACGATGCCGTCGAACGCGAACGCACCTTTGACCACATCGCTCTCGAACCAGTCGCCGAGAAAGTCCGCCGCGCTGCGCGTGAAAAGATCGAGCAATATCCGCTGCTCGTCGACGCTGCGCCGAAGCAGGGACCTGCCGACTCCAGCACCCTTGATCAACTCGACGATGCCGCCGCCGGCATTGGGTGGCGTTACCAGAACGAGATCGCGCAAGGCGTCGGCGGCGCGCTCCAGCATCGCGTCGTACGCCGGCAGCCGCTCCGCGTCGCGTTTGGAGAACCGAGCGATCGCCGCCTGACGTTCCGCCTGTTCGCCGCGCATCAACAGATAGCGCTGGTCGTCGATGGGCCAGAAGTTCGCCGCCGGACGCTGCACGATCCGGAGTCCGTGCCGCTCCAGCTCGAGGTCGGTGATGACTTTCGGATTGAGAAGGCTCACCGTGTACGACGCGACCGAGTTGCGAAAACCGGGATGGAACTCCTCGGTCACTGCCGCGCCACCGACCACGTCGTTCTTTTCGAGCACGACAACCTTGAGCCCCGCCGCAGCGAGATAGGCGGCGCACGTGAGCCCGTTGTGCCCACCGCCGATCAGAACGACATCGGTTTCGCGGGAAGACTTCATGCCTCGTCGGATCCTGCCGTCATTGCGGGCGATTACCGCGCCTGCCGGGCAGGAGGTACGCCTTATGCGCGGTGGCGGACAATCTATTACCGCTGATTAACACTGATCATCTCGATCTTGCTCGAATCCGCGACGTTAGTGTCTCGTTTAGTACGCCCGCCTAGCTTGGGGTGTCTCGAAACGCGCACGGCTGGAGCCTGGAGCCCATGCAGATCGCCGCGAACGCCAAGTCCCGCGCCCGCCGCGTTGCGCACGATGACACGTCTGCTCGGCTCGCCGGCCTGATGATCGTGTCGCTCTTCCCGGCATTCTTCTGGACTGCGCTCATCGGCGGCATCGGTTCGGCCGTCGGTCACAGCCCAAGCGCCGTGTCGCTCATGACCATCGGCACGGCGATCGCCGTCTTCTGCGCCGCCGTCGGCCAGATGCTGTCCAACCGCAACTGAATCCTGAAACTGCTTAGCTGACGCCACCCCAGCCGCAACGCATCCGCTGGCAGGTGCCGCCGCGCACGCCCTTGCAGGGCACGCGGACGAAGCGGCACGCCCGGCAGCTGTAGCTCGACAGGCAGCCCCGGTAGGAACCACCCCTGCCGAAGTTGCAGGTGCGAATTGTCTGGCAGTCGCGCTGAGGATTGATGAGACCGCCCGGCCCTTCCTGGGCGCGCAAGTCGGGGGCCATGGCAATCGCCGCGGCCAACGTCATCGCCAATAGACCCAGTCGCCGCATGCGCATGCCCCGATGCATCCCAAGCGCAAGCAGTGTGTGGGAGAGCCGCGACGGTGGCAACCGAATGGCCATTTCTCAGTGCACGACATGCGCACCGGTGTGCCGTTGTGGCCACGCCTTGCATAGGCCGGCCAAGCGCGGCGGGCCGCCGAAGAAAGACCGCCCGCTTCGCGCCTGTGGATTACTCGGCCGCCTTGCGCGCCGGTTGCTGCACAGCAGCCATGTAGTCGTTGAGCAGGTTCTCCGTGATCGCGCCGGGCTTGTACTTGTGCTCGCCGATCTCGGACACCGGTGTCACCTCGGCGGCGGTGCCGGTGACAAACACCTCGGAGAAATCCTTCAACTCCTCGGGCATGATCGCCCGCTCGATCACCTGATAGCCTCGCTTCTTGGCGAGATCGATGACCGTGCGCCGCGTGATGCCGTCGAGGAAGCAGTCGGGGTCCGGCGTATGGATGACACCGTCCTTGATGAGGAAGATGTTGGCGCCGGTGCACTCGGCAACGCGCCCGCGCCAGTCGAGCATGAGGGCGTCGGCATAGCCAGCGTTCTCGGCCCGGTGCTTCTCCACCGTGCAGATCATGTAGAGGCCGGCGGCCTTGCTCTTCGAGGGCGCAGTTGCCGGATCGGGGCGGCGATACTTCGCCATCGTCAGGCGAATACCCTTCAGCCGCTGTTCCAGCGGGAAGTAGGAGCCCCACTGCCACGCTGCAACTGCGAGATGGATCTTGGTCGCCTGCGCCGACACGCCGATCTGCTCGGAGCCGCGCCAGGCAATCGGCCGGATGTAGCAGTCGGAGAGCTTGTTGGCCTCGACCACGTCCCGGCAGATCTTGTCGATCTCGGCGGCGGTGTAGGGCACGTCGAAGTCGAGCATCTTGGCGCTGTCGATCAGCCGCTGCGAATGCTCCGACAGCTTGAAGATCGCGCCGCCATAGGCGCGCAGGCCCTCGAATACCGCACTGCCGTAATGCAAGGCGTGGGTCAGGACGTGGATGTTCCCCTCGCGCCAAGGGACCATCTTGCCGTCGATCCAAATAAGGCCGTCACGATCGTGAAAGGGAGCCGGCGCGGACATGCATTCTCTCTCCGTAGACTTTCGCGCTCAGATCGTTACTAAGCTGGCCCGATGACGAGCCTGCTGGCGGGCAACGCTGCTGGTGATCCAGATCGCCCCCGCGCCCCTCGCTCAAGCTCATTGCTGCTCGTGCGAATGCGCCGATCGCCTGCGCAAAATGACTTGCCATGACTAACAATCGAGGCCAAATAAGTCAACATGACTGACATAACGTCCGACAGCGTTGCGGGCCGCCGCATGTCGCGCTCATCCGCCGCGCAACCATCCGCCAACGGAGCAACGCAACCCCGGCCTGAAAGTGGTCCCCAGACCGACCTCGCTGCCTGCGTCGAGCTGCTGTTCTTCGCCTATCGGGATTTCACCGGAGGCCCCGACGCGGTGCTCGAGGAGTACGGCTTCGGCCGCGCCCATCATCGCGTCCTGCACTTCGTGCATCGCAATCCCGGCCTGCGCGTCGCCGACCTGCTCGACATCCTGAAGATCACCAAGCAGAGCCTCGCCCGCGTTCTAAAGCAGCTCATCGATAAAGGTTTCATTATGCAGCGCGCCGGAAACGACGACCGGCGCGAGCGGCGGCTGTTTGTGACGGCCAAGGGCGGGCGCCTGGCCGAGAAACTTTCCACCCAGCAAATCAAGCATATCGAGGCCGCGCTGGCCAAAGCAGGCCCTGGGGCCGCGGAGTTTGCGCATCGCTTCCTTTTTGCCATGATTACGGAGTCGGATCGTCCGCGCGTCGAGGCGCTGGTAAAGCTCGCATCCGGCAAGCGCGCTTGACGAAGCGACGTCTCTAACGAGGGGCAAACATGAGATCCGCCAAAGTCGCGAGCGCACCGCTTCCCGACAACGCTCCGCACGTGCTCATCGTCGACGACGATCAAAAGATCCGCGATCTCCTCGGACGCTATCTTTCCGAGCAAGGCTTCCGCGTGACGACCGCACAGGATGCAGCCACGGCACGCGCGGGCATGCGCGGTCTCGAATTCGACGCCGTGCTGCTCGACGTGATGATGCCGGGCGAGAACGGTCTCGATCTCGCACGCGAGCTCAAAGCGACGCGTTCCATTCCCATCTGCATGCTGACCGCGCGCTCCGAGCCCGAGCATCGCATCGAGGGTCTGGAAGCCGGCGTCGACGACTATCTGCCGAAGCCGTTCGAGCCGCGCGAGTTGCTCCTGCGTTTGCGCAATATCCTGCGCCGTGCTGCAGGCGGCTCCGGCCCGAGCGAAGAGGTGCGCATGGGCAACCACGTGTTCCACGTGTCGCGCGGCGAGCTCAAGCACAACGAAGAAACGATCAAGCTGACTGAGCGCGAGCGCGACCTCTTGCGCATGTTCGCCCAGCGCATCGGCAGCCCCATTCCGCGCCACGAGCTCGCACCGGAGGATTCAACCGGCAGCGACCGTGCAATCGACGTGCAAATCAACCGTCTGCGGCGGAAAATAGAGACCGACCCGTCCAATCCCGTGTACCTCCAGACAGTGCGCGGCAAAGGGTATATTCTCTATTCAGATTGATCTGCCGCATTTCGAGGTCGGTTGATGCTCGCCAGAGGCGAGGAGCCCGAGCGACGCCCCTTCTTGCCGTGGCAAACGCTGCGGCAAGTGCTGGCACGCGTCCACCTGCCTCGACGGCTGCGCTGGCCGCGCCGCGACGACTTCCGCGTCCCGCCACCCCTGCTGACGCTCTGGCAGAAGTTGCCGCCGACACCCACCTGGTTGACGACCTTCTTCACCTGGTTCGCGAAGACCCATAACCGCAACATGCAGATCATCGGCGGCTGGATCGCCGACATTCTGCCCAAGGGTCTCTACGCCCGCGCCCTGATCATCATCATCGCGCCCATCGTCGTGCTCGAAGGCGTCGTCGCCTTCGTGTTCATGGAGCGCCACTGGCAGGCGGTGACGCGCCGTCTGTCGGAGGCGACGGCTCGCGACATTGCGGCCGTCATCGACATCTACGAGGACTATCCCAAGAAGGACGAGTACAGCCAGCTCATCGAAATGGCGCGCGACCGGCTGAACCTGTCGATGCAGGTGCTCCCGCCCGGCGACTTGCCGGCCCCGCGGCCGAAGCCGTTCTTCGCGCTGCTCGACCGCGCGCTGTCGGACGAGATCCGCCGCCAGGTGCAGAAGCCGTTCTGGATCGACACCGTCGGGCAATCGCGGCACGTGGAGATCCGCGTCAAGCTCGAGAACGCGATCCTGCGCTTCGTCGCCACGCGCTCGCAAACGTACGCATCAAACTCGCACATCTTCCTGCTGTGGATGATCGGCTCGTCGGTGATCCTGCTCACCGTCGCCATTCTCTTCCTGCGCAACCAGATCCGCCCGATCCTCCGGCTTGCCGAGGCGGCGGACGCATTCGGCAAAGGGCGCCGTGTGCCGGACGACTTCCGCCCGCGCGGCGCGCGCGAGGTGCGGCAGGCGGCGACGGCGTTCTTAGAAATGCGCGACCGCATCACCACGCACGTCGAGCAGCGAACCACCATGCTCGCGGGCGTCAGCCACGACCTGCGCACCATCCTCACGCGCTTCAAGCTGGAGCTGGCGCTGCTCGGCGACACGCCCGAAGCCCTGTCGCTGCAGGCGGACGTGCGCGAGATGCAGGACATGCTCGAGGACTACCTGGCGTTCGCCAAGGGCGACGGCGGTGAAGAATCCGCGCCGACCAATTTGCGCGAGCTGCTCGAAGAGGTGGAGGTCGAGGCGCAGTACTTCGGCACGCCGATCGAGCTGAAGATGCGCAAGCGGCGCGAGGATCTGGTGCTGCCGCTGAAACGGCAGGCGTTCAAGCGCGCCGTCACCAACCTCGTGTCGAACGCGGCGCGCTTCGGCGATCAGATCATCATCCGCGGCGCTGTCGAGGGCCAGTGGGTGCGCGTCGAGGTGGACGACAACGGTCCGGGGATTCCGCCCGAGGAACGCGCCAACGTGTTCAAGCCGTTCTACCGGCTCGACCACGCCCGCAACCAGGACGAGGGCAACACCGGTCTCGGCCTTGCCATCGCCCGCGACATTGCAAAGAGCCACGGCGGCGACATCACGCTCGGCGAAAGCTCGATGGGCGGCCTGCGCGCCGTGATCTCCGTCCCGCTCTAATCAGGACAGCGCGCCGGGGGGTACGGACGCCGCCGCGTCGGTGCCGGGCTCTGGGGTCGGCGACTGCGGCGCAGAGCGCTTGCGCACGCCGTCACAGCACGACCTCACAAACCCGCAGAGCTTCGCGAATGCCCCGTCGACTTCCTGCAGCAGGCGCTCGCCGCGGCGGAGTTGCCGGTCGAGGGCGGCCATGGTCTTCGCCAGGCCCGGATCGTCGTCGGAGAGCCAGGTGCGATAGACCGAAGCGTAAACCGCGGCGAGACCCGCGGCCCGCGCCTGCCCGTCGAGGCCTTCGGCTCGAATCCCGGCGGCGCGCAGCATCCACGCCTGCGATTGCCCCACGGCACACGCGACAGACGGATCGAGCGTCCAGGACGCAGCGATCGACTTCAGCGCCGGCTTATATGCGGCGAGCACGTCGAAGCGGCTCATGACCACCTCGAACAGCGCATCGCGCGCCGGCTGCGTGCCCGTGCGATGAGGTGCGCGCGCCAGCACCGCGTCGTCGACCATGCGCACGAACGCTGCGAGCACATCCGACTTGCTGTCGAACTCGCGCCGCACGTCGACCAGGCTCACGCCGGCCCCCTCGGCAACGTTCGCCAGCGTCACCCCGCGCCACGGGCGCTCGGCGGCGAGCTTCAGGGCGGCGGCGACCAACCGCCCCTTGATGGTCGACTGATCCAACATGGCGTGGCTCCCGTGTTTTCCTGCACATGACGTAGGGAGCGGGCAACGCAGGTGAAAGGTTGCAGCCGCAGATCGCCTGGGGGGATCGACAGCAAAATTGCAGAGGCGCCAGTTCGCTAGATGCGGACGATGTGACGGCAGGGCGCACGTCCGGGAAAAATTCCCGTTTCATTCCGCATAGTTGCTCGCACACGAACGCGTGAGCGCGGCATTGTGGGCCTTGCCAACTGTGTAACAGTATATCATAACTGGATGCACGGTGCGACGCGGAACGGCGCCTCACGCGCAACTGGCTCTGGGACCTATCCTCCTTGGTTTCCGGGCGTTGGTGCCACCGCCCGCCAAATTGCCTGGGCCCGCCGGGGCTCACGCCCGCTCAGGCAACGCAAGAGACGCGGTCGCGCATTGGCACCCGAGCTCCCGCTCATTTCGCCAAATCGCGGCCGCGTTTCGTTGCCGCCGCCACTGCAGCGGTCATCAGCTTCTGCAAACCCTCCGGCCCACCAAGGACCTCCAGCGCCGCAGCCGTCGTCCCGCCGGGCGAAGTCACATTCTTGCGCAGCTGCTCGGCCGATAGATCGGACACCTCGAGCAGCGCGCCGGAGCCGGCGAGGGTCGCCCGCGCCAGCCGCTCCGCGAGCTTCGCGTCGAGCCCCGCGGCGCGGCCCGCCTCGGCAAGACACTCGGCGAGGAGAAAAACGTAAGCAGGTCCCGACCCCGAGACGGCGGTCACAGGATCGAGCAGTTCTTCGTTATCGACCCAGAGCACCTCACCCACGGCCGACAGCAGATCGTCGGCGAGCGCGCGCTGCACGGGCGTCACACGCTCATTCCCGACAGCAACGGTGATGCCGCGGCGGATCGCAGCCGGCGTGTTCGGCATCGCCCGCACGATCGCAGCGCCGGGCATGAATTTCTCGAAGCTTGCCAGCCGCCGGCCGGCGGCAATCGACACGACCAGCGTCTGCGGCCCCACCAGTTTGGCGAGACCCGGCAGCACCGTGTCCATGATCTGCGGCTTGACCGCGATGAGGATGACGCCCGGCGGCTCGGTCAGCTCGTCGATGTACGGCAGCACATCGATGCCGTTGTCGGCGAGAACGTCACCGACGGCAGGTGCCGGATCGGGGTCCTGCACGATCACCGTGCGCGGATCGAGCCCACGGGCGAGCAATCCTTCGAGGATCGCTCCACCCATCTTGCCGGCACCGGCCAGCAGCAGCGGACCTTGGGAAGTGAACGTCATCGGCGCGCCCCGCTTCTGACGGGCGTCGTGAAGCGCGCCCGCGTGGTTAGGCCTGGCCCTCGGTCTCGAACATGGTGGAGACCAGCGCCTCGCGGCTCTGCTTACCTGCCCAGACCACGAACTGGAAGGCCTGATAGTAGCGCTCGCAAGCTTCGAGCGCGGCATGCAGCATGGCCTCGCACTGGGCGGTGGTGGCGACCGAGCCGTTGAGCAGCAGCGCGTGGCGGAACATCACGAGGCCCTCGCCGGTCCACAGGTCGAAATGGCCGAGCCAGAGCTGCTCGTTGATCTGCGCCACGAGCTTGTACATTTCGTTGAGCCGGTTCTCCGGCACGCGAAAGTCGAACGCGCAAGCGACGTGCAACGCCTCGAGGTCGTCACGCCAATTGAGCGACACGTGATAGTCCGTCCACGTACCGGCAATCACCAGCGTCAGTTCGTCGTCGTTGGTGCGGTCGCAAGACCAGTCGTGCGCGGCGGAGAGCCGCTCGATGAGATCGATAGGGTTGGTAACCCGGCCGTAGCCCACGTGTTCAGCCGACATGCGTGGTGGATCCCTCTATGGTCTCGCGGTCGTTTTTTCGTAGTCGATACAAAGCTACGCGACACCACAGAACGACGAATGCAATCAACGGTGGCGACGAAAACAGACGGGACCACGAGTCGCAAGTTCGCCTCGGCATTGTCCACGGCCAATGTGCCGGCAATTGAACGATTGGCGACTCATGCGGTGCCGCGCTGCGCGAGTTGTGTCTCCAGCGCAAGAATGCGCGCTTCGAGTCGCTCGTTCTCCGCGCGCGCCTTCTCGGCCATCGCCTTCACCGCCTCGAACTCCTCCCGGCGCACCACGTCCATGTCGCGGAGAATCTTTTCGCCCTGCGCCTTGAAGAACGTCTCCGCCTCCTTCCTGAGGCCATCGGCCGCGCCGGCCGCGTCTGTCATTAGCTTGGCAAACTCGTCGAGGAAGCGATTGGTGGTCTGGGTCATGGCATCTACCTTCGCGGGGCTGCACCGCATGTAATTGCGCTGTGCTGGATGTGGAGACTATGAGCGGCAGGCACAGCCCGTTCAAGACAGCGACGGCCCTTGACAGGCGTCGTGCCTACCGAAATCGTGGCGCCCGTTTAGGGGCACCTGAACCCAGGGGAGAGGCCGCGTCGCGCCGGCCGAGCAATACATGAACCTGCTGACCACCCTGTGGGCGCTACCTTTTCCGAACATTGACCCCGTTGCCCTGCAGATCGGACCAGTGGCCATCAAATGGTACGGCCTCGCCTATCTCGCCGGTCTACTCCTCGGCTGGCTCTACATTCGCCGCCTGCTTTCGGAGCCGTACCTGTGGGCCAACGACCGGCCGCCGTTCGAGCCCGCGAAGGTCGACGACCTCCTCCTCTACATCACCGCCGGCGTCGTGCTCGGCGGCCGTCTCGGCTTCGTCATCTTCTATGAGCCGAGCTACTACATCGAGAACCCGCACGACATCATCGCCGTCTGGAAAGGCGGTATGGCGTTCCACGGCGCCCTCGTCGGCTGCCTTGTCGCCATCTGGGCGTTCGCCCGCCGCAACGGCGTCAATCCGTGGAGCACCGGCGATCTCGTCACCGCCGCGGTGCCGATCGGCCTCTTCTTCGGACGCATCGCGAACTTCATCAACGGCGAGCTGTTCGGCCGGCCGACGACGGTGCCGTGGGGCATGGTGTTTCCTGAGGCTGCGTTCCACTACCCGAACGTCGAGCCGACCCCGCGCCACCCGAGCCAGCTCTACGAGGCGGCGCTTGAGGGCTTGCTGCTCTTCCTCGTGCTGAGGCTTCTCACGCACTACTTCGATGCCTTGAAGCGCCCGGGCCTCGTGTCCGGTGTCTTCCTCGCAGGCTATGCGCTTGCGCGCTCGACAGCGGAGCTGTTCCGCGAGCCGCACTTCGCGCACTCCTTCAACATCGGTCCGCTGACGCCCGGCATCGTCTACTCCATCCCCATGCTCGTCGCCGGACTTGCCGTCATCTATCTGGCGCGCACCCGCGACCTGAAGTGAGCAGCGACCCACAGGGAACGCTCACGCCGCTGGCGCAGAAGCTCGCCCAGCGCATTGCCCGCGACGGCCCGATAGGCATCGCCGACTACATAGAATCCTGCCTGCACGATCCCGACCACGGCTACTATCGCCGCCAACTGGCGATCGGCAGGACCGGCGACTTCGTGACCGCCCCGGAGATCAGCCAGGTATTCGGCGAGCTCGTCGGGCTGTGGTGTGCTGTCGTCTGGCAGCAAATGGGATCGCCCGAGCGTCTGCACCTCATCGAGCTTGGCCCCGGGCGCGGCACGCTGATGCGCGATGCACTGCGCGCAATGCGGCTCGTGCCGGCGCTCAACACGGCGCTCACCGTCACGCTGGTCGAGAGCAACGAGACACTGGAGCAAGTCCAGCGCGAGACCCTTAGCGGCGCAAGCGTCTCCATCACCTGGACACGCGCCATTCCCGCCGGCGATACCCCCGCGATCGTCATCGCCAACGAGTTCGTCGACACGCTGCCCGCGACGCAATGGGTCTTTCGCGCCGGCACATGGCGGACGCGTTGCGTCGGTATCGACGCGGCGGGCGCGCTCGCCTTCGTCCACGGTCCGCCCGTCGCCGGCGCCACACTGCCACCGGAGCTGCCGCCACCGGCGGAAGGCGACGTCTTTCAGCCGCCGGCCACCGCCATCGCCGACCTTGCCGGCAAACTGGCAATCGCCGGGAGACCCTGCGCCGGTCTTCTCATCGACTACGGCTACGACCGACCGGCCTTCGGCGATACGCTCCAGGCCGTCGCCGCACATCGCTACACCGACCCGCTTGCCGCGCCGGGCGAAGCCGACCTGTCAATGCTGGTCGACTTTGCCGCCCTCGCCGCGGCCTTGCGCGCTGCCGGCCTCGCCGTTGATGGACCGGCATCACAAGAAGAGTTTCTCGGGCGCCTCGGGATCATCGAACGCGCCTCACGGCTGATGGCGGCGAACCCGGCAAGGGCGGGAGAGATCGAAACCTCCGTGGCCCGCCTCATCGCGCCCCAGGGCATGGGCACGCGCTTCCGCGCCCTTGGCTTCCGAAGCCCCCCGCTCCCTCCGCTTCCCGGGCTCGCCCCCGTGGACATGCCGGGGCACGCACCTTAAGTGCTCAGGCCATGCTCAAACCCATCGAAGCTGCCGCCCTCGCCCGCCTGCCGAACATCCGCCACGGGTTCTTCACCCGGGCCGGCGGCGTCTCGGAGGGACTCTATGCCGGGCTCAATTGCGGACCGGGGTCGGCCGACGCGCCAGCCAACGTTGCAGAGAATAGAGCCCGGGTCGCCCGTCACCTCGGGGGCAGCCACCCCGACGTGACCACGGTCTACCAGGTGCACAGCGGCGACGCCGTCGTCCTCAGCGCCCCTGTCGACCCGAACGCCCGCCCGAAGGCCGACGCCATCGTCACCAAGACGCCTGGTCTCGTCATCGGCGTCCTGACGGCCGACTGCACGCCCGTCCTCTTCGCCGATCCGCAGGCGGGCATTGCCGCGGCCGCCCACGCCGGCTGGCGAGGCGCGGTCGGCGGAGTGCTCGAGGCGACCGTCGCGGAAATGGAGAAGCTGGGCGCTGAGCGAAATCGCATTATCGCGGCCATTGGGCCGTGCATTAACCAAGTTTCCTACGAAGTCGGTCCGGACTTCGAAGCAACCCTTCTGGAAAGTTGCGCGAGCAACGAAATGTTTCTGGCTCGCAATGGTTCGCAGGAGCGTGCACATTTCGACCTGCCGGGATTTGTCGCCAAGCGCTTGGGCGACTGCGGTCTCGGCGGGGTTGAGAGGCAGAGCCCGTGCACCTACGCAGACGAATCGAAGTTCTTCAGTTTTCGGCGCTCTCAGCACCGTTCAGAAGGGGATTACGGACGCCAAATCTCCGCCATTGTCGTGGCGTAATTGCACAATCCACAATGGCGTCTTGCGTTTTGTTCGGCGAAATACGCTTCGACGCCTAAACGCTCGGATTCGATCTGGACGTGGCCTGGGTGACTGGTTAGACGATTCTTAGAGAGGTACCGGTCATTAAGGAGAGTAAGGCCGCAGGGTTCGTACGCCGGCCGCCGGAAGAAACAGCGGGACTCAACGGGGGAGCGTCGCCGTGACGACCTTTGATGCTGCTGCGGCTTGGCAAAAAAAGAAGCCACTCATCGCCGCGCTATGCGCGAGCTTGATGGCCTTCGGCCTCGCAGGATGCGAGACGGCCAATTCGCTCACTTCTTCACTATTCAGCTCGTCGGGTGAAGCCCCGACGGCATCGGTTGCGAGCCCGCCGCCGATGGCGGCGACCGCGCGTGGCGCACAGTTCGCCATCGCGCCGGTGATCGGGCCGCCCGAGAACGTATCAGGCGATTTGCGCAATCAGCTCATCGCCGACCTCGAGCGACAGAATATTCGCGTCGCCAAGACGCCCGACGAGAAGGCGGAGTACACGCTCCGCGGCTACGTCGTGTCCTCGCTCGAGAAGAAGGGCAACAAGTCGAAGGTGTCCTACATCTGGGACGTCACCGACGCCTCGGGTAAGGGCGTCCACCGCGTGAGCGGTGAAGAGACCGCCCCCGCCGGCAAGAGCAAGGACCCGTGGGCCGCCGTCTCGCCGACCCTGGTGCAGTCGATCGCTTCAAAGACGGTGACCTCGGTCACGGCTTGGATGCCAAGCGGCGGCACGCCGGTGGCGAGCGCCGGAACGGCGGGTGGCATGGTGCAGACCGCGGCGGCGACGCCGGGTGCCTACACCGCGCCGATGCCCGCCAAGCAGATCGTTACCGGCAGCACCGGCGGCGGCAAGGTGAAGGCCTTCGTGCCGACCGTGACCGGCGCTCCCGGCGACGGAAGCTCGACGTTGAGGGCCGCGCTCCAGCGTGAGCTGACGCGCAGCAACGTAACCCTCGCCGAGGCTCCGTCCGCCGACAACTACATCGTCGAAGGCAAGGTCGCGATGGGTCCCGGCAAGGACGGCAAGCAGCCGATCACCATCGACTGGAGCGTGACCGATCCTTCCGGCAAGAAGCTCGGCACCGTCTCGCAGAAGAACGAGGTTCCGCAGGGCTCGCTCGACGGCTCGTGGGGCAAGACGGCCGACGCCGCGGCAGCCGCCGCAGCCCAGGGCATCGTCAAGCTCCTGCCGCAGCCGACGCAGACGACCAGTTCGAACTGAGTTCACGCGGCGCTAAGAAGCCGCGTCAAAAATCTGACGTAACTCGAGGGCCCCGCCGTTTACAGGTGTGGGCCCTCTTGCTAGGAAGCCCTCGCGAACGGCTGTGGAGGCGTAAATGCCTTTCGATCCCCGTCCAGAGGGTCGCACGACCCCGACGATGAAGATCGTCGCCGGCAACTCCAATCGGCCTCTGGCCGAAGCCATCGGCGCGCACCTGAAGCTGCCCCTGACGAAGGGCCAGGTGAAGCGCTTCGCCGACATGGAAATCTTCGTCGAGATCCAGGAGAACGTCCGCGGCCAGGACGTCTTCGTGATCCAGTCGACCTCGTTCCCGGCGAACGACAACCTGATGGAGCTTCTGATCCTGCTCGACGCGCTGAAGCGGTCTTCCGCGGCGCGTATCACCGCCGTCATCCCCTACTACGGCTACGCCCGCCAGGACCGCAAACCGGGTCCGCGCACGCCGATCACCGCCAAGCTCGTCGCCAACCTCATCGAGCGCGCCGGCGCCGACCGCGTCATGACGCTCGACCTGCACGCCGGGCAGATCCAGGGCTTCTTCGATATCCCGACCGACAACCTGTTCGCCGCCCCGGTGATGGTCCGCGACATCCAGGAGCAGCACAAGGGCAACAACCTGATGGTTGTCTCGCCCGACGTCGGCGGCGTGGTGCGCGCGCGGGCGCTGGCCAAACGCATCGAGGCGCCCATCGCGATCTGCGACAAGCGCCGCGACCGTCCCGGCGAATCCGAGGTCATGCACGTCATCGGCGACGTGAAGGGCATGCGCTGCATCCTCATCGACGACATCGTCGATTCCGGCGGCACGCTGGTCAACGCCGCCGAAGCGCTTCTGAAGCACGGCGCCGTCGAGGTGATGGCGTACATCACGCACGGCGTACTTTCAGGCGGCGCCGTCAGCCGCATCCAGGCATCCAAGCTGAAGTCGCTGGTCATCACGGATTCGATCCAGCCGACCGCCGCCGTGCTCGCCGCGAAGAACATTCGCGTTCTCTCGATTGCGCCGCTCATCGGCGAGGCCATCATCCGCACGGCGCGCGAAGAAAGCGTCTCCAGCCTCTTCTACTAACCTTGCGCGGATCCTCAGCGCAGCTTCGACCAGTCGGGACGAAGCCGCGGGTCTCCATCGCTGTCCTTCTCCAGCCATAGCGGGAAGCCCGGCATCGTCGGATCCACGAGCAACTGCGTGTCGGCCCGCTTGTCGTCGATGCGCTCCATGAGATCGCGCACGAACATGGGAAACAACGCATCGGCGAGACCGCCGCAACCCCCGTCGTGGCTCAGGATGAGCTCGGGCGCATCGATGTGCTCTTGGTGGATCTTCCAGTAGGCAGGACGTCCACCGCAACGGTCCGGGCCGGCCGGCTGATAGATGACGGCGCCATAGCCGTCGCCGGCGTCGATCCACACCATCGTCGAAGATCGATAGATGGCGAGCGTATCGGCCGACACCTGCTCCGGGTGGCCCCAGATGCTGATGAACTGCTGCTCCGTGGTGGCGAACTCGCTGGCGAGCGTCATGCGCGAATCTTGCAGACGCGCCGGGCCGGCCGTCTCCAGCACCGCCCTCAGCTGGGGATCAAGCGCAAAGCCGAGCCGCACCTCAGCGGCTCGTATGTCGTCGCGTCCCTGCACATCATCAAAGCCGAGGTCGAGCTCGTCGGCGCTACCTGACCAGCCCATGGTCGCAAGCAGCTGGTCGACGCTTCCCTTGAGTGTGGCGAGCGAAGCGGCCGGAGGCTCGTCGCGAAGCGGCGCGGTCACCTTGCCGACGCCGATAAGATCGAACGTGCGTTGCTCGCCGCTGAGCATCGCGCCAACCACCGGCACACCGCTGCGTCGCGCGAGCGTGAGCTTGCTCGTCGTGCGCGGGATGGGAACGCGCACTTCGATCACTTCGCCCTTCTTGCCCGTCAGCGTGAAGCGCTGCGCCTCCACGCCGTCGGCTGCGATCGTATAGATGCCCGCTGGGGCGACGTTGGGATTGACCAGGACCAGCAGCTCGAACGCGGCAGTCGTCATGTGATGCTTTTGTCTGGATCACGCCTTCTCTAGGCGGCCGTGGTCGTCGCAATGGTCCCCGTGCGGGTGATGCAAGTGACCGTCGACAAGGTAGTCGACGTGATCGCCGTGGGGCACCGCCTCGTGTCCGCAACCCGGCCCGTGCTTGTGTCCAGGCTCGTGTCCGGCGCAGCGATGCTCGGGCGTGCAGCGGTCGGGATTATTCGCCGAGACCTCGATCACGTGCTCGTCGACGTGGTCGCCGTGCATGTGATGCAGGTGCCCGTCGTGCAGATAGTCCACATGATCGCCGTGCCGCACCGCGGTGTGACCGCAGTTCGGGCCATGCTGGTGAGAATGGTTGGCGTGGTGGGGTTCCTTGCACGTCGACATGGTGGCCTCCCTGCGTGTGCGGTTCGTGCTCCAGGCTACGTCGCTTCGCGCACGATGGCCATTCGTAACTTTGGCGACGGCTGCTTCAGTTGAGCTTGACGATACCGAAGGCGCGCACCGAAGCGCCGGGTTGCAGAACGTCCTCGCGGCGCTTGAACGACGTGTGATCGAGAACCTCCTCGTCGGCGAGGTTTTCGCCCTTGATGCCGATCGTGACTTGCGAGGCCGTGCCATCGGGGGCCTTCACGTCCGTCGTGTAGCTGAGCTCCGCGGAGACGAGGGTGTAGCCGGGCGTTTCGATCTCGTTGAGGCCGATTTCGTCCTGCGCAAACGCGTGCAGCAGCCCGACGCGCGCCAGCCACGCCGCGTCATGATAGTAGACGCCGCCGCCGAGCCGGTGCGGAGGAATGCGCGGCACGTTCTCGCCATCCTCGAATTGCGCTCGCACGAAGTCGTATTGCGCATCGACGCCCCACACGCCGTTCCAGATTTTCGCCACGTCGTATTGCGCGGCGATCTCAGCCCCGTAGAAAGTGGCGTCGCGCTGCTGGAAGAAGACTTGATCGAACTCCTCGTCAGTCGGCACCGTCGGCGGGCACTCGGCCAGCGTAGTCCCGCACGTGACGCCGGTGAGCTGCCGGTAGATGAACCCGTAGTACCGCGTGTAGTAGGCCGCGGCGTCGAACCGAAAGCCCCCGTGCGCGCGCTTCACGCCGGCCTCGACCGTCGCAGCCCTTTCCTCGGTAAGGAACGGGTTGCCGATCTCGAAGGTGCCCGTCGCCTCATGCATGCCCTTGGAGAACAGCTCGGCCGCATCCGGGGCGCGCTCGACATATTGGCCGCTGAGCCGGGCTTCGATACCCGCCGGCAAGGCGTAAAGGAGGCCCAGGCCACCGCTCACCGGAACGAACGAGCGCTCTCCGGCAAACACGACGGGCGCCAGCGGATCGGTGACGTCGGCCCAGCCGGTTCCGTCGACCGCCGTGTGCTCGACGCGCGTTGCCGCTTGCAGGCGTAGCTGCCGTGACACCGCCAGCTCCTCGAACCAGAAGGCCGCGACGCTCTGCGTCTGGGCCGGCTCGAGCAGGGAGTCCCCTTCGAAGCTCTGGCCGCGCGTGTCGCGATTGTCCACGTGCACGCCGACGGCGCCGCTTAGCTCACCGAGACCGGTCATGAACGGGGTGTGCTGAACCTCGACCCGACCTTCCTGCTGCCTGTTGGTGAACCTCGATCCGACCTCGAACTCGGTTTCGACGGCGGGATCGTGGATAGCGAGCTCGTCGTGAGCGTAGTCGGACGCGCCGAACCAGAAGCGAATGGTGTCGACGCCGGAACTGCGCACGCGCCATTCGCCCCGCGCCATGAACTTGTTCTGCTGCATGTCGATGCGGGGAATGACGCCCTCCTCGGCTTCCTCGCCGGGGATGCCGTAAAGGCTGGCGAACCGCGTGTAGGAGACGCCGACAAAGCCGTCGGTGCCGATCAGCGACGCGCCGATCGAGGCGCCTTCGCTCTCGACGAAACTGTTCAGCACCGTGCCGCGTGGGGATTGATAGTCTCCGGCACTGCGCTTGAAGCCATCGGCGTGGATAGCGACGCCGCCTGAACCCGCTGTAGCGCTGATTGCCCCGTCGGCGCCGTCATCCACTGAGGTGAATCCGCCGATGATGCGTCCTGAGAACCCACCCTTGGGAATGAAGGTCGGGATGCGCTCGTTCTCGGCCGCCACGACGCCGCCAATGGCCTGGCTGCCGTAGCGCAACGTCGCCGGTCCGCGCACCACCTCGACGCGATCGGCGGCCAGCGGGTCGAGCGGAATCGCGTGGTCCTCGGAGATGGCCGCCACGTCGTGCGTGCCGATACCATTCTCCTGCGTGCGCACCCGGTAGCTGTCGAGGCCGCGTATGATCGGACGATTGGCGCCGGGGGCGAAATTGGTGCCGGCAATGCCCGGCTTGTATTCCAGAGTATCGGTGATCGTCGCGCCGCCCTCGGAGACAAACTCGCGCTGCGTCGCGACTGTGACGGCAACGAACGATTGGTCGTCGACGATGGCGCCCGGCAGCGGCTGCAGCTCGACGGCAGGCGCCGGCGCGGGCGGGGTCTCCGCGCCCGCCGATGCGGGTGCATTGGACGACGAGACCTTGCGCTTGGCCTTCTTCGGCTTGGCGACCGGGCTTGCGGTTTCCACCGTGACGGCCGGAAGCTCGACCGGTGCGGCCGCACCGCCAGCCGATTGCGCCCCCGCTGGCACGGCCTGCATCGCCACAGCCACGGCTGCAGCACTCAACGCTACGCATACTTTCACGATACGCCCCCGAACACGCTTTACGGATGTTATAATATCCGCGCATTAACCGTCGTCAAGGGGGCAGACGCGACGTGGTCGCGATGGACGCGGCGAACGGGAGTTGGGCGAAGCGGAGATCTAGCGCGCAGCGCGCGCGGTGCAGTCGCGGCAGCGGCCGCGCAGCTCGAGCGTCATTTGCTCGACGGCGAATTTGGCTTTGCGGGCCCACGCTGCCAGCCGCTCGATGGCCGCCGGCTCGTCGAACTCGGTCACCGTGCCGCAGTCGTTGCAGATCGCGAATACGGCGGTTTCGCCCTCGTGGCTCGAATGGCTGCAGGCGACGAACGCGTTGAGGGATTCGAGCCGATGCGCCTGCCCCTCGGCGATCAGCCGGTCCAGCGAGCGATAGACCGTCTGCGGGGCGAGGCTCGCCTTGTCGCGCAGTTCCTCGATGAGCTCGTAGGCGCTCACCGGGCGTCCCACGCCGCGCAGCGCCTCGACGATCATCTTGTCCTGCTCCGGGGCCGGCCGGCGCTTGCTGATCTTGGCCACTGCGGTAAGCCTTGCGGTTCGCGTTGAGCTACGCTTATAGCAAGCCCCGCCACGGGAAAGAAGCCACGCAAAATCAATTGCCTGGGGGCTTCGCGGGCAGTTAACGGGGCGACGGCCTAAGCGCCCGTCCCTGATTGCCAATCCGCCGATCCGCGGCTATAACCCGCGCCATCTCAAGCATTTCAGCATGAGACGGCGCCCGGCACCCTTGGAGGCCGCGTCGATCAACGGGCCGCAAGGCCCGCTCTTTTTTGGAGAAGTGTCCATGGCTCAGCAACTGATCGAGCTGAAAGCCACGGCGCGCCCACGTGCCGGCAAGGGGGCCGCACGCCAAGCTCGTCGTGAAGGAAAAGTACCGGCTGTCATCTATGGCAATGGCGAAACGCCGCTGACCATCGTCCTCGACTACAACGACCTGTGGAAGCAGGTCATGAAGGGTCACTTCACCTCGACCGTCATCGACGTCGATGTCGACGGCAAGAAGAGCCGCGTCATCCCGCGCGACCTGCAGGTCGACCCGGTCAAGGACCAGCCGATCCACGTCGACTTCATGCGCATCGGCAAGGACGGACGCATCCGCGTTCAGGTCCCGGTTCGCTTCGTCAACGACCAGCAGTCGCCAGGTCTGAAGCGCGGCGGTGTTCTCAACATCGTGCGCCACGACATCGAGGTGGTCTGCCCGTACGATCACATCCCGCCCTACTTCGAGATCGACCTCACCGGCCTCGAGATCGGCCGCTCGATCCACATCTCTTCGGTGACGCTGCCGAAGGATGCCGAGCTGACCATCAAGGACCGCGACTTCACGATCGCCACCATCGCCGGCGCCGTGAAGCAGGAAGAGGAAACTCCGGCTGCTGCCGCTGCTGCGGCTCCGGCCGAAGGCGCTGCTGCCGCTCCCGCCGCTGGCGACAAGGGCGCTGCGGCTGCCAAGGGTGGTGCGGCTCCGGCTGCCGCCAAGGGCGGCGCGGCGGCTCCTGCTGCCAAGGCTGCCGCTCCGGCACCGAAGAAGAAGTAATACGGCAGGCGGGCGCGACACGAAGAGCGCGCCCGCCTTCTCTTTCCTCGCCGGGGCAAGTCCATGAAGCTATTCGTCGGACTGGGTAACCCAGGCGCGCAGTACGCCCGCCACCGCCACAACGTCGGCTTCGTCGCGCTGGACCGCATCGCGGCCGCGCACAATCTCGGCCCGTGGCGCAAACGCTTTCAGGGCGAAACCGCGGAAGGCACGATCGGCGGCGAACGCGTCGTCCTCCTCAAGCCCACCACCTACATGAACGACAGCGGCCGTTCCGTCGGCGAGGCCGCGCGCTTCCTGAAAATTCCCGTCGAGGACATCTACGTCTTTCACGACGAGATCGACCTCGCCCCCGCCAAGCTGAAGGTGAAGGCCGGCGGCGGCAACGCCGGTCACAACGGCCTGCGCTCGATCACCGCCCACATGGGCAACGAATACAATCGCGTGCGCATCGGCGTCGGCCATCCCGGAGCCAAAGACGCCGTCGCCCACTACGTGCTGCGCGATTTCGCCAAGGTCGAGTATGCGTGGCTCGACCCGCTACTCGACGCGATGGCCGACGCCGCGCCGTTCCTCGCCAAAGGTGACGGCGCCCGCTTTCTGTCACAGGTCGCATTGAAGACGCGTGACACGGGCAACGCCGCCGAAGAGCCCGAGCCGCCGCCGCCGAAAAAGGCGCCGCGACCTGCGGCAGGCCATCCGGCCGGCGAGCGCGCATCGAAGCGCGCCGGTGCCCTCGCCGAGAACCTCAAGAAGTGGCTCGCGGGCCGCACCGACAAGGAATGAGCACAACACGCCTTGCAGGTTTGACCTCAATCGCTAAGTCCCGCCCATGACCGACATCATCCAGATCAAAGACCTGTCGAAGACCTATGCCGGCGGCTTCCAGGCCCTCAAGGACATCAACCTGGATATCCGCCGCGGCGAGATATTCGCGCTGCTCGGCCCCAACGGTGCCGGCAAGACGACGCTCATCTCCATCGTCTGCGGCATTGTCAACGCCACGACCGGCTCGGTGACGGTCGACGGCGGCGACATCCGCAAGGACTACCGCCGCGTCCGCTCCATGATCGGCCTCGTGCCGCAGGAGCTGACCACCGACGCGTTTGAATCCGTGTTCAACGCCGTCTCGTTCAGTCGCGGCCTGTTCGGCAAAGCGCCCAATCCCGCCTTCGTCGAGAAAGTCCTGAAGTCGCTGTCCCTGTGGGACAAGAAGGACAACCGCATCATGACGCTCTCGGGCGGCATGAAGCGCCGGCTCCTGATCGCCAAGGCGCTGGCGCACGAGCCGACGATCCTCTTCCTCGACGAGCCGACCGCCGGCGTCGACGTCGAACTGCGCAAAGACATGTGGCAGGTGGTGCGCGACCTGCGCGCCACCGGCGTCACCATCATCCTCACCACCCACTACATCGAGGAAGCCGAGGAGATGGCCGACCGCGTCGGCGTCATCGCCAAAGGCGAACTCATCCTCGTCGAGAACAAGGCCGCGCTGATGGCCAAGCTCGGCAAGAAGCAGCTCGTGCTGCAACTCAGCGAGCCGCTCGCCGCCGTTCCAGAGTCGCTCGCACCGCACGCGCTCGAGCTGTCGGGCGACGGGCGCGCGCTCACCTTCACCTACGATACGCACGCCGGCCGCACCGGCATTACCGCGCTGCTCAACGACATGCGCGCCGCGGGCATCGGCTTTGCCGACCTCAACACGACGCAGTCGTCCCTGGAAGACATCTTCGTCGATCTCGTCAGGAGCAAGAAATGAACCTGCACGCGGTCAAAGCCATCTACGTCTTCGAGATGTCGCGCGCCTTCCGCACGATCATGCAGAGCATCATCTCGCCTGTGCTGTCGACGTCGCTCTATTTCATCGTCTTCGGCGCGGCGATCGGCGGACGCATCGCGCAGATCGACGGCGTGAGCTACGGCGCCTTCATCGTGCCGGGGCTGATCATGTTGCAGCTCCTAACGCAGTCAATCGCCAACGCGTCGTTCGGCATCTACTTCCCGCGCTTCACCGGCACGATCTACGAACTCCTGTCGGCGCCCATCTCCCCGCTCGAGATCGTGCTCGGCTATGTCGGCGCTGCGGCGACGAAGTCGCTCATGCTGGGACTTATCATCCTCGCGACCGCCGCCCTGTTCGTCGACCTGCACATCGCCCATCCGGTCTGGATGCTGGCCTTCATGGTGCTCACGGCGGTGACCTTCTCGCTCCTCGGCTTCATCATCGGCATCTGGGCCGACGGCTTCGAGAAGCTGCAGGTCATTCCGCTGCTGATTGTGACACCGCTGACCTTCCTGGGCGGCACCTTCTACTCAATCAAGATGCTCCCCGAGTTCTGGCAGACGGTCACACTGTTCAACCCGGTCGTGTACCTGGTGAGCGGATTCCGCTGGAGCTTCTATGAGATTTCCGACGTGAACGTCGGGATCAGCCTCGCCATGACGTTCGTTTTCTTGATCGTCTGCCTCGTCGTCATCTGGCGCATCTTCGCCACCGGCTACCGGCTTAAAGCCTAAGCAGTTGTGCGTCGCAGCTTGCTTACGCAACGGCGCCGGGCCAGTGTGTGCCGGGGCCGGAATGTCCGGACAGGTTGGGACCGCCAGGGGAGGCGCACGTGGAAGGGATTATCAATTCCATTGTTCAGTTTTTGCAGCAGGGCATCGCTGCGATCTTCAAGTTCCTGCAGCTCGTCTGGAACTGGTCGTTCGGCCAGATCGTCTCGGTTTTCTCCTCCGACTGGCAGTCGCTGCCGATCTGGAAAATCGTAATCCTCGTCGTTGCGCTCGTCGCCATCGCCTACATTCTCTACAAGGCGTTCATGGTGCTGTGGTCGGGTGTGGTCGCGCTGTTCCACGCCTTCGTCGAGCTGCTCGGCAAGTTCGTCTCCGTGCTGCCGCAGATCGTCATCGCCGGCTTGATCGCCTTCGCCGCCGGCTATGTGATCCAGCACATAAACTTCTGACGCCCTCGCGCGTTGCCCGCACGAACTGGTGGCGCTCGATAACGGGCGCCGCTGCCGCCCAACCGTCAGTGGGAGTTCCAACATGCCTGATCTCAGCGCCTTGCCTGATCTGATCAGCGGACTCCCCTGGTACATGGCCGGCGCGTTCGCGATTGGCTTCCTCTTTGCTTGGATCGCGTGCGCCGACGCCGAGGCGGTATCGCCTGCGGCTGTCGGGCTTGTGGGCGGCGAAGACGGAAGGCGCCGCGGCGGGATCTTCCGCTGGCTGTGGCGCGGTTACCGCGCCTACGACAAGGGCGCCGGCTGGTGGGACCGCCTCACCTGGTTCTTCGGTCTCTTCAAGACCAACGCCGGCATCGCCATGCTCGTCGCCTCGACGGGCGCGGCCGCGACCTACGGAGCGGTCGAGATCCACAGGCGGGTCATCGAACCCGCAAAGCTTGAGACGGCTGCCGTCAACCCAGAGCCCGAGGTGCGCCAGACGCGCAACTCGACGGTCTTTGCCATCGAGGGCAAGGACAAGGCCGGCCGGCAGGCATCGTTCGACGTCGTCGTCTTGAACAAGAGCTTCCTGTGGGTTCGCGGCAGCGCCGAGGACCTGGAGAAGGACGGCGTGATGATCCCGCGCGATCAGATCGTCGCCTCGGTGCTCGACGACGAGGTGAAGAACGCCCTGTCCGACGCCAAGGAAGTGATCACCGTCGGCACCGCCTCACAGGAAGGCAACGCCGCCGATGAAGTGGCGCGCGCCGAGCGCCGCGCCAAGCAGGCGGCGACGCTCGTCTCCGGTGCCCTCGCGCCGAACGTGCCCATCTACACGCTCAACCTTGGCCAGTATCGCGACCCGTGCACCGACTGCGAGACCGGCGGCACGAGCTGGCAGCGTCCGTTCATCATCATCGCGGTGAAGTCGGCCGATCCCGACACCAACATCGGAGAAGCCCTCGCCGACGCCATGAGCGGCAAGGAGAAGCTGCCGAGCCCGTCGAGCTATTCGGCGTTTGCGCTGACCCAGTTCCGCTAGGGACGTGGCGGCGCGATGCCGTCCGCGGCGAGTGCGCTGATCACTCCGCAGTTGTTGTTCTGCAGTTTGGTCAGCATCTCGATGAACGGCGACACGAAGACCGGATTGGCCGGTTTCGGCGCGCGCCCTTCCTTCTCCGCGGCGACCAGCTCCAGCCCCTGCTCGAGCGCGGCGATCTGATCGAGCGTCGTCTTGAAGTCACCCGTTTTCTTGCTGACGCACAGGTTCGGGTCGCCGATCTGCGCGGCGATCAGCGCCTGCACCGGCTTGGACAACTGCCAGCCGAGCGGCAGTCCGTACAGCCGGTGATTGAGCATGATCATGACGGCGGGTGTCGCACCTTCGGGCGGACTGGCATCCGGCTCCCAGGCTTTGAGCCGGCCGACGGCAAGCTCGCCGCGCGTGAGGCGCGCATTCATCATGGCGCGCAGGGGCGACAGCACCTCGTTGAGTCCTTCGCCGCTACTGCGCGGATCCTCGCCGATCTTGTAGGCCTCGCGCAGGCTGTCGAAGTCTGTCAGCACCAGCGTGCGGAATGCGACGCCATCGCTTGCTCCATTCTGCAACTGCGCGATTAGAAGCTCGGCAGTCTCGATCCCGGAGTTGTCGAAGTAGGCCCCGTCGACGAGACGCACCTGCTTGGTCGGCGTCGACACGAGCCCCGCCGGCATGACCACCGGGAAACGGGCGCTGAGGCTCATCGCCGTGCTGAGCGGCACGTCCTGGTCGACCGGCAGGTCGGTGCTCTCGCGCAGCGACTTCAGATCGATGACGTTGTAGCTCTTCTCCTGGCGGATACTCACCGGCGCGACGACCACCTGCTGTCCGTTCTCGGCGATCGTCGCGTTGAGCAGCAGCATGGGTGAGGCACCATCGGCGCGCCAATGCCGCCAGTACGGCTCCCGCAGGGGGTTGCGGCCCTTGCCGGCGACCGCCGTCCACGCCTCCTCGGCACTGGCCTCGAAAGCACGCGCCCGGTCGAAGTAGACGACCGGATAGGGCACGAAGCGTTGGATCATGTCGGGGAACAGCATGCCCGCCATGACAGGGGCGAGCAGATCCGCCTGCAGCAGCGCCTCCATGCTGCTTTCGAGCGGCCCGACGCCGCCCTGCGGCGGCTCGAAGGTGCACGTGTCTATCGTTGGCGCGGTGGCCTCGTCGTTGACGAGCGCGCTGAAATAGCCGGCACCGATGCTGCCGCCCGAGACAGCGCTGACTGCAAACACGTGATGGCGGATGGCCGGGCAGTAGTCGTAGAGCCGGGCCAACGTCAGCCCGACTAGATTGGCCGCATACGTTCCGCCGCCTTGCGCCGCGACCACGTACACCGGATAAGGACGCCCCTCGAACTTCTTGCGGTATGCTTCGGGTCGCGCTTTGAGCCAGGCATCGAACGCGTCGCTCAGCACTGGCGTGCGGCTCCCGTCGCCCACGCCGGAAGCGGCTCTTTCCGTCGCGGTACTGCTGAGCAGCCGCACGGCGTGATTGTCGTTGCAGTTCTGTGTCGAGATCAGAAGCGCAATGACCACGAGCGGGGCCAGAACCGGTATCCCGTGCCGGTCCGACCACCGCGTTGCCAGGCTCGCTACATACGTCAGTGAAATGAGACTGATGTTGAGGATGGCAAGCGCGCCGAGGGCCCGCGGAATCTGCGTGAAGTCGAAGCGCGCCGCCTGCCCGGCGTTGAAGTACTGGCAGGTAAACAGGGTCGTCAGCACGACGAAGACGATGCCGACCAGCGCGGTGATCGCCGGATGATAGGCACGGTTGGTCGGCTCGAAGATGTCCGACCTCGGCGTGCGGCCGTAAATCAACGCAAGCGCCAACGCGCAGCAGACGCAGAACGCAATCCCGAAGTAGATCGACATCGCGAGCTGCCCGGCAGCCTCGGCACTCGAAAACAGCGTGTGCGGCATGACGAGGCCGACGCGCTTCTGGATCTTCTCGAAATCGAGATCCGTGGGATTGATCGCCGCTGCTCCACCCGCTGCACTCAGCTTCTGTAACGCCGCGTCGACAAGCTCCCGCGAGCGCAACGCCGCAATCGTATTGAGTGCACCGAGTGTCGCCTCGGTCATGGTGCTCCGCAGGGCACGCCACAGCCCAAGTGCCGCGCCGGCAAGCGGCAGCAAGCCGAGCACAATCGGCAAAACGCGGAAGACCCGGTTCTGCGTCGACCGCTCGCCTTCGACCAGCCGGACATCCTCCGCCGCCCGCGCCAGCGAGCGGCCGGAGTAGGTGATGAAGAAGCACAAGAGCGCCAAGGTCGCCATGGCGAGTGAGATCTGCAGCCACAGCTCACGGCCACCCCGCGCAAGGATGAGGTACAGCTCGAGTATCTGTGCCGGTCCCGAAAGCACGAAAAAGGCAAAGAGAGCGATAAGGAGAGGCGCGCGCATGGCGCGGACGCCAGCTGTTACATCGCGCAATGCCCCCGCCGACGTTCGGGCGAAGCCGTCCATTGGCAATCCACGCAATATGAAATGATCGAACTAACCCCACACGCCGCGAGAGGTCGTGGCGTATACCCACGATGGGCGAGACGATGACGGATCGCAAGTCACGTTCGGGTTTGATAACCGCAATCCGGCGTCCCGGGTTGCGGGCAGTTCTGAAACCTGCGGCAACGGCGGGCTTCACATTCGGGCTCGAAGCCACTAGGCATGCGGCAACTCCGGCGGGTGGCCGACGTCCCGGGCGCCCCAGCCAATTTCCCCTTCAGCCAGGCGCGGGTTTCATGGGCTTCAAATGCGGTATCGTCGGCTTGCCCAACGTTGGTAAGTCGACACTTTTCAATGCCCTGACGCAGACGGCCGCCGCCGAGGCCGCGAACTATCCCTTCTGCACCATCGAGCCGAACGTCGGTGAGGTCGGCGTCCCCGACGAGCGCCTCGACAAGCTCGCCGCCATCGCCAAATCCGCGCAGATCATCCCGACGAGGCTCACCTTCGTCGACATCGCCGGCCTCGTGCGCGGCGCCTCGAAGGGTGAGGGCCTTGGCAACAAGTTCCTGTCGCACATCCGCGAGGTCGATGCCGTCGCCTACGTGCTCCGCTGCTTCGAGGACGACGACATCACCCACGTCGAGAACCGCATCGACCCGCTGGCCGACGCCGAAGTCGTCGAGACCGAATTGATGCTCGCCGACATGGAGAGCCTGGAAAAGCGCATCACGGCCACCGAGAAGAAGGCGAAGGCCGGCGACAAGGAAGCCAAGGCGCTGTTCGCGGTGATGGAGAAGGCGCTTCTTCCGCTGCGCGAGGGCAAGCCCGCGCGCATGGCCAGCATCACGCCCGAAGAGCGGCCGATCTTCGTCGGCCTGCAGCTGCTGACATCCAAGCCGGTCGTCTACGTGTGCAACGTCGAGGAATCCTCTGCCGCCAACGGCAACGCCTACTCCAAGAAGGTCGAGGAGAAGGCGAAGGCCGAAGGCGCGGTCAGCGTCGTCATCTCCGCCAAGATCGAAGCCGAGTTCGCCGGGCTGCCGGCCGAAGACCGCTCGGAGTTCCTGAAGGAGATGGGTCTCGCCGAGCCGGGCCTCAATCGCCTCATCCGCGCCGGCTACAAGCTGCTGGACCTCGTCACCTATTTCACCGTCGGCCCGAAAGAAGCGCGCGCCTGGACGATCACGCGCGGCACCAAGGGTCCGGCGGCGGCCGGCGTCATCCACACGGATTTCGAGAAGGGATTCATTCGCGCCGAGACCATCGCCTATGACGACTACGTGTCGCTCGGCGGGGAGAACGGGGCGAAGGACGCCGGCAAGATGCGGCTCGAAGGCAAGGAATACGTCGTCAAGGACGGCGACGTGATGCACTTCCGCTTCGCCAACTGACGCGCGGCTAGTTGCGCGGCAGCGGCATCATCAGCGGGATCGTGTCGGCCACTTTGCCTTCGTCGTTCATGACGAGGATCGCCCTTCCGTCTGGACTGAAGCGCGCGTCGGTCGAATAGGCGCCGTCATCTTCCGATCCGATCTTGGTGGACGAGTGGACATCTCCCGTCGTCGCATTCCAGATCTCCACCCATCCGTTGCCGGCCGACATGACCCACTTGCCGTCCGGGCTGAAGGAAACGGCATCGATGTAAGAGCCGCCCTGCTGCTGATGCACGGCGATTTGTTTGCCCGTTTCGACATCCCAGGTGCGGGCCGTGCCGTCGCGGGCGCCGCTGGCGATCGTCTTCCCGTCCGGGCTGAAGCGCGCATCCTGGACCTGGTCCTCGTGGCCGCGCAGCAAGCGGATCTCTTTTCCGGTTGCCGCGTCCCACACCCCGACGATTGCGGTGCGCTCCGCCGTCACGACCTTGCTTCCATCCGGGCTGATGTTGGCGACGTTGACTACGCCCGATAGCCCGGTGATCGAACCCAGCGGCTTCTTTGCCTGCGTGTCCCACACCTCTACGTCGTAGGACTTTTCCTCGCTGCGTCTGAGTTCGCGTGAGCCGTCGCTGCTTTTGTTCAGGAAGTTGAGATCGGCGGAAGGTACGTCGCCATACTGCTGGTACGGCTCGGCCGCCGACGCTGCCGTGGAAAGGGCCGCGCAGAGGGTGAGGGTGGTTAGAAAGATCGCCGGGCGCATGGGAATCACCGACAGTTACGGTGCTCAATTGCTGTCACAAACGAACTGCAATCGGCAAAGTCTACGCGCGCCAGGCGTTTCCCTCCAGCCGCCCGCGAGGAAACGGTTAGCGGCTTGGCACCTCGCCACTCCGCCCCCACATCCCATCCATCGCCACCAACATGGAGGATCCGACATGCAGGCGATGGAAATTCAGGAGCATGCCCGCAAGCTTCGCGACGCCCGCGGGGAGCTGGCCGTCGCCCACGCGGCCCAGAAGGCTCGAGATTTCGAGCATCAAGGGGACACAAAGCAGGCGGAGACTTGGCGGCGAATTGAAGCGGCGCTGCGCCGAATGCAGGGCCCGCGCGTTAGCTAGGCTCCAGGGGGCAGCGGTCACCGCCGCTGTTCCCGCCGACAGACAACGGACAGAAGAATGAGCAGAATTGCCAAGACGATCATGCTTGCCATTGCCGGGCCGCTCTTGATCTGCGCGCCCGCGATGGCCGATCCCGGCACCAGCGCCACGGCCAACAATCCGGCGGCTTCGACGCCGTCCGGCACGACCACGACGACCGGCAGCATCAGCACCGAGCCGACGTTCGAACAGCGCATGGCCGACTGCATGGCCATCTGGGATCCCGGCACGCACATGACCAAGCAGCAGTGGCGGCGCACCTGCAAGACCACGCTCAATCAGTTCGACTGATCAGCCGGTTTTTCTGACGGCGCCTGCGCGCGCTGACCGTACGTTTTGAATTTCTCGAGGACGCGCGCCATCTCGTCGTCCGGCAGGATGTGTGGTTCACCGCCTAGCATCAGCACCTTCACGTACTGCTCGGCCAGCACCTCGACCTCGTGCGCCAGCTCGAGCGCCGCGCAAAGGTTGGCGCCGACGGCGATCTGCCCGTGATTGGCCATCAGGCAGGCGTTGCGCTGTGCGAGACCGGTGGCGACGAACTGCGCAAGCTCATCGGTGCCGAAGGTGTCGTACGGCACGAGCGGTACGTCGTTCCCGCCGGCCACCGCCACCATGTAGTGAAACGCCGGGATCGGCCGGTGCGCGCAGGCAAGCACCGTCGCGTGTAGCGAATGCGTGTGCACCACGGCCTTCACGTCGGGACGCGCATTATACGTGGCGAGATGGAACCGCCATTCGCTCGACGGCTTGGGCGATTTCCTGTCGAGCAGCGTGCCCTTGCTCGTGACGAACACGATGTCGCGCGGACGGATCTCTTCGTACGCCATCCCCGTCGGCGTGATGAGCATGCCGCCCTTCCAGCGGCAGGACACGTTGCCCGAGCGCCCAGGCGACAGGCCGGTGCGGCTCATCGCCAGCGCGGTGTCGATCACCGCCTGCCGCGCCAGCTTCTCGGCGTCTTTGGCTTTGGCTTTGGACTTTGCTTTGCTCTTTTTCACGTCGGCGGCTCGCGACCCGGGTCCACGGGACGCAGCCTGCCACAGGTTCTATGGCGGAAATATAAAAGGTTGTAGTGGCGCTACTTGCCCGCCCTCTCGGGGTAGAGCGACAGCAGGCCTTCTTTGGTCGCCGGGCAGACGCCCCGCTCGGTGATGAAACCGGTCACGAGCCGCGCCGGGGTCACGTCGAAGGCCGGGTTGCCGGCGGGCGAGCCGGGCGCCGCGATCTCCACCGTGACGACGCTGCCGTCAGGCAGGCGCCCCGGCATCTTCAACACCTCGTCGGCCGAGCGCTCCTCGATGGGGATCGACAGCCCCTCCGCAAGCGTCCAGTCGATGGTCGAGTGCGGCAGCGCCACGTAGAACGGCACGTCATTGTCCTTGGCCGCCAAGGCCTTGAGGTACGTGCCGATCTTGTTCGCCACGTCGCCGTTGGCGGCGACGCGGTCGGTGCCGACGATGACCAGATCCACCTTGCCGTGCTGCATCAGGTGGCCGCCGGCGTTGTCCACGACGATGGTATGCGGCACCCCGTGGCTGCCGAGTTCGTAAGCCGTCAGCGCGGCGCCCTGATTGCGCGGGCGCGTTTCGTCCACCCACACATGCAGCGGCACGCCGGCGTCGTGCGCCTGGTAGATGGGCGACGTCGCGGTACCCCAGTCGACGCAGGCGAGCCAGCCGGCGTTGCAGTGGGTGAGCACCTGGACCTTCTCGCCCTTCCCCTTCTTCTTGGCGATGGCGTCGATCAGCGCCTTGCCGTGTACGCCGATCAGCCGGCAGGTTTCCACATCTTCGTCGCAGATCTCTGCCGCCCGCTTGTAGGCGGCGGCGACGCGTTCCTCGCGCGGCAGGTTCTGCACCGCGCGGCGCATCTCCTCCAGCGCCCAGCGCAGGTTGATGGCGGTGGGGCGCTGCTTGGCGAGGAACTCGACCGCCTTGTCGATCGCGTCGTCGGACGCGTCCTCGCGGATCGCCAATGCCAATCCATAGGCGGCTGTAGCACCAATCAGCGGGGCGCCGCGCACCTGCATGGTGAGGATCGCGCGCGCGGCATCCTCGGCCGACTTCAGCGGGATCACGGCCAACGCGTGCGGCAGCCGCGTTTGGTCGATGACCTCCACAGACCATCCGTCCGCCGCCAGCCAGATCGTCCGATAGGCCTTGCCGTTGATCTTCATCGTCTAATCACCGCTCGGCATCGTTGGTGCCATGGGTATGTGGATGGTGTGCTCCAGCCCGCAAGAGGAGCACGAGAGCGCGTACCACTCCGCAAAGGGGCGAGTCGACCGGTCGATGATCTCAAGGCCCTTAACCTCGCATACCGGACAGCCGACCGGCTGGGCATGATTGAGCCGCCATTCGGCAATCCGCTGCAGCGCCAGCCGCAGCTTCTCCGGTGGGAGCGGGGTTCCGGCCACGCGACCTCAGTGGCCTTCGAAGGCCAGCAACGCGTGGGTGCGGATGCCGTGGCTGCGCAACAGGTCGAGGCCGCCGAGGTCCGGCAGATCGACGAGGAACGCCGCACCCGCGACAAGCCCGCCCGTGCGGCTGATGAGCTTGGCCGCGGCCTCCGCCGTGCCGCCGGTGGCGATCAGGTCGTCGACGATCAGGATGCGCTCGCCAGGCTTGATGGCGTCGGCGTGCATCTCGATGATGTCGACGCCGTATTCCAGCGCGTACTGCTGCCCGATGGTCTTCCACGGCAGCTTGCCCTTCTTGCGGATCGGGATGAAGCCGCACGACAGGCGGTCCGCCACAGCGCCGCCCAAAATGAAGCCGCGCGCTTCGATGCCGGCTACGGCGTCGATGTTCTCGCTCAAGTAGGGCGCCGCCATGCCCTCAACGGCGGCCTTGAACCCCTTGGCATCGCCCATCAGCGTCGTCACGTCCCGGAACAGGATGCCCGGCTTCGGGTAGTCCGGAATCGTACGTACAAGCTGCCGCAAATCGCCCAAAGTCTTCCCTCCCCGCCAAATTGCCGGCGCAAAATAGCAATATCGATCACAACAAGGTAGGCGTTTTACGCCGCCCTTTTACTGCACATTGCACAGCGCCGTCGCCGCCCCAGCAGGCGTCACCGCCGGCGCTTTTCAGGAGGCTCGGGCGTGGCCAGCGTTGAATTTCCCCTCATGGCGGATGAGGGATCGGATGACCTTCCGCGAACATTGCGACGCGAGCGCGAGGCGCGCGAGCGTGCTGCCCGCGAAAAGGAAGCCAAGGCGCGCTCCGCTACGCTGACGCATGATTTCGGCGCCAGCGACTCCCGCGACGAGCGGCGGGCCCCGGCCGAGGCATACTCCGGCACGGTCGTGAACCGCTTCGACGTTCCGTTCAGCCACCTCGTTGCGTTCTTCATCAAGGCCGTCTTTGCCGCGATCCCGGCGCTCATCGTGCTCAGCGTGCTGCTCTACCTCGGCGGCAACGTCTTGAAGGCGATGTACCCGGAGCTGGTTCACGTGCAGATCCTCGTCACCTTCCCCAACTGAGCGTGCCGGCGGATCGATGACGAGCGTGCGTGCCACCCTGATGCTCGCGGCCTGCACGTTGCTGGCCGTGAGCGGCATTTCCGCCGCCCGAGAAGCCGACGGGATTGAGGAGCCGGCCCCTTCCCAGAAGAAGAGCACCGACCCCAAGGACATCAAGGTCCTCATCCCGTCTTACTCCAAGGACGTGAGCGACAACGGCTGCCGTGTGCGCGCCAACCCGCAGGAGGTTTTCTCGGGGCCCGACGCCGACATCCAGCACGTGCCGTTCATCGAGCTGATCGGGGAAACCATCGGCCGATATTCGGTGCGCGGCATCCTCGACGCGCCAAACGTCTTCGCAGCCAAGCTGGAAGAGCTCGACCCCGACACGCGCAACCTAGTGCTCATCGACGTGTTGCATGGCGGTCTCGGCCGCGACGGCTTGCACACGTTCTTCTTCATGAGCGCCGCCCAGCACGCACCGGCGATCCGCGACGCGCTGTCGGCGGCCGGGCTCAAACGCGAGCATGAGCTGTTCGTCCAAGCGATGGCGCTGTTCGGCCCAGACTACCCGGTCGACAACGACGCGCGCGCCAAGCGTTTTTCGTATTCGTCGCTCGATACGCCGATGAACGACTTCGACGCCAAGATGATGGAGATCGCCCGCTCGTTCGGCTCGCGCGATACCCTCGCCAAATCGATGGTCACCTACGTCGAGCGCACGCCGGCGCTATGGCAAACGATCGAAGCCAAGCGGCGCGAGTTGGGCGAGGTCGCCCGCTTGCGCTATCTCAATCAGGCGCTCGTGATGCGCAACCAGATCTGGGACAAGCCGGATGCGGAAGTGGTGAAGGCGCTCGCGGCCATGCCGACCGAGCACCGTACGCTCCTGGTGATGGACATCTTCAACGCCGAATTCTCCAACGGCGGCGTGCACCAGTTCTTCTTCAATTCATCGGGCGCGGTGGCGCCCGAAGTGTACGAGGCGTTCCGCGAGCTCGGCCTCGAGCGGCAGGCCGCCATCTACAAGCGCGCCCTGGACATGTTCCCCGGCACGTACCTGCGCGACATGCAGAAGCGGCGCGACAAGTTCTTCTCCGAGGAATGGGGGCCGTGGGACGAGAAGCTGCAGAAGCTCACCGACGAGTTCTACGAGCTGGACGGCGGACCCACGCTGGTCCGCGTGGGAGAAAAGGCTGCGGCGGTCGAGGGTGGCCCTGGCATCTGGAGCGCCATGGCCAGCTACGCCCGCGCAAAGAAGCTGCTGCCCTGCTGATCAGCGTCGCGGCGCCATGGCCGTCAGATAGGCGATCACCGCGTCGAGGTCGGCGTCGGAAAGTGCCTTGGTGTCGAACGCCGGCATTTGCTGCTGCGGCCAGGTGCGCACCGCCTTCGGATTGCGGATCAGGGCCCGCAGCCCTTCCTTCGTCAGGTACTGCGTCGGGTTCATCGGCTCGCCGAGATCGGGTCCGACCGCGCCGGCTCCCGCACCCTTCATGCGGTGACAGGGCATGCATTGGGTCGTGAACACCTGCTGGCCGAGGCGCGCCGGATCGTCGGCCGGCAGCTTCGCGTCGACCACCATCTGCGGCCAGCGGTGCGCGGGCGATTCCGCGCCGGTGAGGGCCACGGTCTGATAGGGCCACAACTCGCTTCCAACTTTCGAACGATCTGGGTGCTCCCACACGAGGTAGAACGGCCCGGCGGAAACATCCTTCCCCGGCAGCGGCGGCCACGGTGCAGCCGGATCCTCCACGGCAATCCACGCGACGCTGCCGCCCTTCGCCCCCTTCTCGACGAGACTCATCGGCACTTGTGAAACAAAGCCGTCGGCGGCGCGCGCCTCGAGCGTGTCGAAGGCCGGATCGGGCTTGTCGCCGATCAGTGCCAGCAGTGGCACCGCGCGGTAAGTCATGCCGCGCTTATAGGAAACGTCGTCGGGAATGGCGACGGTCGCTGCATCCGGCCGCGCCAGAAGCTCGGCGGCTGTGAAGCGCTTCTGCTCTGCACCGAGCTTCAGCGTCAGCGACGCCTCCTCGCCGCGGGCGCCCGCGCACAGAAGAAGCGTGCAGAGGAGTGGCAGCAGGGCGAAGCGCATGGTGGCCTTCCGAGAATTGCACGGACTCTCACGGCACTGTAGCGTGGCCGCATCCGCTCCCGCAAAGGAACTCGACGCATGACAGATGGCACGGACGCGCAACGCGAGTTGAGCGAGGTCACCGGCGCGCTCGACGTGCTCTTCACGCTGCGCGAGGAATTCGCCCAGTGGCTGGAGGAGGCGCAGAGCGAGGAGCGCAAGGAGGAGCTGGAGAACGTCTATCGCCACATCGAGGCGATGGAGCAGGAGTACCAGCGCCGGCGCGAGGCCGCAGCGGCGAAAGCCGCGGGCACCTGATTCTCAGCGGCGGCTGCCGAGCTTGCTGACCGCTGTCGTCAGCGCCTGCATGACGCCGTGTTCGCTGATCGCGTGCCCCGCCTTATCGAGGATCTGTAGCTCGCAGTTGCCCCACGCTTCACTCAACGCATAAGCTGCCTTGGGCGGGCACAACAGGTCGTAGCGGCCCTGAACGATAACGCCCGGAATGCCTTTGAGACGATGAGCGTCGCGCACTAGCTGGTCGGGCGCGAGGAAAAAATCGTTACGGATGTAATGCCCCTCGACGATCGCCGTGGGCGGCGGCCGGTCGCTGCGGCCCACGGGGGGCGACAGCCGCGTGTGTGCCGGCGTCAGTTCCGACAGCGCGCGCTCGTATGCGGCCCACGTCTGCGCCGCCGGGACCTGCACCGCCGGGTCGGGATCGGCGAGGCGCTTCAAGTAGGCCGATAGCGGGTTGGCCTGCTCATCAACGGGAAGCTGCGCCACGAAGTCGGCGTAGAGATCGGGGCGGAACAGCCGCGGCCCGTCGACGAAGGCCCACACCGCCTCGGCGCGCGTACCGAGAAAGATCGCGCGCATGGCGAGGCCGGTGACGCGCTCCGGGTGCGCCTCGGCATAGGCAATCGCCAGCGTCGAGCCCCACGAGCCGCCCACCACCAGCCAGCGCTCGATGCCGAAGTGCGCGCGGATCGCCTCGATGTCGGCGATGAGGTGTTGCGTGGTGTTGGCGTCGAACGAAAGGTACGGATGGCTGCGCCCGGCGCCGCGCTGATCGAAGAGGAAAGCGTGGAACCGCGCCGGATCGAACAGCCGCCGGTGCAGGTGCTGCGAGCCGCTTCCAGGGCCGCCGTGCAGGAAGATCGCCGGCGTACCGCCGGGGCGGCCGACCTCCTCGACGTACAGCCAATGCCCATCGCCGACGCTCAACATGCGTGCATCGAACGGGCGCAGCGGCTCGGTCTGGGGGGCTTGATCTGGCATTGGCCGTGTGTGCCGTTCCTTAGAGAACAGCGCAAGCCCAATCGGCGCGCCTATAACATCCGGCCGGCGCTGCGGGCCCGTCCGCCCGCCGCGTGACCGGCAGATTGAGAACGAAAGGAGTGGAAACAAAATGTACGCCAGTCGCCTCGCTGCAGCCGCCCTCGGGCTCGCTTGCGGTCTAGGCGTCATCGCCTCGGCGGCACACGCCGTGCCCGTCGATGCACTCAGTTGCAAGCAGCTCTGGGTAAAGCGCAACCAGATCTACAAGGCCAATGGCTACTGCTTCAAGACCGCCAAGGCCATCAACTACTTCGGCAACGCCGGCTGCTATGTCGACGACATGGGCGACGTGTCGCTGTCGAAGAAGGAGATGCAGCGCGTCATGACCTACAAGCACTGGGAAGAGGTCAACGGCTGCTGATGCTCTGCATCTGAGACTGCGCGAAGCCAGCGCTCCGGGGCGCTGGCTTTTGCGCGTTGGATTGCACCTTGCGCATCGTGCAAGGCAGGCCCAACTATTGCTTTCATCCAGCAACGGTATCGAGACGATCACATGCGCGTCGTCATTCTCGGAGCGGGCGGCGTCGGCGGCTATGTCGGCGCGCGGCTGATCGAAGCCGGAACCGACGTGACGTTCCTCGTGCGCGAAGGCCGTGCCCGGCAGCTGGCGGCGCAAGGTCTTGTGCTCAAGAGCCCGCTCGGCGATTTCTCCGCCCCCGTGAAAGTGATCCGGCCGGGCGAAGCCCTCGGCGAATCTCCTGACGCCGTGGTGCTGTCGTGCAAGGAGCCGGCGCTGCAGTCGGCGATCACAGCCGTCGCTCCCCTGCTCGGACCGCAGACGCGGCTTTTGCCGCTGCTCAACGGCGTGCGCCACATCGATCTGCTGGCTGCGCGCTTCCCGCAGACGCCCCTGCTCGGCGGCATAATCCACGGCGCCGCCAACTTGGGCCCGGACGGCGTCATCGAGCATCTGTCGTCGTTCATGACGGTTATCACCGGTCCTGTGGCCGCGGCGAGCGACTCCATCGCGACCGAGATCGTGCAGCGGCTCAAGCAGGCCGGCGTCGACGCCCACGCGACGCACGAGATCCGCAACGACATGTGGAACAAATTCCTGTTCCTCGCCGCGTTCGCGGGCATCACCTCGCTGATGCGCGCCAACATCGGCATCATCCTCGCGTCCGACAGCGGCCGCGAGCGCATCTTGCGGTTTCTCGATGAAACGCGCTCCGTCGCCGTGGCCGAAGGGTTTCCGCCGCCGAACTCGCTCATGGACGAGTATCGCACGCTGCTGACGACGGAGGGCTCGACGCTGACCTCGTCGATGCTGCGCGACATCGAGGCCGGACGGCGCACGGAAGGCGCGCATATTCTCGGCGACATGCTGGCGCGCGCCCGCAAGCACGGACTTGAGACGCCGGTGCTCGCCGTCGCCGCGGCTCATGTCGAGGCCTACGAGCGGCGGCTCGACGCGGCTGTGGTCTAGAGCAGCGGGATCAAGTAGGTCAGAATGATGCGCCCCTGCGGCTGCTGCGTCTGGCCTGGGGCAGCGTCCGGGAATTCTACGGCCGAATAGAACGCCTGCACGTGCAGGTTCTCGAACGGTCCGAACGTCGGCAGGTACTCGAGCTCGATGTTGAACTCGTTCTGCCGCGTCCCCGGGTCGCCCGTGGCTTTGATCGCGTCCCACGACCAGCCGTAGCGCGTCTGCACCTTGAGGCCTCGAAGACGACGCGCGACAGGTCGTAGGCGGCGCCGACGACGAGTGTCTTCTGACCAGCGTCGTTGAAATTGAGCTGATCGAGAACGGTGTAGGCGGGGAAGCTACCGAACGGCCCCTGCAGGGCCGCCGCGTCGCCGTTGTCCGAAGCGGCCACCAGCACCGTCGCGTCGTGATAGCTCGCCGCCACACGTCCCGCCACCTGCCGCGTCGCGTAGGGCGCGCCGGCGATTAGGTCCGCCCCAACTGTGCGCTGATCCGTGTAGTTGACGCTCACCCGATAAGTCATCGACCCATCCGGAATGACCCAGTCCGCCTCGGCGAAAGTCGTATTGAGGACGTCGGGGATCAGATAGTCGATCGCGCCGAGCGTCAGTCCGGTTACGGGAACGATTTTGGCGCCGCCCGCGATGACGCCGCGGTCTTCCTCGACGCCGAGCTCCTGCGAGAACGGCACGAAGTGCGAGCTGTCGCGCGCCTTGAAGCCCCATAGGTAGCCGAAACCGTAGTCGAACGTCTGTGCCTCGTCGCGCCGCCGCATGAGCACCGCGCCCTCCACCGCGTTGGGCAGCATGCGGTTGTCCTGCGGGTTGATGTAGGGTGTCTTGATGAGCTGGCGCCCGATCCCGATTTCTTGCCCGAGGCCGCGCAGCTTGGCGTTGGCGATGGCGAACGAGGACACCTCCGCTTGGTTCTCGGTCAGCAGCAACGTGCCGCCCTCACCAGCCGGTGCATAGAGCGGTTGCGACGTGGCGCCTGCGGCCTCGAACGCCAGCCAGTCATCGAAGTAGCCGGTGCGCACCGCCAGCGCCGATCCCGCTGCCCACGCTTTAGATGGCGGGCCACTCGCGTTGTCGCGGTTGAGGTCGTGGGTGCGCAGATAGATGCCGAGCTTGAGGTCGCGCCAGAACGGCCCCGCAAACTGCAGCCGGTCCTTGACGTCCTGCATCAGCACCGGGCCGCTGTCGCTGAGAGCCGGAGTGATGAAATGCGCCTTCGGACCGCCGGGCAGCGGCGCCTGGTGCTGAAAGGTGCGCTCGATGGGGCTGTAGATGTCGGCCGCGCTGGAAGGGACGCGCTCGGCGTCATCGTCCTGATCGGCCCTGGCAGGCCCGGTGGCGCCGGTTGCGGTCAACAGCACGCCAACCAACGCAGCCCGCAACATGGCGCGCGGCTGCAGCTTGGCGTGCATGAAATCTCTGTAGAATCAAATGCGCCGGCGCATTTCGAGGCCTAGCAGCCGCCCCGCGGAGCGGCAAGTTGCATCGGCGTTTCATAGCCACCAATCAGTTGGGTGCCGCGGCCCGTTGCGCACGCGCGAATTGGCCGGGCGGCAGCCCCACGTGGCGGCTGAACGCGGTCGAGAACGTGCTGGCCGAGCCGTAGCCGACCCGTTCGGCGACCTCGGCAATGCCCACGTCCTCGCGTCCCAGAAGGTCCTTGGCGAGCGCCATGCGCCAGGAGAGCAGGTATTCCATCGGCGCCACGCCGACGGCGCGCGTAAAGTGGTCGAAGAATGCCGAGCGTGACATCGCCGCCGCCTTGGCAAGCTCCTCCACGGTCCACGAACGCGCGGGGTCGGCGTGCAGCTCGCGCATCGCCGTCGCCAGGCGTGCATCGCCGAGCCCGTTCAGCAGCCCCGGCGGCGCGCCTTCGCCCTGCGTCGATCGCAACGCCTCGATGAGCATCATGTCGATCAGGCGCGACAGCACGAGATCGCGCCCTGCCTTGTGCTCCCGTGTCTCCTCGGCGACGAACTGGACGAGCGTCGACAGCCGTTGCGCGCCGCGCACGCGCACCAGGGCGGGCAGCATCGATACGAGCAGCCCGGCGTCGGGCGATTCGAACAGGAAATATCCGCCGAGCAGGCGCACGTCGGGGTCGCCCTCCTGAGTTCCGTGACGCAGCTCGCCACTCGGATGCTCGACGGCGTTCGGATCGATGCGCACGGGCGTTGCCGGTTCGAACCCCGACATCGTGAAGCCCGGCGTCGTCGGCAGCAGCAGGAAATCGCCGGCCTCCAGCGTGATCGCCTCGTGCCCGTCCACGGAGAGGCGGCAGCTTCCCTCGAGCACGGTGCAAAAGCTCGGGTGGCCGAACTCCGAGTAGCGGACGGCCCAGCGGCCGGCGCCGCTGATGACCTTCGAGTACACCGCGCGGGGGCGTAGCAGGGTGATGACTTGAGAGAGAGGATCCGACATTTCTGGACGATAACAAATGAAATACGGACCTTCAATTGCAGATCGTCCGGAATTGCTGACGTAAACGTCTCCTCGTCACCCACCCAAGGAGAACCCCATGAAGACCGCACTCATCACCGGCTGTTCCTCCGGCTACGGCCTCGAGACCACGCGCTATCTGCACGCCCAGGGCTGGAACGTTATCGCCACCATGCGCACGCCGCGTGCGGATGTGCTCCCCGCCTCGCCGCGCATGCGCGTGCTGGCGCTCGACGTAACGAAGCCCGACAGCATTGCCGCCGCCCTGCAGGCGAGCGGCCCCATCGACGTCCTCGTCAACAATGCCGGCGTCGGGATGTTCGGGGCCTTCGAGGCGGCGCCGATGGCCGCGATACGCAGCATGTTCGAGACCAACACCTTCGGCGTCATGGCGATGACCCAGGCGGTGCTGCCGCAGTTCCGCGTCCGGAAGTCCGGGGTCGTGGTCAACGTGACGTCGAGTGCGACGCTCATGCCCATGCCGCTCGTAGCTGCCTACACGGCGAGCAAGACGGCGATCGAAGGCTTCACCGCTTCGCTCGCGCACGAGCTCCACGACTTCGGCATCCGCGTGAAGCTCGTCGAGCCGGGTTACGGGCCGACGACCCGCTTCCAGCAAAACGTGCAGACGCCGGTCGAGCACATGATCCCGGCAGCGTATGCGCCGTACGCACATTCCGTCCTCGCCGCTTACGGGCAGCCATCGGCGGTGACGACGGAAACGGACGTGGCCGAAGCGGTCTGGCGCGCGGCCAATGACGCGACCGGCCAGCTTCGCTTCCCGGCGGGCGCCGATGCGATCGCGCTCGCTCAGATGAACAAGGCGGCCTGAAACGGGCCTTACGCTTTACTCAGCACGCGGCCCGCGACGGCGTCGAGTTTCGCCATGAGCTTCGGGTCGCGTGCTTCGGGCGCGGTGATGATGGCGACATCGAGCGCCGTGTCGGAGCCGATCGGGCAGGCGGGGTGCTCGCGCGGAAAGATCTCGGCGAGCTTGTGCACGAGGCGCTGCGCCTTCTCCGTATTGCCCTTCATGACGGCGATGACGGCGGCGACGTCGACGTGCGCCACCTCCTCATGCCAGCAGTCGTAGTCCGTGACCATGGCGACGGTCGCGTAGCAGATCTCGGCTTCGCGGGCGAGCTTGGCTTCCGGCATGTTGGTCATGCCGATCACGTCGCAACCCCAGCTCCGGTAGAGGAAGGATTCAGCGCGCGTCGAGAACTGCGGGCCTTCCATGACGAGGTATGTGCCGCCCTTGGTGTGGTCGATGTCCTCGGCCTTGCATGCCTTCTCCACGAGGTCGACCAGCAGCGGGCTGACCGGATGCGCCATCGACACGTGCGCCACGATCCCCTCGCCGAAGAAGCTCTTCTCGCGCGCGAAGGTGCGGTCGATGAACTGGTCGACGAGCACAAAGTGGCCGGGCGCAAACTGGTCCTTCAGGGAGCCGCAGGCGGATATCGAAACGAGGTCGGTGACGCCCGCGCGCTTCAGCGCATCGATGTTGGCGCGGAAGTTGATGTGCGTCGGCGAGATGCCATGGCCGCGGCCGTGGCGCGGCAGAAAGCGGAACGGCAGGCCGTCGACCTCGGCGAAAAGGATCTCGTCCGACGGCTCGCCCCAGGGGCTCGACACCTTCTCCCAATGCGGATTCTGGATGCCGGGCAGATTGTAGAAGCCGCTGCCACCGATGATGCCCAGGACAGATTTGACCACGGGTCCCCCCAACGAGATTGCGGTTTCCGTCGTGCCGGCGGCGTCAGTGCTTCACGCGCGACCAGATCTGCTTCTTGACCAGGTACAGCAGGATCGTGGTGATCAAGAGATAGAGCATCACCTGCCAGCCGAGCTGCTTGCGCGAATTGAGGTTCGGGTCCGCCGCCCAGGCCAGAAATGCCGACACGTCGTGCGCATTCTGCTCAAGCGAGCCTTTGAACCCAGACTCCGGCTGATACTCGACCGGCGTCTCCTTGGAGAGAGGCGGCGGCATCGCCAGCTGGTGCCCTGGGAAGGCGACGTTGTAGGACATGCCATCACTCATGTGCATGCCGGCCGGCGGCTCGTGGTAGCCGGTGAGCAGCGCGTAGAGATAGTCGGGGCCGCCCTCCTGATACCCGGTGACGATGTCGCCGAGCATGTAGAGCCACTGGCTATACCAGGGCGCGTGGCTTTCCACCGAGCGCGCCTTGGCGATGAGCGACAGATCCGGTGGCAGCGCGCCGTTCTGCGCCGCCCGCGCCTGCACGTCGTTCCGGTAGGGGCCGAGCATCTGATCGGCGAGACCCGGCAGGCGATCGATCGGGTTGCCCTGGTCGTCGAGCTCGCCGGGAATCTTGTACGGCCAGCCGACGGCGAGTGCCTTGACTGCCTCTTCGGGGAACTCCGGCCCGCCCGGCTCGGCGAGATTGCGGAAGCGCACGCGCTTCAGGCCATGGCACGCCGTGCAGACCTGCTGAAAGACCTGGAAGCCGCGCTGCAGCTGGGCCTTGTCGTACTGTCCGGTGAAGCCGGCAAACGACCAATCCTGCCGCTCGATGTGCGTTTCACCGCCCGCGGCGTGGGCCGGGTGCACCAGCGCCGCGGTGCTCGCGAGCGAACCCAGCAGGACGACCGCGAACCGCCACGAAAGCTCTGGACGTTTCATGCGAGCCCCCGTCACGATTTGGCCGGCGCCAGCTTGGCGCTTTTGTCTTTGCCCAGCACCGCCTCGGTTATCGAGCCCGGCACCTTGAGTGGTGTCTCTAGCCACCCGACCAGCGGCATGACGATGAGGAAGTGCGCGAAGTAGTAGATCGTGAACACCCGCGCCCAGAACACGTACTCGGCATCCGGCGGCTTGGAGCCGAGCCAGCCCAGCGCCACCGCGCTGAAGACGAACAGCCAGAAGAACCAGCGGTAGATAGGCCGGTACTTGGTCGAGCGCACGCGGCTGGTGTCGAGCCACGGCGCGAAGAGGAGGATGGCGATGGCCGCGAACATCGCGATGACGCCGAACAGCTTCGAGGGGATGGCGCGCAGGATCGCGTAGAACGGCAGGAAGTACCATTCAGGCACGATGTGCGGCGGCGTCACCAGCGGGTTCGCCTCGATGTAGTTGTCCGCGTGCCCGAGGTAATCAGGCAGGAAGAACGTGAACCAGGCGAACAGCATGAGGAACGCGAACATGCCGACCGCGTCCTTCGACGTCGCGTAGGGGCTCATCGGTACGGAGTCCGACTTGGTCTTGATGTCGAGGCCGGTCGGGCTGTTCTGGCCGACGATGTGCAACGCCCACAAGTGCAGGCCGACGAGGCCGGCGAGGACGAACGGCAGCAGGTAGTGCAGCGAGAAGAAGCGGTTGAGCGTCGTGCCGGATACCGAATAACCGCCCCACAGCCACTCGACGATCGTCGTGCCGAGGCCCTTCCAGATGCTGTCGAGCGAGGAGAAGAGGTTGGTGATGACCGTCACGCCCCAGAAGCTCATCTGGCCCCAGGGAAGCGAGTAGCCCATGAACGCCGTTGCCATCATGACGACGAAGATCAACACGCCGATGATCCAGAGGATCTCGCGCGGCGCCTTGTAGGAGCCGTAGTACATGCCGCGGAAGATGTGCACGTAGGCGGCGAGGAAGAACATCGAGGCGCCGACCGCGTGCAGGTTGCGGATCAGGTCACCGTAGTTCACGTCGCGGCGGATGCGGTCGACGCTGTCGAACGCCATCTGAGCGCTCGGCTGATAGTGCATGGCGAGCACGATGCCGGTGACGATCTGCGCCACCAGCATGAAGGTGAGGATGCCGCCGAACGTCCACCAGTAGTTCAGGTTGCGCGGCGTCGGAAAGTCGACGAACTGCGTGTACATCAGCCGGCCGATGGGCAGGCGCTCGTCCATCCACTTGCCGAACTTCGTCGTCGGCTCGTAGCTCGTCCCGTGTGGAAGTCCTGACATTCTTGGCTCGCCGCTTGTCAGCCGATCTTGATCTTGGTGTCGGAAACGAAGTTGTAGACAGGCACCTCGAGATTGCGCGGTGCAGGCCCCTTACGAATGCGTCCGGCCGTGTCGTAGTGCGACCCGTGGCACGGGCAGAGCCAGCCGCCGAAGTCGCCCTTGGAATCGCCCAGCGACTGCCCCTTGGGGATGCAGCCCAGATGCGTGCAGATGCCGACCATGATCAGCCAGTTCTCGTGACCGCCCTTGGTGCGGTTCGGATCGGTCGCCGGCGTGTCCTCCGGCAGCGCGTCGTTGCGCGCGAACTCGTCGATGAGGTCGGTGATCGGCACGGCCTTGGCGGTCGCGATCTCCTCCGGCGTGCGGTGGCGGATAAAGACCGGCTTGCCGCGCCACAGCACGGTGATCGCCTGGCCTTCCTTCACCGGCGCCAGGTCGACCTCGATCGAGGCGAGCGCCAGCGCGCCGGCGTCGGGGTTCATCTGCTGGATGAACGGCCAGAGCGTCATTGCGCCGCCAACGGCCACGAATGCACCGGCCGCGAGAACTAGAAAGTCCCTGCGGTCTGGTTCTTCGGCGTCGATTGCCACGGGAGCCTCCGCTAGATCGCTGGCTTAGGTGCAGCGCTGATCAGTTGGCCGGCTGCCGCCGGCTGCAAGACATCCGCGCGACGATGGACTGGCCATCGAGGGCGGCGTGTTCAGCGCGATTGGCCTATAGAACCGGGCGATTTGCCATGCGGTTTATTGACATCGTTCTAAAGAGCGCTCAACCCCGCCTGGGAAGAAAGCGGTAGGCAATTTGGCGCACTCCAGCCCGCGCCCTGACGGAGATCATTCCGCCGCGTCCTGCGCGAGGAAGCCGCCCGACTGGCGCGCCCACAGTTCGGCGTAGAGACCGCCACGCCGCAAGAGATCGGCGTGGGTTCCCTGCTCGACGATCCGGCCCTCGTCCATGATGATCAGACGGTCCATCGCGGCGATTGTGGACAACCGGTGGGCAATCGCGATGACTGTCTTACCTTTCATGAGGTTGACCAGCTGCTCTTGAATCGCGGCTTCGACCTCGCTGTCGAGCGCGCTCGTCGCCTCGTCGAGCACAAGGATCGGCGCGTCCTTCAGCAGCACGCGGGCAATGGCGACGCGCTGACGCTGGCCGCCGGACAGCTTCACGCCGCGCTCGCCGACGTGCGCCTCGTAACCCGACCGGTTCTTCAGGTCCTCAAGGTTGTTGATAAAATCGTGGGCGGCAGCCTTCTTCGCCGCGGCGATGGCGTCAGCCTCCACGGCGTCGGGACGGCCATAGAGGATGTTCTCCATCACCGAGCGGTGCAGCAAGGACGTGTCCTGCGTCACCATGCCGATCTGGGCGCGCAGGCTGTCCTGCGTGACGTGCGCGATGTCCTGGCCGTCGATGAGCACCTTGCCGCCGTCGAGGTCGTAGAAGCGCAACAGAAGGCTGACGAGCGTCGACTTGCCGGCGCCGGAGCGACCGACGAGGCCGACCTTCTGGCCCGGCGCCACGCGCAGCGACAGGTCCTCGATGACGCTGCCGCGTCCCGTCGCGACATCGCGCCCGTAGTTGAAGCGGATGTGATCGAACTGGATCTCGCCCTTCGAAACGACGAGCTTCTTGGCGTCCGGCGCGTCGACGATGCTGCGCTCCTGCGCGATCGTTTCCAGGCCGTCCTGCACCACGCCGACGTTCTCGAAGAGGCCCGCGACCTCCCACATGATCCAGTGCGACATGCCCTGCAGGCGCAGCACGAGGCCGACCGACAGGGCGATGGCGCCGGTCGTCACGGCATCGATCGACCACAGCCACAGCGAGGTGGCGGCAACCGCGAACAGCAAGGCGGCGTTGAGACAGTTGAGCGCCACGGTCAGCAGCGTCACGAGGCGCAACTGCGACCGCACCGTGTCGAGGAAGTGCGACATGCTTTCCTGCGCGTAGCTGTCCTCGCGGTCGGCATGCGCGAACATCTTCACCGTGGAGATGTTCGTATAGGTGTCGACGACGCGCCCGGTCATCACCGAGCGCGCATCCGACTGGACGTGCGAGATCTTGCCCAGGCGCGGAATGAAGTAGCGCATGGTGACGAGGTAGCCTGCCAGCCACAGGATCAGCGGCGCCGACAGCCGCATATCGGTCGCCGCGAACAGGAACACCGCGCCGGTGAAGTAGATCGAAACGTAGAGCAGCACCTCGGTGATCTTCATGACCACTTCGCGCACCGACATCGCCGTCTGCATCACCTTGGTGGCGACGCGCCCGGCGAAGTCGTTGTTGAAGAAGGCCATCGACTGGCGCAGCACGTAGCGGTGCGCCTGCCAGCGCGTGCGCATGGTGAAGCTGGAGAGCAGCCCCTGGTGCACGACCGTTTCGTAGAAGAATTTGAGCGTCGGCAGCACGATCAGCACAACGGCGCTCATGCCGATGAGGAACGTCCCGTGCGTCTCCCAGAAGGTGGCGCGATCGGTCTTGCCCAGCCAATCGACGAGATTGCCGAGGAACCCGAACAGCGACACTTCGATCAGCGCGATCGTCGCCGACAGCGCCGCCGAAAGGCCGATCAGGGGCCAGAACGGCCGCGTGTAATGGAAGATGAATCCCCAGAAGTTCGCCGGCGGCATCGGGGGCTGCTCGGCGGGGAAGGATGCGACGCGGTTTTCCAGCCAGCGAAACATGCGGGCGATCATGAATAGCTCCCGGCCCGATGGGCCGTGAAAAAGAAGCGCCGGCCCGCTCTGCCGTAGGGTAGCAGCGGACGCGCTATGTGAGATTTGGCAGCCTTGGAGCCCTGGCGTGGTGCGCCCCTAGACATCGTTGCAGGGGATATATAGGGGGAATTGCGCCAACAAAAGGGTTCAGGAAACAACGGCATGGGCGAAGTCAAAGAGGCCGCCGCAGAAAACCCGGAGCTTGCCGGCCGCAAGGAGACGGCCCGCGCCTGGTTTCAAGAGCTGCGCGACGGCATCTGCGCCGCCTTCGAGCGCCTCGAGGACGATCTGCCCGCCGGTGCCCCACTGAGCGACCGTCCGGCCGGACGGTTCGTGCGCACGCCCTGGGAGCGCACCGACCATTCCGGCGCGCCGGGCGGCGGCGGCGTCATGAGCATGATGCACGGCCGCGTGTTCGAGAAAGTCGGCGTGCACACATCCACCGTGCATGGCGAGTTCGCGCCGGAGTTTCGCAAGCAGATTCCCGGCGCCGAGGAGCACCCGCAATTCTGGGCGTCGGGCATCTCGCTCATCGCCCATCCGCAAAACCCCAACGTCCCCGCCGTGCACATGAACACGCGCATGGTCGTGACCTCGAAGTGGTGGTTCGGCGGTGGCGCAGACCTGACGCCGGTGCTCGATCGCCGGCGCAAACCGGAGGACGCCGACGCGCTCGCCTTCCACGCCGCGATGTACGGAGCCTGCGCGCCGCACCCCGTCGCCGACTACAAGCGCTACCGAGAGTGGTGCGAGGAGTATTTCTACCTGCCGCATCGCAAGGAGATGCGCGGCATCGGCGGCATCTTCTACGACTACCTGACGCCGGAGGAGAGCGCGGGCGGCTGGGATGCGGCCTTCGCCTTCACGCAGGATGTCGGCCGCGCGTTTCAGCGCGTTTACCCGATGCTCGTGCGTGGCAATTATGGTCTGGCGTGGACAGACGCCGACCGTGAGGAGCAACTCGTGCGCCGCGGGCGCTACGTCGAATACAATCTGCTCTACGACCGGGGAACGGTGTTCGGCCTCAAGACCGGCGGCAACGTGGATTCGATCCTGTCGTCGATGCCGCCAGTGGTGAAGTGGCCGTAGCCTGAGAGCCGCTTCGCTTAGAAGCGGGTCGTCAGGCCGAAGTCGATAATGTCCATCTCCGGCGCCAACGTCTGCTGGCCGACGGGCAGAACAGCGAAGCTCTGGTCGTCGAAGTCGATCCGGCGATAGCCGAGGTGGAGGTTGATGTCGCGGTTCCAGAAGTATTCGAGGCCGCCGCCGTAGGTCCAGCCGCTGAGCCCCTCTTCGGACTTCGCGCCGGTGGTGATGTCCTTCACCTCGAGGCCGCCGTAGGCATAACCGGCCGTGCCGTAAGCCATCAGACGGCCGAACGAGTAGCCGAGACGCCCGCGCACGGTGCCATAGTAGTTGAGGTCGGATTCATAAACGCCGAAGCCGGCACCGCGTCCACCGCCGTCGGCGAACGAGTAGAACGCGTCGGTGATGACGCCCACAACGACCTGGCCAAGCTGTGCGTCGTAGCCGAGCTTGCCGCCGATGGCCCAGCCTTCGGGGTCCTGCAGCAGCGAGCCGCCGGTCCCGCCGAGGCTGACCTCGTCGCTAAGGCTCCAGTCCGGAGAAATGATGAAACCGGTGCGGGCGATGCCAGCGACTTCGTCGTCAGCTTTCCAGCACAGTGGGATCCGAAGCTTGGAATTCACGTGACTTGAAGTCGCGGC
>JADMIO010634436.1_pt1 | contig 51554 bp, 49 predicted proteins | sample 8958161 | NCBI WGS metagenome assembly JADMIO01 (sample SAMN16585339, study PRJNA669376) | soil metagenome | isolation source: Crop rotation soil | place: USA: Cullars Rotation, Alabama | collected 2011
CCTCAAATTTTCCGAAATCGCGATTGCGGCGCTTGGTCCCAGCCCGTAACCGGCCCATTTAGCGCCATTTTTCCCCGAAAAAGGCGCTCGTGAAGCGTTGCTTCACCGCGCCTGTTTTGGCATGTTCGCGCGCTTTTCGCGGGTGCACCCTGATTTGGGTCTGGGGCGGGCGCCTGTTTCATCATTCCCACAAAGGACCGAATTATGAGTTTGGAGCTTATCCTTATCCTTGCTTGCGGCGTTCTGGCGATCCTGTACGGCGCCTATACGGTTCGCAATGTCTTGAGCAAGAGCCCGGGCAACGCGGCGATGCAGGAAATCGCCGCCGCCATTCAGGAGGGCGCGGCTGCGTATCTCAATCGGCAATACACGACGGTGGCGATCGTAGGCGCGATCGTGTTCGTGCTGGCGCTTGTCGTGCTCTCCTGGCAAGTGGCGCTGGGCTATCTGATCGGCGCTTCGCTTTCGGGCGCCGCGGGTTATGTGGGCATGAACGTTTCGGTGCGCGCCAACGTCCGCACCGCGGAAGCCTCGCGCCAAGGATTGGCGCAAGGGCTTTCGGTCGCCTTCAACGCCGGCGCGGTGACGGGCTTGCTGGTGGTTGGTTTGGGCTTGATCGGCGTTGCCGGTTACTTCTCGTTCCTCACGGCCGGACTTGGCCTTTCCGCGAACGACCCGGCGCAAAGCCGCGTGATCGTGGACTCGCTCGTCGCGCTTGGTTTCGGCGCTTCGTTGATTTCGATCTTCGCGCGCTTAGGCGGCGGCATCTTCACCAAGGGTGCCGACGTCGGCGGCGACATGGTGGGTAAAGTCGAAGCCGGCATTCCGGAAGACGATCCGCGCAATCCGGCGACAATCGCGGACAATGTTGGCGACAACGTCGGCGACTGCGCCGGCATGGCCGCCGATTTGTTCGAGACTTACGCCGTCACCACGGTGGCCACGATGGTCTTGGCCTCGATCTTCTTCGACGGCGAAGCCAAGGCGGCGTTGATGATTTATCCGCTCGCCATCGCGGGCATGTGCATCATCACCTCAATCATCGGGACATGGTTCGTGCGTCTGGGTTCCGGCACGATCATGGGCGCCTTGTATAAAGGTTTGATCGCCACGGGCGTGCTTTCGCTGGCCGGTCTTTATCCGCTTACCAGCCAATTGGTCGGCATAGATAAGGTCTATATGACATCGTCGGGCATCAGTTTCACCGGAATGGATCTCTTCTGGTGCGGCGTGGTCGGCTTGGCCGTGACCGGCGCCATCGTTTGGATCACCGAATATTATACGGGCACCGGATTCCGCCCCGTTCGCGCGGTGGCAAAAGCTTCCGTGACCGGCCATGGAACGAACGTCATCCAAGGATTGGCGGTTTCGATGGAATCGACCGCCTTGCCGGCGCTGGTTATCTGCGCGGGCATCGTGGTCACGAACCTGATCGCCGGCCTGTTCGGCATCGCCATCGCGGTGACGACGATGCTGGCGCTGGCCGGCATGGTCGTGGCGCTCGATGCCTTCGGCCCTGTCACCGACAACGCCGGCGGCATCGCCGAAATGTCGGGCCTCGAAGGCGATGTGCGCAAGACGACGGACGCGCTGGATGCCGTCGGCAACACCACCAAGGCCGTGACCAAGGGCTATGCCATCGGCTCGGCGGGCTTGGGCGCGCTGGTTCTGTTTGCGGCGTATACGGAAGATCTCAAATACTTCATCGGCAATTCGTCGGAATATCCGGCCTTCGCCGGAATCGACGTTCCGGTATTCTCGCTGACCGATCCCTGGGTCGTGGTCGGTTTGTTCATCGGCGGGTTGTTGCCGTTCCTCTTCGGCGGCATTGCCATGACGGCCGTGGGCCGCGCGGCCAGCGCCGTGGTGGAGGAAGTGCGCCGCCAATTCCGCGAAATGCCCGGCATCATGACGCGCAAGCAGAAGCCCGATTACGGCCGCGCGGTCGACATGCTGACGAAAGCCGCCATCCGCGAAATGATCGTGCCGTCGTTGCTGCCGGTGCTTTCGCCGATCGTGCTGTTCTTCGTCGTGCGCGCGATCGCCGGAATGACGTCGGCCTTCTCGGCCTTAGGCGCGATGCTCTTGGGCGTGATCGTAACGGGCCTCTTCGTCGCCATTTCCATGACCTCGGGCGGCGGGGCTTGGGACAACGCCAAGAAATTCATCGAAGACGGCAATTACGGCGGCAAAGGCTCCGACGCGCACAAGGCGGCGGTGACTGGCGACACGGTCGGCGATCCCTACAAGGATACGGCCGGTCCCGCCGTCAATCCGATGATCAAGATCACCAATATCGTGGCGCTGCTATTGCTCGCGGTGTTGGCGCACGGCGCGCTGTAAGCAGGCGATATAAGGGAAGCTCCGGCTTTACTGGCCGGGGCTTCCTGTTTGCTGCGTGGAGATCGGAGCACCCGGAACGGCGCTGAAGATCTGCTGAAGCAAAGTGAGTTCGCGTCCAGGTGCTGGCGTCTCGCGGCTGACGAAATCCACCACGCGACCGTCGGCAAGGGAATAGCGATGGGTGTCGGCGACTTTGCCGTCCTTGTCGAACTTAATAGCGAGGATGTCGCGTTCGGTGTCTTCCGGCGCGAAGAACGCGGCCTGACGTTGATGGATGGTCATGTAGTACCAGGTGTCGCCGCCAAACGTTGCCGCGGTCGTCGGATTGCCCAGCGTTCTCGTGATGGTTTCCTTGGTGTCGGTGCCGACCTTGATGTTCTCGACGACGGTCTTATCCGGCAGATATCCGCGTTGGCTTTCGACAGGCGTGCAGGCAATGGCCACAAGGCCGATCGCCGCGAACGGCAAGGATACGCGAAGGCTCATCGTTACTACTCCTGCGACGTGCGGGACCATGCCCAAACACCAGCCAGCGGAATGTGCTAACTTCGTCCGCACGGGGTTTCAAGTGTCGAATGCGTGAGGCGCTCTTGCCAAAGCCGAACTTCTGGCCTTTTCGCCGCGAAAATCGCGCGCGACAAGCCGCTCTTGTCCTCTACCAAGCCATTGTAGAACGCGCCCGCGATCCTATCTTTCATATGGAATTCGGCGTTCCCGACACCATCGATGGCCGTTTCGACTTGCTCACGCTGCACGCGTTCATGGTGCTCGAGAAACTCAAAATCGTGCCCTTGGAAGGTGAGGCAATCGCCAAGGAGCTGGTAACCGTGATCTTCACCGGGTTCGACGAAGCCTTGCGCGATTTGGGCATCGGCGATTTCGGCATCGCCCACCGCATCAAAAAAATGGCGAATGCGTTCTATGGAAGGTTGGAATCCTATTCGGCGGCGGTGCCGATCGTGCCCGAGATATTGTTGAGGAACGTGTATCGCAATGCGTCCGGTTCGCCCGAGAATGCGGCTTTGCTTTGTCGCTACGTCGAGCAGACAAGAGCGAGCTTGCGCACGGAAGATCTGCTTGCCGGCAAATTGAATTTCGGTCCGCTGGTTTCGAGAATGTGATGGCCGCCATGACGAAAAAAACGCAAATTCCATCGCGCGCGCCTCTGTCGCATCCCTTCGATCTCGCAGGCTTACCGGAAGCCGGCAAGGATATTTCGCTGCATATTTCGCCGGAAGATTTGAAAGCGGTGGCGGCGTGGATCGGTGTCGACGCCGTCGATCGTTTTCAAGGCAAGGTTCGCCTGAAACGGAAGGGATCGGACGCTTATCGTTATGAGGCGGATTTCTCCGCGGAAGTGACGCAGAGTTGCGTCGTCACGCTGGCGCCCGTTCATGCGCGGCTCGAAGGAACCATCGACCGCGAAATCCGCATGGCGGATCGCCGCGCTTCAGGGAAGCACGCGGCAAGCCTCGAACCGGACGGCAACGACGAGGGGCCTGAGATCATCGAGGGTTCGACGATCGACCTCTTTGCGCCCGTTCTCGAAGAGATGCTCTTGGCCGTCGACCCCTATCCGCGTGCGGAAGGGGCGGTGTTCGAATCGGAAGGGGAGAAGGCCGAGAAAGAGGAAAGTCCCTTTGCGGTATTGCGTCAGCTCAAGAAAAAAGACTGAAAAGCTGGCTTTTTTTCTAATTCCATCCTCTTGCATCGCAACACCGTTTCGGGTTCACTCCGCGCCTCTTTGCGCCGGTTTTACCGCCGGTTTTGGACAAATCCCGGCCTTGTGGCGGGTCAAAAAAAGGAGCGACCGATGGCGGTCCCCAAGAGGAAAACCTCCCCGTCGAAGCGCAATATGCGCCGCTCGCATCATCGTCTTTCGGCTGCGGCCCACGGCGAATGCAGCAATTGCGGTGAACTTAAGCGCCCGCACCAGGTGTGTCCGGCTTGCGGCCATTACGATGGGCGCGAAGTCGTTAAGGCGGAAAGCTGAATTTCGGCTAAGCTCCCGCTCGGGGCGTCCGCGGTACCGTCGCGGAGGGGTGGCTTTGGCCTGCGCCTCGGAGGGCGGGAATTGTAAGCGTGGCGTCTGAACTCACTTTATCAATCGATGCGATGGGTGCCGATGGCGGGCCCGCCGTCGTCGTTGCGGGCACGGCGATCGCGCGCCGGCGCCATCCCAAAGTGCGCTACCTGCTGCATGGCGATGAAGCGATTTTGCGCCCGCTGTTGAACCGGCATCGCGCCTTGGCAAAGAGTGCGGAGATCCGCCATGCGCCCGACGTCGTACGCATGGAGGAAAAGCCGAGCCAAGCGCTCAGGCGCGGACGCAATTCCAGCATGTGGCTTGCCATCGACGCGGTGGCGCGCGGCGAAGGCAAGGTCGCAGTTTCGGCGGGCAACACCGGCGCGCTCATGGCGATGTCGATGTTCCGCCTGCGCTTGATCGAGGGCATCGCGCGCCCCGCGATTGCGGCTTTATGGCCGACCATGCGCGGGCAGAGCGTGGTGCTGGACGTCGGCGCCAATGCCGATTCCGATCCGGAACAGCTCGTCGATTTTGCCGTGCTCGGAGAAGCCTTCGCGCGGACGATATTCGGCATCGACCGGCCCACCGTCGGACTGCTCAACATCGGCGAAGAGGAAATGAAGGGAAGCGAATCGGTGAAGCGCGCGGCGCAGATTTTGCGCGCCGCATCTTCCACCATCGATTTCCGCGGCTTCGTCGAAGGTGACGACATCGGCACCGGCCTCGTCGACGTGGTGGTGACCGACGGCTTTACCGGCAATGTGGCGCTGAAGACGGCGGAAGGCACCGCCAAATTGGTCGGGCATTTCCTGCGCTCGTCATTGCTGCATTCGTTTTTGGGGCGCGTTGGCGCATTGCTGGCGAGCGGCGCGCTCAAGGCGCTGCGCAAGAAGATGGATCCGCGCTCCGTCAATGGCGGCGTTTTCCTGGGCCTGAACGGAATTGTGGTCAAAAGCCACGGCGGGACGGATGCTCTCGGTTTTGCCAGCGCTATTGATTTGGCTATCGATATGGCGCAATCCGATATGCTGTCGCGCATATCGCATGCGCGCGCCGCGGTTGCGGCCAAAAGCGACAACAACACACCGTCGGGGACGGTGACGGGGCCTGCGGGCCCGGGACAGGCGGAGGCAGCCGTTTCGTGACAATTCTGCGTAGCGTGATGGCCGGATGCGGGGCGTATCTGCCGGCCAAAAAAATGAGCAATGCGGATTTCGCCAAATTTCTCGACACCAGCGACGAATGGATCGTCGAGCGCACGGGCATTCGCAATCGCCATATCGCCGAGAAGGGCGAGAAGACGTCCGACCTCGCTTTGGCGGCGGCGCGCCAGGCCTTGGCCAATGCGGACATCACGGCTGCCGATCTCGATATCGTGATCGTCGCCACAACGACGCCCGACGATACGTTTCCGTCGACGGCGACGAAGGTTCAGGCCGGATTGGGGATGACGAGAGGCGCTGCCTTCGACATCCAGGCCGTGTGCACGGGCTTTATTTATGGTCTCGCCGTCGCCGACAATTTCATCCGTTGCGGCCAGGCCAAGAATGTTCTGGTCATCGGTGCGGAAACCATGTCGCGCATTCTCGATTGGACCGACCGCGGCACCTGCGTTTTGTTCGGCGACGGGGCGGGCGCCGTGGTGTTGCGCGCGGAAGAAGGGACGGGCGCCGTCACCGACCGCGGCATCCTGAACACGAAGATATTTTCCGACGGCCGCCTGGGCGGCCTGCTCTATGTCGACGGCGGACCGTCTTCCACCGGCACGGTCGGGCAATTGCGCATGGAGGGCCGCGAGGTTTTCCGCCATGCCGTCGTCAACATCGCCGCCGCGATCGAAGCTTCGATGAAGGAGACCGGGCTCAAGGCCGAGGACATCAATTGGTTCGTGCCGCACCAGGCCAACCGGCGCATCCTCGAAGGCACCGCGCGCAAATTGGGCATCCCCACGGAGAAACTGGTGATGACGATCGCCGAGCACGGCAACACCTCGGCCGCCTCGGTGCCGTTGGCGCTGGCCGAGGCGGTTCGCGACGGGCGCATAAAGCGCAACGACTTGCTGCTGTTCGAGGCCATGGGCGCCGGCTTTACCTGGGGCGCGGCCCTGGTGCGCTGGTAAAGTTCAGCACCTTGGCCGTCTTTTAGCGTCAACAACATCCCCTAAACCTTTGATATTGACCGCAAAAGCGCGCGCGCTTACCGTTGTGGCCAGCACGAGTCGGCTGTCTCATTGGGGGATGAATATGTCTGCAAGGACATTGACGCGCGCCGATCTGATGGAAGCGGTGTTCAACGCGGTTGGAATGTCGCGCAATGAATCGGCGCAAATGGTGGAAGACATTTTGGACGAACTTTGCACGGCGCTGATGCGGGGAGAAACGGTGAAGCTTTCCTCGTTCGGAACGTTCCAAGTGCGGCAGAAATCGCGCCGCGTCGGCCGCAATCCGAAGACGGGCGACGAAGTTCCCATCGCGCCCAGGCGCGTGCTGGTGTTTCGCCCCTCGCATGTCTTGAAATTGCAGATCAACGGTCAGCCGGTCGTAAACGGCTAGGAGTGTTTCGGGCGCATGGTCGTTGCCGCCGTTCAAAAATCGCCCGATGCGTTCCGCACGATCAGCGAAGTCGCGACCGAGCTCTCCATTCCGCAGCATGTGCTCCGTTTCTGGGAAGGGCGTTTCGCCCAAGTGAAGCCGCTCAAGCGCGGCGGCGGCCGGCGCTACTACCGTCCCGACGACGTCGATCTGCTGCGCGGCATCTGTTCGCTGCTGTATCGCGATGGCCTCACGATCAAAGGCGTGCAGAAGATCCTGCGCGAGCAGGGCGTGCGCTACGTGATGGAATTGGGCCGCGGTTCGTTGAGCTTATTGGAGAGCAAGCGCGCGGCGCATCCCACGCTCGTGGAACGCTGGCCGGCGGAAGAGCCGGCGGATGATGGCGCGGCCGCGCCGCAGGTCGATTTCAGCAGCGACGATTATGGCGGTAGCGCGGGGGCGAGCGAAGGATCGTTGTTGCCGCAAGCGGAGCGAGCGCGTTTCGAAACACTTCTCGAGGAATTGCTGGTTTTGAAAGATCGCCTATCGGCAAGCCGCGCAAGGCTGTTGTCCTAACCCAATTCCGTTCTGTCTCCGCTGACGCGGAATTCGGCCGTTATTTCCGGCGTTGCGGCGCCGAATGCCTGTCACTATAGTCCGCGCCTCTCGGCGAGACCGCTGGTTTCGCTTGTATATGGCGGAGCGTGGCGCAGCCTGGTTAGCGCACCAGTCTGGGGGACTGGGGGTCGCGAGTTCAAATCTCGCCGCTCCGACCAATTTATCTTCACGAATCATCTATCATCACGGACGATTTCGTTATCGATCCGTTGGAGCACATGTCCGCCCGGAATTCGGCAGGCAAGGCGCAGACGCCCGAATTCGGCTCCCCGCGCGCAATCTTCGCGATTGCCCTTTGCCTCGCGCTCGTCGAAAGCGGCGTGCTGCTGTTCGAGAAATGGGGGAGTGCGTCGTCGGCGTTTTTCGACACCGACGACGCCTTGCGGCTCGTCCAGGTGCGGGCGCTTCTGGCCGGACGGGGATGGTACGATCAGGTTTTCTCCCGGATCGATCCGCCGCAAGGCATGACCTCGAATTGGTCGCGCCTGGTCGATGCGGCGGAGGCCGGATTCATTCTCTTCCTCAGGGTGTTTTTTCCCGACGACACGGCGGAATTGATCGCACGCGAGACGTTTCCTTTGCTGTTGTTGGCGCCGGCGATCGCGGCGGCCCTGATCCTCGCGAGAAATCTCGGCGCAAAAATGAGCGTCATGATTTGTGCGGCGTTGCTGGCGGTCGAGCTTCTGCTGTATCGCCAATTCCAGCCGGGACGGCTGGATCATCACGATTTCCAGATCATGTTCATGATGGTGGTGCTGGCCGCCGCGACGCTGCCGTCGGTCTCGAAAACGGCGGGAATAATTGCCGGCGTCGCCACCGCTTTGGGCTTGGCCGTTGGGCTTGAAGCGTTGCCGTTTCAGATCATCGCCGGAATCTTATTTGCCGTACGTTATGCGTTCTTCGGAGAGGCAAACGCAGCCTTTCACTATGGCTGGAGTATCGCGGCTGCAACGGCAGCGCTTTTCCTGGTCCAAACCCCGCCGCATCTGTGGGGCGTTCCATTTTGCGATGCTCTTGCGATCAATCTCGTCATCGCCGTCGCCATCGCTGGCTTTGGGATGGCCGTTTTGTCGGCACGACCCGAATTGTCGAGAACCGCGAAAGTCGCGGGGCTTGCCGCGTTAGGCATCGTATCAGCGATCGCATATCTCGCCGTGCATCCCTCCTGCGTAAAGGGTCCGTTCGCCGATATCGATCCGGGTTTGAAGACCGTTTGGCTCGACCGCGTGAATGAAATGCTGCCGCTCTGGAATCTCTACAAGGTCGATTTCGCCGACGCTGTTCATGGCGCGATCATGATGATCGCAGCCGCCGTGTCGCTTTTTGTCATCTGGAAGAAAAACGGTCCATGGCCGGCCCGCCTTGCCATGGCGATGGTGCTGCCGCTCGCCATCCTCGTCGGCATCCGCTATGCCCGCGCCCAGGACTATCTTTTCTGGTTCGGCATTCCGGCAATGGCTGCGGCGCTGAGCTACACCATTCCCAAATACACCGCGAACCGCGTGTTGACGGTCGTCGTGTCTTTGCTGTTTTGCCCGCTTTACCTAACGCTGCTCATCCTGATGATCGAGCCGGTGCACGCCGGAGGCAAGGGAGGACTTCCCGCCAGCTGCGGGCGCATATCCGATTATAAGACTTTGGCGGCATTACAGCCCGGCTTGGTGCTCGCCGATCTGGATGCAGGTCCGATGATTCTCGTCAACACGCCGCATTCGGTCTTGACCGCTCCCTATCACCGTCTGTCGTCGCAATTGATCAGGATCGCAAATGTGGAGATGGGGCCAAGCGAAGCTGCCGAAATGTCGGTGCGCGGTCTTAAGGCGGATTACGTCGTGGACTGCACGGCGTTGTCGGACAAGGGATCGGGATTCTTCCACGATTTGCGCGGCGGGAAATCCTTCGGTTGGCTGACGAAAGTTTCGGCACCCGGCGACGTCATCCAGATTTGGCGCGTCAATCCGCGTTAGCGAAGGCGGTTATTTCGAATAGGCGAGGTAATGCAGCCGCTTCATTTCCCGGCGGCCGCGCGTCACCGTGTCGAGGATCAATCCGCATGCCGAAAACAGAAACGACAGCAGCATCAACCCGGTCGAGAGCACGGCGGTGGGAAGGCGCGGCACGAGGCCGGTGTGAAGGTAAGTGACGACAATGGGGAACGCCAATGTCAGCGAAGCCAGCGCCAGCATGGCAGCGATGGCGGCGAAGAACGGCAAGGGGCGTTCTTCTTTGATGAGCACAAGGATCATCGCCAGAATGCGAAAGCCGTCGCGGAACGTGGCGAGCTTGCTTAAGGAGCCCTCCGGCCGTTCGCCATAGGGCGTCACGATTTCCGCCATAGGCAGGCGCAACTCCAGCGCGTGCACGGTCAATTCCGTTTCGATTTCGAAACCCTTCGACAGGCCCGGGAAGGATTTGACGAAGCGGCGCGAAAAGACGCGGTAGCCGGAAAGAACGTCCGTGAGTCGGTGCCCGAAGATCGATGTGACGATCGCGCTCAACAGCCGATTGCCGAAACGGTGGCCGGAGCGAAACGACTTCCCGGAACCGTTCCGCGCGCCATTGATCATGTCCAGATTTTCCCGCGCCAGCCTTTCGACCATCATGGGAGCGCTGGCGGCGTCGTAGGTTCCGTCGCCATCCACGAGCACGTAGATATCGGCGTCGACGTCGGCGAACATGCGGCGAATGACATTGCCCTTGCCCTGGAGCGTCTCGCGGCGAAGTTCGGCACCGGCATCGGCGGCGGCCTGCGCCGTCTCATCGGTGGAATTGTTGTCATAGACGTAGACCGTGGCGCCCGGAAGAGCGGCTTTGAAATCGCGGACGACCTTTGCCACGGTGCGCGCTTCGTTATGGCATGGCACGAGCACGGCAATACGGGGAACCGTCATCTGCACCGGAACCGCCTCGACGGCGCGTTGCAGGCTTTTGATATCCAGTCCGTGCGTTCGTTCGATTTTCGCCGTTGCCGACATGCCGTTCTTTTTGCGGGAAATCGCCCCAATAGAATAACGGCCGGGCTTAATCCTGGGTTAAGGGATTTCGCGGGATTTTTGCTAGCGCCGCCTTCCGGCAGGGAAAGCCCGATTAACATTCTATTTTGGGCATATGACTAAGGTGTCGGCTGCCGAATCAAGCAGACGGGGCACGGCCATTTTATCGAGAGCGTTTTCGCAGGCCGATTGGTTGGACGAGTCGCGCGCCGTCGATTATTCGCGCCTCTTGGTTTGCCTTTATGTGCTCATTACGGCCGTCTGGATCGGGCTTGGTCATAACCTTATCGATCCCAATGGAAAGCCTGTCGGAACGGACTTCATGGATGTCTGGACGGCGGGAAAGATGGTCCGCACCGGCGATCCGGCAAACGCCTACGATTACAACCTGCATTATGAATTCCAAAAGACGGCGCTGCCTTATCGCGCCGGCGAACGCCCGTTTTTCTTCGGTTGGCACTATCCGCCGATGTTTTTCTTCGCCGCCGTGCCGCTATCTTTGTTGCCCTACGGCGCGGCGTTGGCGGCTTGGATCTTGCTGACGCTTCCGGCCTATTTGGGTGTCATGCGTCCGATCATCGATCACCATCGCTGGCTGGCGATGGCATTGGCGTTTCCGGCCGTCTTCATAAATACCCTGCATGGGCAAAACGGCTTTCTCACCACGGCGCTGATGGGCGGCGGCCTTTTGCTGCTCGAGAAGAAACCCGTGCTTGCCGGAATCTTGTTCGGCTGTCTTTGTTACAAGCCGCAATTCGGTTTGCTGTTGCCCGTCGTCCTGCTCGTCGGAAAACAATGGCGCGCGTTCGCTGCCGCCGCCGCCGCGACCTTGTTCATCGTCGCCGCCTCCGCACTTGCATTCGGCGTCGGCGCGTGGCGCGCCTTTTTCGACACCGCGCATATTACGCGCTCGTTCGTTTTGGAGCAGGGATCGACGGGTTGGGAAAAGATCCAGAGCACGTTCTCGGCCATCCGGATGCTGGGCGGCGGCGTCGATACGGCCTACGCCGTTCAAGGCGTGGTATCGATTGTTGCCGCCTTGGCCGCCATTTTCGTTTGGCGTCGGACAAGTACCATCCGCCTCAAGGGGGGCGTGCTTGTCACGGCAACGATTTTGGCGACGCCCTATGTTCTCGATTACGATCTCATTCTGCTGGCGTTGCCGATTGCATGGCTCGCGGGAGAAGCGCGCGCAACGGAATTTCTGCCTTATGAAAAGATCGTGTTGTTCGCCGCCTATGCCTTGCCGCTGCTGTCCCGGACCATTGGAGCGATCGGCATTCCGATGGCGCCTTTTGTCCTGCTGGCGCTGCTCGCGCTCATCGTCCGGCGCGCGCTTGCCCCAGATATAAAGCCGCTACTTTCAAACCCGCAGCCCGCCGCCGGATAGAACCTACGAGCGCTGGTAGCTTCCATCTGGCCAATCGAGGAAGGCCGGCTCATAATCGCCCCGCATATGAGGGGAGTGGCGTTAATGGGTCAGCACGGAATTCTTGCGTGGCTGGTGATCGGCGTCGTCGCCGGCTGGCTCGCCGGCAAATTGGTCAAAGGCGGCGGCTACGGCATCATCGGCGATATCGTCGTTGGAATTATCGGCGCCTTTATCGGGGGCTGGCTTGCGGGTCGATTGGGCATTGCCGTCAGCAACGGAATGATTGCCTCGATCGTCACCGCGACGGCGGGCGCGGTGATCCTCGTTGTCATATTGCGATTGGTCCGGCGGGTCTAAGCGCTACAGGCCGTTTACAAACCAAAACACTCCCATCCCGAGGCACGCGGCGCCCGCCAGATCGGGAAGGAATGCCTGGACGGAGAATATCCGCTTAAAGACGGGAACAAGGTTTCGCGCTGTCATGATCGCTAAGGGCACCGCGGCTTCCGCGGTTATGGTGCCTGCGGCAAAACCAAGCGTTGCGAATGCCGATTGCGTTTCCGACAACGGCAGCTGGGATAGCTCGGCGGGCAAAAGAAATCCGTCGATGAGTCCGAACAGATAGGTCGCCGAAACGATCAGAATGGTCCGTCGGGTCTCTGGTTTGGGAGAGGCCAGCGCGCCCCCCCAGGCAGCAGCCAAGCCCAAAAACACCAACGCTGCCGGCCATCCGCGAAGGACATAGGCAAGAGCCATCAAGGCGGCGCCAAAACCGGCAAGCACGTATCGCCCGCGCTTTTCGGAATGAAACCCGGAAAGCATTGCCGCGGCGGCTACAAAGACGATGGGTAACGCTTTGAAGCTGCTCATTTCGTAGGCCGGCAAACCGGCAAGCTCGAAGCTCGTGAGCAGCAGCGCGGAAAGCGCGCCGGCGGCAATTCCGCAAAGGCCCAAAAGATAATCGCGCCGCGTTCGTGCGACGAGCATGATGCTTAGAAGGAAAAGCAGAATGTCGAGGCTGTTGAGGGCGTGCGAAAATCCAAGTTCCCAAAAACGGAAAACCGAACTGCCACTAGCCGCATTCGTATCCGGCAATTCCCACGATGGCGAACCGGCGGTGAATACGTGCATCACGACGCCGCCGCTCGGCGTCTGCAGAGCGCCGTAATGGATATGACCGTTCGCCTTGTCGAAGAACGCGGTGTTGGAAAGCGTTAGTCCTTTGCCGTCCGGGCAGCGGAATATGACTTCATAGCGCAACATTCCCGGCGTCATTGCCAGCGTGTTGATTTTGCCGATGCCCTGTCCCTGATCGATGGCCTCGCACGGCTTTCCGCCTCTCGCCGCCGAAAGATGCGGCAGGATGTAATCGGCGACCGTTTTGGTGCTGGGATAGGGAATATTCGCCGTCGCCAGCCTTTGCGCTTCGCTCTCGGGCAGCATGAAGCGCACATACACGCTTTCGTTGACGACGTTCCAAATCGCGTAGCTCACGCTTCGCGTTTCGGCGCGGACGGGATGTACGGCCAGCAACAGGAAGACAAGGCAAAGCCAAATCCGTTTCATTGACTTTGGCCATAGCCTTCGTCGGCACCGGATTTGCCGCCGACTGCCGTCTTCGCCTCGGCTTTCGATTCCGCTTTGGGCTCTATTGTCACGGGCGCATCGGTATCGACCTTGTATCCCGGCGCGACGACGATCTGCGCTTCGCTGCGCAGAAATTTGAGGTTGTTTTGTTCCGCGCGCTTGTGCGCTGCGATTTGATAGTCGCTGTAGACGCGGTCGCGGCTGTGCTCGAAATCGGCGAATTGCGGCAACACGCGTTGATCCATGATGATGACGTGGACGCCGTCGGTGTCCACGGTCGGCTCGGAGACTTCGCCGTCGGAAAGCTGCGAGGCAACGGCGAACAATTTGTCGCCGAGATGAAGCTTCGCCGCGAAGTTGAAATCGTCGCCGCCGTCGCTGCGGCCCGAATTCACGAAGCCGAAATGCTGCATCACATAATCGAGCGGCGCGCCCGCGCGCAGCTGATAGACCGCCTCATGCGCGTCGGCCAAGGCCTGGTCGACCGTCTGGTTGGCATTCTCAAATCCGCCCACATGCATGACGATGTCCTTGAAGCGCATCGTGCCTTCGGTGGCGTAGCTGGCGCGATGGGCATTGAAGAACGACATCAGCTCTTCGTCGGTCGGAGTCTGCTCGACGACAAGCGCGTTGATCGTCGAATTCACCAGCGCCTCGCGAACGTCGGTATCCTGTTCGGGCAAATCCAAGACGAGCGCGCGCTGAACAAAAAGTTCCTCGTCGATCATGGCTTGCAGAACGTCCTGCTTCTGGGTTGCCGTCGCCTCGTCGAACGGCATGTTCACGGTGGCTTCCGTCTGCTTGATGAAATCGTCCATCAATATTGGACGTTGGTTGACGAGCGCCACATAGCCGGGCGGTACCACGGCGGCGGGCGGGTTTGCCGGCGCCAGCACATTGGCGATAGCCAAGGCAAGCCCGATCGCCGCGGCGGCGAAGGAAAGCATTCCGGAGCGCGTCGAATGGTTTTCGAGGCGGGCAAAGAAGCGCCGCGTCAAGCCTGGCCGTTTCGATGTTTGCGTTTGCGCCATGATGCTCCTATCCGGCAGGCGATGGTTGTTGCGCCACCTGTTGCTCGGAAAGCGAATGAAGATAGACGGCGAGCGCTCGGATGTCGCCGAGCGGCAGCTTTCCGTACCAGCCGGGACACGAGCGGTGCAGGCCGAAATAAATCGAGCGGTAGAGCGAATTCGCGTCGCCGCCATTGTTCCAGGTGTTGATGGTGAGATCGGGCGCGCCGTAATCGGGATCGCCTTTCGCATCCTCGCCGTGGCATTCGACGCAATTGGCCTTGCCGAAATAGATATTGCGGCCCGAAAGCGCCGAGGCTTCGATATTGGGGCGGCGGTTGAGCGACAACACATATTGCACGACGTCGCGAATTTCGGCCGGGCTCAGTTTGCCGCTCAAGCCGAAAGCGGTCATCACGGTCAGATTGTGCGATTTGCTGTGGCCGGACCGGATTCCGTAAAGGATCGTTTGCTCGATGTCGAAGACGCTGTTCGTGTTGTAGAGCCATACATGGTCCGCAAGATTGGGAGCGCCGATCGCGGCGTTACCCCTCATGTCGGCGCCATGGCACGAGGCGCAATTGGCGGCATAGGCGTGCTTGGCGATATCGGCGGCGGCGCGAACGAGATCGGGATGCTTGGGAACATCGTTGGGCAACAGCGATAGCATTTCGTCTTTCGCCCGATCGTCGTTCGAGCGATGCCAAAACATCGCCGCGCCGCCGGCGATAACCGCCACCGCCAAAAGACCGAGCCAAATATTGCGACGGTTTTTCATGGCGCGATTTTCATCTGGCGGAAGCACGGCCGCGAAGGGCGGCGACAGAAGAGATTGATTCTAGTTCGCAGAGACATGGCACATCGAAATTTGCGAACGCTCTGGCGTTTATAAACGGTGGTAAACATCGCACGCAATGAGGCCATTTAGTGCGGCCTTATGTGCCTTGTTCGATGAGGGATATGGGCTAAAATCGACGTACTATAAAGGCAGCATTCTGGAACATGCGCCCCCTGCGGAGGAATCGATGGATCAGCCAGAGTTGGAAGCTGGCGCGTTGGGCCTTGGGTCCAGCCGATCCCACCGCTTTTTAAGCCGCCTGATTTGGGTCTATGGCGGCTTTACCATTTTCGCGGCCGCCTCGCTTTCCCTGATTTTCGTGCCCATGTGGAACGGCGTTCGCGCGCAAGCGATGGAAGCGGTCGTGTCGGGCGTGGGCGGGTTGGTCGTCAGTGTCCTGACGATGACGCTCATGGTCCTAATTGCCGCCTTCGTGATGACGGGCGCGCGCCTGCGCTACGGCGCGGTTGGAAGCGTGTTTGTCGCGGAGGGTGAAAATCCTCCGTATGCGAAGCTTCTGGCGCTGCTGCGCGTCGGTCCCGGACAGGCGGCGCGGCAAGGCCAGGCGCTTGCCATTGGCCTTGGCGCTCTTCTCACCTGCGTCGCTTCTTACGTGCTGTGGCCGAAAGCGGTGACGGCCCCGGTCGCGATGGCCGAGCCCAACCTCATCGGCGCCATTATCATCGCGGTGGCATTCGTCTCTCTCATTTGCGAGCGCATGATCGATGCCTTTCCCGCGCCGCTTCTGCCCGAAGCGCCGGCACTGCGCCGCGTGCTTCTCATCACCACGATCTTGCTCGCGCTTGCCGGTGCGCTTGAGATCGGGCGCGGCGTCGGACTGAACAGCTGGGTCTATTGGATCGTCATGGCGCTCTCGGTGATCCCGTGGATCGTCGCGATCGAGCTTTCCTTGCGCGCCTTTGCGCGGTTGTTCCTCCCGCCGCCGCAACCGCTCGAAGCGCACGCCATTGCCGATAGCATGTTTCTTGCCGCGGTTACCGGCGGCGCGCGAGCGCCGGCCGTTCTCATCCGCGAACATCTCGGTTTGGATTTCGCGCGCAGCTGGGCGCTCTCTTATCTTTATTCGGCGGTAACCCCGGCGCTGCTCGCGACGGCGCTTTTGTGCTGGGGCTTGTCGGGTTTAAAGCTGATCGATCTCGACCAGCGCGGAATCTATGAACGCTTCGGCGCCCCGGTTGCGGTGTTGGGGCCGGGCATTCATTTGCTGCCGCCTTGGCCCATCGGCGTGATGCGCTCGCTCGAATACGGCGCCATTCACGAAGTGAAGGTGAACAGCATGCGGCCGGATTCGGCGCTGGAGAATATTCCGGCCGAGGCCGTTCCGCCGGCGGCCACGAACCATCTTTGGGATGTCGCCGATCCGGCGGAAGCGGAATACCTCGTCGCCAGCCAAAGCGGGGGCGGCACCCAAGGCTTTCAGGTCGTGTCGTCCGAAATCCATGTGCTGTACCGCATCGGGCTCACCGACAAGGATGCGATGGAAGCTGTCTACGGCGCGGAAAATCCCGCCCAGCTCGTAGCCGAAGCGGCGAGCCGCATCGTCTCCGTCTATTTTGCCTCTCATACGCTCGATCTGGTGATGGGCGCTCAGCGCGACACGCTGGCCGAGTTTCTGCGCGATTCTCTGGCACGCGACTTGGCCTCCTATCACGCCGGCGTTGAAATCGTGAGCGTGCATATCGAAAGCGTGCATCCGCCTTCCGGCGCCGCGGTGGCCTATCACGCCGTTCAAGCGGCTGAGATCAACGCCAACGCCAGCATCTTCAACGAAACCGGCCGCGCCAAGCGCATGGCCGGCGTCGCCCAGCAAGAGGCGCATCAATTGCTGGCGTCATCGCAGGCCGGCGCGGAAGAAAAGGTGCAGGACGCCAAAGGCGAGGCTTATCAATTCAATGCGGATCGCAAGGCCTACGCGGAAGGACGCAACTCCTTCATCACCGAGCGCACCTATTCCAATCTGGTGGCAGCACTCTCCCAGGGGCGGTTGACCATCGTCGATCATCGCCTGAGCGCGTCGCAGGCGCCGATCATCGATTTGCGCGCACCCGCCGCCACGGCGCCCGCACCCGTGACGCCGCCGCCTGTGCCGACGACGCCGGAAGGAACGCCGGCGCCGGGCGCGCCATCGACCGGCGCCACCTTGCCGACGCCGCCGGCCGTTCCCCCGCCACCGTCGGCCGCCACGTCGACGGGAAACGCGCCGGATGATGCGGCGCTCACGCCGGAACTCGAAGGCGAAACGCCTTGATGAATTCTAGAACGTAGGACGAAAACGATGTTTTCCCACCACGACAAGCCGCAGCAAAACCATGACGATCATGATCACGAACATGATCCCGCGCATGAGCGTCAGGAGAAGATTGCGTTCTGGACGCGGATAGGCGTTGCCGGATTGGTGCTGTTCGCCGCGATCTCGGCTGCCTGTGTCGTCATGGTGCCGGCGGGCGAGGCGGTGGTGGTGACGCGTTTTGGAAATCCCGTACGCGTGATCACGGAATCGGGCCTGCATGTGAAGTTGCCGGTGCCGATCGAAATGACGATACCGATCAATCTGCGCGTGCGCACCACCTCCACCGGATTGCAGGATGTCGGCACCAAGGACGGGTTGCGCGTGCTCGTGCAGACCTACGCCGCCTGGCGGGTATCCAGCGACCCCGAGCGCATCCGTCAATTCCTGCGCTCGGTGCGCAACGAACCGGACGAAGCGGCCCTGCAGTTGCGCAGCCTTTTCAGCGCCGCGCTCCACATCGTCTCCAGCAATTTCGAACTCGCCGATTTGGTGAATATCGAGGCCAACAAGGTCCGCATCACCGATTTCGAGAAACAGCTGCGCGATCAAGTCGCCGGCCGTATGCTGGATATATACGGTATCGAGATCAGCCAGGTTGGCGTGGAACGGTTGACGCTCCCGGCCGAAACGCTGGCCGCCACCGTGTCGCGGATGCGGGCCGAGCGCGAGACCGTCGCCGCCGAACGCACCGCCGAAGGCTTGCGCCAGGCCGCCGTCATTCGTGCCGATGCCGATCGCGACGGACGCCAAGTCGTCGCCAAGGCGCGCGAGCAGGCCGCGGAAATCGAGGCCAATGCCGAGCAGCAGGCGGCGAAAATTCACGCCGATGCCTATAAGGGCGATCCGCAACTCTACGACATGATCCGTTCGCTCGACACCGTCAGCAAGGTCGTCGGACGTTCGAGCTCGATGGTGTTGAGGACGGATTCGGCACCCTTCCGCGCGCTCGTCAATGGCGTGCCGGGCGGCGCCGCGCCCGCCGGAAATCGTCAATGAACGAACCCGTTTCCCTCGAGAACTTGAGGCCGTCGGACATTTCGGGTCCGCCGCCGGAGCCGCCGCCGGGGCCGATCGCGCAATCCGTCGCCATCGGCTTTCGCGCGGTTTACGCAGTGACGCTGCTTTTGGCGGTGGTCTGGTTGTTCAGCAACATCCGCCAAATCTCGCCCGACACGCAGGCGGTGGTGATGCGTTTCGACCGCATCGTCGGGGTGCAGAATTCGGGGCTGTTGCTGGCCTGGCCGCGGCCCATCGAGACGGTGATCCTGCTTCCCGGGCCTCAGCGCCAGTTGAGCCAAGCCGTCGGCAAATTGCCGCCCGTCGGCGGCATCAGCTTGCCCTCGGCCCAGGATGCCTCCACGGCCACGGTTCCCGCCTCCGCGGCGCCCTACATCACGGGCGACGGCAACGTTGTTTTTCTGGATGCGAAACTTATCTATCACATCGTGGATCCGCGCGCTTACGTGCTGACGCAAGACCATGTCGCGCCTGCGCTTGACCGCTTGTTCCACGCCACGGCGGTTCGCGTCACCGCCGGTTGGGGCCTGAACGATTTTCTGGTGGCGCAACCCAACGAAGCTGGCGGAACCGGCGGTCAGACGATCACCGCGCTCCGCACCGCGGTCAGGGACGATATGCTTTCCGGCGTGAACGACAAACTGCAGGAATTGAGCGGCCAAGGCGTGCCGCTCGGTATCGCGGTGGATCGCATCGACATGACGGCCTGGTTGCCGCCGGAAGCCAAAGTGGCGTTCGACGCGGTGCTGACGGCGACCCAGGCCGCCGACCAGCAAGTGGCCGCCGCGCGCACCGCCGCCGAACTTCGCCGCCAGGGCGCGGAGCGCGAAGGCGACCGCATCACCTCGGCCGCCGAAGCCACCGCCGCCGAGCGCATCACCACGGCCACCGTCGACACGGCGACGATCAAGGCGCTCATCTCGCAGGAAACGTCGCAGACGCGCCACAGCCTGATGCTGCGCGCCTACACCGATAAGATCACCGAAATCATGAACCGCGCCGGTTCGGTCACGCTCGTCGACCCGAACAGCGGCGCGCGTTTCGTATTGCCTGGAAAGCAGCAGCCATGAGCGTAGCCCAGAGTCTTCCGCATCCCATCACGGATGCCGATCCGCAGGAAAAAATCCTCCTCGGCGGAACCGAGCGCACCATTCTGGCGCTTCGCTTGACGCTGGCGCTTGCCGCCTTTTGTTTGCTGATCGTCGCCGGTGCCATTCGTCTCTTCCTTCCCGCCGAACGCGGCATCTCCGATCTCGTCGCGGGCGCGGCCGCCTTGCTCGTCGCGGTGCCGGTCTTCACCGAAGCCTGGGCCAGCATCAAGCATCCGAGCCTGCACGGCATCACCGATCGTCTGGTCGCGCTGGCGCTAGTCGCTTGCTGGGCGACGGGCGATCTGATGACGGCCGCCTTCCTGCCGATCATCATGACGGTCGGCCACATCCTCGAAGAACGCAGCATGCTGGGCTCGCGCGAAGCGGTGATGGCGCTCGGCAAACTCACCGAAAGCGACGCGCGCCGCTTGCTGCCCAACGGCGTGGTCGAAATGGTGCCGACGACGAAGCTCCGCACCGGCGATCTCATCGAATTGCGCGCCGGCGAGCGGCTTCCCGCTGACGGCGTCGTCCGCAAGGGATCGTCGAGCCTCGACATGGCGTCGCTGACGGGCGAATCCGTTCCGGTGGAAGTGCAGGAGAGCGCCAACGTTCTCGCCGGCGCGATGAACATCGACGGTTTGCTGCAGATCGAATTGACGCGCGTCGGCGAGGATACGACCTTGGGCCGCATTATCGCGCTGATGCGCGAAGCCGAAAACGCCAAGCCGCCGGTGACGCGGCTGCTCGACCGTTACGCCGGCCAATACATGACGCTGGTTCTGCTGGTTGCGGCCGGCACCTGGTTCATCACCGGCAACGTGCCGGCGATGCTGGCCGTGCTGGTCGCCTCTTGTCCCTGCGCGCTTGTTCTCGCAGCGCCCGCCACCGCGGTCGCCGCCATCGTCGTCGCCGCGCGCCACGGCATTCTGATCAAGGGCTCCGCCTTTCTGGAACAGCTTGCCGACGTGACATCGGTCGTCTTCGACAAGACCGGCACCATCACCACCGGCAATTTGAAACTCGACAACATCCATCCGATGCCCGGCGTTTCCACCGACCAATTGCGGCGCCTCGCCGGAAGTTTGGGAGCGATCAGCAATCATCCGTTGAGCGTGGCCGCGGCGCGCGCCGTGCCGAAGGCCGAACGCTTGGAGTTCGAAGACGCGCGCGAAGTCGGCGGCTTTGGCGTCTCCGCGGTCATCGGCGGCGAAAAAGTCTCGCTCGGCCGCGCCGATCTTTTCGTTCGCCAGGGCATCGACGTGCCGGCGCCGCCGCATCACATCGGCCCCATCGCCGGTGTCAGCCAGGGCACGCGCTTCCTGGGATGGCTTTTGTTCGTCGACCAGATTCGCGCCAATGCCGGCACCGCCATCGCCGATCTCAAGGACCTCGGCATGCAGCGCATGCTGCTTTTGACGGGCGACAGGCGCGACGTGGCGCATCAGGTGGCGCACGAGGTCGGCATCACGGCGGTTTATCCCGAGATGCTGCCCGAACAGAAAATGGATCACGTGATGCAGGAGATCAAAGCCGGCTACCGTCCGATGGTGGTCGGCGACGGCATCAACGACTCGCTCGCGCTGCGCGCCGGCGCCGTCGGCGTGGCCATGGGAAGCCAAGGTGCCGACGTGGCGCTGGCGTCCGCCGATCTGGCGTTGATGACGAACGATTTAAGACGGCTGGGCACCATCATCCGTCTGAGCCGCAAATGCCGGCACACGATCTACGTCAACGTCGCCATCGGATTGAGCTTCACCTTCGGCCTTACGGCCTTGGCGAGTGCCGGCGTGCTCGGCATCGAAGCGCCGATCATCGCCGCGCTTCTGCACAATTTGAGCACCTTCTTGGGGCTTGGAAATGCCGGACGACTGTTGCTGTTCGATGAAACGCAAACGTCGGCCGCACCTGTCGTCGCGCCCGCAGCCGCTTAGCCCGCCAGCCGCACAACGATATAGAGAAACGCCGCGCCGGCCACCGTCACCACGGTGGTGAGGAATTTCGGATGAGCATGATGGCTTTCGGGCAAAAGATCGCTCGCGCCGATGAAGAGGAAGAACCCCGCAAACACCGCCAGGATGATGGCCAAGACCCCGCCGGCCGGCGTCAGAAACAAGCTTAAGCCCGCACCGATGACCGGCGCTGCGGCGTCGGTGAAGAGCCAGGAGAGCGCATCGCGCTTGGAGCCGCCATTTTTCAAGACTAGGTTGACCGTGTTCATGCCGTCGGAGCAGTCATGCGCCAGTACGGCGACGGCGACGATGATCCCGGTTGCCGCGGAAACCTGATAGGCAAGCCCGATGGCAAGCCCATCGAGCAGGCTGTGGCCCGAGAGGCTGCCCGCGCCCAACCATCCGCGCGTGACATTGCCGTGCACATGGACGGAATCGTCGTGGTCGTCGGCATGGGCGTGCAGCAGCATCAGCCGGTCCAGCACGGCATAGGCGAAAAAGCCCAACCCCGTGAAGCCCAGGATGGCCGAAGGCGAGTAGACATCCTTCGAAAGTTCGAGCGCTTCCGGCAGCAGGTCGAAGAACGCCACCGCGATCACAGCGCCTGCGGAAAATCCCAAGAGCAGATGCAGCTTGTCGCGGAAGCGCAAGCTGAGCGCGCCGCCCGTAAGCGTCGCGACGCAGGCGGCGAACGCAATCGCCATCACCAGAATTGCGCTGTTCACTCTTGCCGCCTCCCCGGGTTTGGAATCTACACGCCAAGCCCGATCCCCATCAACGCGATTTCGTTAGCATTTTGGCGGCTTGTTCACTAGGTTCGGGAGCGATCGGACATATCGGATAAATCGTTTCGGGGGCGGCAATGAGCGCAGCGGGGAAAACGCCGCTATACAAAATTCTGTATGTCCAGGTTCTGGCCGCCATCGTTCTGGGCGTGATCGTCGGCATTGTTTTCCCCGATTTCGCCAAGAACGAGTGGATCAAGGCGATGGGCGACGGCTTCATCAAGCTGATCCGCATGGTCATCACGCCGATCATTTTCTGCACCGTCGTTTCGGGCATCGCCCAGATCCAAAGCGCCAGCAAGGTCGGCCGCGTCGGCGTCAAGGCGCTGGTCTATTTCGAGGTGGTTTCCACCTTCGCGCTCCTCATCGGCCTTGTCGTCGGCAATCTCTTTCCCATTGGCAAGGGCATCGGCGCGCATACCGATGCCGCCGCCGTCGCCGATTACATGCAGAAGGCGGCCGCCATGAACCCGGTGGATATCGTGCTGCATATCATCCCCGATACCGTCGTCGGCGCTTTCGCCACCGGCGATATCCTTCAGGTTCTCGTCTTCTCGATCCTGTTCGGTTTCGCCGTGATGCTGCTTGGCGAACGGGGCGTTGCCGTGAGGAATCTGATCGACGATGTCGGCAAGGCGTTCTTCGAAGTCATCTTCATCATCGTCAAAGCCGCGCCCATCGGCGCCTTCGGCGCCATGGCCTATACCATCGGCCGCTTCGGCCCTACCGCGCTCAGCAGCCTGCTGGAATTGATCGTGCTGTTCTACGTCACCGCGGCGATTTTCGTTTTCGTGGTGCTGGGCACAATCGCGCGGCTGGCCGGGTTCAACATCTTCAAATTCATCGGCTACATCAAAGACGAATTGCTGATCGTGCTCGGAACGTCGTCATCCGAGACTGTTCTGCCGCAGCTGATGCACAAGCTCGAGCGGGCAGGGTGCCCGAAATCGGTGGTCGGCCTCGTGGTGCCCACCGGCTATTCCTTCAACTTGGACGGCACCAATGTTTACATGACGTTGGCGACGCTCTTCATCGCCCAGGCGCTTGGCGTCGATCTTTCGCTGTACCAGCAGATCACCATCCTGCTGGTGGCGATGCTGACCTCCAAGGGCTCCACCGGCGTCACCGGTGCGGGCTTCATCACGCTCGGCGCCACCTTGGCCGCGGTCAATCCGGCCTTGGCGCCCGGCATGGTGATCGTCTTCGGCGTCGACCGTTTCATGAGCCAATGCCGTTCGCTCACCAATTTCATCGGCAACGCGGTGGCGACCGTCGTCGTCTCCAAATGGGAAAACGAGCTCGACAAGGAAAAGCTCGACGCGCATTTGAGCGGCAAAGCCGTGAAGGTGATGGGGTAAAATCGCATGTCATGCCCGCGAAGGCGGGCATCCAGCCACTTGAAGTACATTTCTGGATTCCCGCTTTCGCGGGAATGACAATCAGATTTTTTCTCTCACGATCTCGTTCTTCAAAACGCCGATGCCGGAGATATCCACCTCCAGCACGTCGCCGGGTTTCAAATAGATCGGCGGATTGCGCCTAAAGCCGACGCCGGCGGGCGTTCCCGTGGCGATGATGTCGCCGGGTGACAAATTGGTGAAGGTCGAGATATAGGCGATCAATTCGTCGGTCGGGAAATACATCTGCCCCGTCGAATCGTGCTGCACTTCCTCGCCGTTCAGCCGCGTGATGAGGGTGAGCTTGGAAGGATCGGGGATTTCGTCGGCGGTCACCATCCAGGGCCCGTAGGAACCGCTGGCGACGAAATTCTTTCCCGGCGTGAATTGGTGCGTGTGGCGCTGCCAATCGCGCACCGAGCCGTCATTGTAGCAGGTGTAACCCGCGGCGTGCGAAAGCGCGTCTTCGCGCTTTATATGACGGCCGCCCTTGCCGATGATGACGGCGAGCTCGCCTTCGTAATCGAGATTTTCCGACGACGCCGGATTGACGATCTTCTCGCCATGCGCCACGTGGCTATCGGTGAAGCGCGTGAAGATCACCGGATATTGCGATTCCTTGACGCGCTTTCCCTGTCCGCTCATGTCGTAATTCAGCTGCACGCAGATGATCTTGTCGGGATTGGTGATGGGCAATTGCAGATGCACGTCCGCCACCGCAAGCTCCGGCTTCGCCGCCGCGGCAAGCTCTGAGAGCAGAGTCTTGGCAATGGCCGTCCTCAAATCCGGCGCCGTTGCGCCTGCGATTTTTCCTAAGTCGGCGATTTTGTCGCCGATGACGACGCCGTAACTGTCGCGCCCGCTATGCCGGAAACTGACAAGTTTCATGGGGTATCCCTGCAGGAAAAGCCAATCAGACCTGCGGGATATAAAGGGCGAAGGGCGCCAACGCCAACGCCATCGGCCCTCGTCCTACAACGAGCGGGTGTGGAAAATCGCCGCATTGGCGATAAGGGCTAGCGGCGGGCGCGGATTTCGCTATTTTGCCCCCGCTTTCCGAAAGATTCTGCGCCCGAGGGAATGATGTCCGTTCGCATTGTCGATATCAAAGAAGTTACGCGTCCCATAGCTTCGCCGATCCGCAACGCCTATATCGATTTCTCCAAGATGACGACGAGCCTTGTCGCCGTCGTCACCGATGTCGTCCGCGACGGCAAGCGCGTCATCGGCTATGGCTTCAATTCCAACGGCCGCTACGGCCAGGGCGGACTCATCCGCGAACGCTTCGCGCCGCGCATCCAACAGGCCGAGCCGAAAGCTTATTTGAACGCGGCGGGAGATAACCTCGACCCGGATAAACTCTGGGGCCTGATGATGTCGAACGAGAAGCCGGGCGGGCATGGCGAACGTTCGGTCGCCGTCGGCACGCTCGACATGGCGATCTGGGACGCCACCGCCAAGATCGCGGGCAAGCCGCTGTTCCGCTTCATCGCCGAACGCGCCAAGCGCGAAGCCAACCCCAAGGTCTTCGTCTATGCCGCCGGCGGTTATTATTATCCCGGCAAGGATTTGAAGGCGCTGCGCGCCGAGATGCGCGATTACCTCAATCAGGGCTATTCGGTCGTGAAGATGAAGATCGGCGGCGAGCCGATCGAAGACGATCGACGCCGCATCGAAGCGGTGCTGGAAGAGATCGGGAGCAAGGCGCAATTGGCCGTCGATGCCAATGGCCGCTTCAATCTCGAAACCGCCATCGCCTATGCCAAGATGCTCCGCAACTATCCGCTGTTCTGGTACGAGGAAATCGGCGATCCGCTGGATTATCAACTCCAAGCCGCGATGGCCGAATTCTATCCGGGTCCGATGGCGACGGGCGAAAACCTCTTCAGCCACCAGGATGCGCGCAACCTGCTGCGTTATGGCGGCATGCGCCCGGACCGCGACTATCTGCAATTCGACTGCGCGCTCTCCTACGGCCTTTGCGAATATCTCCGCACCATGGAAGTGCTGAAGGTCTGCGGCTGGTCGCCGTCGCGCTGCATCCCGCATGGCGGCCATCAGATGTCGACCAACATCGCGGCGGGCTTGGGCCTCGGCGGCAACGAGAACTATCCGGGCCTGTTCCAGCCCTTCGGCGGCTTCCCCGACGGCGTGGAAGTGAAGAACGGCTACATCACGCTGCCCGAACTGCCCGGCCTCGGCTTCGAAGGCAAGGCCGCGCTTTATGCGGAATGCAAAGCGCTGGCGGAGTAAGAACGAAGCTGTCATCCCCGCGAAGGCGGGGATCCAGAAAAACCTGGATTCCCGCTTGCGCGGGAATGACAATCTCGTGTGAACCAATACTACGTCTACATCCTCGCGAATAAGCGCAACGGCACGCTTTATATAGGCGTGACGAACGACACCGTTCGCCGCGTTTACGAGCACAAAAACGATCTCGTCGAGGGATTCACCAAACGCTACGGCGTCCATTGCCTTGTTTGGTTCGAAGTTCACAACGATATCAATGAAGCAATTCTGCGCGAGAAGAGAATCAAAAAATGGCAGCGGGCATGGAAGCTACGATTAATCGAAGAAACGAACCCGGAATGGAAAGATTTATACCAGCAGCTTTCTAAGTAATTCCATGTCATTCCTGCGAAAGCAGGAATCCAGAAAACGCGCGCGCAGGGCAAGTATGCCAGAAAAACGCAAACCCAATCCCTGCTTCGTCTATGTGATCGGAACAGGCACCAGGCGCGCATTCCGTACCTATGTCGGCTGGACCGTCGATCTGGATGCGCGCGTCACCGCGCACAACAACGGCACTGGCGCCAAATCAACGCGCGGGCGCGTCTGGTTTCTCATCTACGCCGAACGCTACGCCACGCGCCAAGAAGCCATGAGCCGCGAATGGCATCTGAAGCGCGACCGCAAATTCCGCGCGCTCTTACGGCACACTTAACACTGTCGTCCTAGGCGAGCGTTGCTTCAGCGGCGCCGCCGGAAGCGATGGCCGGGTCAAGCCCGGCCATGGAGTAAGTAGGACATCGCCATGGCCGCCCTCCGAGGCGGCCATCCAGAAAGTGGGAACGCAGAAACAGATCGCGCGTCTGATGGATGGCCGGGTCAAGCCCGGCCATGGAGTAAGTAGGACATCGCCATGGCCGCCCTCCGAGGCGGCCATCCAGAAAGTGGGAACGCAGAAACAGATCGCGCGTCGGATGAATGGCCGGGTCAAGCCCGGCCATGGAGTAAGTAGAACATCGCCATGGCCGCCCGTGCGTGCTTTGCGCGCAAGATCAACGGGTGGCGCGCGAAGTGCGCCGGGCGCGCGAATGACATCTGCGATTTTTGTCCTGTCCTGTCCCACCCCCTAGGAAGTGGGACAGGACAGGACAACGGTAGAAAGGGATAGGTATCCCTTCTACCGCAGCCCTTGTCCTCGTGGGACAGACGGAATACCGGCGTTTTTGCTGTCCAGTCCCAAATTACAAGACATCTTGTGTTTCACGTGAAACGTGTGGAACGCGAATAATTAATTACAGCACCTCCACCAACAGCGGCTTGCGGTTCTTCACCATGGGTGAGATGTCGGCGCGCAAGCCCGCCAGGCGCGGCGATTGCTCGTGCACGGTCAGAGCATCCCAATCCTTGTAAAGTTCGTTCAGCACGATCTTGCCGGGCAGCCGCTTGCCGTCGCGCGACACCGGCCAATTCACCTCGAAGCGCAGGCAGCCGGGCTCTTCCTTCAGCACATTCTCGCGGTGGACGGCGAGCCGCTTGGCGAAATCCTGTTCGCGGCCTTCATGAAGTTCGTATTCCACAATAAGTGCGATCGGCATGGTTTTCCCCGGCATTCCTTGCGTCGGTCTTGGTTTTAGCACGGGGCGCGTCTTCCGCCGCAAGCATGAAACACCGTAAATTGTCGCATGCCCCGCTTCTGTCGCGATTGCCTCAAAGACGTGGCGGCCGACGAACCGCCGGACGCCACGCGCTGTCCCGACTGCGGCGGCCGCGTGGTCGGGCATGTGGAGCTTTATGCGCTCAGCATCGCCCATATCGATTGCGACGCCTTCTATGCGACCATAGAGAAGCGCGACGATCCCAAGCTCAAGGATGTCTGCCTCATCGTTGGCGGGGGCAAGCGCGGCGTCGTCACCACCGCCTGCTACAACGCGCGCAAATTCGGCGTGCGCTCTGCCATGCCGATGTTCCAGGCGTTGAAGCTCTGCCCGCATGCGGTGGTCGTGCGTCCCAACATGGAAAAATACGCCGCCGTCGCGAATGAGGTCCGCGAGCTTCTGCGCACGCTAACGCCGCAGGTCGAATCCACCTCCATCGATGAAGCCTATCTCGATCTTTCCGGCACCGAGCGGCTGCACGGCATGGCGCCGGCCAAAACGTTGGCCAAAGCCGCCACGGCCATCGAATTGCAAATCGGTATCACCGTTTCCGTCGGGCTCTCCTGCAACAAATTCCTGGCCAAGCTCGCATCCGATCTCGACAAGCCGCGCGGTTTCGCGGTGATCGGCGAGGCGGAAGCCAAATCCTTCCTGCGCGACAAGCCGGTGTCGATGATCCGCGGCGTCGGCCCGGCCACGGCCGAGCGCCTGGCGCGCGACGGCATCACGATGATCTATCAATTGCAGGACGGCGACCGCCGCAAGCTGGCCGAACGTTACGGCGAAACCGGCCTGTGGCTCTATCGCCTCGCCAATGGCGAGGATGCGCGCGACGTCGATCCCTCCGGCGAGCGCAAATCCATTTCGTCGGAGACGACCTTCGAAAGCGATATCGCCGATTACAAGGCGTTGGAGCGCATCCTGTGGGAGCAGGCCGAGGAAACGTCTTCGCGCGCCAAGGAAGAGGGCATGGGCGGCCGCACCATCACGCTGAAATTGAAGACTTCCAGCTTCAAGTTGAAGACGCGAAGCGCCAGCCTCGAAAGCCCGACGCAGCTTTCCAACGTCATCTTCAAAGTTGGGCAGGGCCTCTTGAAACCCGAAGCCAATGGCGCGCGCTATCGCCTGCTCGGCATCGGCTTGCACCAATTGCGCCCGGCAGCCGAATGCGATCCGCCCGATCTTGTGGACAAAAAGAAAACGCAGGACGCCGCCGTCGAACGCGCGATGGACTCTTTGCGCGCGAAATTCGGTGACGCCGCACTCAAGAAAGGCCGCAGTCTTTCATAAAAACCTGTCATCCCCGGCGAGCCGCACCGCATGGTGCGGCGAGGGAAGGGGATCCAGGTGTATCGATTTCCGCTATGGTGATATCACCACCTGGATTCCCTTCCCCTCGCATTGCTCACACAATGCTCGGCCGGGAATGACAAAGCAGGGAGACGCATATGGCCCGCGCATCAGCCGTCATCGGCACCGATCATTACGCAACAAAAATCAAGACCGGGCACCATGCGTTCGTTTCCGACGAGCCGCCGGCCAATGGCGGCGGCGATGTCGGGCCCGATCCTTATGAGCTTCTCTGCGCGGCGCTCGTCGCTTGCACCTCCATCACGCTGCGCATGTACGCCGACCGCAAGCAATGGCCGGTGACGTCCATCGCGGTGAGCGCGCATTTCTCGCGCGCCGACAAAACGGAAAGCATTCAACGCATGCTTAAGCTCGAGGGCAGTCTTTCGGACGAGCAGCGGCAGCGCATGGCGGAGATCGCCGAACGCACGCCAGTCACGCTCACGCTCAAAAAGGGCTTGCCCATCGTCACCACGCTGGAGCCGGCTTAAATCCCTTACGGCGCTTTGCCTGGCGTTGTACCGGCGGCTTGGGCCGGGCCCTTCTTTTCGAATTCGACGTCGAAAGGCTGCGCCGCCGGTTCGGGCAACAGCAAGGTGATGTGCCGCTCGATCGCGTTCGATTGGTTGTTGTTGGTGTGCACGACGCCCGGCGGAATGATGACCACGTTCAATTTCTTGAGCGGCGCATTCATCAACCCGTACATCACATTGGTTTCGCCCTCTACTTCGAAATAAACCTGTTCGAAGGGATGGACGTGCGGCTTCGGCCCGCCGGATCCCGGCTGAACGCTGTCGAGGCCGATGGTGATCGGGCTCCCCATGGAACGATTGGTGAAGACTTGACGGTTCAATCCGGGCTGCAGCTCCGCCGCGCTCGGCACTTTGATCTTCCTTATATATTTAGCCGCGTCGGCGACCTTCGCTGCTTTCGCCGGTTTCATCATGGTGTTGAGATCGCGCGACAGGTCCTTGTCGGGATCGGCCGAAGCGATGACTTGGAGATGCGTTTCCGGCGTCGTACCCGCGTTCCACACTTCATGCGGCGTGCCGGCCGGAATGATGATGCCCGTCATCGGGCCCGCCACAAACGTGTCGCTGCCGATCTGCACGGTGAGCTGCCCCGAAAGCACCACGTAATCGTCTTCGGCCGGCAGCGTGAACAGCGCGGGCCCATGCGCGCCCGGCGGCATTCGCGCGTGGATGAGATAGGCGTTGTTCGAACCGTTGGTCGGCCCGCCCAGGATTTCGCCCACCGCCGCGCCTGAAACGGGGGCCGTGTTGGCGGCGCGGATGGGCCCGCGCGTTTCGTTCAAAATGGTGCTCCAGCCGCGATTGTCCGCAGCTTGCGTATTTGCCACGAGCAGGAAACCGATCGCAGCGACGCCAAACCCGATATTTTGCATGTTGCGTTTCATTTTCGTCTCCCTCGCGCCCCTATCGCATATAGGGCAGATATTTCATCCACGGATACCATTCCTGCCAATGTGTTTTCAGCGCATCGCCGTCGATGCGTTTGTACTCGAAGCGATAATAATGAATCGGCAGTGCGCCGCGATTGGCGATTTTGTGCGGCGCTTGCGGGGCGCTGGCGCTGCAAAGCGGCACCGTCATATTGAAGACGGTCGGCGCCTTGGCGCTCATGGTGGTCTGGCCGTTCTGCGCGCTCTTCGAATCGAGAAACGTCTCGCTCACATCGCCCGGTTTGGTCACGGTGTCGTAGGCGATCACCGAGGCATAGGGATGCCCGTGCATGGGCGTGGTTTCGCCGGCGCGGATCGTCACCTCGACGAGCCGCATCTTTCCGTCTTCGTAGAGCAGCCGGTAGTTGTTCGGCGCCGCCTTGATCTCGTCATAGGCGATGGGGAACGGCCACGCGGTCGAAAATTTTTCGCCATTCGCAACCGGATCGGGCAATGGCTTTATCGGCTCGGAAGCCTGCGGATACCATTCCTTCCAATGGGTTTTGAAATCGTCGCCGTCGAGATGGAGGAATTCCAAGCGGTAGAAATGGTTGGGATTGAGGTTGGCGTTGAAAGGCCGATGCGGCGCTTGCGGCGGCGCGGTCGTGCAGGTCGGCCATTGGGCGCCCTTGGGCGGCGCGCTGTCCTGCCAGCCCTGCCCGTTAAACGCGCTGTCGGGATCGTATTTCGTTTGATAGCCACCCGGAGGTTTCGGCGGCGCCTCGGGATTGGGTCCGCCGGTGGAGGAATCGTGTCCGAACACCGAGGCGAAGGGATGACCGTGCATGTGGATGTCGAGCCCGGGCGGATTGGCGACTTCCAGGAACATCACGTTCTTGTCCTCATACAGCACGCGGTGCACATCGCCGTCGGCGATTTCCGCATCGAGCTCGCGTGGGAATGGATAGCCGCCCCAAGCGGGCCCCGGCCTTGGTGGCGGCGGCGGCCGTTTGACGATGGGCAGCGGCGGATTGTCGGAAGCCGCAGGCGCTCCGATGGCCGGCGCAAACGCAAACAACGCGCCGCAAACGGCAGCCGCCGCCACACCGAACATCGCGGCGCGTTTGGCGCGCATTAGTTTTGCGTCATCCACGGATACCATTCCTTCCAATGCGTCTTGATGCCGTCGCCGTCGATGCGCTTGAATTCGATGCGGTAGAAATGCGCCGGAAACGATCTTCCGTCGAACGCCTGATGCGGCGCCTGCGGCCCCATGGTCGAGCACACCGGCCACATGCGCCCCTTGGGTGGCGGTCCATGTCCCTGGTTCTGACCGTTCATCGGGCTTGAGGGATCATAGGCGATGTCGCTTGGGATGTTTTCCGTTCCCGGCGCGCCTGCCTTTAGTCCTGCTCCCAGGCCCGCGTCCCGATGCGGCGCATAGACGACGTCCGGCATCACGCCCGCATTGTCGTTGGCAAACACGGAAGGATAGGGGTGCCCGTGCAGATTCTCGCGTTCGCCCGGCCGGATCGTCACTTCGAGGAAGCGGATATGGCTGTCTTCGTAGCGAAGCTGATGGTTGTTGGGCGCGGCCTTATAAGAATCCAGCGCAATCGGATATGGAAATTCCTTCGAGAAGGGCGCTCCTACTTTTGGATCCAAATCCTTCGCCGCTTTCAACGGCGCCAGCATCCAGGGATACCATTCCTTCCAGCGCGTCCGGATGCCGTCGCCGTCGATGCGCTTGAATTCGAGCCGGTAGAAATGCAGCGGGAAGGTGTCGTTGTTGGTGACGGCATGCGGCGCCTGCGGCCCCATGGTCGAGCAGGTGGGCCATGTCATGCCTTGCGGCGCCGGTCCGACCATTTCGTCCTGACCGTTTTGCGGCGAGTTCGGATCGAGCGCCTTGTTGCTCAATTTCTCGGGCCGGATGGCATCGCGCGCGAACACGGAAGCAAAAGCGTGCCCGTGCATCGGTTCGGTTTGTCCGGGAAGGATGGTCACTTCCACCAACCGCACATGCTCGTCTTCGTAGCGAACGCGATGGATGTTGGGCGCGGCGTGCACTTCGTCCATCGATTCCGGATAGGGCCAATCCGGCGCGAAAGCGTTTTGGCCCGCGAAGGCATGGACGCCTGCCGCCAAGGCCAAGGCTCCGGCGCCGATCAACAGAAACGCTTTGAGCTTTTGCATGGCGGGCCTCCGAAACGCTTGTCCTATTGTTTCACGTATTTCTTCAAATCCATGGGGCCCACCTCTGCGCCATAGATGTTTCCGGCGGCATCCACGGCAACGCCTTCCGCGGCCGTCGTACCCACGGCCGTGATGCCGCCCTTGGGCACCGGCTGCGGATCGGGGATGAAGTACTTCACCTCGCCCGTCTTGGCGCTGCCGATGCGGATGCCGCGCCTGACACCCGGATTGTTCTCGGGCCGCGATTCCGAATCCGCGACATAGAGCGTGTCGTCCTTGCCGATCGCCAATCCGCTCGGCCGTCCGAATTGCTTCCAGGCGGCGAGGAATTTTCCGTCCTGATCGAAGATAACGATGCGGTCGTTCGAACGGTCGCCAACGAACAGCCTTCCTTGGCTGTCCATCGCCAGCGCATGCGGATCGTTGAGTTCGCCATTGCCCGTGCCGCGCTTGCCCCAGGCTTTGATGAATTTTCCGTCGGCAGAGAATTTCATGATGCGGCTGTTGGGACAGGCGCAGCCGCTATGTCCGTCGGAGACGAAGATGTCGCCGTTCGGCGCCACCAACACGTCGGTCGGCGCGCCGAAGACATCGTTGTCCTCGCCACGCATGCCGGGCTTGCCGAGCGTCAGCAGCAACTTACCTTCCGGGCTGAATTTGAAGACCTGCAATCCTTTGCGTGGCGCGTCGTTGCCCAACTGATCGGTGACCCAGATATTGCCGTCCTTGTCGGCGGCGAGCCCGTGCGGAAACAAGAACATCCCCGCGCCGAAACTTCTGATCGCCTTGCCCGAGGCATCGAATTCGACGATGGGATCGAGTTTGGACTCCGCGCAGGAATTGGCGCCGCAGCGGTCATAGGCCCAAACATGAACGCCGTCGCGATCCACATCGACGCCCGCCGTCGAGCCCCATTTCCGGTCGTTGGGCAATTGTCCCCAATGCGCGATGGTGCGGTAGGGATTGGGCAGATCGTTCCTCGGCGCGTCGCTTTCTTTCGCCGCGGCCAGCGAGAAGAAGCACAGCGCCAGCGCCGCCGCGGCCATCGAAAGCAGGAATGGTTTGAACGGGAACGCGCGATACAACGTCATGCGTGCCTCCAACGAGGGCCAGAACGCAGCCGCAACGGATGCAATCTAAAGCTTCGCGCGTTTTGGCGCTACTCGGGGGATGGGCTTTGGCGTAGAGTTGAAACGGGTTCGCAAGCCGGGAAGCCGAGGCGAGAAGGGCTCTGCCGCCGCCTTAGGCTATTTTGGCGATATGGGGGGGCTATGCGTGAAAATCCGAAAATCGTGATGCGCTCTCGCAATGTCTTGGTGGGCGTTGGATTCGCCGGACTTCTGATCGTCCTTGGGATCGCGCAGGCCGCGCTGCAAAAAGGCGTCGCGGCGCAAAGCGATACGGCGACGATGGCGCCCTATTTCGAAGTCGATCCGCTATGGCCGAAGCCCCTGCCGAACCATTGGGTTTTGGGCTCCGCGATCGGCGTTTGGGTCGACAGCGACGACCACATTTGGATTATCCATCGCAGCTCCGCCACGCTGGCCGACAACGAGAAGCCGCTCGAAATGAAGACCGGCGAATGCTGCGCCGGCGCGCCGCCCGTTCTCGAATTCGACCAGGAGGGAAATCTGCTCCGCCATTGGGGCGGACCGGGCGAAGGCTATGAGTGGCCCGATTCCAATCACGGCATTTTCGTCGACTACAAAGGCAATGTCTGGATCGGCGGCAATGGTCCAGCAGATTCGGAGCTCCTGAAATTCACCAAGGACGGAAAATTTCTTCTCCAGGTCGGCAAGAAGGGCGCGCGCCGCAAAGCGGGCGCCGTTGCCGGCAAGAACGAGGGGGACGTCGCCAATTTCGCTGGCGGCAGCAATGACGAGGTCAGCTTCGGGCGCGTCGCGAAAATCTTCGTCGATCAGAAGGCGAACGAGGCTTATATCGCCGACGGCTATCTCAACAAGCGCGTCGCCGTGCTCGATGCCGACACCGGAAAGATGAAACGCTGGTGGGGCGCTTACGGCAACAAGCCGGACGACACGCCGCTTCCGCCTTACGATCCTTCCGCGCCGCCGGCGCAGCAATTCTACAATCCGGTGCATTGCGCCGATATGTCCGTCGACCGGATGATCTATGTCTGCGACCGCGTCGGCGACAGGCTTCAGGTGTTCACCCCCGATGGCAAGTTCGTGAAGGAGGCGTTCTTCGAGAAGGAAACCAAGAACGCGGGCTCCGTCTGGGACATCGCCTTCTCCAAGGATCCCGAGCAGCGTTACATCTTCATGGCCGACGGCGTGAACGAGAAGGTCAAGGTGATCGATCGCCAGACGCTTCGCGAATTGACCACCTTCGGCGATGGCGGCCGCCAGCCCGGGCAATTCTACGGCGTGCACAGCATCGCCATCGATTCCAAAGGCAATCTGTACACAACCGAAACCTACGAAGGAAAACGCATCCAGCGTTTCGTCTATAAAGGTCTGAAGCCCGTCTCCAAGCTCAATCAGGGCACCGTATGGCCTTCGCATTAGGTCGTAGGAAATCGTGATCGGCGCGCCCTTCCGCTGCGCGGCGTTCTTGACGGCGCTGATGTTTTGGGTGCCGCTCGCCGCCGCGCACGACATCCCGAACGATTTGACGGTCAAAGCCTTCGTCAAACCCGAAGGCAAAAGCCTTCACGTGCTGATCCGCGTGCCTCTCAAGGCGAGCATGGATGTCGAATATTCGCGCATCGGCAGCGATTTCGTCGATCTGGCCAAAGTCGATCAGCCCTTGCACAGCGCGGCCACGCTGCTGCTCGCGAACAACATGCAGATTTACGAAGGCGACCGGCTGTTACCCAATCCGCGCATCGTGTCGGCGCGCATGTCGCTCGACTCCGATCCGTCCTTCGTCTCCTACGAAACAGCACTTGCCCATGTCACGGGCCCCGCGCTGCCCACGGACACGACGATCTATTGGGAGCAGGGTTATCTCGACGTGCTTTTCGATTATCCCATCGCATCCGACGGGTCCTATTTCTCGATCCATGCCGGTTTCGACCGCTTTGCGCAACATGTCGTCACGGCGCTGCAATTCCTGCCGCCGGGCGGGAGCGTCCGCGCCTATGAGCTCATTGGCGACGAAGGTTTGGTGCGTCTCGATCCGAATTGGCTCCATGCGGCGGTTCGTTTCGTCACTATGGGATTCTTGCATATCCTCAGCGGAACGGACCATCTGCTGTTTCTCTTATGCCTCATTATTCCGTTCCGCCGGGTGCGTCCGCTCGTTCCCATCGTGACCGCGTTCACCGTCGCGCATTCCATTACGCTGATCGCCTCGGCCTATAATTTGGCGCCGAACGTGTTGTGGTTCCCGCCGCTCATCGAGACGTTGATCGCCTGTTCGGTTTTCTACATGGCGCTGGAAAACATCGTCGTCGAACATCCCGGCCGGCGCTGGATCATCACCTTTCTCTTCGGTTTGGTTCATGGCTTTGGATTTTCCTTCGGTCTTAAGCACACGCTCCAGTTTGCCGGCTCCCACCTGCTGACCTCGCTCCTTTCCTTCAACATCGGCGTGGAGCTCGGCCAGTTGCTCGTGCTCGCCGTGCTCGTGCCTTTGCTCAACATCCTGTTCCGTTATGTCGTGGCGGCGCGCATGGGGACGATCATCTTATCGGCCATCGTCGCGCACACGGCATGGCACTGGATGATCGATCGTTTCGACGTCCTGCGACAATTTCCCTGGCCGGTGTTCACCCTTTCCGATCTTGCCGATGCCCTTCATTGGCTCACCATGGGCGTAGGCGTCGCGGCGGCGATTTGGCTCGTCTATCTGGCCCAGCAGCGCTGGCTCAAAGGAGCGGCCGGCGGCCTGTCGAAATTGCCCAGGAAGCCCTAGTTATTTTCAATCCGCTTTGTCGAAAGCTTCCCGGACTTGCTATAGTTATTGCCCGTCGCGTTGCGTCTCGCGTGCATGTCCAACCCGTTGCCTTGGGGGCTCGCATGAAACGTTTCGCCATTTTTGCCGTGCTGGTTGCGATTTTCGCAGCCGATTACGTCGTCTCGCAATTTTCCGCCCGCCCGCCCCAAGCACGAGCCGCCACGGCCGCTACTCCTGCGGCAAAGCCGGCGGTCGCACTCGCGACGCTTCCGCCCGGCACGTCGAGCGCCGAGACGATGACGGCAAAAGCAAAAGCCTTTGTGGCCTCGCTCAAACCCGATCAACTGGAATGGCTGATGTTCTCGCTCGACGACAGGAACCGCGCGCGCTGGTCGAACGTGCCGGCCGGGTTGCGGCGTTCAGGGTTGCGCGTGGGCGACATGACCGAAGCGCAACGCGTCAAATTCCACGACCTCTTGCGGGCGTCGCTCTCCGCCCAAGGCTATCTCGAAGTTTCCGGCGTCATGCACATGGATCAGATCCTGCGCGATCTCAATCACAACCCGCCGCCCAATCTGACGGGCGAAGAGATGGGGGGATTCTGGCCGGGTCCGATCGACAAGGCGCCAAAGCAAATCCCGTCAAGCCCGGAAACGGCGGCAATAAGGAAAGCCTATAACGATAGTGCCCACGGCGTGCCGCCGAAGGACGACGGCCTCGACTATTACATTTCGATGTTCGGGACGCCCGATATGACAAAGGACTGGGGCTTCCTGCTCACCGGCCATCACATCGCCGCCAGTTTCACCGTGACGAAGGGCCGCGTCGGCTTCACGCCGCTGTTCTTGGGTTCGCAGCCATTCATCGTGAAGCGCGGACTCGAATCCGGTTGGTCGCCGCTCAACATGCTGAGCGACCGCGGGCTTACCTTGATGCACGCCTTGACGCCGGAACAGCAAAAAATCGCTTGGGTCAGCAAGGAACGCACCTATCAGGTGATGACCGGCCCCGGCCGGCGCTTCTCGCTATCGCATTACGAAGGTCTGAAAGCGTCCGAACTGACGCCGCCGCAGAAGCGCCTGTTGCGCGCATTGGTCGAGGATTATGTCCGCGCCGCCGATTTCGACGCCGCCGACGCGCAGCTCGCGCTGATCGACGCCGCCGGCTGGGACAATCTCTGGTTCTCGTGGCGCGGTCCGATAGAGGAAGGCGGGTTCTTCTATTATCGCGTTCATGGGCCGCGCATCATCATTGAATTGGCCTGGGAAGCGCGCAACCACATTCACACCATCGTGCGCGATCCGATGAACGATTACGGCGAGGATTGGCTGGGCAAGCACTATGAAGAGTGGCATCCCGACATGACCGAGACCAACAACAACCTCGCCGAATATATCCGCCGCGGCGAAGTGCTCGAGAAGCAAATGAAGGCGAGCGCTCCGGCCGATTGAGGAACATTATGCTTCACCCTTTGCTTCCCTTGCTCTCGCAAGAGAAATGGCGCCGCCGGCAAGTTCTCGCGGGGCTCGGCGCGACCGCCGCCGCCTCTCTTGCCGGTCCGGCGCTGTCGGCTCCGGCCGAGCGTCCGTTCCGCATCGACGTGCACAACCACATCGTGCCGCCCGCCTTCGTGCAATTGCTGAAGGATGGCGGCATGTGGACGCCCGACGTGTCCAATTGGTCGCCGGCCAAGGCCATCGAGGATTTGGATCGGATGGGCACCCAAGTTGCGCTCACCAGCCTGCCCAATCCGCACGATTATCCCGTGGGCGAAGCCCACCGGAAACTCGCCCGCGACATCAACGAATACGCCGCCAAGCTCGCCGCCGATCATCCTGGCCGCTTCGGCAATTTCGCGTCGCTGCCGTTGCCCGATATCGACGGCTCGCTCAAGGAAATCGCTTACGCGATGGACGTGCTCAAGGCCGATGGTTTCTTTGTGTGGACGAGTTACGGCGATGTGTGGATCGGCGACGAAAGCTGGAAGCCGCTGTACGAAGAATGGAATCGCCGCAACGCGATCGTCTACACGCATCCGCGCTCGGCCGGCTGCTGCGGAAAGCTCAACATCGCCGTGGGCGAGGGCGCCATCGAATGGCAAACCGACACCACGCGCGCGCTTGCCAATGTCGTATTCTCGGGCACCGCCGCGAAATATCCCGACATCACATTCATCTGGTCCCATGGCGGCGGCACCATGCCGTTCCTGGTGCGCCGCTTCATAACGCTGGGCGATGCGCCGGCCAACAAGGAGAAAGTGCCCGGAGGATTCTTGGCGCAGGCGCGGCGCATGTATTACGACACGGCGCAACAACAATTGCCGCCGCAGCAATGGCCGCTCAAATGGGTCGCCACCGTGCCCCAGATCGTTTACGGGACGGATTATCCGTTCGGTCAGGCTTCCGCCACGCCGGCGGCGTTGCGCGACTCCGGCGTCTTCACCACTGAGGAAATCCGCGCCATCGAACGCGACAATCCCCTCAAGCTGTTGCCGCGTTTCGCGTAACTATGTTTCGCTCTAGGGCGATGCAATGACACCACATTTGGGAGAAGCGCTATGAAATGCTCGGCGACGAAAATTTCGGTTGTTGTGGCGATTGTCGTTCCGGTGTCGGTCATCGCTCTTGGCGCATCGGCGCCGACGACCGCGACGTACATCATGAAAGAAGATTTCGACAAAATTCTCGCAACTCAGCAAAAAGTGAATACCAGCGACCAGAACGCGAAGATCGTCGATCTCGGCTATGAGACCTATGCGGTAGGGATCATTCACCGCAATTCCACCAGGAACCCATTGCCTGCAGCGCCTGCGGCCGGCGGTGCGGCAGCGCAGGCCGCTGCGCCGCCATGCGGGCGCACCATGGGGACATTGCCCGCGGGCGGAACGCCGGGCGGCATCACGCACGATCATCAGACCGAGGGCTATTACATCGTCTCTGGAGGCGGCACGATGTTCACCGACGGCTACATAGTGAATGGACGCCACAGCGAACAAACGCCCGACGGCGGCCCGAATGGGCCGAGTTGCGGCGGCATGGCCTATGAGGTGAAGAAGGTCGAGGTGAAGGCGGGCGACGTGGTGATCATTCCGCCGGGCGTGGTGCACGGCTGGAGCGACATCCCCGAGCACGTGGATTATTTGAGCTTCCGGCCGTCGCAGAATGCGTTACGCGCCGGCTGGGTGAATCCGACGATCGCGAAGTGAGTTTGCTGAGGACAAAGAAAGGACGGACCCAGATCCGCCCTTTCTCAGGTCTCGCTAGTTCATCAACTCCGCTTTGGCGCCATCCATTCCGCCTTGGTCAGGCTGAAGGCCCGTTCGGCGATACAGGCGACCGAAAGCCCGATCAATACCGTTCCAATATTGGTGAAAATGTCCGCGAGGTACATGCCCACGGCGGGAATCGCATCCAGCGCTTTGGCGCCCACGATCAACACAATGGCCGACGCATACACCCTCACATAATCTGCGGGCTGGTAAACAAGCGCGCAGATCATTCCGAGCACCAGAAGAATGGCGTCAACTTGAGGAATTGCGACAAACGCGGCAACAATTGAAACAATGAGGGCGAGAAGTCTCGCCACGGCACCAATCATACCCATTTGCTCCCTCCGTTTTGCTGGTTGTCCTTGCCTCTACAAACAGGCCACGATTCGAAGCGCTAGGCGCGATCGCGCGTAACGCTGTAACGGCAATTATAAGGTGAGTCTGTCCGCGCCGTCCGCCAGGGCGGGCGATTCGGCCCGTTAGTCCACCGATTCCTCGAACGCCTCTTCGCGCTTCTTCCGGATCATTGGGGCAAACAATGTTGCCAGCACGATCACGGTCAATGCCAGGAACGAGGCGCTGATCGGGCGTTGGATGAACACCATGGGGTCGCCATGGCTCAGCAAGAGCGCGCGGCGCAGATATTGTTCGACCATCGGCCCCAGCACGAGGCCCAAAAGCAATGGCGCCGGTTCGCATTTGAGCCGGTTGAAGACGTAGCCCAGCAACCCGAAGATCGAGACCAGGATGATGTCGAAATTGTTCTGGTGGATGCTGTAAGCGCCGACGCAGACGAACAAAACGATCGCCGGATAAAGCCAGCGATAGGGCAGGGTGAGGAATTTCACCCAAATGCCGACGAGCGGCAGATTCAAGACCAGCAGCATCAGATTGCCGGTCCACATGCTGGCGATGAGTCCCCAGAACAGATCGGGCCGCTCCATCATCAATTGCGGCCCCGGCGTCAGGCCCTGCACGATCAGCGCGCCCATGATGAGAGCCATCACCGCGCTCGCCGGCAGGCCGAGTGTCAGCATGGGAACGAAGGAGGTTTGCGCGGCGGCGTTGTTGGCGGATTCCGGAGCCGCCACGCCTTCGATCGCGCCCTTGCCGAAACGTTCCGGCGTGCGCGAGATTTTCTTCTCCACGCCATAGGCCGAGAACGACGCCAGAACCGGCCCGGCGCCCGGCAGAAGTCCGAGCACCGAGCCCAAGCCCACGCCGCGCAGCGCCGGCCAGATAAAATTGCGGAAGTCCTTCAGCGAGGGCCACATCGCGCGCACATTCTTCATCGCGCTCTGTTCCATCTGCCCGTGTTCCAGATTGGCGATGACTTCGCCGATGCCGAACAGGCCCATCGCGACGACGGCGAAATCGATTCCGTCCGCGAAGGAGAGAATTCCGAAGGTGTAGCGCTCGATGCCGGTGTTCACATCGATTCCGATGCTGCCGATCAGCATCCCGATCAGGATCATGCCGATGGCCTTGATGATCGACCCGTGCGCCAGGATCACCGCCGTGATGAGACCGAACGTCATCAGCGAGAAATAGTCGGCCGGTCCGAAATCGAGCGCCACCGCGGAAAGGGCCGGCGCCACCAGCGCGATCAGGAAGGTGGCGATGGTGCCCGCGATGAACGATCCGATGGCGGCTGTCGCCAGCGCCAATCCGGCCTGGCCCTTGCGCGCCATCTGATAGCCGTCGATGGCCGTCACAACCGAGGAGCTTTCGCCCGGCAGATTGACGAGGATGGCCGTGGTCGATCCGCCATACTGCGCGCCGTAATAGATTCCGGCGAGAGCGATGATGGCCGCCGATGGATCGAGCGTTGCGGTGATCGGCAGGAGAATGGAGATCGTCGCCACCGGGCCGAAGCCCGGCAACACGCCGATCATCGTGCCGATGAGGCATCCGGCAAAGCCATAGACAAGATTCTGCGGGCTGAGCGCCACCGAGAATCCGAGCAGGAGATTGTGGAAAATATCCATGCTTAGAATATTTCCGTGCCGGGCAGCGGCAGGCCCAGCGCGTAGGCGAACAACAGAACGCAGAGCGCTACGAGCACCAGCGCAAAGAGTCCCGTCTGCAACGGTTTGAAGGCGCGTCCGGCGAAATGCGCAATGCCGACAAGCAAAATCCCGGCGACGATGAATCCGGCGTCCTCGATGACGAGCCCGAAAATCACCGTGCCCGCGAGTAGCAGAAGCGGGCGCGGATCGACCTTTCCGAACGCACCGTCGTTGACGGCTAAGGATTTCGCCATCAGCGCGGCGCCGACAAGAACCAGCGACGAACTGAGCAGGATGGGAAAGAAGCCGGCTCCCATGCGGGCCGGCGTCCCGAAACTATAGTCGCGCGCGATGAACAGTGCGGCGGCGCCGATGACGGCGAACAGCAGCCCGCTCAAGAAATCGGCGCTCAAGCGGACATTCATGGAAGGCCTTTGGGGTGGCGAAGCTTTAGTCGGCTTTTATCTTGAATCGCGCAACCATGTCACCCCAGCGCTTGGTCTCGGAAACCAGATAGGCTTGCGCCGCGTCGGGTGAAGCGCTCAAGGCCGCCGTCATTCCCAATTCGCCGAAGCGCTTGTTGACGGCGGGGTCCTTCAGCGTGTCGGAGCACGCCTGGTAAAGCTTGTCGATAATGGGTTTGGGCGTTGCCGCCGGAACGAACATGCCTTGCCACTGCGAGGTGACGAAATCGGGATAGCCCTGCTCGACCATGGTCGGAACGTTGGGGAGAATGGGCAAACGTTGCTTCGACGTAATGGCAAGCGTTTTTACGAGACCGGCCTTGGCCTGATTGAGGGCCGCCGTCACGGTGAGATAGAGCACGCTCACATGCCCGCCCATGATGTCCAGCAGCGCAGGCGTCGAGCTTCCATTGTAGGGCACGTGCACGACGTCGAGTTTCGAGGCGCTGCGAAGCAACTCCATTTCCATGCGGTTCAGACTGCCCGTGCCCGGCGAGGCGAAGTTCACCTGGCCCGGATGCGCATGCGCGTAATCGACGAAACCCTTGACGTCCTTGAACGGCAATTTCGGGTCGGCGATGAACAGGCTTGGGATATCGGTGAGGATCGTGACAGCTTTTAAGTCGCGCGTCGGCTTCACCGCGAGATTGGGAAAGAGCGATGGATTGATCGTCGAGGAACCGACATTGGTGATGAGCACCGTGTAGCCGTCGGGCTTGGCGTGAGCAGCGAGCGCAATGCCGACATTGCCGGCGCCGCCGTCGTGGTTTTCGATGATGATCTTTTGACCCAGCGCTTGGGCGAGCCGCGGCTGTACCACACGGGCGACGACATCCGTTCCGCCGCTCGGCGCGAAGGGCACGATGATCGTGATCGGTTTGTTGGGGTAGGCGGCTTCCGCGCGCGCAACGCCGGCGCGCGCAACGAATGGAACGGCCGCGACGCCGGAAAGAAATTTACGCCGGGAGAAACGCGACATCCTAGAAGCTTCCTTCCGCATGATTATAGAAATTCCTTCGTCCAGCGCTCATAGGCGTCTTCCGACATCACGCGCTTGAGCAAATCGGCGTTGGAAAGCTCCGCGCCGGTTAATCCGTTGGCTTTGGCCTGGGCCTTCAAGGTCGCGTAGACAGCTTCGATGCCCGATTGCACCGGCTTGTTGCCCTGCAACGCCAGGCACACGCGGCGGCTGTTGAGATAATCCAGATCGGCAAGATCGCCCGGCGCGTTGCCGAGCATGATGGGAAGCTTCACGGCGTTGGCGACGGCGTCCAACTCCTCGCGTTTGGTCGCACCCACGATCATGATCGCATCGACGCCCGTCCGCTCATAAGCCTTGGCGCGTTCCACCGCGTCGGCCGGATTGGTGAGGCGAACCGCGCCCGTCCGTCCGACGATAACGAGATTCTTGTCCCGTCGCGCGGCAACGGCGGCGCGCATCTTGGCGGCCGCCTCTTCGGTGCCGATGAGGCGCGTTTTCTTGGCGGCGCCGTAAGCGGCGGGCAATTCGGTATCCTCGACGGTGAGTCCGCAAACGCCGGCGGCCTCCAATTCCTCCACCGTGCGCATCACGTTCAGCGCATTGCCGTAACCGTGATCGGCATCGACCATCAGCGGCAAATCGGATGCGCGCGTCATGCGCCGGCATTGCTCGACGAATTCGGTGAGCGTCAGCACCACGATGTCGGGAGCGCCCAACACCACCATCGAGGCGACGGAGCCCGCGAACATGCCGATCTCGAAACCAAGCGCCTCGGCCGCCCGGATGGACATGGGATCGAAGACGGAGGCCGCGAACACCGTCCGCTCGCCCGAGAAAATGGCGCGCATCTTTTGACGGCGGGCATGGAAGGTCGTCATCGGCGCTCCGGGACTTTGAAAGAACGGCCCAACATACCAGGAGTTTGTGCGAGGTCTAGAACTTCAAGCCTTGGGCGGTTTCGCCACTTTCCCGGGGTTGAATCCCACTTCGGTGTTGAAGTCGCGCCGCGCCATGAACTGGTCGGTGAAGGGTTCGGTGACGAGCGGCCAGCGATTGACCAACGGCCTCATGAAGTCGAAATGGAAAACGCTCCTGACCTCGTTCTCCAGCGGAAACAGCGTCCCGCCCGTTCGCGGGTCGAAGACTTCCTTGCTGAAAAACATGATCGGACCGCGATGGCCCTTGATCTTGCCTTGGCTCTCCAAGCGATCGGCAATCGCATTGTAATTGGTGATGTAGAACGCCAGGTGGAAGGTGTCGTAATCGTAGTCGAAGCCCGGCACCTTATCTTCGTAGAAATGCACCGTCTGGTATTGACCCATGGTCACCATTGCGGCGGGTTTGCCTTCATGCTCGGCCAGAGCGACGGGCGCTCCCAACACATCCCGATAATAGGCGGCCGTTCCTTCGGCAGCTCCTCTGGGGATCGGCAGATCGACTTGGAACATTCCGATCGGATGGGGAAAAAGGATCGTCGACGGATCGACGATATGCATCCTCTGGCCTAGCGGGGTTACGACGTCGAGCTCCTTGTCCTTGACGGTGAGCGCGTATGGCGTCCCCTTGAAACGCCCCATCATCTCCAGCCGTTCGAGACGTATACGGATCATCTCGAGATCGGGGCAGACGAGGTGGACCTTGCCGTGGAACTCGGTCGGCTCGTTGCCGCTCGGGAAATGGAATTGCTGCATGCCCATATTCACGCCGAAATTCGTCTCGTCGGTGCGCCGGAAAGGATCGCGCGTGAAGCCGAGCCCATTCACGAAAAAGGTCGTGATCATGTCCTGGCTGCCCGTGATGGTGAAATTCACGTGCTCGAGGTGCAGGATTCCGCCCACCTCCGGATGAACGACGTTTTGGGAATATTGCATCGATGTTTGGCTCCTTCGGCCAGAATCTACCGGCGGCGTCTTGGCCGCGCAAGGCAAGGCCTGTCCGATAAACGCCGTTAATTCAAACGATTTTCCATTCCACCACGTCGATGGATTCGACGAGGTCGGCGATCTCGGCGCGGAAGGATTTGTAGTGCGGCATGGCGCGGTGCTGCACGATGGCTTCCGCGTTGTCGTAGATTTCGTAGAGCAGAATCTGGTTCGGCTTCTTGTCCGACTTTAAAACGTCGAACTGCCTGCAGCCCGGCTCGGATTCGAGGCTGTCCTTTGCCTGTTGCATCATCCTTTTTAGGAAGGCATCCATTTTTCCTTCCTTGATGGTGAAGACGGGTGCAAGGACGATCTTTCCGGCGTTGGACGGCATGGTTTTGCTCTTTCGGGAATTTCTGATTGCGGGCGTCAGTATCGGGACTTGGCAGGCTTGCGCAAGGTGCTAACAGTGTGGCCGGGATGAGAATGTCGTGTTGCGCATGAAGCGGCTGCTTTCCTGGCTCAATTCGCAGCAGGCCGAGATTCGCTTCGGCCTGCGCATTGCGTTCGCCGGCGTTGCCGCCTTCGCGTTGGCGCAGATACTCCATCTGCCGCAAGGCTATTGGGCCGTCTTCACTGCCGTGCTGGTGACGCAAGCGAGCCTGGGCGGTTCGCTGAAGGCGGCGGTCGACCGGTTGATCGGCACATTCGCCGGCGCCATTTTCGGCGCCATCGTCGTCACGTTCCTTCCGCATGGCGACGCACTGGCCCTGGGCATCGCGCTCGCCGTGGCGCTGGCGCCGCTGGCGGTGTTGTCCGCTCTTTATCCGGCGCTGCGCGTGGCTCCCATCACCGTCGTCATCTTGCTTCTGGGCGGCGCCAGCGCGAATGAGGGCCCGTTCCTTGCCGCGCTGCTGCGCACGTTGGAAGTCGGCATCGGCGGATTGGTGGGATTGCTGGTTTCGGTTTTCGTCTTACCGGCGCGCGGCCACGCGGTGATGTACGAGGCCGCCGAAAAGGTGCTTGAGCAATTGGCGTTGCTGCTGGGCGAACTTTCCCGTGCGCTCGCATCGCAATCCGACCCGGTGCTCATGTCGCAGCGCCATCAAACGATCCAATCCGCGTTCGACGCGATGGAAACGGCGGCTAAGGAGGCCGAACGCGAGCGTCGCGTGCTGCTTGCTTCCGATGCCGATGTCGCTCCCATGCCGCGCACGCTACGGCGCATCTATCACGACCTCGTGCTCATCGGCCGCATCGCTGCTCAACCCTTGTGGAAGGAAAACGAGCCGGCCGCCGGGTCGTTCGATAGCTTCGCGTTGGAAGGTGCCGTCTTCTTGCGCGGGCTCGGCGCGGCGCTGAAGCTCCGTCGCACGCCGCCGCCTGAAACCGGCGTCATGCTTGCGCTGTCGCGCCTCTCCGAGATGGTTGCAAATATGCGCGAAGCTTCGACGATAGGAACGCCACGTCACGACCGTCTGATGGCGTTGATCTTCGCGCTCGAACAATTGGAGCGGAATATGCGTGATCTTGTTTCGCGCGCAAAGGAATTGGCGCGCGCGCCTGTCAAGCACGTTCAGCAAGAAATGCCGGCACCGCCGCTGCTGTAGCGTCAGCTAAGTAGCTGACTGCGCGGAACTTCCCGCTTGAGCCTTCGTTATGCGCAAGACCACGGGTCGTGCGCCATGTCATTACGGAAACTCAACAGGCGATCGGTCCTGCAAGGAAGTGCTACGGCTGCAATCCTTGCCGGAACGGCAGCGGCGGCAGAACAACCGCCGAAGAAACCCACTATCGATCGTCCCGAGCCCGCAGACCCTAGGCGAGGGTATCTTTTCTTTACGGCCGCCGAGGCGGCTTTCATCGAAGCCGCGGTCGCCCGCCTCATTCCAAAAGACGAATTGGGACCGGGTGCCCTCGAAGCCGGCGTCGCGGTCTTCATCGACCGCCAATTGTCCGGCCCCTACGGACAAGGCGAGCGCTTTTACTTAAAGGGTCCGATTCCGCACGGCGAGGATTCGCAGGGCTGGCAGATGCCGGCGCCTGCTCAGGTCTACCGCCAGGCGATTGCCGAAATCGATCGCTTCGCCATGGATAAGAACGGCACCGTCTTCGCAAAACTGACGAAAGCCGATCAAGATTCGTTGCTGAAATCGTTGGAAGATGGGTCGGCCGAGCTGAAAGGCGGCGTCGAAGCCAAACCGTTCTTCGCATTATTGCTGCAGAATACGATGGAAGGCTTTTTTGCCGATCCTCTTTATGGCGGCAACCGCGACATGGTGGGCTGGAAGCTGATCGGCTTTCCCGGAGCGCGTTACGACCATCGCGAATTCGTCGGCAAACACGGCGAGAAATACCCGCTGCCTCCGGTTGCTTTGGGCGGCCGCGCCGAATGGAAGCGGGGATGAATGGCCGCCGCTCCCGACATCATCATCGTCGGCTTTGGATGGACGGCATCCATTGTCGCCGAGCGGCTGACGGCAAACGGACTAAATGTCCTTGCGTTCGAACGCGGCGCTTATCGCGACACCGAGCATGATTTCGCGACGACCTTCGATCAAGACGAGCTTCGTTATTATTGGCGGCATCGTCTGTTCCAAGATGTTTCGCGCGACACGCTGACCTTCCGCAATCGCATGGATGAGATGGCGCTGCCGATGCGCAGGTTAGGCTCGTTTCTATTGGGCGATAACGTCGGCGGCGGCGGTGTCCACTGGAACGGTCAGGTCTGGCGCTTTTTGCCGTCCGACTTCATCGCGCGCAGTCACAACGAAAAGCGTTACGGCAAGAAAGCCTTGCCCGAAGACATGACGATCGCCGATTACGGCGTGACCTATGACGAGCTCGAACCGCATTACGATGCGTTCGAATATCTCTGCGGCGTGTCGGGCAAGGCCGGCAATCTGAAAGGCGTCATTCAGGCCGGCGGCAATCCCTTCGAAGGACCGCGCTCGCGAGAATATCCCAACCCGCCGCTCGAGATGACCTATGGCCCGACGCTATTCGCGAAAGCGGCGGCGGAAGCGGGCTATCATCCGTTTCCCCATCCCGCGGCGAACATGTCGCGCGCCTACACAAATCCGCTCGGCATGCAATTGGGGCCCTGCACCTATTGCGGCTTCTGCGAGAAATTCGGCTGCGGGAATTATTCGAAGGCCAGTCCGCAAACGACGGTGATTCCCGCGCTGATGCGCCGGCCGAACTTCACGCTGAAGCCGGGTTGCGAAGTGTTGAAAGTGGAGTTGGATCCGTCGCGCAAACGCGCGACCGGCGTCACCTATGTGGACGAACAGGGCAAGACCCAAACCCAATCGGCCGAGATCGTCATTCTTGCGGCTTACAGTCTGCACAACGTCCGGCTCATGCTCCATTCCGGGATCGGAACGCCTTACGACCCCATGACCGGCAAGGGCACGGTCGGAAAGAATTACGCCTATCAAATCACGTCGTCGGTTTCGGTTTTCTTCGACGACAAGCTGATGAATCCGTTCATCGGCGCGGGCGCGCTCGGTATGATCATCGATGATTTCAACGGCGACAATTTCGACCATTCGGGGCTTGGCTTTATCGGCGGCGGGTATATCGGCGTCGTCGGCACCGGCGCCCGTCCGATCGAAACCCATCCGACGCCGGAAAAGACTCCGGCGTGGGGCAGCGCCTGGAAAAAGGCGCTTGCCGAAAATTATCTGAAGACGACGACCATTAACACGCATGGCGCCGTCATGAGCCATCGCGGCAATTATCTCGACCTCGATCCGAATTATCGCGACATCTTTGGCCGGCCGCTGCTGCGGATGACGTTCGACTTCACCGACAACGAACACAAAATGTCGGACTATCTGACCGACCGCGCCGTCGATATCGCCAAGCGCATGGGCGCTCGCGAAAACGCGCCGCATAAGCGCTCGGGGCATTATTCCATCGTGCCCTATCAGACGACGCACAACACCGGCGGCGCGATCATGGGGACCGATCCGACGACAAGCGCGGTGAATCGCTATCTGCAAAGCTGGGACGTGCCCAATCTGTTTGTGCACGGCGCATCGGCATTTCCGCAAAATGCGGGCTACAACCCTGCCGGTACGGTTTCGGCGCTGGTCTACCTGTCGTGCGACGCCATCGTGAACCGATACAAGAAGGCGCCGGGACCACTGGTGCCGGCATGAAACGGTTTGGCGCATACGTAATTGCCGCTTGCGCCCTGGCCTCGTGCCCTGCGGTTGCGCAGGAAGCCAATTCCGAACAGCTAAGGTTTGGCGCCTATCTCGTCCGGCTTGGCGATTGCGAGGGCTGTCACACCGCGATGGGCGGCGCGCCTTATGCCGGCGGCGTTCCTCTCCCGACGCCGTTCGGCACGATCTACTCGTCCAATCTCACGCCGGATAAGGAAACCGGCATCGGCAATTGGACCGACGACCAATTCTATCGTGCGCTGCACGAGGGCAGGGACGACGATGGCGCGCATTTGTATCCCGCGTTTCCCTATCCCTATTTCACCCGCATGAGCCGGATGGAAATCGATGCCATCCACGCCTATTTGAAATCGCTTCCGCCCGTCTCATACGAACCGCCAAAGCCCGACATTTGGGTCCCGCGTTTTTTGGTGACGTTTTGGAATATGCTGAATTTCGACGACAAGCCTTTCCAGCGCAATCCGCAAAAATCGGACGAATGGAATCGCGGTTTCTACATCGTGACCGGTCCGGGCCATTGCGGCGCCTGTCATACGCCGAAGAATTGGATGGCCGGCGATAAGAACGGCGAATTCCTGACTGGCGGCGTCTTGGACAATTGGTTCGCGGCAAATCTGACATCCGACGCGCATAGCGGCCTGGCATCATGGAATGCCGCCGACATTGCCGAATATCTGAAACAGGGCCGGAACAGCCGCGCAACCGCATCCGGCTCCATGCAGGATGTGATCGTCCATTCCACGACTTACCTAAACGATGCCGATCTTCATGCGATCGCCGTCTACCTCAAGGATTTGCCTCCGGGGAATGGCGATGGCGAGATGAAAGCAGCCGAGCCTGCGGCGATGAAAGCCGGAGAAGCCATATTCGTCGATCAGTGTGCGGCCTGCCATCGCCAGGACGGTTCGGGCGTGGCGGAATATTTTCCGCCGCTGATGGGCTCCGCGACCGTGCAAAGCCGCGATCCGACGACCATTCTTCGCGTCATATTGGAGGGCACGGCGTCGCCGGCTACGGAGGGAAAGCCCACGCCGCTGGCCATGCCGTCTTTTGCTTGGAAACTGGACGATCAGGAAATTTCCGACGTCGCCACCTATATCCGCAACAGCTGGGGAAACAGCGCTCTTCCGGCGGATAAGGATCAGGTCGCGAAATTGCGGCAAGCCATTCAGTCCCCGCAAGGCCAGGCGCAATCCTCGCTAGCCAATAAGCCGCGAAGTTAGGGCCTTTCGGCGATTGAGACCAATCATGGCGGGCGTTATGGTCCCGTCGAATTTTTGGAAATATGTTCCATGAGCAACTACGTATCGGCCAATCCGGCGACGGGCGAAATCCTGCGCCGCTTTCCGTTCATGACCGCCGACGCCCTGGACAAGGCGCTCGACAACGCGGTGGCGGCGCAACGCCAATGGCGCCGTTCCACGCCGGACGAACGCTCGGCGGTGTTGAAGAAAACCGCATCGGCCTTGCGCGCCAATGCGCAGAAATACGCCGCGCTCATCACCATGGAAATGGGCAAGCCCATTGTCGAGGCGCGCGGCGAAATCGAGAAATGCGCCTGGTGCTGCGATTTCTATGCGTCGAAGGCCGCGGAATATTTGGAGCCGCACGCTTACGAAACCGCCGCCAGCGAAAGTTATGTCGCGCTCGATCCGCTCGGCATCGTGCTCGCCATCATGCCATGGAATTTTCCCTTCTGGCAGTTCTTCCGCTTTCTGGCGCCCGCGCTGACGGCGGGCAACGGCATTGTCTTCAAGCATGCCGACAATGTTCCCGAATGCGCGCTGGCGATGGCGGCGTTGTTCGACGATGTCGGCGCGCCGAAACATCTGGTGCAGAATCTTTTCATCGACGTGCCCGACGTCGACAAGCTCATTTCCGATGATCGCATCGCCGCCGTGACGCTCACCGGCTCCACGCAGGTGGGAACGGTCGTCGCCTCTACGGCCGGCCGCAATATCAAGCGTCACGTGCTGGAATTGGGCGGCTCGGATCCTTTCGTCGTGCTGGCCGACGCCGATCTGGATCTCGCGGTGAAGACGGGCGTGCGCGCGCGCTTCCAGAACACCGGGCAGAGCTGTATCGCTGCCAAGCGTTTCATCTTGGTAGACTCGATAGCGGACAAATTCACCGAACGTTTCACGGCGGAGGTCGAACGCCTCGTCGTCGGCGATCCCACCAAGGAAGAAACGCAGATCGGCCCCATGTC
>JADMIO011227175.1_pt1 | contig 51545 bp, 50 predicted proteins | sample 8958161 | NCBI WGS metagenome assembly JADMIO01 (sample SAMN16585339, study PRJNA669376) | soil metagenome | isolation source: Crop rotation soil | place: USA: Cullars Rotation, Alabama | collected 2011
AACCGCCGACGGAGGAACATAACCATATTCCTTCTCGATAGCTTCTGCCGTGATATTATCAACCGTGCTGGAGTGACTCTTCACGGGATAATTCATGGCATGCAGCTTCTCAACCATCTCCTTATTGGAGAGGCCGCAGCGCTTGGCCAGATCGTGGACTCGAATACTCATTAAGCTTTCTCAGTGGCGCTATCGCGCCGTTCTTGTTCAGCCGCTGCTGCCTGGCAGACACTGGCGGCCTTCTCTGCACCTAAAATATCCGTCAAATCCGTGACGTCAACCGCCAGCAGACCTTCCAGGGAATGAAAACCGCTTCTGACAAGCGCTTCCGCTGTTTCCTTTTCAATGCCGGGGATCACGGCGAGCTCCTTGATGGCGCGTGCAACCTTCGCCTCGAACCCGAGCTCGGCAGTCTCTTCCTTCTCAATATCAATGTTCCAACCCGTCAGCTTGGAAGTGAGCCGTGCATTTTGGCCCTTCTTACCAATCGCGAGTGAGAGTTGATCAGGATCAACAATGATTTTGACTGATCGACGGGCTTCGTCGATGACTAAATTTTTCAACTTCGCAGGTGCCAGCGCATTCGCCACGAATTGACGAACGTTCTGATCCCATCGAATGATATCGATCTTCTCGCCGCTGAGCTCGCGGACGATGTTTTTGACGCGCATGCCCTTCATCCCGACGCAAGCGCCCACGGGATCAACCTTGTCGTCGCGCGATGCTACGGCGATCTTGCTGCGAAACCCGGCTTCACGGGCAATGCCTTTAATCTCAACCGTCTTATCGGCAATTTCCGTGACTTCAAGTTCGAACAGCTTCTTGACGAAATCAGGATGACTGCGTGACATGACGATCTCGGCGCCATGCGAAGCGTTGTTGACGCTTAAAATGAAAGCACGAATCCGGTCCCCGGGCTGATACTCTTCCGTGGGAACACGTTCGCGGCTGGGCATGATGCCCTCGATCCGGCCGAGGTCAATGATGACATCGCTGCGTTCAAAACGTCGGACCGTCCCGGAGATGATGTCACCGGCGCGGCCTTTGAACTCTTCAAACACCATATTCTTCTCAACCTGCCGGATGCTCTGCAGCATCGCCTGCTTGGCGGTCTGGGCGGCAATTCGTCCAAAATTGGCTGGTGTCACTTCCACGTCGATCGGGTCGCCAACCTGGGCGGCTGGTTTGCGCTTCCGGGCATCAGCCACAGAAATCTCGTCGTGGTTGTTAACAACGTTCTCGACAACCACCAGCGTGGCCAGCGCGCGGATGGCGCCGGTCTTTCGGTCGATTTCAATGCGCAGCTCCCGAGCCGGGCCGACAGCCTTTTTCGAAGCCTGCAACAAAGCTTTTTCGACGGCTTGAAACAGGATCTCCCTGTCAATGCCCTTCTCACGTTGGAAGTACTCCACTGCTACTATGAGTTCGCCGTTCATTCGTAATTTCCTGGTTGACCGGGGGATCAAGGGAACAAAAAAGCGGGCTTTTGACCCACTTGATCTCCTGTCGCCAAAATCTACGTGTCCAATATAGGCAATCACCCAAACATGGTCAAGTCATTAAGTCTCTCGCGCAAGAATGTTACCCGTAAGTTGCTTGTTCTCAAATTCGTTTGCCCGTAGAATCAGCCACCAAATGAATTTGCCGAATCGGTTGACATCCGCGCGCATCGGTATGGCCGTGGTTTTTGTGATGGCGCTGTTGCTACCCAAGGACGGCGTGGTGATGTCACATTTTCCCTACGGCAAAACGTTGGCCCTGGGTGTATTCCTGCTCGCCAGTGTCACCGATTGGCTCGATGGAATGTTGGCTCGCCGTTATAACCAAGAGACCAATTTTGGTGCCTTGCTCGATCCCGTTGCTGACAAAATTCTGACCACCGCCGCTTTCATTTGTTTCATTGAACAAAAGTCTCTCACCAATGGGACCGACAGTCCTCCGCTTGTTCAAGCTTGGATGGTTCTGGTGATCGTCGCCCGCGACTTTCTCGTGACCGGACTTCGTTTGGTCGCGAGTGAGCAGGGCGTCATCTTGAAGGCGGAACGATTGGGCAAACATAAAACATTCTCCCAGATGGTTACCATTATCTTCACGCTGGGCGGCTTGGCCGTCCGGGATGACTGGGGTTTCGGCTCGGCTTCATTTGATCTATGGTTTGCCCGTTTGGTCTTCAGTTTCATGGTGATCACCGTGGGCCTGACCTTGTGGTCGGGTATGGCCTATGTCTGGAAGAACCGGGAACTTCTTCTGCGCAATGCGTGATTGGCTGGTCAAATTTCTGGCAACCGGTTTCGGGATCGGACTCATCCCAAAAGCCCCCGGAACAGCGGGGACAATAATCGGCGTGGTTCTGTGGTGGGGGATGGCCAGTCTACACCAGACTCAAGTGTGGTGGTGCTATCCGGTTCTGGTGGTTCTTTCCATTTGGCTGGCGGGCGAAGCTGCCCGGCTGTTGCGTGATCCAGATCCATCATCCGTCGTGATCGACGAGATTGTCGCCGTCCCACTCGTGTTGGCAGGATGCGATATTATCTTCTGGAAAATCATGGTCGGGTTCGTCGCGTTTCGATTATTTGATATCTGGAAGCCTTTCCCGGTTTATCAAGCACAGCGTCTGGCGGGTGGAGCGGGGATTGTTGTCGACGATTTACTGGCCGCTCTGTATGCCTGTGCCGTCACCCAGGCCACCGTGTGGATCGTCAATTCGATCCGATATTGAGTTTGGCTAAAAACTTCTTCAGTTGTTCCACGTCAAAATCGGCGAGCACCTGACCATTGATATCAATCACCGGTACGAGCGTCTGGCCGGATAATCGAACCATTTCTGCGTTGGCAGCACGGTCAAGGCCAACATCGATGACCACGAACGGAATGTTGTGTTTCGTCAAGTAGGCCTTCGCATCCTGGCACCACCCGCAAAGAGGACGACTGTAAAGCTTGGCTGGATTCATGATTTTATCTTGTGCAACGCCGCCTAACATCGCAAATTGACGCTTGAAATCAACGACTCATTTTAGCGGTCAATTATGAAAATCCTCGTCTCTGACCCAATCTCGCAAAAAGGCATCGAACTTCTTCAGGCCAATCCCAAGTTTCAAGTCGATGTAAATCTCGGCCTGAAAGAGGAGCAATTGCTGGCCATCATTGGTGAATATGAAGCCTTGATCGTCCGTAGCCAGACCAAGGTGACTAAAAAAGTCATCGACGCCGCCAAGAACCTGCGGGTGATCGGACGAGCTGGCGTAGGCGTGGATAACGTGGATGTCGAGGCCGCGACTCGTCGGGGTATTATTGTTATGAACACCCCCGGCGGTAATACGATCTCCACCGCCGAGCATACGTTTTCAATGATGACATCCATTGCGCGAAAGATTCCCCAGGCGCATGGTTCGATGAAAGCCGGATTGTGGGATCGTAAATCATTTGAAGGCGTTGAGCTCTACAACAAAACACTCGGCATCATCGGCATGGGTCGCATCGGCAGCGAAGTCGCCCGGCGCGCCATCGCTTTCGGCATGCGCGTGCTCGTGTTCGATCCGTATTTGAGCCTGAGCCGGGCCAAGGTTTTGCAGGTGGAAGTCGTCGAACTCGACGAAATTTATCCCCAAGCCGATTTCATTACCGTTCACGTGCCGATGACCGATCAGACGCGCGGGATGATCAATAAGGATACCATGGCGAGGATGAAAAAAGGCGTGCGCCTCATTAATTGCGCCCGTGGCGGTATCATCAATGAAGCCGATCTCGTCGAAGCTCTGAAAAGCGGGCAAGTCGCCGGCGCGGCCCTCGACGTCTATGAGACTGAACCCCCCAAGGGTTCTCCTTTACTCGCGCTGGATAATGTTGTCATGACGCCTCATCTGGGGGCCTCCACCCAGGAGGCTCAGGAGTCCGTTGGCACTGAGGTGGCTGAGCAAGTGGCCGAAGTGTTAAGCGGCGGCACGATCCGGAATGCCGTCAACATGCCGACCATTGATGCCAAAGTGCTGACGGTGTTGCGCCCTTATCTAATGTTCGCTGAACGCATGGGACGTCTTCTGGCCCAGCTGGCCCCGAAACGCATCGAACGTTTATCCATCGAGTTTTGCGGCAAGGCGGCTGAGTTGGAAACCAGCCCGATTACGCGTTCTGTCCTGAAAGGTTTTCTCGAAGGCGCCGAAGGCAGTGATGTCAATTATGTTAATGCGCCCTTGATCGCCCAACAATTGGGTATTCGGGTGGATGAAACCAAGTGCAGTGATCTGATGGACTACGCGGAGCTGATCAATATCCGGGCGACCGTTGATGGCCAGTCCGCGATGTTGGGAGGAACCTTCTACGGATCTGTCAATAATCCACGCATTGTCCGCATCAACGACATGTTGGTGGAAGCTGTTCCGAACGGTGTGTTGCTGATCTTGAGCAACACGGATCGGCCTGGAATCGTCGGCTGGATCGGCACCATCATGGGCAATCATAACGTCAACATCGCCAGCATGTCGCTGGGCCGTGATACGCAAGGCGGCAAGGCGTTGACGGTCCTCAATCTGGACAGCGCCCCCAACGATCAAGTCCTCGCTGAGATTCGGAAGGACAAGGACATTCTGGATGTGAAAGTCGCCGTGCTCTAGCCATTATTTTTCTCCCGGAGATTGTCGAGTGGATCTCTGGTTGAAGCGGGATGTGCAGCGGCTTATTTCTTTGTCATCTTCGTCAGCAATTCCAAGGCACGCGCCAGAGGGCGATCTGATTCCAGTATTTCCTTGCGATTGGATTGCCAATCGAAATTGCCGAATCCTTTGGCAGCCAGGGCCCGTTCGGAGGCTTGGGGGAAATCAACCATGTCGTCGGGCATAATGCCATCGGGATGAAATGTCTGGCCGGCGGGCGTAATGAAGCGCGCGGTTGGAATCGACAGCGCATAACCATCGCGTAATGGCAACAGAGCCATCACGCGGCCATTGCCAAATGTGCGGCTGCCAACAAGCATGGCCTGGGCATTGTCACTGAGAGCGGCCGCAAAGACTTCCGCTTCGCCTGCCGTCCCACGATTGATCAGCAGGACAATCGGCATTTTCCTCGGGAATTTGCCGGTGGCATCCACCACGAATCGCGCCGAGTGATCGGGGCGCGAATATTCAATGGTGGCAATAGACGCTTTGGCGGGCAAAAAAATGCGAGCGGCATGGATCGCCGTGTCGATGGAACCGCCCGGATTATTTCGTAGATCGAGTATCAACCCCCGCATTCTGGATTTAGAGGCTACAGCCAATTGTTCCTCCAGATTCTTAAACGCTGGCTCAGTGAATTCAGACAGGCGGTGATAAGCAATGTCACCACTTAAAAACTTGAGTGTCGCCGGTTTGTAGGCCGGCTCGCCAATCGGAACGCCTTTCACGGCGTTGGTGATCACGCCACGAACCAACAATGTGGAACGCGTTTGAACGAGCGCGCGTGCCAACGGCAATGAATTGTTGTGACAGATAATTTCGTCGCGGGCCAGTACGCCTGCCAGCTGCGCGGCGCTCCCATCACGCGGCGCCACGACCACCACCTTGCCATTGCGAGTCGCCAAGACAACATCCGAAATAGCCGGCGCATCTTTCAGCGCGGAAAATTCCTCAGGAGCCAGTAAATCGGCTTCGGGATCCAATTGACGAACAAACTCCCGAAAAGCGATCGGGGCAATTTGTTTCGAATCGACGCGTCCGGCGTCCAGATAACTCTTCTCAACACCATCCAGTATATCGGCAAACAACCGGAACGATTCCGCCGTGCCGGTCGGCGGCACAACTGTGGGTTTCCGGTCGGCTGCGCTGGCGTTCAAGGCCGTCCAGAAATAGAGCAGGGGCAAGGCAAGCCTTGCCCCTGCTCGAATGCATCTCGACGTGCCGCTCACCCCAAATCCTGCCCAGTCACGGCATCGGTTACTTTGAATTGTTCAAAGTGGAATGTCGGGTCCGCCCGGAAACTGAGTTTGCCGGACAACTTCTTTTCCAGCTCAATCAGCAAGGCTTCATCTTCCGTGCGCAACCGGTTGAGAACTTCCGGGTGAACGTAAATGCGAATATGCGGTTGGTCCTGACGACCCTGGCCCTTGAGGCGACGCAACACTTCGCTGATCTTGCGCTGGATTTCCACGGACATTGACAAAGCGCTCTTCACCATGCCGCGGCCCTTGCAATTCGGGCAGTCTTCGTAGACCGCGCTGGCCACGCTTTCGCTATGGCGCTGGCGGGTCATTTCCAACAAACCCAGTTGCGAGATCGGCAGAATGCGCGTCTTGGCCTTATCGCGTCGGACACCTTCGCGCACGCGTTGCAGCACGCGCTGTTGATCGCCACGGCTGCGCATGTCGATGAAATCGATCACGATCAAACCGCCGATATTGCGCAACCGCATTTGACGGCAAATTTCCTCAGCCGCTTCGATGTTGGTTTGCACGATGGTCGTCTCCAAATCCTTTTGCGACTTGTGACGGCCGGTATTGACGTCAACGGCAACGAGCGCTTCCGTCTCATCGATGCAGATATAACCGCCGCTCTTCAACCAGACTTGCCGGCGAAATGCGTTCTCAATCTGTTTCTCGACGTTGAACTTCGTGAAGATCGGCACCGGTTCGGTATAGAGCCGGACCTTGCCTCGCGACAGACGGCTGATCTGGCCGATCATGTTGCGAATCCGTTCATAGCCAGCTTCGCTGTCCACGAGAATTCGATCGACCTCCTCGGTGAGGAAATCGCGCACGGTGCGTTCGATCAAATCCGGTTCCTGGAACACGCATGACGGCGCAGGCTGGCTCTTGATCTTTTCTTCCACCGTCTTCCACGTGTGCAGCAACAATTCCAAGTCGCGAATGAAGTAACGCTTCTTCTGGTTTTCGCCGACGGTACGGACGATGACGCCCATGCCTTCCGGAATACGGAGGCGCGCCACGATATCCTTGAGACGACGGCGTTCCTTTTCGTCCTCGATCTTCCGCGAAATTCCGCGCTGCGGATTGTTCGGCATCAGAACGAGAAACCGTCCGGGAATGCTGACGTTCGTCGTGATGCGGGGGCCTTTGGTGCCGATCGGACCCTTCACCACCTGAACAATCACTTCCGAGCCGGGCGGGTACAGACGGGGGATGTCGTTTTGCGAAATCTTCTTTTGCTTCGGCGGCTGCTGGCCGGCCGGAAGCTCAATGAGATCGACGCGCTGATCGAGCGATTCCGGAATGATGTCCCAATAATGCAGGAACGCATTCTTCTCGAAGCCAATATCCACGAACGCGGCTTTTAACCCCGGTTCCAGGTTCTTGATTTTACCTTTGAAGATGCTCGCGACGATCTGCTTCTCACTGGTGCGCTCAATGGTGAATTCCTCGAGCTGGCCTTCTTCCATCAACGCGACGCGATTTTCCAGCGCCTCGGCATTGACGATGATCTCCTTGTTAAATTTCTTTTTACGGCGAGCCAATAATTCCTCGCCTTTTTTGATGATGTTTTTAATGACTTCCACGATCAATAGACCCTCCTATGAATCCACACGTTTTGTAAGAGCCCGAGTGCCGTCATGGTGGCCAGCACGAACGACCCCCCGTAGCTCAATAATGGTAACGGCAGACCTTTGACCGGCATCAAGCCGATCGTCATGCCGATGTTGATGAAGACATGGAAAAACAGCAGAACGACGATGCCCGTCGCCAGCAATAGTCCCAACCGGTCGCGCGCATTCGCTGCGATCCGTAGCCCGCGAAACAAAATGACCGCAAACAACCCGACCACCACCGAGCTTCCCACGAAGCCCTTCTCCTCGGCGATCACACTGAACAGGAAATCATTCGGCGATACCGTCCTGGGCAAATAGCCGAGCGAATTCATTGTCCCCTGCAAATAACCTTTTCCCGTCAGCCCGCCGGAACCGACGGCAATCAAGGACTGGATTTGATTCCAGCCCGATCCGAGTGGATCTCTCTCGGGATGTATGAAGTTCAGCAGCCTTTCGAGCTGATAACTCTTCTTTCCCGTCTGCCTTTCTTTTCTTTTCCACATCAGGGGCAAAGCAATCGAACCGAAGATGGCCCCCATGAGGATCAACAATACTAAATGTTTCACACTGGCTCCCGCGACAAACAACATGCCCACCATCATCACCGCCAGGATCACGACCGATCCGAAATCCGGTTGGGCAAAAATCAATAACTGCGGCAACGCAACAATCGCGACTGTCCCCCAGATCGTTGACCAGCGCCGCCGCATCTCCGGCGTCCGGTGAAACAAATAATACGCTACCGTCACCAGAATCGCCAGTTTGGCAATTTCGGAGGGCTGTATCCCAAACCGGCCCCAGCCGAGCCACCGTCGCGCTCCATACACTTTCGCCCCTGCCACCAGGACCAATACCAGTGTCGCCACCGCCAGGATGTACCAGACAGTGGACCACTGACAGATCAGCCGGTAATCAACAAAGCTCGCGATTAGATACAGCACCAAACCAACGCCGAACCACACCATTTGATACCGGTACGAATCCGGCATTTTGGCGTCGGGCCCCGGATAGGAAGCGCTGTAAATGAACAGCACGCTGATGCAAGCCAGCAACATCATCGTTGCGGCCAGCACCCAGTCCATCTGTTTCAATTGCTCCAAATAACGCTTCATGATTTTGAGTCGCGGCTAGTCCGCGTAGCCGCTCCCTGTGCCAGCGCCGGCGGCCGTTTTACGATATATGCCGGCAAATATATTGCCTGCTACTGGCGCGGCTGTGTGTCCGCCGCTGTTTCCATCTTCAATCAAGACCGCCACGGCGACTTCCGGATTGTTGTAAGGCGCAAATCCAATGAACCAGGCGCGATTGATCCGGCGCGTCACGCCGCCTTCGTGCAAGTCAAACTCCGCTGTCCCGGTCTTACCCGCGACCTCAATACCATTGACCCGTGCTTCACGGCCGGTTCCTTGCGGAGTCTGAATAGCACCGAGCAACGTGCGACGCACCGTCTCGATGTTCGCGGACCGCGCACTCAAATGTTTAACGACCGTCGGCACTGTTTGCTGGAGAACTTCTCCGGTGGGTGATTCAATGCGTTTCACAACATAAGGACGCCAACGTGTGCCACCATTGCCCAGCGTTGCCGCCAGATTCGCCATCTGCAACGGCGTGGTGACCACGAAGCTCTGGCCGATCGACATTTGAGCCGTGTCACCATCCCACCAACGTTCGTTTAGTCGGTCCTTCTTCCACGCCGGTGTGGGAATCACCCCGCCAAAATCCTTGCTGAAATCCAAGCCCGCCGATTGTCCCAATCCCAGTTCCTTGGCGGTCTGCGCAATCGAATCCACTCCCGTGCGCATGCCTTCCTGGTAAAACCAAACGTCGCAGGACTCGAGCATCGCCAATGTCGCATCCACGCGGCCGTGTCCGGTCTTATTCCAACAGCCAAACGTGCGATTGCCAATCTTGAGCCCGCCGGTGCAGGCGGCCGTGTCATTCGGAGAAATTTCCCCCGATTCAAGTCCCGCCAGCAAAGTCACGGGTTTGAAAGTCGAACCCGGCGGATAGAGCGCGCGTGCAGCGCGGTTCAACAAAGGTGAACCGGCGTTTTGAGTGACAGCATTGACCGCCGCCGCTGGAGAGCCCGGCGTGAAGACATTCGGATCGAAATCGGGCAGGCTGACCATCGCCAACACCTCGCCGTTTCGCGGATCCAGCACGATCGCGCAGCCGCGTAATTCTTTCCCGGCGGACAATACCGTCTTGGCCAACGCTTCTTCTGTCACTCGTTGAATGCGCGAATCGATCGTCAGGACAATGCGATTGCCGCGCTCGGCTTCTCGCACGCCCACGTCATCCCCGACTCGCACACCGCCGGGATTGACGCGAATCGTGCGTCCGCCTGGTGCGCCGCGAAGATCGCCGTCGAACGCATATTCAACGCCCACTTTGCCGACGCTATCCGGTTGGTAATAGTAAAAGTTTTCAACTTCTTCATCGTCGGTTTGTTCCGTGTGACCGCAATAGCCGAGCACGTGAGCGGCGAAGGCGCCCCGTGGATACCGGCGCACGGGCGTCACAATCAAATCCAGATTTGTCAAAGTCCCGCCATTCTCAACGAACGCCGCCATCTGTTCCGTTGAGATATCGCGCCACAAGGGCAGGGGAAGCGGACGTCGAACCTTATAATGCTGGCGCACCGCCCGTTCCGTCACCGGCACCGGCAACCCCAGTGTGCGGCTGGCTGCCAGGATATTGGTAATCGCGATGGCCGCAATATCCTGACGCTTCGACACGTGGGGAATTTGATCGAGATAAATGGCAATGTCGTAACTCGGACGGTTCTCCGCCAGAATCAACCCGGCCCGGTCCACGATTTCGCCGCGAGCGGAAGGCATGCGAATCCGCCGCAACGATTGAGCTTGTTCGCGATTACCGTAACGTTCCGCCTGGATAACCTGGACCCGAAACAGCGCCACGATCAGAATGAAAAGACCAACTCCCACGATGACGGTCAGCACCCGCAATTGCGGATTTTGATCCTGGTATGGCTGGCTGAGAATCATAGCGCCGATCGTCTCCCGGCAAAACGCGCCGCATCCAGCGCGAAAAACAAAAAGGGCGTCATGACAGCGCTCAGGATTCCCAACACCAAAATTTTGAAGATCGCACCCACGGAAATTCCAACAAAACAGCAAGCCGCCACTGATGCCGTTGTCGCCGTAACCGCGCCCGCGGCCAATTGCACCGGCGGAAGATCGCGGTCCACGGAAGTTCGCAGATTATGAATCAAAACGGCCACCAGTGCATAAACGAGGGCCGTGACCCCGAACGGCGCGACTGACAACGAGTCCTGAAAAAGGCCCGCGGCGACGGCCAAAGCCAATGCCCCCGAACGCGACAAGGTCAGGGCGCCATACGCCACCAAAGCCGGGAGAAACTCGATCCGCAAACCGCCCAGCCAGCCCCAGGAGGGCAACCCCGCTTGCAGCGCCGCCGCAATGAACAAAGCCAACGTTGTTAGAAAAGCAGTCATTCGAGAATGATGATCACTTCCTCCAGACGCCAGTAATCAACAGCGGGCTTGATCACGAGATCCTGGTACATGCCGGTCTGAGGGTTCAACTGCGCCTGCACGACCGTCCCGATCTGAATGCCCTTCGGAAAAATATTGCCCAAGCCGGACGTGATCACATTTTCGCCCGCCTGGAATTTTGCTTCCCGTTTCACGAAGGTCATCAGCAGATTGGGCGACGATCCAAACGCGGTCTCTTCGCCCGCCACGACACCGGTGTAACCGGAGGGCTGCACCATGGCGCTGGCTTTGCAACTGGGATCACACAGCAAAAGCACGCGGGCTTCCCCACGGGTAACCCGTTCCACTTTGCCAATCAGACCGTCGGCATTCAGGACAGGCATGTTTTCGCGCAAACCGTCGTTGGAACCCCGGTCGATTTGCAGGCTCTTCCACCAGTTGGAAGCATCCCGTCCGATCACGCGCGCGCCAATGGTGCGATTATGCAGATGCTGCTTAAAATCCAGAAGCCGGTTGAGGTTGGCGTTTTCAATGACGGTCTGGCGGAAGCCGCGGACTTGCTGGCGCAGGATGTCGTTCTCGGCTTTCAGTTCGCGCACCTGCGCATCGAGATCGCGCCGGGATTTGACCGTGGGGATGTAATTCCCCAGCCTGACAAACGGCGTGCTCAGTTGTACGCAAATCATACGAAGCTTCGTCGAAATGACGGTTGGCTGGCCCAGGAAAATGATCCCGCCCATCACCAACAGTCCGATGACGATCCAGTTTCTACGCTTCAATCAAAACCACATTCCACTGTGGGCTGCCACGACTGGCAGCGCCACCGTTTGCCGGCTCACCAGGGCCGGCCATCTTTTCCGTCTGTGGCGGGGGAGGGCTAGGAGGAGTTACGAGCGAGCTTTTCCAGGAAACCCAGTTCCTGCAGCACCACTCCCGTGCCATTGGCCACGGCACTAAGCGGATCATCTGCGATGTGAACGGGCAAACCTGTTTCTTCGGAAATCAGACTGTTAATGCCGCGAATCAATGAACCGCCCCCAGCCATCATGATCCCACGGTCGACCAGGTCGGCCGCGAGTTCGGCGGGGCAACGTTCCAAAGTGATGCGGATGCTCTCGACAATTGTCGAAATCGGTTCCTGCAACGCTTCGCGAATTTCTTCGGAGGTCACCGTCAAGGTCTTGGGCAAGCCCGCGACGAGATCGCGGCCTTTGACGTCCATCGTCAATTCCTGTTCCAAAGGATAAGCCGAACCGACCTTGATTTTGATGTCCTCCGCCATACGAGGTCCAATGTCCAAGTTGTAGGCGCGCTTCATGTACTGGGTGATGGCTTCATCCAGTTCGTCTCCGGCTACCCGCACGCTCCGGCTCAGGACGATGCCAGCCAGGCTGATAATCGCCACCTCGGTCGTGCCGCCGCCAATATCCACGATCATGTTGCCGGCTGGTTCCTGCACCGGCAGTCCCACGCCAATGGCCGCCGCCATCGGTTCTTCAATCAGATAAACGTTCCGCGCCCCCGCGTGAGTGGCGCTGTCTTTGACGGCGCGCTTTTCAACCTCGGTGATCCCACTGGGCACCGCCACAATCACGCGCGGTTTCACGCCCGGTCTTCGGGTATGCACTTTCGAGATGAAATAACGCAGCATCGCTTCGGTAATCTCAAAGTCCGCGATGACGCCGTCCTTCATGGGGCGAATCGCCGTGATGTTGCCCGGGGTGCGTCCCAACATCCGTTTCGCCTCTTCACCAACCGCCAGCACGTGGTTCGTCCCTGTTTGAATGGCCACCACGCTCGGCTCCCGCAAAATAATGCCTTGATCACGCACAAAAACCAGCGTGTTCGCGGTCCCCAAATCGATGCCGATATCCGTCGAAAAATAATTTAGAAATTTGCCAAACATCAGCGTGCGTGCTCCCGCCTGACTACCTCAGCGCGGTCGAGCTTGTAAGAAGTTGTCCCCCAACACCATTCAAAATTGTTAACAATCACTGTTGCAACGTCTTTTACAGGCTGGACAAGGCAGCGTCAAGAAGCGAGTTGACAGAGCCGCCGAAAGAACGGGTTCCCTCGCCCCACTTGGGGCTTCCATTCATGATCAAGCGGCTGCTGGCCGAAAGCTTGAAGCCGAAGGCGTCCAGTAATGCCTCCGGGAGTGGCGTGGCCTTACAAAATCTAAGGCTTCACCCCTAACGCTTGTAGGGGTGGTGCCCGACAGACAAGATTTAGAGTTTCTGTTAACAAGATTTCGTCTTGGGGAGTTCTCAGGAAAATCTTGTGGAGGAATAACAATGAATAAGCACCCGCATCGTCCACGCGCTAAAATGCCGTGCCACTTCAGAAGGGTTCAGGGGGGTGCGCATTATCGACTATCTTTGGTGAGATTGGTGGAGCAATGGCTGACTTGAGACTGTTCAACATTGCCCTGAATGACAGCGATATGGTGCTTCTCATGCAAGGCAAGCCGTTGTTGCCGCAACGAATCACAGTCGGCTCTCTTCGTGAACACCTCTATCCACGTCTGCCGATGAAAATATGCGCTTATTACTTTCAAAAACGTCAGTCTTGGGAATCTTGTGTTTTCTACTGATTGGTGTGGTTGGAATGAAGTCGACTCAGGCGGGAGTGACAAACGGGTTGGTGGCTTGGTGGAAATTGGACGAGGGCAATGGAACCAATGTCACTGATTCAAGTGGCAACGCTCACGATGAAGTTTTCTCTCATGGCCCAACATGGAGGAGTGGTATGGATGGCAACGCTGTCAACTTCACCAATGACCGGGGTTGTGACGCAACTTTCTGGCAGGTCAGGAGATGTTGTGATCAAATCCGAATATCTAAATCCAATTGAAATAATATCTGGTCATTGGATTTTTATGGTGCATCGACGCTCCATGACCCTTTGATAGCGGAGAAGTAATTACCTTTGAGTCGATAATGAGTAATTTTCAGGTAAACCAAGGACTGACAAACAGTCTTTTCGACATTCCGACGGAGTAAACATGAAGATCAATACAAACCACAAGCCGACGGCTACAGCCTCGTTATTAAAAGTTCTCTATCTGTTGCCGTGGTTGTTGGTTATTGTTAATAGCGGCTTCGCCGAAGAGTATGCCAATGTCGAATACCTGTGTGCCGACTGGGGCCCCGCAATCAGCCTGCCGCTGAAGCAGGGCGAACAACCTAAGTATTCTGACACGGAGGAAGATGTTTACTTTGTTAAACAGGTCGGGTGGTTCACACGTAAGCAACGTGTGATGCCAAAGATGTTCCCAGGCAGCAATGAAAATATCGCGCGTGGCACCAGTATTTATCTTTGCAAGATGAAGCCCGACGGCAGCGAAAAGGTTGAAATCAAGAAGCTGTGGACCAATCCGAACTATCCAATCGACACACAAGGGCAATCCACATGGATGGATGTGAATGAAAAAACAGGCAAGATTGTTTTATCGATTACTCTTGCCGGCAATGAAATCACAGGCTTATGGACCATGAACCTTGATGGAAGTGAACTCAAACGAATAATAGTGCCCGAGCAGAATCCGCAATATCTGCAAGCGATCAACCACCCGAGCTGGACGCCATCTGGGGAATGGATTGTATTTGAAGAGGAATTCCGGGGGATGAATCCGAACCGGTTCAATATCGGCAAATGTGATGTGGCCGGTAAACGTCTGAGTCGACTGCTAGAAGCGACGGAAAAGATTGAATATAGGCAACCTGCCGTCTCACTGGCAAACAAATCGCCTTCGTTAAGTATCCGAACGGATACCCCGGGGGCGGCACCTTTGGCTGATCGACATTAGCGGTGCGAGCTGTCGTCAATTATCCAATGAAAAGGGTGGATCCATTGGCGGTGACTATCCCGCTTGGAGTCCAGATGGGAAAAGAATTTACATTCTCGGCAGCGGGACTATCGATGTGCCTAGCGGGACCCGTGTGAATGATCACAGGCCGCTCCTGAATGGGAAGCCATGGTCTGCTGAGTACACACATTGGGGCAAGTTCGGTCTTCTTGGATCAGCCACCGCATTTCGCATCACACTTACCGACTCAGAAATGCGAGAAGTGAAATTGCTTGCCATTTCAGGCCAGTTAAAAAACGGTAAATCGTCTCTCAATGTCGAATCTGTGCGTAGCACAAACCGCAAAATTGATTCCGTGGCAACCAGCGACCCATGAGGATTCGCTATAGTGTTTACATCCAGAGCCGGTGTTTGTTCACGGAACTAGTGCAAACGCCGCCGGTTGGCCCACTGCCATTACGGCTCTACAAGCGACTTTGGCAGATTACGATCTACCTAATGGAGCTGGCCCCCTCCAGGGAACAATCGCGGGTCTAAATTCGGTGCAGGAAGCTTTCCTCCACACGTTCAATTATGGCGATCCCCCGGGATCTTCCACGCACAACCGTCAAGCTTTTGACCACATTGAGTGGAACGCGTGGGAATCGGACAAAAACGGACGTGTATTTACCAATGTATATCTTAAACCAACCGATACTTCTTATGTTCAGAATACGCCTGGACCAAGTGACAATAGATTAACTAGACAGGCGAATAAGTGAAATTAGAAACGCGTATTTGCCAGATCAAAGCATAACGACATATGTTCCTGGCATTATCCTAGTCGCCCACTCGATGGAAGGGTTGTTGTCGCATTATTACTTATTAAAAAGTGACCCAGAGACGGGTGTGCGCCGACATATTACGATAACTACACCACACCAAGGAAGCACGCTTGCCAACTGGATGCTTTGGTACAACAACGTAGGAATAGCCGGACAGATTGTCGATGGAATGCGTGCATTCTTCCACACTCCAATTCTTTCCACCGTCGGAAGAATCCTAACTCCACTTCCATTTGTGCCTACCTATGGGTTTTATGCGTACGGCAACGCTGGCGGAGAGGAATCCAACACTCTATGACGCTGACACTCGTGAATCATTGAAGCATCATGGCAGAAGATGCTTTATCAAGGAGAATTACAGGAGCTGTGTTAGTCAACCTGGTTCAATTGTCCAGCCTCATTGTACCTAAGGTGTATGGATTTATTTATACCGTTCGTGCGAGGTATCCACACCGTTATGAACAAAGACGTTTTTTGATGCGGCTCAGGGCTGGATGATTTCGTTGCGGATGGCGTAACGGACCAATTCTGCGAAAGATTTCAAATCCAGTTTTCGCATGATCGTGGCGCGATGAGTCTCGATTGTTTTCGCGCTGATCCCCAACGCATCCGCGGCTTCCTTGTTGCTTTTGCCTTCGGCCAGCAACTGGACAATCTCGCGCTCGCGCGGCGTCAATCGATTGGAGACTTCGTCGGCTGACATCGGTTCTTCTCTGCCGCCTTTAAGATATCCATCCAACACAGCTTCGGAAACTTTGGCGCTGAAAAATGGTTTGTGCTGCGACAACGCTTCCACGGCAGCCACCAAATGCCGTGCTGCATCGGATTTCAAAACGTAACCCAATGCACCTGCCGACAGCACGTCGCGGATCAATTTTTCATTCTCATGCATTGTGAAGATCAACACCTCTGTCTTCGGCAATGCTTTTCGAATCTGCCGCGTGGCTTCCAAGCCGTTGAGTTCGGGCATCGTCAAATCCAGAATGGCGATTTCGGGCTTGAGCTTGATGGCCATCTCGACGGCTTGGCGTCCCGCGTTGGCTTCGCCCACCACCGACCATCCCGGCTGCGTTTCCAATAGCTCACGCAACCCGCGTCGAATGATGTCGTGATCGTCGGCCAATAATATTCGAATCATGTATTTTCTCCATTCACAGGCACGACAGCGAGCACCGTTGTCCCGCGTGAACCGGATACAATATCCAGCTGCCCCCCCAGTTGCCGCAGCCGTTCCCGCATCCCGGTGATGCCGACTCCCAGATTGATTTGCGTTGCCGGTTCCTCCGGCCGGATCGGTTCGCGAAAACCCTGGCCATCGTCTTCCACCTTCAGTGTGACCAGTCCGTTGGTGCGCGTCAACTCAATCGAAGCCTTACGGCTGCCCGAGTGACGGCGAATATTCGTCAGGCTCTCCTGAACAATGCGAAACAACGCCATCTCAGCTTCTTCCGTCAATCGTCCGACCGCCGGTTGCGCCCGCAAGTCGACATGGATCCCGCTACGCTTGGCAAATCCCTCCAAGTACCACTCCAGCGCGCGCGGTAACCCATATTCGTCCAACATTGGCGGATGCAACACATAGGAGAGTGTGCGAATTTCCCGCAGACATTCTTCCGCCAGGTTGATCGATTCAGTCAATACCTGGAGGGTCTTGTCATTGGATTGCGGCAACAGCTTTTCCAAACGGGCGAGGTTGAGCGTGATCGCCGATAAATTTTGCGCGGTGACATCGTGCAGTTCGCGCGCGATGTGACGGCGTTCCTGATCTTGCAAAAGCAACAAACGCCCTGAGAGTTCGTGCAACGCCGACTCGGCATGTTTGCGGGCCGTAATGTCCCGGAAAAATCCGTGCACCGCCACAACCTTGCCCGTTCGCATCAGGACCGTGGCGTTGCCTTCCACGTCAATCAGCCGGTTGTCTTTGGTGACAAACTTGGCTTCGATCTGCTGGGCCGATTCACCTTCCAAAAGCCGCGCGAAAATTTCCTGAAAGTGGGCCGCGGATTCCGGGTGTAGAATATCGAAAAAAGACAGCCCCGGCAGATCGGCTTCGGTATATTTCAAATTCGTCAGCCAGGCGCGATTCGCGGAAAGGATGCGGCCGTCGGGCGCCACGCTTTGCACCATGTCGTAGGCTCCTTCAATCAAATCACGATAGCGCTCTTCACTTTCACGCAAGGCCTGTTCATCGCGACGATGGTCTTCCACTTCCTTCATCAGCTGCTCGTTCGTCGCGATCAGCTCGGTCGTGCGTTCACGCACATGGCTCTCCAGCAATCGATTCATGTCCTGCAGTTTGTCGTAGAGACGGACCTTGGAAATGGCCAGTGCCGCCCGCGTGGCAAGGGACTGCAAGAATTCCATCTCGTCGCCCTGATAAACCCGGACCCTTTGATCGAAGGCATACAAGACCCCCAGCGCATCGCCTTCCACCAACAGCGGCACACCCACGTAAGATTCCAATCCATGTTCGGCCAGCATCTGTTTGGCCCCAAATGGATCGTCGCGAATATCCGGCACAATCAGTATTTGTTTATGGTCGATAACCCAACGCGAAGCGCCTTCGGATCGCCGCACCAATTCCCTGGCCGTATTGGTCCGGAGTTCCACGGTCGTGGTGCTGATCACAAATTCTTCGGCCTGCGGATCCCACAGAATCACACACGCGCCAGTCGTGGGCAACAAGTGGGTGATCGTCTTCGCAATGCGATCCAAGACCGTTTGCAACTCGTGCGGCTGATTGATTGCCAATTCAATTTCGGCCAGGGCCGACTGCCGACTGTACTGTCTTTCCAGTAACTCTTTTTCGTGGGCCAGTTCTTCTTCTGCCAGCCGACGCGCGGCGATCTGGGTGTTGAGGTAGAGAAATACGCCGAACAAAATCCCCAGGCTCAAGAAGCAGCCGATCACATAAATAGCAACCGACGTCTCGGCTTTAAGCTTTAATTCATCATCCCGCTTTAATAAGGCTTTATGCTCGTTGTCCATTAACCGGTAAAACGAGGCAATAATTTGGTCCACCATCGCGCGATTTCGATCCGAATCAAGAAACTGCAAAGCCGTGGGCCCATCGTGAAAATTGCGCATCTGCACCGTCTGATCCAGTAACGTGAGCCGGTCGGAAGTCAGCATTGCCAGCGCTTCGATGTCGTGGCTGTCCGAACCAGTTCCACCTGTGATCTCGCGCAGCCGGTCCATGGCTTCGTAGATTTGGGAGGACGCGCGCAACCGGGCGCGTTCGTGAGTCATATCGTCGGTGGTCACGAGCGCGCGGGTTTGCAATTCCACTTCCTGCAAATTGAAGAAGATCTGCTGGAGATTATCGGTAACATCGCGTACGCGGGTCACACGATCGCTCGTGGTCAGCAATCGAACAACAGTCTGGTGATTGAACACGCCAATACCGACCAGAATGGCAACGGCTAACCAGAACCCAACGCCGACGATGGCTTTGTTATGAGGAAGATTCACGTCGTATGCGTGGCCAGCATAATTCCCACGCCTGAAAAAGCAAACGGCAAACTATCAAGGCATTACAACCGTTGCTGAATCAAAACTTTGAACGAGCGCCCCATGAACCCCGGATGAGTCAATTGATGGATCGACGCGCGTTCACGGCTGAATCCGCCAGCCGTGCGCGTCACGATATCCGCGATATCGGATGCGCCTGTTTGGATAAGGTAACGACCTTGATCCGTGAAGAGCACTGGCTCCAAACCAAGTTTCTCGCCATGCTCAATGAATGACGTAAACTCGACGTGGGATGTGATGTCTTGTTCGCCAACATTTTGATACGGATCAGCACTCCGGCGATGCTGGTGATAGCACTGCAAATGGCCGCTGTGACGATGCGGGGCGAAGTAATCAGTTCGTTCAAAGCCGTAATCCACCGTCATGACGAAACCGCGTTCCAATCGTTTCGAAATATTTTCCAGCCAATCCAAGCCCAATAAGTTGACTTCCGTCTGATAGCCTTCCATCAAACGCACTGGCAAATCCCACAGTTGTTCGGACAGTCGTGAATTCGACAAGGGGCCGGTTTGTTCCCGAAATCCGCTCGTTACATACAGCTCACGCCACTGACCATTTTCCACAATCACCCGATGAACCGGCAGCGCATCCAGCAATTCGTTGCTGAGCACGCAACCGACAATCTTCTCCGGCAAAGCGTCGCCCGATTCGATAATTTGATAGTTGAGTTCCGGGGCCGCCGCGAGAACGTCGGCGCGCAACTGCCCATGATGTCCACCGCATTCAATGACCCTAAAATTGTCCGGTTCACCCAAATCAGCGCGGAATTGCCGAAGTTGCTGGGCCAGAATGCGTCCAAATAAAGGGCCGACGCTGACACTGGTATAGAAGTCACCGGTTTTACCGACTCGATTCAGCCCAACGGTGTAATAACCAAAACGCGGATGATAAAGCGCCAGTTCCATGAACTGCGCGAAGCTGATACGTCCGCCCGCGCGGTCAATCTCCCTATGGATTTCAGCAATAAGCGCGGCGTGACCGGTCATTTGGCGAAGATAGCGAAGACCGTCAAGGAGGGGAAGGGGAATATGGACTGGCGGGCGAGGCTGCCGCGAGCTGTGTCATGATTCCACTCCCCCTTTTTCTTTTTTCGACTTGCATGGCCGGAGAAATCAGAATAGTTTCCTTGTGAAAATTATCACAAGCGGACTGGATTGGGCTTGAGCGGGCTGGCTTGTGCAGTGGTCATGAGCGATCAATTACGACAATATATTCCCATTGCTTTGCTGCTATTGGCGGCGGGTGGTTTTGCCGTCACCAATTTGTTGTTGCCAACAATTCTAGGGAAAAAGCGCATCCACGGGCCAATTAAAGACACTGCCTACGAGTGCGGTTTGCCGGCCATGATGGAAGGGCAGCCGAAATTCAGCGTGAAGTTCTATTTGATCGCCATGCTGTTCATTTTGTTTGATATCGAAGTCGTGTTTTTTCTGGGGTGGGGAGCTGTTTTTCGTGATTTGATCAAACCTGTGTCCGAAGGCGGCATTGGCATGCAGATGCTGCTCGGAGCCGTGATATTTCTCGGCATCCTGGAAGTCGGCCACATTTATCTATGGAAGAAGGGCGCCTTGGATTGGGCTCCCCGCAAGAAAGTCCCTGCTCCCGTTGCTGGTGAATCATGAGCGAGCGCATTGAAGTTGGATTCGATTCAAAGGTGGAAGGACGCGAGGTTATTGTGACCCGTGTCGACGCTGCCATTGATTGGGTTCGCAAGAATTCCTGCTGGCCAATGCCGATGGGTCTGGCTTGCTGCGGAATCGAGTTGATGGCAGTCGGCGCCAGCCGGTTTGACATCGCCCGTTTCGGCGCCGAAGTGATGCGTTTTTCTCCCCGCCAAGCCGATCTGATGATCGTGGCCGGCACCTGCGTCTATAAAATGGCCGGAGTCGTCCGGCGTATCTGGGACCAAATGGCCGGTCCGAAATGGTGTATGGCCATGGGCGCTTGCGCCAGCACCGGCGGGATGTATCGCAGCTACGCCGTCGTGCAGGGTGTGGACAAGTTTTTGCCAGTGGATGTTTATATTTCCGGCTGTCCTCCCCGACCTGAAGCGGTTTTGGAAGGGTTGATGGCTATTCAGCGCAAGATACAGCAGGAAAAGGCATTACAAGCTATGAAGAGCGGCGATGGACGAGCCGAAGCTTGGGGAAAAGTTACCGGTCCTGTCATTGTTCGTGGCGAATACGCGCCGAAGTTCCGCGAATAGATTCATGAATCTCCAGCCCTCAGTCGAAAAACTGAAATACCGCTTTGGCGAAGCCATTGTGGGTGTGAATGAATTTCGCGGTGAAACCACCGTTCGGGTGTCTCGCGAGAAGATCATGGAGATTTGCGGTTTCCTAAAAAAGGAATGCGCGTTTGAAATGCTCACCGATCTTTCCGGTGTTGATAATTACGGCGAAGATCCCCGGTTCGAAGTTGTTTATCATTTGATGTCCCTGAGCGAAAAAACTCTGCTGCGTTTAAAGATTTCTGTGTCCGAAGACGACATGCTGGTGGATTCGGTTGTTAGTGTTTGGAAAACGGCAGATTGGCACGAGCGCGAGGCGTTCGACATGTTCGGACTGCGATTCCGCGGTCATCCGAACTTGAAACGTATTTTGATGTGGGATGGTTATCCGCATTATCCGTTGCGGAAGGATTTTCCATTGGCTGGCATTCCAGCGGAATTGCCTGATACAGCGGTTGACGCCGGAAGTGTGGAGATGGCGCCGATGTTGGGTGGACCATTCGTAGGTGGAGCCGGATCGAATAGCTCGCTTCGACGCGAGCCGCGTCAATACGACACCATTGCCGAGCAGCAGGACAATTTGAAAAATCCGAAGAAGAAGGAACAAGTCTAAGTCGATGGCCAACCAATATGACATGGAGATGATCGACTCTGCCACCCGGGCGCAACAGGCGCTGACGGAAGATATGCAGGGCGAGAAGATGATCATCAATATGGGACCGCAGCACCCGAGCACGCACGGGGTGTTCCGCCTGGTATTGGAAATGGATGGCGAAGAGGTCGTCAGCTGCTGGCCGGAAATCGGCTACTTGCATCGAGGCGACGAAAAGATCGCCGAGAACATGACGTACACGCAGTTCATCCCGTACACCGACCGTCTCGATTATTTGGCACCGCTTGCGAATAATGTCGCATACGCGTACGCAGTCGAAAAACTTTGCGGTATCGATGTGCCGCCACGCTGCAAATACATTCGCGTCATCTGCGCGGAACTCGCCCGGATTAGTTCGCATTTGCTCGGCATCGGCGCGTTAAGCATGGATCTCGGTGCCCTGACAGTGTTCCTTTACATGTTCCAGGAGCGCGAAAAAATTTACGACCTCTGTGAAACAATTTGCGGTGCGCGTTTCACAACCAGCTACACGCGGATTGGCGGACTCGCCAATGATATGCCGGCTGACTTTGTTCCAATGTGCCGCAAGTTCATCCGTGAATTGCCGAAGACGGTGGACGAAGTCGACAAGCTGCTGACGCGTAACAAAATCTTTGTTGAACGTAATCGCGATGTCGCCGTGCTTTCGAAAGCCGACGCCATTGATTTCGGCACGACGGGCCCGATTTTGCGCGCATCCGGTGTCGAATGGGACATGCGCAAGGCGCACCCGTACGGTGGTTACGAGAATTTTGAATTCGACATTCCGACGGGCACCGTCGGCGATTGCATGGACCGGTATCTCGTGCGCATGGAAGAAATCCGCCAGAGTATCCGGATCATCCAACAGGCTTTGGACAAGATGCCGGACGGCGCGTGGAATGCCCCGGAAGCCAAGATCATTTTGCCCGACAAGACGGCGGTGTTAACGAAGATGGAGGAATTGATCCATCACTTTATCAACGTCACAGCCGGGATCAATGTACCTCCCGGTGAAATTTATTTCGGCGCTGAAAATCCGAAGGGCGAGCTTGGTTTTTATATTGTCAGTCGCGGTGGCGGTGCGCCGCACCGGTTGAAGATCCGCGCGCCATCATTTGTGAATTTGCAATTGATTCCGCTGTTGGCCAAGGGCCACATGATGAGCGACATGGTCGCCATCCTGGGCAGCATCGATTTCGTGATGGGGGAATGCGACCGATGAATCTTGTTGTCCCATCACAACTCGAACAGCAGATCGACGAGATTATCACGCATTATCCGCCGGATAAGAAACGCGCGGCGGTGCTGTGGCTCTGTCATTTGTTGCAGGAACATTTTGAATGCCTCGGCGAAGAGCAGGTGGTGTGGATCGCGAACAAACTCGGACTGCAGCCGATCAATGTCTGGGAAGTGGTCACATTCTACCCGATGTTCACGCAGAAGCCGCGCGGGAAATTCCACATCAAGGTTTGCCGCACGTTGTCCTGCGATCTCGGCGGCTGCGGTGGTTTGCTGAAATCGCTCCAGCAGAAACTCGGCGTCGGTCTCGAAGAAACCACCAGCGACGGTCTCTTTACGGTTTCCACGGTTGAATGTCTCGCCGCCTGTGGCACAGGGCCGGTGATGATGATCAATGACGAGCATTTTGACAATGTCACCACACCGAAGATCGAGGAATTGATCGAGAGTATCCGGCGGACAAAGTCGCTGCCCCAACAGCCGATTGCGAAACCGCTGCCAGCACATCCGCTCGAAAAACGCGTGTTGCTTGGCAATATTACGAAACCGGGTTACACCGGTTCGCTGGCGGATTATGAAAAAGAAGGCGGCTATCAGGCGCTCCGCAAAGCGCTGGAGATGAAGCCCGACGAAATTCTGAATGAGGTCAAGAACAGCGAAATGCGCGGCCGCGGCGGCGCTGGCTTCCCCTGCGGATTGAAGTGGAGTTTTCTCGCCAAAGGCACTGGCAAACCGATTTACCTTGTGTGCAACGCCGACGAGTCCGAGCCGGGGACGTTCAAGGATCGTCAGCTGATGCATTACGATCCTCACCAGTTGCTTGAAGGAATTGTTATTTCCTGTTTCGCAGTCGGCGCCAAGGCAGCTTACATTTATATCCGCGGCGAGATGCCGTACGGCGCCAAAATTTTGATCAAGGCGATTGAAGAAGCGCGCGCGAAAAATTATCTCGGGAAAAATGTCCTGGGTAAGGGTGCGGACGTCGAGATTTACGTTCACCGTGGCGCCGGTGCTTACATTTGCGGCGAAGAAACCGGCCTCATCGAATCTCTCGAAGGCAAGCGGGCCTATCCACGCATCAAACCGCCTTTCCCGGCGGTCGTGGGTCTGTTCGGTTGTCCGACGGTCGTCAATAATGTCGAGACACTTTCGAACGTTCCGCACATCATCAAGAATGGTTCGGCCTGGTTCAAGACGATGGGCGTGGCGGGTTCCACGGGCACCCGTTTGGTTTGCGTCAGCGGTCCGGTGAAACGTCCCGGTTATTACGAATTTGAAATGGGCAAGGTTACGATGCGGCAGTTGTTGTTCGACATCTGCGGCGGGCTGGCCGAAGGTCGCACGCTTAAGGGCGTGATCCCCGGCGGCAGTTCGATGCCGGTGTTGAAGGCTGATAACATTGATATTCCGCTCGATTTCGAATCGCTCCGCAAAGCCGGCACGATGGCAGGCAGCGGCGGCATCATTGTCCTGACCGACGAAGTAAATATTGTCGGAGCCACGCTCAACGTCAGCCAATTTTACGCACATGAATCATGTGGTCAGTGCACACCGTGCCGCGAAGGCACGCTTTGGATGGAGAAAATGCTCCACCGGATTCAACATGGTCATGGTCGCCCGGAAGACGTCGATCTGTTGTTTGAAGTCGCTGACAATATCGACGGCAAAACCATTTGTCCGCTCGGCGAAGCCGCGGCTTGGCCGGTAAAAGCATTTCTGAAAAATTATCGCAGCGAATTCGAGCAGGCCTGCGCCAAGAAAGATGGAATTCAGCCGGCGGCAACGGAGCATCATGGCCGATAACACAGTCAAACTGAATATCGACGGTAAGGATGTCGCGGCATTGAAGGGGATGAACCTCATCGAGGCGGCGAAGCTCGCCGGCATCGAAGTCCCGCACTATTGCTATCATCCGAAGCTGGCCGTTGTCGGTAATTGCCGTATGTGCCTCGTCGATACCGGCATGCCGAAGCTCGACAAGGACAAGAAGCCCGAGATTGGTCCGGACGGCAAACCAGTGATCATGTTTGCTCCGAAACTTTCGATTGGTTGCAATACGTCTGTCGCCGAAGGCATGGTCGTCCAGACCCGAACGCCCAAGGTTGTGAAAGCACGTGAAGGCGTGATGGAATTTTTGCTGATCAATCATCCGCTCGATTGCCCGATTTGTGATCAAGCCGGCGAATGCCGCCTCCAGGAATTTTCAGTTGATTACGGCAAAGGTGAGAGTCGGTTCATCGAGGAAAAAGTTCACAAACCAAAGAAGAGCCCGATCGGTCCGAAGATCATGTTGGACGACGAACGTTGCATTCTCTGCTCGCGTTGCGTGCGTTTCATGAAAGATGTTGCTGGACAGGATTGTCTCGGGTTTGTGAATCGCGGCAGCTACTCGACTTTGACCTGTTACCCCGGGCAGGAACCGAAGACGAACTACGATTTGAACATTGTTGATATCTGTCCGGTCGGTGCACTGACCTCGAACGATTTCCGTTTCCAGCAACGCGTCTGGTTCTTGAAAGAGACCAAGAGCGTCTGCACCAGTTGCGCCACGGGCTGCAACACCGTTGTCTGGTCGCGCGAGGGCGCCGTCTATCGCCAGACACCGCGCGACAATGACGCCGTCAACGCCTGCTGGATGTGCGATCACGGCCGACTCAACTATAAGTTTATCAATGATCCCACGCGCCTCACGTCGCCGAGCGTCAAGAGCGCCGTCTATGGCGAGCGCATCAATCTGACATGGGTTGAAGCGACGCGCCAGATCGTTGCCAAGCTGAAGACTGCCAAGGGCGTTGCCGCGATCGGTTCCGCGCGGGCCACGACCGAGGAATTGTTCCTGTTCAACAAACTCGTGCGCGAAGTTCTCAAGGCCGAATTGGTGGATTGCGTGGCGCGGACGGGTGAAGCCGACAAGGTTTTGGTAAGCGCCGATCGCAATCCGAATACTGCCGGCGCGAAGTTGACAGGCGTCACTTCCGAACCGGTCGGCAGTCGTCTTTCCGTTATCGCCGAAGCGATCAAAGCCGGCAAGGTCAAGACGTTGATCGTGCATGGCGAAAATGTCGCCAAATACGGCATCGACGAAGAGACGTTAAAGAAGCTCGATTTACTCGTGGTGATCGATACCTTGCCGAACCAGACGACCGCGTTGGCGCACTACGTGTTGCCAGGTGCGACGTTCGCGGAGAAGCGCGGTACGCTGATCAATGGCAAAAATCGTCTGCAACGTCTGAACGCGGCGATTCCTTCGCCCGGCATCGCCCGGCCGGAATGGCAGACCTTGGCGGCGTTGCTGAATGAGTTTGGCGCCGAAGGCAGCTACATCGCCATTGAAGATGTGTTTGCCGACATGACGCGTAAGCTCGCTCCCTTGGCCGGACTGAATCTTTCGAAGATTGGCGACTTGGGAATGGATTTGAAAATCGAAGTGCCGGCGCCAGTAGCGGAAGAAGCCAAACCCGCGGGAGAACCCGTCAAGGTATGAGCGATCTCCAGTTCGTGATTATTGCCTTAATCAAGATCGCTGTCGTGATCGGCGCGATGCTCACGATCGTCGCGTACACGGTCATGGCGGAACGCTGGGTCTGTGCGTGGATTCAGGATCGTATTGGACCGAATCGTGTCGGTCCATTTGGCTTGCTGCAACCGCTGGCGGATGGAATCAAATTGATTCTGAAGGAAGACGTGCTGCCGAATCACGTCAACAAAGTGCTGTTCACGATCGGACCGACGCTCGTGATCGTGCCGGCACTGGTAAACATTGGCGTGATTCCCTGGGGCAGCAATCTGCCGATCATGGGACATCTGATTCCGTGCGTGATCGCTGATTTGAACATTGGCGTCCTTTTGATTTTCGCGTTCACATCACTGTCAGTTTACGGAATCGTGCTGGCTGGCTACGCCAGCAATTCGAAATATCCGTTTCTTGGCGGTATTCGTTCCAGCGCACAAATGATTTCCTATGAGGTCTGTCTCGGATTAAGCGTGGTGCCGCTCTTCATGCAAGCCGGATCCTTGAACTTGGGAAAAGTTGTGGAATATCAGGCACAGCATGGCTGGCTCTTGCTGTACCAGCCTTTGTCACTCTTGATTTTTGTCGTGAGCGCTTTTGCTGAAACCAACCGTATGCCGTTCGATCTGCCGGAAGCCGAACAGGAACTGGTCGGCGGTTATAATACCGAATATAGTTCCATGAAATTCGGCATGTTCATGATGGGTGAATATGCAGCGATGTTCGTCATGTCATCCTTGATCGTGACTCTTTTTCTGGGCGGTTGGTCATTGCCATTCGCTCCGTTCAACGCTCCCGCCACCACGCTGGGAGTGGGGCTCGCGCACATCGGGGTATTCCTCGCCAAACTGCTGGCGGTGCTCTTCGTTTATATCTGGGTCCGTTGGACTGTGCCGCGATTCCGTTACGATCAACTGATGGCGCTCGGATGGAAAATTTTCATCCCTTTGACCATCGTCAACCTTTTGCTGGTGGGCATCGTGATCGCCCTGTGGGTGAAGTAACATGCAAGTCCAACGACCCAAACTAACTTTCTGGGAAAAAACTTACATCCCGCAGATTCTTGGCGGGCTGTGGCTGACGCTGAAGCATATTCCCCGTAAAAAAGTCACGCGCCAATATCCCGAGGAAAAGCCGCCGCTTTACGGCGATTACCGCGGTGCGCCAACGCTCGTCAAGGATCCCGACCATCGCGTCAAATGCGTGTCCTGCCAATTGTGTGAATTTGTTTGTCCGCCGAAAGCAATCCGGATCACGCCGGGATTTCGGGCCGATCAGGCGGCCGATGCGAATGTCGAAAAGGAACCGAAGGAATTCGTCATCGACATGCTGCGTTGCATTTACTGCGGCTACTGTGAGGAAGTCTGTCCGGAAGAGGCGATTTATTTGCAACGGGATTTTGCGATTGCGGGTTATAGCCGCGATGAAATGAAATTTAATAAGGCCAAGCTGCTCGAAATGGGCGGCGTGCGTCCGGATTCGATCTGGAAATGGAAGAATAAAGGCAATCCGCCACCGGGTGCACCGGGAGCGGAACGGGTGGGGACGACACCGGCTTCGAAGTGAAGTCGGATCGCAGCAGGTGAGAGCCAGGAGATGAACGTTCACGACATACTATTTTGCTTTTTCAGCATCGCGATGCTGTTGTGCGGGATATTGGTGATTGCCACTCGCAACCCGGTTACCAGCGCATTGTTTTTGGTACTGTTGTTCATATTCATGGCCGGGCTTTTCATTTTGCTGGAAGCCTTCTTTATCGCCGCCATTCAGATTCTGGTCTATGCAGGCGCTGTAATGGTTTTATTCCTGTTTGTACTCATGATGCTTGATATCAAAGCCTCGGAACGCCGGCGCTTCAAGGTGGTGGGAATCATCGGCGGAGTGGCTGTCGCAGGAGCGTTCGTTTGGGAGATCGGTATCATCCTCGTGCAACCTGTGAAATCATTGACGATAGGCTCGGCTGATTTGCCCAACGACTTGGAATCGGTCGTAAAACCGTTGTTCCAACATTACATGCTGCCGTTTGAAGTCACCGCGCTGCTGTTGCTTGTTGCGATGGTTGGAGTGGTGCTGTTGTCCAAAAAGGATGTGTCATGATCACGCTTAACCACTATCTCTGGGTCAGCGGAATCCTGTTTGCCTTGGGCATTTTGGGCGTGGTGGTGCGACGCAATGCCCTGGTTGTTTTCATGGCGCTGGAAATGAATTTGAATGCCGCGAATCTCGCGTTGATCGCTTTTTCCAAATACAACAAAATCGTCGACGGCCAGATTTTTGTGTTTTTCATCATTGCCATTGCGGCTGCGGAGGTTGCGGTGGGGCTGGCGATTATTGTGGCTTTGTATCGGCGTAAACAAACCGTAAGTGTGGATCAATTGACGACGATGCGGCTATGAACCCAGTTTGGATCATTCTTTTTGCCCCGCTGATCGCGGCGGCTCTGATAACTGTGCTGACGCGCAAGTCCATGGCGTTAAGCGCCTTGCTATCCTGCGGGGCCATCCTGACGGGCTTTGTTTTGACGTTGCAGCTGTATTTCCAGATGGGGCACGGGGGTGGGGAACACCTGGCTCCGGCGGCAATTCAGTGGTTGTCGATTAGCAACACCATAAAGATCGAAATAGGGGGGGTAATAGATCACCAGAGCATATTAATGCTATTGGTGGTGACTGGTGTTGGCTCGGCCATTCACATTTACTCACTGGCTTACATGAAGGGCGATCCCGGGTTCTCGCGCTTCTTCGCCTGTCTTTCGCTGTTCACTTTTTCGATGCTCGGGATCGTGCTGGCCAATAATTTCATCCAGATTTTTATCTTCTGGGAACTGGTCGGTGTCAGCAGCTATTTGCTCATCGGATATTACTTTGAGAAGCCCAGTGCGGTCGAGGCCGGCAAGAAGGCGTTCCTCGTCAATCGCATCGGCGACTTTGGCATGATGCTGGGTATCCTGCTTTTGTTCTCGTATACAAAGACGTTTGATTTTGCGACGCTGAAAGCCGGGTTGGCGAGTTACAATATTCCCGCCTGCAGCATGACGCTGATTGGCCTGTTGATCTTCTGCGGTGCCATGGGGAAGAGCGCGCAATTCCCGTTGCATGTCTGGTTGCCGGACGCCATGGAAGGCCCGACACCGGTTTCCGCGCTGATGCACGCCGCGACGATGGTCGCCGCGGGCGTCTATATGCTTTGCCGCGTTTCATTCCTGATTTTGCCGGATGCGGAATCGTGGATGCAGGCTGCCCCGACGATCATTGCCTGGATCGGCGGCATCACGGCGATCATGGCGGCCATGATTGCCATCGCTCAGAATGACATCAAACGCATTTTGGCTTACTCGACACTTTCGCAACTCGGTTACATGGTCATGGCCGTTGGCTTGGGTGGCCCTAACCAAGCGACGTTCCATCTGACCACGCACGCATTTTTCAAGGCGTTGCTTTTTCTGGGGGCCGGCAGCGTGATCCACGCCCTGCATCACCAGCAGGACATCTGGAAAATGGGCGGGATGTGGAAAAAGGCCCCGATTACGTTCGCCACATTTATCATCGGCACACTGGCGCTGGCCGGTGTCTGGCCGTTGAGCGGGTTCTATAGCAAAGACGAAATTCTGTTGCTGGCTTTCGATCACAGCAAACCTTTGTTCATCATTGCCGTGTTGACGGCATTCATGACCGCTTTCTATATGGGGCGCGAAGTGTTTGTGGTGTTCTTCGGCAAACCGCGCGATCACCACGCTTACGATCACGCCCATGAATCGCCGTTATTGATGACTTTGCCGTTGGTGTTTCTGGCGGGACTTTCGATCATCGCGGGGTGGGGGAATCGATTGCCGGAATTCATTGCGGGTGAGATGGAACACGCCGGTCATCATCCGGCCATGCTCACGGCGGGCTTGACGATTCTGCCGTTCATTGGCTTTGCGCTGGCCGCTAAAATCTACGGCAAGGCGCAGCCTTCCGATGCTCCAGTAAAAGCCGCGCTTGGACCGGCCTATACGTGGATGGAGAATAAATTCTACTTCGACGAGTTATACGCCTGGATCGTCAAGAACGTGCAGGGCACCATTGCCACGACTTGCGAATTATTTGACCGCTGGGTTTTGCAAAAGATCGGTATTGGAACGTTATCGATGGGGACTGGTTTGTCGGGGCGGTTCCTGCGGATGATCCAGACCGGTAACATCCAATCGTACGCCTTCTTCTTCGGTCTGGGCGTGACAGTCATCATTTACTACGTGGTGGTCCGGTAATGGAAAACATCCTCGCAATTGCCATTCTATTGCCGCTGGCCATGGCGTTTCTGCTATTTCTGGTTCCGGCCGATAAGCCGAAGGTCATTCGGGCGCTGTCTCTGTTTGCCACAGGCGTATCCTTGCTCTGCATACTGACCGTTTTCAAAAACTTCGATCGGTCGAGCAGCAGTTATCAATTCGTCACGGCGATTTCCTGGCTGCCGAGTTTCGGTTGCTCCATGAAACTGGGGGTCGATGGCATCTCGATGACATTGTTGTTGTTGGTCGGCATCGTTGCGTTTGCGGCCACGGTGGTTTCCCATGAGATTCACGACCGTGAAAAGGAGTACTACATCCTGTTTTTGGCGTTGACGAGCGGGATCAGCGGCACGTTCTGCACGATGGATTTGTTCTTCTTCTATTTCTTCTACGAAATGGCCGTGATCCCGATGTATCTGATGGTCGGCATGTGGGGCTCGCTGCCGCCGGGTAAACACGGCCGGACCAAGGAATACGCCACAATGAAGCTCACGCTGTACCTGACAGCGGGCGCCGTGCTGGCGTTGTTGGGATTGCTGACGATCTATTATTCCGGCGGTCAAACGATGGATCTTCAGGAATTGACGAAGAATCTCCGGCTTCTTCCCAGCACCCAGAAATGGGTCTTTGGCTGCCTGCTGTTCGGATTCGGATTTCTCGCTTCGCTCTGGCCTTTCCACACGTGGTCACCGTTGGCCTACGCGGCGGCTCCCACGGCGGCTTCGATGATGCACGCGGGTGTGTTGAAGAAACTGGGGGCTTACGGAATCATCCGGCTGGCTTTGCCATTGTTGCCCGATGGCGCCAAGGACTGGGCGAATCTGCTGGCCATCCTGGCTTGCTTTAACATTTTGTATGCGGGCTGGGCGGCTCTGACGCAGAAGGACTGGAAATTCGTCATCGGCTACAGCTCCGTCAGCCATATGGGTTATGTGATGCTGGGGATTGCCACTTTGAATGTTGTGGGTGTCAGTGGTGCGGTCCTCTTGATGTTTGCGCACGGCGTAATGGCGGCGCTCACATTCTCACTGATCGGCTTTTTCTATCATCAAACGCACAACCGGTTTGTGCCCGATCTGAGCGGATTGGCGCGCAAGATACCGTTCATCGGCGTGTGCATGGTCATGGCGGTCATGGCATCCAGCGGATTGCCCGGGTTTGCCAACTTCGCTTCGGAAGTAATGGTCTTCATCGGTGCCTGGCAACAAGGGTCCATGGTTTTCCGTGTGGCCACCATTTGCGCGGTATGGGGCATCGTCGTAACGGCGACTTACTTGCTTTGGGCGGTGCGCACGAGTTTCTTCGGACCGTTCGACGAAAAATGGAGCATGCTCAATGACGCCACGACAGTGACGCAAAAGTTTCCGTATGTGCTGCTGATCATCACTCTCCTGGTCGTCGGCTTCTGTCCGCGCATTTTGACGGACATTATTCAAAAGACGGTGAAGGAGAAAATCGTGGCGGTGGAAAAAGCCGAGACCGCGGTCGTCAAGAATCACGCAAAGGCTGATTAATGTTTTTTCAAGCGATACAACTCGAATGTCTGCTGGCCCTGCTGGGGGTCATGACGCTGCTGATGGATGCCCTCAGTCCGTCCAAGGACAAGCGCAAGCTGGGCTACGTTTTGGCGGTTCTCGTGGCCTGTTTGCTGATTTACAGTTTCACGCTGGCGCCGACCACGACGACGTATGCGCACGGGATGTACCGGCTTGATTCGTTTGCACTTTATTTCAAACGATTGTTTCTACTTGCGATTACATTTGTTTTATTGATGGGCGCCGAGTTTTCGGAACGATTTGAACACGGCGTGGCTGAGTTCTATTCGCTCGTGCTGTTGTGCGGCACCGGCATGCTGATTCTTGGATCAGTGAACGATTTCATCCTGCTGTTCGTTGCCCTCGAACTCGTCACGATCACGTTCTACATCCTGACCAGTTTTCTGCGTCGTCAAACACAGTCGTTGGAAGCCGGCACGAAGTATTTGATCCTTGGAGCGCTTTCCAGCGGGTTTACCGTTTATGGTATCGCTTATATTTTCGGGACCACCGGCACGACGAATTTTGATTCTTTGCGGACGCTGCTGACTGGTTTGAATGGCAATATCCCCGTGGCTTTCACGCTTGGAATGCTGCTGGTTCTCAGCGGGCTTGGGTTCAAGATCGCGAGTGTACCGTTCCAGATTTGGGCGCCCGACGTTTACCAAGGCGCTCCCACACCGGTGACGGCGTTCCTGGCAGTCGGCAGCAAGGCGGCGGGCTTCGCGATACTGCTGCGCGTCATGATGTCGGGTTTGCTGCCGGTCCAAAGCACATGGATGCTGCTGATGCTTATTCTCGCCGCTTGCACATTGTTGTATGGCAATCTTTGCGCAATCCCACAGACCAATGTCAAACGTCTGCTCGGGTATTCCTCGATCGGTCACGCCGGTTACATGTTGATGGGCGTGGCGGCGGCCAACCAACTCGGGACGCAAGCCGTGCTGTTCTATCTGGTGCAGTACGCCTTTACCAATCTCTGTGCGTTCATGGCGATCATTGCTGTGACGAATGCCACCAAGAGCGAAAACATTTCGAGCTTTGCCGGACTCGGACGCCGGTCGCCGGTTTTGGGCGCGGCGCTTTTCCTGTCGATGGCGTCCCTGGCTGGCGTCCCGCCGCTGAGCGGATTTTTTGCCAAGTTCCAACTGTTTGCCGCGGTCATTCAGGCCTCCATGGTTGATCGCCGGTTCTTTGTTCTCGCGACAATCGGCGCGGTGGCGGTGGTGGTGTCGCTTTACTTTTATTTCAATGTGGCTCGTGCCATTTACATTGAGGAAGCCACCGACAAAACGCCGATCCCGGTCAGCAGCCCGATGCGGTTGGGATTGTACGTCTGCATGCTGGCGATGATCGGTTTGGGGATTTACCAACTCCCGTTGGTGGAAGCCGCGAATATGGCTGCAAACATTTTCGGCCTGCGATAGATTCGGGTCATGGAACCGATCGTCAATCGCATCAACGTCGTCTTTCTCTACGTTCAAGATCTTCCCAAGCTGCGCGCCTTTTACGAACAAGGATTCGGACTGGGCAAACCTGTTGTTGATGCCAAATGGTGGGTGGAATACGAGATCGGCGACGGTTCTCATCTGGCCCTGCATAAGGCCGACGATGCGCATTTCGTCGGAGCCAACCGCCAGAAAAACACAGTCAAATTTTGCATCGATGTCAGCGACATCAATCATTACACAGAAAAGCTGACATCACTGGGCGCCAAGTTTCACTATGCGCCCCGGTTGGAATACGGATTTTATCTGGCTGAGTTTGAAGACCCCGAAGGCAACGTTACCCGTTTGTATCAAAAGGTGAATAAATGACTACCCGTATTGAAAAAGATTCCATGGGACCGTTGGAAGTGCCGGCGGACGCTTATTACGGCGTTCAGACGCAACGCGCCGTCACGAATTTTCCGATCAGCGGCTGGCCGTTGCCGCCACGCTTTATTCACGCAATGGGCCGCATCAAACGCGCGGCTGCCAAGAGCAACCTCGAGCTCGGTCTGATCGAAAAAAACGTCAGTGATGCGATTGTCGCGGCCGCGAGCGAAGTGGTCGACGGCAAACTCGATTGCCAGTTTCCGGTTGATATTTTCCAAACGGGTTCGGGCACTTCGACCAACATGAATGCCAACGAAGTGATCTCCAGCCGCGCGAATGAAATGCTCGGCGGCAAACGCGGCGACAAGGCGCCGGTTCACCCCAATGATCACGTTAATCTTTGTCAGTCGTCCAACGACGTCGTTCCGACGGCCATTCACATCAGCGTGATTGCGGCGATTCGCGAGGAATTGCTCCCGGCGTTGGATCATTTGCACGGTCATCTCGCCAAAAAGGCGAAGGAATTCGATGATATCATCAAGATCGGCCGCACCCATTTGCAAGACGCCACGCCGGTCCGGCTCGGCCAGGAGTTTTCCGGTTACGCGGCGCAAGCCGAACAGAGTCGCTATCGCGCGGAACGCGCAATCAAGGCGCTGGAAAGTCTTCCCCTGGGTGGAACGGCGGTGGGTTCCGGTTTGAATTCCCATCCGGATTTTCCGAAGAAAACGATTGCGATTCTGGCCAAGGAACTCGGTGTCGCGCTTCGTGAAGCTCCGAATCATTTTGAAGCGGCAGCGGCTCGCGACGCTTGTGTGGAAGCCAGCGGACAGTTCAAGACGATTGCCGTCAGCCTGGCCAAGATCGCCAACGACATCCGTCTGCTCGGTAGCGGACCGCGTTGTGGGATTGGCGAAATCAAATTGGCCGCGGTTCAGCCCGGCAGTTCGATCATGCCCGGCAAAGTGAATCCGGTCATCGCGGAAAGTTTGATCCAGGTCTGCATGTGGGTGATTGGCGCGGATGTCTCGGTCACGCTCGGCGGACTTCAAAGTTTTTTTGAATTGAACGTCGGCATGCCGCTGATCGGTGCGCAAATGCTTGAGAGCGTGCATTTGCTGGCGACCTCGGCCCGTAACTTTGCTGACTCATGCGTCGCCGGCATCGAAGCCGATCGCGAACGTTGCGAATCGCTCGTCGAACAAAGTCTGGCGATGTGCACGCCATTGGCTCCGGTGATCGGCTACGACAAGGCGGCCGAGATCGCGAAGATTGCTTACAAAGAAGGCAAGACGGTGCGTGAAGTGGCCCGCGAGAAGTCCGGGCTGAGCGACAAGGAGTTGGCGGAGATTTTTGATCTGCGGCAATTGACGGAACCGGGGATTCGCGGCAAGGGCGGGGAGTAGGGTAGGTGAGGGAGTAGTCGGCGGGTGGCGAAGTAGCGAAGGAGGGAGTAGCAGGCTGGGAGTAGCGCAGGTGGTGATGGAGTCCGGGATTGAAACGGCGCGCCCAGCGGTCGCGCCCTACCAACGACGCGGACGAGGAGCGGACAAGGGGCGCGCGGAGAGGGTCAGCGATTTTGGTTTGGTGGAAGAATCGGCGCGGATAGAGCGACGCTACAAGCAGACGGAGTGGCGCAGGTGGGGAATAGCGAAGCGGGGGTTGGAGTCTGGGATTGAAACGGCGCGCCCAGCGGTCGCGCCCTACCAACGACGCGGAGGGGGAGAGGACGAAGGCGGCTCGGAGGGGGAGAGGATGAAGGCGCGGGGGGAAAGACAAATAACCCAAAGGGGAGAAGACCGACGGCCAGAGGGGAGAGGAAGCGGAGTGGCTTTTATCTCTCGATTGTGGCAGAGTTGTGGACATGGTAGCTGAAGCACCAACGCCGGTTGTTTCCCGTATCGGATCTGAAAAGCTGGTCAAGCTGACGGATCCGGCTGGACGCAAGGTCCGCCAATTGATGCAACGCGACGGCATTGCGGAAGGTGCGTTGCGCGTTAAAATTGTCGGGGGCGGCTGTGCCGGCTTGGAATACAAGATGGACTTCGACAAGAACCCGCCGACCGCCAAGGATATACTTATCGAGACGGCTGGTGTGCGCGTTCTGGTGGATGTGAAAAGTGCGCTTTACGTCAGCGGTTCACAGGTTGATTTTGTGGATGCGATGATTGGCGGCGGATTCAAGATTCATAATCCGAACGCGACAGCGACCTGTTCCTGCGGTGAAAGCTTCGCGGTTTAGTTTACAGCAGCCCGTCTTCTTCGCGCTCTTCCTTGGGTAACTGATCGCGGCAGGCATTGGAGCCGCCGACCACAAATATTCCGTAGATCACCAGGTACATCAACCATAGATCGATGCCTTCCAAGCGGAGGGCCAAGTAGGCGGTGTAAACGATTGCGGCGGGAGTAACGGCGTGGAGCGAGACGTTCAACAGCTGTGGCATTCGCAGTCCGCGTGGGTTGTTGCGTTCCACCCAGGCGGCAAGGAAAGCGAAAATATAAGCCTGGATCATGCAAGTCAGCAGCGCGATCAGGATCACCATCACCAGAGCCAGTGGAAACGCCACCCAGGCGAAGGCGTGAATTAAGTATCGGAAGTAGTCTCCATTTACCTCACCGTCTGGAAACCCTTTGAGGTCTTGTCGTTTGGCTTGCACCGAACCATTGGTTGAGTTTATGTTTTTCACCCAAAAAACGAAGTTGTTGGAGGTGACCAATAGTCCATAGAAGGCAGTATTATCGGCTTGGGTGGTTACCCCGGTGGTGTCGAGGATGAACAAGAAGTTGGTATCACCGGACCGATAGGGTTGTTCGATGGAAGTCTTGACCAAGCCGTCCTGCAACTTGAACGGAGGGAAGTGTCGGTCGGCCCATTGGGCGTACCTTTCGACCATTTCGGAAGCCACCGGGATAAAGGCAACGAGTCCCAGTGTGGACAACAGCGTAATCAGCTTGATCAGGTACTTGATTGAATCCCACGCCGGCACATCGCGAAATGCCCGGTAATTTCGGAAATACGAGCAGGTATCGAAAACGGTGCGGAAAAAATTCATAAGACTGGCTGGCTGGAGCTCCGTGTTGGCGGTTTACAACTTCGCGAGCGTGCGTTTGGCCTTGGGTCTGCTGGCCAGCACGGCTTCGGTTTCTTTCTGGAGCTTTTTCAATTTGCCGCTGAAACTGGCTTTGGTGGCGGCATCCATGCGGTCGATAAAGAGGATACCGTTCAGGTGATCAACTTCATGTTGTACGGCGCGGGCGAGGAGACCGGCGCATTCGAAGGCAAACGGTTTGCCTTCCAGATTTTCGGCTTTCACTGAGATTTTGGCGCTTCGGCGAATTTGAGCGCTGACATCGGGGATGCTGAGGCAACCTTCCGAACCGACTTGTTCGCCTTCCGGCAGGCTGATCACGGGATTGACCAAGACCATCGGCATCCACTGGGTCAGATCCTGGGGTTCGCCGTTGATGAACATTTCCGAGGGTCGCTCGGTCACGGAGGCATCGACAACGGTGAGTTGGAGGGCGCGTCCGACTTGTTGGGCTGCCAAACCGACGCCGTCGGCGGCGTACATTGTCTGGATCATATCCGCGGCGAGCTGACGGATTTCTTCGGTCACTTTATCGACGCGTTTGCCCTTTTGACGAAGAACCGGGTCCCCGTATTTGACGATTTCCAGAACCATCATCGCGAGTATACCTCGGGAGAATGTCGGCGGCAAGGGTCGTGTCTGATTAACAAGGCCTGCCTTGCTCTGTGATAGAATTTTTGTTAGGAGTGGCCGCACAAGGAGGAAGTGAGCCGTGCCGTTTGAAGGTTATCTGGTCAAATTTTTGCATTTGCTGATCGTCCCGTTCGACAACTTGGGAACGGCCTGGCCCATCCTTCCGGTCTACACCTCCCTGATTCTCGGCGAGATGTACAAAAGCAAGGTCTCCTTCAGTCATGCCGTCGGCAACGGTTTTGTCATGCTCTGGTCGGGGCTCAACTGGGCGCGCGGGCTGGCGAATGCTTCGATTGCGTCTTATCTGTTCAGCGCAAAATCGTTTGCGTGGATAGTTTCCGCGCTGGCGATCGGGCTGGGGTTATTTTCGATTATTCTCGGGTTCCGCAAGAAAGACAAAGCGCTTTGCCAGATTCTTGGCCACACGCGGTTCTCCTGTTATTTTCTCATCACCTTTTATCCAATGCAGGCGGGCCTGATTCGTTGGGAATGGGGCAACATGGCGGCGATTCTGATATTTGCGATCCCATGCTGGTTTTTGATTTACCTGATGGGCCGACTGGTTACAAAATGGCTGACGTAAACATGGAACTGCCTTACACGAAAAATTGTTTCGTCTGCGGCGCGCATAATCAACAAGGGCTGAGACTGCGTTTTCGCATGGTGGGCAACGAAGTACACGGCGATTTCACTCCTCAACCGCAACACGCGGGCTTTCGGGGCATCATCCACGGCGGGATTATTTCCACCGTGCTGGATGAAGTCATGATTTGGGGGGCGGCGGTGACCATGAAACGATTTTGTGTTGCCGCCGACTTGAACGTGCGTTTTCTGAAACGCGTTTCGGTTGGTGAACCGTATCTGGTTGTTGGAAAGCTGGAAGCTGATCGTGGTCGTATTTGGGAATCGAGCGGAGAATTACGCGATCGAGAGGGAGTTGTCTGCGCCCGCGCGACTTCGAAACAGGTGCCGTTGAAGTTGTCTGACATGCAATCGATGACGGAAGATTTCCTGCCTGATCCGGCAACGGCCAGCGTATCGGTGCTCTTTCCCGACGTGGTTATTTGAGTTAGATTTCATCCGTGAACACGGAAGCCAGCCGGGGTCGATTGTTACGCTGGGCGAGACGCGCGATGGAAGAGGCCGTCCGCGGCGAAACAGCCACTCCGATTGATCCATTTGAACTGATCGACGAGTTGTGCGCGCCGCGTGCGGCGTTCGTGACTCTCCGGAAAAACGGCGAACTTCGCGGTTGCATTGGCTACATGGATTTCGAGCGGCCCGTTTGGAAAAATGTGACGGCGGCCGCCGTGGCTGCCGCCATGGAAGATTCCCGATTTACTCCGGTCCAGCCAGACGAGCTGCCACATCTGCACGTTCATATCTCAATTCTGGAGCCGCCGGTGGATTTGCCAACCCTTGTGGATTTCGATCCGAACCAACACGGCATCATTGTGGAAAAGGGCACGCATCAAGCGTTGCTGTTGCCAAAGGTGGCACAGGAGCAAGGGTGGGGGGCTGAGCGTGTCCTGGGGGCGGTTTGTGAAAAAGCCGGGCTGTCGGCGACGGCCTGGCGCGAACCCGATGCGCGGCTGCAGATTTTTACCGCGACGGATTTTGGTGAGTGACGCTGGACAGAAATCGTTTGGCGTCGGGGACCATGCCCACTGTATTGAAGAAGCAATAGGTCGTCGGTTTTTCGCGACAGAATCCGTGCAGAACGCCGAGCTCGGCATCGCTGTATCGATGCTTTGATCCACTGATGCCGTGGAGCCGGAAATACTGGAGTTTTCCCGTCACCGGCGGTTTCGTTTTAAACGGATCGACGACGTGGACGAGATCGAGTTCGCGGCAGAGACTTTCCACCTGTTCCGGTTCCCAGGCACCGCGTGGTTCCCAGCCGAGTTGAAGTTTGCCGCGTTTGGCGCGTTCGAAAAAATGCTTCAAATTGGTGACGTGTTCGGGCGTTGGTGTGAAACTGGCGGCCGACTGAAAGAGGACGAAGAAGGCCTGGAGTTCGTGCGCGACGGCATAGGTTTGGTCCCACGCCCAGCGAATGGTCGCGTTGAAACCGAAGTGGCCGCAATGCTGCGAGTCATGGGCGTCGAGGGGGGTGCGCTTGTACGTGGGGCTGGAGGAACGGTGGGTGATGATCTGCAAAGCTTTGAGCGAGAACCGGAAATCGGCGGGGGCAGCGGCGCGCCAACGGGCGGCGGTTGCCAATTTTGGGAGTCGATAAAAGGTGGAATCGATCTCGACGCACGGAAATGAACGGAAATACTCCGCCTGGCCAGTGGCAATCCCGCAACAACCGGTCAAAATGGTGGATGATTTGGCCTTCACAGGAAGCGGAGTCTATCAATCGCCTTCGGGCTTGCAAAGTGCTCATTGCATGGTCATGATAACGACCGTACGGAGGAGCGAATTATGGCGGCTGAACAAGTCACTTCCAAGATGAACGAACTTGTGGTCACGCAGCGTGACATTCTTTTCGAATGCCCTTCTTGCGGCAAGAGCCTTGTCGTGGATGAGGCCGGCGAAGGAATGATCATTGATTGCCCGCAATGCCACATCAATGTGATCGTGCCCCCGAAGACGCGAATGGCATCCCCTCCGTCGGCGGTTTCACCCGTCCCGTCTGCACCTGCTCCATCGAGCACGGCTGAAGGCTTGGAAGCTGGCGATCTGCGATTGCAGTTGGCAGCGTTGACGAACAAATTGAAAGAGTTGCAGACGCAACGCGCGGAATTAAATAATCGCATGGCGTCGCGGATCAACGACATCAATCGTGATATCGTAATGACGGCGCGGCTGGAGACGGCGCATCAGCAGATTGTCGCTGAACTGACGCAACTGGTTGTGCAGATTGACGCGGCAGCGCCCAGCGGCAGGACCCGGGTGAATCTCAGGGGGTAAGGGCCGGGGCGACTTCGCGAATCGGCGCGCCGTTCGCGGGAGTTGCGAGCAGGTTTTTCAGCAGGATCTTGGAATTGCGGCCGCTCTGTTCGTATTTTTCCCGACGAGTCTGCGGTAAATCATCGGACGATCCTTCGCGATAGCCGAGCTTGTGCTGGAAGAAGGTGAACGCCTGGGTGGACAGGCAGAAGATTGTTTCAACGCCTAAATCTTTGGCAACCTGTTCGGCGCGGACGGCGAGTTTGGTACCGATCCCGCGATGTTCGTGGGCTGGGTTGATTTGCAAACACGCCAGCTCGGCTTTGTTCTCACCGGGATAGGGTGTGACGGAGACGCAACCGACGATATTATCGTCGATCTCGAAGACATAAAATTCGTTGAGGTGTTTTTCGATGCCGGCGCGGGTTCGCTTGAGCAACTGATCGCCGAGAATGGATGGTTTGATCAGCGCGAAGATGTGACGGATATCCTTGCGCATGGCCTGGCGGATACCTTGATATTCGTTGGCGTAAATCAACGTGCCGATGCCTTCGTTGGAGAAGACTTCCGCCAGCAAACCTTCGTCGACTTCACCGTTAATCACGTGCACACGAGGCACACCGCCTTGACTGGCCCGGAGAGCGTGTTGTGCTTTGGAAAGCATTTCCGGCTGGAGACGTTCGGCGGAATTTTTGAGGAGATGGTCCAATTCCTGAACGGCCACCTGTGAAATAAATTTACCGTCGATCTCGAGGCCGTTGCGGGTTGTGATCAACATTAATTTCACGGCGCCAAGCGCACGCGCAATTTCGACGGCGACGGAATCGGAGTTGACGCGATAGGTATGACCGTTGCCATCGAAGCCCAGCGGCGGGATGACGGGGATGATGCCTTTTTCCAGCAACACCTTTAGCATTTCGGTGTCGATTTGGTGGACTTTGCCGGTGTGTTGATAGTCGACGCCTTTGATGATGCCGAGTGGCACGGCTTCGACGCAGTTGCTGTGAGCGCCGCGAAGATTGTTCATCGACAAGCCTTCGAGGATTTCGTGGGTGACGCTGTTGGCGCCGATGATCGCGAGATCGAGGGTCTGGGCGTCGGTCAATCCTGTGCCGTCGGCGTTGGAAATCGGTTTGGTGAAGGCCTCGGCAAGCAGTTTGATTTGATGGGCAGCGCCATGGACGATCACGATCTGGATGCTCAAGCTGCGCAGGACCGCGATATCGAGCAGCAGGTTTGGGAAGTTGTCATCCGCCACCACCGCGCCATCGATGGCGATGATGAACACTTTGTCGCGAAACTGCGGAATGTAATGAAGGATCCCGCGCAGGTCAGTAGGTTTCATGTCCGTCTCAGTTGTTATAGGGATGTGAGCTCCGATTTTCAATAGATGTTTTTGACGGAGAACAAAGTTCACCTTACCGTGCTCGCATGAAAAGCTACCGCAAAGAATTGTGGTTTCAACTGCCGACGCGCCGGGCCTTCGTTAACATAACACCGGAAGTAGAATCCTGCTTGAAGGAAAGCGGGATCCGGGAAGGCCTAGTGCTTTGCAATGCGATGCATATCAGCGCGAGCGTATTCATCAATGATGATGAATCAGGTTTGCATCAGGATTTCGAACGCTGGCTGGAGAAGTTGGCGCCGGAGAAGCCGCATTCCCAATACGCCCACAATGGTGCGGAGGATAATGCGGATGCTCATCTGAAACGGACGATTATGGGCCGTGAAACTGTGATCGCCATCACGGATGGCAAACTGGATTTCGGGCGTTGGGAACAAATTTTCTACGGCGAATTTGATGGCATGCGCCGGAAACGTGTTCTGGTAAAAATCATTGGCGAGTGATGGGTCAGTGACTCGGAATCAGTTCCTGTTGCGGCAACTTCGATCTGATATCGGCCATGTCCAATAGTTCCCTGACACGACAGGCGAGCGCGTCGAGGGTGTACGGTTTGCGAAGAAAGGCGACGCCATCGTCCAGGATTCCGTGATGATCGATTGTGTCTTCGGTGTAGCCTGAGCAGAACAATACTTTCAGTTCAGTATCACCCGCTTGCAAGTGATCGGCCAGTTCCTTGCCGCCCATGCGAGGCATCACGACATCGGTTAACAATAAATCGATCTTGGCGCCATTGCGGGTCTGGGCGATTTGCATGGCTTCCACGCCATCACTTGCCTGTAAGACGGTGTACCCGAGACTGCGCAGCATCATTGCGCCCAATTCCCGTAACGCCGGTTCGTCTTCGGCGATTAGAATTGTTTCCAGACCAACGGGCATTTTAGGGGTGTTGGTTTGTTCCGGTGAAGCGTTCTCAGTCACGACGATTTGCGGCAGGTCGACATGGAAGGCGGTTCCGCCGCCAAGCCGACTGGAGACAGTGATGTGGCCGCCGCTTTGTTTGACAATGCCGTAACAAGTTGCCAATCCCAAGCCGGTGCCTTTGCCTTGTTCTTTCGTGGTGAAGAAGGGTTCAAAGAGTCGGGACAATACTTCCGCGGTCATTCCGACTCCGGTGTCGCTGACGGTCAATCTGATGTAATCGCCCGGCGTAACCCCCTCGTGAACCACGGCGTACGCTGTATCCAAGGTGATATTGGCTGTTTCAATGCAGAGTTTGCCGCCTTTGGGCATTGCGTCGCGGGCGTTGATCACCAGATTGGTGATGACTTGCTCCATTTGGCTCAGGTCCACCTTTACTTTGCCCAGGTTGGCGGCGGTGTGCGCGGTCAGTTCAACGTTTTCGTCGATCATACGTCGCAGCATTTTAATGAGGTCGTGGACGACGTCGTTCAGATCCACAACTTTGGGTTCCAGAATTTGTTTGCGGCTGAAAGCCAGCAACTGGCGGGTCAACGAAGCGGCGCGCTGCGCTGCTTTGAGAATTTCTTCCGCATGGCTCTTAAGCGGATCTCCCTGGGCGATCTTCGATCGCATCAATTCGCCGTAACCGAGGATAGCCGTCAGTATGTTGTTGAAATCGTGCGCTACGCCGCCAGCCAACCGTCCGACCGCCTCAACTTTTTGGGCCTGTCGCAACTGTTGTTGCAAGGAAGCTTCGTGTTGCTGGCGTCGATAGTTGTCATACAAAAGCCCAGCGGCGCCTGTCAGGATTTCCATCGCGGATGTATCCTTTGCTGCGTAACCCTGGGCGCAATTGGCCACCCCGATCAAGCCTACCACTTCCGAGCCGTTGAGAATCGGCGCGCCGAGAAACTGGCGCAATGGCGGATAGCCTGGCAGCAGATCATCGTTTTTCACGAATTCAACAGGGATGGTATTGCAGATGACAGTTTCGCCGGTGGTGACGGCCAAACGCAGGGGATTATTGGAATCTTTTAATCCCCAATTCGATAATTCAGGCATGGCGGAATCTCCGGCCGATGCTGAAAGCGAAACGTTTGGGGGTGCTGAATGGGCATGAGCCAGAATACGCAATTCATTGCCACTGGTGATCGCGCCGACAAATCCATATTCGCTGGCTGTTTGTTTCAAGGCGCTTTGCAGGAGGATGGTGCTGCCCTGGCGCCAGTCACCTGTTTGCAGAAAGGAACCCATCGCTCCGGCGATGGCCTGGAGTTGCTCCGTCTTCGTGCGCAAAACTTCTTCGGCCTGTTTGCGGTCTGTGACTTCCAATACCAGCCGGGCATTCGCCGAGCACAACTCATGAGTGCGTTCGGTAACGGCGCGCTCGAGTTCGCCAAGTTGCGATTTTAATTTTTGGAGCAACCACCACTTTTCGCTCAAGGCATTGGCCAGTTGCAGAACCTCAACCGTATCAAAAGGTTTTTTCAGGATCAAAAGGCGGTCGGGGTTTTCCAGCCGGTTTGTCACTTCATCCCACGAGTAATCAGAATAAGCTGTGCAGATGACGATCTGTATATCCGGGTCGATCGACCAGATTTTTTCCGTGGTCTCCACCCCGTCCCAACCGGGAGGCATACGCACGTCAACAAACGCCACGGCAAAAGGGCGTTTGTTCTGAATTGCTTCCTGAACCAGTCCAAATCCCTCCTGGCCCTGATAAGCCGAACTGATCTGGTAGCAGGGCCGGGTCTTGACCGTGGCTCCCTCAAACAAGAACGATTCAACATCGGCAAGGGCCGTTCCGTTGGAGGTTGGTTCGCCGAGGATTTTACGAAAGTCCGCGTGAATGGCCTGATTATCGTCGATAATGAGAATTCGATTGTTTCTTTCGGATGCGTGCATATTTTATCTGTCTCCTGGATCCTTCTGACACGGCAGTTCTAAAACAAAAGTTGCCCCCTGGCCCGCGCCCTTGCTATGGGCGGTGAGCGAGCCGTGCAATTCTTTGGCCGCCAGAGCGCCGCTATGAAGTCCGAAGCCGTGGCCTCCTGGACGGGTTGTGAAACCATGGGCAAAAATGCGCGTAATATTTTCCGGGGAAATGCCGACGCCATTATCGATGACGGAAAATTGGACTGTATCGCCGTTCAGGGCGACCCGCACGGTCAGCTGCTTTTCAGCGGAGAAACCTTCATCAAGCGCAAACTTGGCGTTGCGAACCAGATTGACCAGAATCTGCAGGATTTTATGTCTCTCGACAAGAATGCGGGGGGCCTGTCCGTACTCGCGGGTGACTTTAATTTCGTGCCGGACCAGAGCGCCATCATTCAAAAGAAGGGCGTCTTCCATGAGGTCGACGGCTGCGACTGACTCGGAAACTCCGGCGCGCGTGGCGAACCCTTGCTGCATCGAGACAATCTCCTTGATGTGATCAACGTTTTTCACAAGGGATTCGAGTTCCTTCAAGGTGCCGGATCGTTCATCGAGCAGGTGACGCGAGAGATCGGCGAAATAACCGGGCAACTGTCGGCCCTTGGGATCAGTGGTCAAGAAAGTTGGAAGGTCGTGGGAATGTTCCGTCAGCAATCCCGCGGCCTTCTGAAGATTCACGAGCTTGGAATTGCGCGTCTTATCGGAAACCAGGGCGGCCGAGACATTGACGCTGTTGAGAACGTTGCCGACGTTATGCAAGACGTTCGTTGCCACCTCGGCCATGCCGGCCTGGCGGGAGACATCCAATAAATCGCGATGGAGGTTTTCGATGTCCGCCTCCGCGCGTTTGCGTTCGATGATTTCAGCTGTGAGCTCCGAGGTGCGCGCCGCAACTTCCTGTTCGATACGATTATTGACAGCCTCCAAACTGGCCTGGCGTTGAGCCACCAGCAGCATGTCAGCGGTGCTTTGTCGAATGGCGATGATCAGGAAAACAACTTCAAAAACCACCCAGGCCGCGTGTTCCAGCCAACGCCAGGGGCTGACCAACAAGACGCCGTATCCAGAGAGCGGCCAAAACAGCCCGCGCACAAAATGATCAAAAGCCACAATGGTGGAAGCCGTTATCACGACCCGCCAGTCGCGGTAGAACGCCAATATCGCCAATGAACCGAAGATGTGAAAATGGGTTTCAATTCGTCCCCCCGTCAAATGGATCAATAGGGCCGACCAAAGCATTTGCGAGGCGGCGATCACATGGCGGGTGAACACCTGTCCAGGTCGCGCCTGCGCGAGAATGATAGGAAAGGCTGAGATGGCGCCTCCCAAAAAAATGGCCGCCCAGACATGAAGATGCACCTGGCTGGCTGTTCCTGCCCAAGCCTTGGGCGAAATAATCATGGCCGCCACGATTCCAGCGATCCATTGAAGCAGCATGAGATAGATGAATAAACGGTCTGTTTGGCGGCAGATGCCTGAATGTTGTTCCCGGATCAAGGATTCGGCACGGGTTTGATCGGGAACAGGAGAAACGAGTGACTCGAGAGTAATTGGCTTCATAAGATGGCAGCCTTGAGAGCATTGGTGGGAGAATGAAACAAGGGACATCCGAAAACAGGAGTGTTCGCCGGGTTGACACTCAGGGATGAAGACGAACTTGCTTTGCGAATCGCAGCCAAGAGAAGCGAGCTGCCCAAATTATCCCCGGCATGACCGCGTTCGGAAGTGGCGCCACCATTGAAGAGCAGGTGTCCTCCCTTGTCAAACAGGAGGGTGTATCCGGAAGTTGTCGCGCCGAAATTCCGGCCTTCGACTCCACTTTCATCGTGATAATTTATGTTTCCCGGCAGCCGCCCTGCCATTGATTTCAAGCTTGTTTTCGGCTCAGTGACAGTGCTCTTTTCAAACACCGTATGAATCGTCAAGCGATCCTGACAATGAGCTACTACTCGTTCGAGTTCGCTAATGGTCGCTTCCGAGCAGGGGCAGCGCGGATGCAGGAAAACCACCAGGGTTGCCTGATTTTCGTCCCTCATGAGGTGACTCTGCGTCGGCCAGACGACTGGAGTGGATGACGCAGCACCGATTCGATGGCTATAGCTGGTCACCTGCCAGAAACCGAATCCGACGGCCAACAACCAGGCGACTACGGCAATTACCCGGATCCAATGCCGCTTCACCGCATTTCGCATAATCAATGTCATTGCAGACGGTAGTAGCCAGAGGCAGGCCAGCAAGCGAAATTCAGCCGGTTATGAATTCTGAAAGATTTGTCAGATATTTCCTACTTAAAAATTGCGCCGCTATGGCGAGGAGAAGGGCCGGAGGTTACGACGTCGGCGGCGGGCGGCCCAGAGGGTGCGGAGATTTGGAGGGTATCCAGCGCGAAGTTGTCTTTGTATTGGGGCAGGAAAACCGTATTGAGAGTTGAGACGAGCACCTCACTGAAATCGTGCGCAACGGTCAATGTGCCAATGTTGTCGCCGTGATTGTCCGGGTGCTGATCCAGCCGGCGCTGGAGTTCAGCGTGGAGCCGGTGGAGATGATGATCGATCCACCATTGGAGAAGACGCCGCCGGAGATGGAGGCAAGGGTGTTGGTCACCAGCAGGGAACCCGTGTTGCTGATACCCAGATTGCCGCCGCGAAATGTGGTTTGGCCATTGATCATGAGGAGGTTGACGAAGTTGGAGGGGTTGCCTGCAACCGACTGGAATGTATAGTTCTGGCTCGAGGTGTTGTTGCTGGAGGAATTGAGCATGAACGTGTTTTCACCGGCATACCGGATTCGGTGGAGCGCTCCGTTGCCGAGACTGCTGGCGACATCCGCCGTGGAATCGGCGCGAAAACTGACGGTGCCGTTGGAAATGGGCAATGCTGTCGGCGCCGCTAGCCAGTCCCGATATAGCCATTGTAGAATGATCCGATGTTGATCAAGCGGCCGCCATTGACGACCGTGACACGATTATCGGAGCCGCCGGCGGAAGTGCCGGCGAGGTTGAAGGCACCCGTATTGGTCAGGATGGAACCGGGACCGGTCACAAGCAGGTAGTTGTTATTAGCCCCGTTACCCGCGCCCAAGTGACGTCCGCATGCGCTTGCTTAGTGATGACCAGCAATGCCCACACGACAACACCCGTCCTGCCGTACCATGTTCTTGGGAAGAAACATACAACCGGTATTGCACTGGATTGCCGTCGCGGGCAAATTGGTTGAGAGAAAATCAACCGACAGACATCTCACCTAACCCGATACCCGTGGTTGTTCAATCACATTTTGTTCCGGGACAAGGAATCGTTTATAATGATCGTCATGGAATATCGACGGTTGGGAAACAGCGGCTTGAAAGTCTCTCGGTTGTGTTTGGGTTGCATGAGTTATGGAGTGCCCGAACGTGGACCACATCCGTGGACGTTGCCGGAGGAGCAGGGGCGACCGTTCATCAAACGCGCTCTTGAACTGGGGATTAATTTCTTCGACACGGCCAATGTTTATTCGGATGGGACCAGCGAAGAAATCACCGGTCGGGCGTTGCGCGATTTTGCCAAGCGCGATGAGGTCGTGTTGGCGACAAAGGTGCACGGGAAAATGGGGCCGGGACCGAATGGCGGTGGTCTGTCGCGGGGCGCGATTTTGACGCAACTGGATGCGAGCCTGAAACGGTTGGGAACGGATTACATCGATCTTTATCAGATTCATCGCTGGGATTATGAGACGCCGATCGAGGAGACTTTGGAAACGTTGCATGACGTGGTGAAGATGGGGAAGGTTCGCTACATCGGCGCTTCGTCGATGTTTGCGTGGCAATTCAGCCGGACGCTGCATTTGGCGGACAAGCATGGTTGGACGCGGTTCATCTCCATGCAGAACCATTACAATTTGCTCTATCGCGAAGAGGAGCGGGAGATGTTGCCGTTGTGCGCAGCGGAAGGCATCGGCGTGATTCCGTGGAGTCCGTTGGCGCGCGGTCGTCTGACGCGTCCCTGGGCCGCCGACTCCAGTTCTGGACGAATCGGCAGCGATGTCTACGGCCGGACTCTTTATTCCAAGACCGAAGAAGCTGATCGACTGCTGGTAGAGAATCTCGGGATCATTGCAAAGGGACGGGGAGTGCCGCCGGCTCAAATTGCATTGGCGTGGCTGTTGCACAAGCCGGTTGTCACGGCTCCAATTGTCGGGGCGACGAAGCCGCATCATTTGGAGGACGCAGTGGCGGCAGTGGCGTTGAAACTGACGCCGGAGGATGTGGCCGCATTGGAAAAGCCCTACTCACCACGTCCAGTGGCGGGATTTGTGTGACGTCTTTTGTTTTGTAGTCGCATCCTTTCGGGGTGCTTTCAAGGGAACATTTTTCAGCTGCAGGCTGAAGCCTGCGGTTACAGGATTGGGTTTATGGGAATATTCGAAGTCATGTTTTCGCAGTTGTCGATTGCACCGCGAATGCCTACATTGAACGACAGGAGATTTAACCAATGAAAATTGCCAATCTGACGGAAATTCCTGCGGAGAAAGTGGTGATGGACGGAGCCAAGGACTGCCAATATCAAGTGGCGGTTTCGATGAAGGATGGCGCGCCGAATTTTGCGATGCGGATTTTTGAAGTCGCACCGGGCGGCCACACACCATTTCATCATCATCCCTACGAACATGAAATTTTCGTGATGGACGGGGCGGGAACGGTCTGGCGGGAGGGCAAGGAAGTCGCGATTAAACCGGGCGATGTGCTCTACATTCCAGCCGATGAACAACATCAGTTCAAGAACACGGTGGCCGACAAGCCATTCAAGTTCATGTGTCTGATTCCGGCGAAGTTCCAGAAGTGTTGAGGGATGAGTGATAATGGCGCGACTCACGAAGATAGTCACGAAGACCGGTGACAAAGGTGAAACCGGGCTCGTGGGTGGACAACGCACGAGCAAGGATTCACCGCGGATTTGGGCGGTTGGAACCGTCGATGAACTCAGTTCGGCCATCGGAGTTGCGCGCGCGAACAATGCCGATCTCGCGATTGAAACGTGGTTGCTGGCGATCCAGCATGATCTTTTCGACTTGGGGGCGGAATTGGCAACCCCAATGGATCAATTTGTGCAAGGGATGCCGTCGATTACTTCCAACCACATTGATAATCTCGAAAAGATTGTCGATGAACTAACTGAAAAGCTCGGTCCGCTGAGAGAATTTATTTTGCCGGGCGGAAGCCTTGCCGGTTCGCAATTGCATGTGGCCCGCACGATCTGCCGGCGGGCGGAACGTTTCTGCGTGCGACTGGGGCAGACCGAGAAAATCGGTGATTTGGTGATTCCGTATCTGAACCGCCTAAGCGACACGCTGTTCATGCTGGCCCGCTGGGCCAACAAACAGGCGGGTGACAAAGAGACGTATTGGCGGAAAAGAACGGGCGCACCGCCCGTTGTTGATTAGGCTCCGACGAGGGTTTCGCCGAAGCGGGCGCTGAGGGCGGTGAAGGCTAGCTCGGCGATTTGGGCAAGATTGAAACGCGAATTGTCGATGATGATGTCGGGCTGGAAATGGTGGGCGGCGTCACTGGCGAAAAACGTATTCAGGAAACGGAGACGTTCGGTTTCACCTTCATCCACGACCCGCCGCGCTTCATCCATCGATAGATGCCGATCCACGGCAACGCGCTGGACTCGCCAGGCGTGCGGGGCCACCAGCCGGATATGCAGACCGTTCTTGAGATCTTGGGTGATCAAGTAGCTGCCGCGTCCGACTAAAATTGTGTGGCCACGAATGGCCAGGGAGCGGACGACTTCGGCGATTTTCTTGATGACGACAGCTTCATTCACTCGCTTCGTCAAGACTGTCTCGAAGAATTCGGTCATCTCGGCGCGGCGATGGCCGTCGATGCTTTCGACGACGCTACGGGTGAGATGCAATTCGCTGGCGACCTGATCAATGAGTTGATGGTCGTAGGCGACCCAGGTGAAGGAAGGACGGCAGCGTTCATTGAGAACGGCTTGCAGCTGATAGCCGAGCAACGAACCTTCACAACCGTATTCGCGGGAGATGGTGATGAACGGGTACGTCTCGGGAGTGAGGGTCTGACCGCGGACTTTGGCTTTCTCCCAGGATTGGACGTGGGCGTAAATGCGAGCTTCGAGGTTCGCCGCCGCCCAGCCATGGGAGCTTGTGTTCATCTAACTGCGATAGAATATTCCGCAACCTTCAAACGTGCAAGCGCTCTCTGCAGGGCGGCTTGCGCGCGAACGACATCGACGGCTTCGCTTTCCAGCACAGTGGGATCCGAAGCTTGGAATTCACGTGACTTGAAGTCGCGGC
>JADMIO011210318.1_pt1 | contig 51544 bp, 38 predicted proteins | sample 8958161 | NCBI WGS metagenome assembly JADMIO01 (sample SAMN16585339, study PRJNA669376) | soil metagenome | isolation source: Crop rotation soil | place: USA: Cullars Rotation, Alabama | collected 2011
ATCGTCGGCGTGGGTCGCCTTGGCCTCGGCCTCGGCCCACGCGCCGGCGTCGCCGCTCTCGGCGGCCTGGATCAGGGCGTGGAGGACGGCCTCGGCGCCGCCGCGCTCGCGCGCGAGCGCGAGGCCGCGGGCGTAGGCCGCGCGCGCGCCCGGATCGTCGCCGCGGCGCCGCGCGATGTCGCCGGCGAGCAGGTGCGCGAACGCGGCGATCGTCGGCGCGTCCTCGGCGTGCTCGATCGCGCGCGCCGCCGCGGCCGCGGCCTGGTCGAGCTGGCCGAGCCCGAACAGCGAGATCCCGCGGTTGAACTCGGCGGCGGCGGATTCGGCGCGCGCGCCGAGTGCGGTCAACCGGCGCGTCGCCGCGGTCAACGCGGGCAGCGCCTCGGCAAACCGGCCGCGCTCGGCCAGCGCGGTGCCGAGGTTGAGCTCGGCGACCGCGGCGGCGTGGACATCGCCGGCGGCGCGCAGCGCGGCCGCCGCGCGCGCGTAGCGATCGCACGCCGCGACCAGGTCGCCGCGGCGCTGCGCCACCATCCCGCGCAGCGACAGCGCGCGCCCGACGAGGACGTGGTCGCCCGCCGCCGACGCGCCGGCCTCGAGCCGCGCGAAGATCGGGTCGGCGACGTCGATATCGCCGTCGTAGTACGCGGCGAGCCCCGCCGCCTCGGTTCGCGGCGACCCGGCATGATCGCGGCCGCCAGCGCCGGCGAGCTCGCGCGCGCGCGCGACGTCGCCGTGCGAGATCAGCAGGCGGGCGAGCACACCGATCACCTCGTCGTCGTCGGACCCGTCGTCGTTCGCGCGGTCGACCAGCGCCTCGAGCTCGCCGATCGCGCGGCCGAGGTCGCCCTGGCGCTGCGCCGCGCGCGCGATCGTCAGCGCGGTCGCGCGCCGGTCGGCGCCGGCCACGGCGGCGGCCTCGGCGTCGGTGATCGCATCCGCGTAGCGACCGGCGGCGAGCGCGGCGCGCGCTGCGAGCTCGCCGGCGACCGCGCGGCTCGACGCGTCGGCGGCGGCCGCCCGCGCAAGCGTGGCGGCCTCGACCGGATCGACGGCGAGCCGGGTCCGCGCCGCGGCGATCAGCACCGCCGCCCGCGCCGCGGCCGGCGGCAGCTGCGCGACCAGGCGGGCGTGGATCAGCGGATCGGCGCCGGTCGCCTCGCACCACGCCGCCCCGCGCACCGCGAGCTCCTTGCGCCGCGCCGCCGGCAGCGCGTCGGCGAGCGCGCGCGCGAGCGCCGGTGCGATCGTCACGCGCCCGTGGACAGAACCGGCGTCCGCGCCGCCGCGCTCGGCCTCGATCGTGATCACGCCGGCCGCCGCGAGCGCAGCGAGGTCGGCCGGCGTCGCCGCCGCCGTGGCGATCGCGGCGTCGGCGGGCGCAGTGCCGCCCCACACCGCGATCGCGTCGACGACCGCCTTGCGCGCCGCCGGCTGGCGCGCGATCGCGCGCTGGGCCAGCGCGACCGTCGAGCTCGCCGACAGGGTCGCGGGATCGACCGCGTACGGACCGCGGACGTCGGACGTCGGACTTCGGACCTCGGCCGGATCCGGATCGGGGTCGGCCTCCGCGACGGCGACCGCGACGAGATCGGCGGCGACGGCGGGCAGCCCACCGGCGCGGGCATGGAGCGCTGCGATCCACGCAGGCGGCGGCGGCCGGCCGACCAGCTCGCCGACCAGCGCGGCGAGCTGATCGATCGCGATCGGCCCGATCGCGACGTCCGGGATCCCGAGCAACGGCGGCGGTGGATCCGGCAGCTCGGCCGCGAGCACGATCGGCTGCGACCGGACGTCGGACCGCGGACTTCGGAGGTCGGACTGATCCTGATCGGGATCGAGGGCGGCGGATGCCGCCGCGACCGCGCGCGCGTCGCCGAGCCACAGCACGACCGGCGCCGGGCCGCGCCGGGCCGCGTCGAGGACCTTCGGGATCGCCGGGTCGACCCCGAGCCGCGCCGCGACCGCGTCGACATCCCCGGTGATGACGCCCATCGCGGGCTCGCTCAGGCCGAAGTCCGCGGCCCGAAGTCCGAGGTCCGCGATCAGATGGCGCCGCACCGCCTCGCCGATCACCTCGCGCACGCCGCCGCCCGGCACGCCGATCACGCGGAGCACGGCACCGGGCCGCGCCAGCGTCCCGGCGATCGCGCCGATCGCGGCGTCGCGGCCGACCAGCGGCAGCGATCGCCGCGGCGGCCGCAGGGCAGGGCGCGGCCGCGGCGCCGGCGGCGGATCGAGCACGCCGGCGATCGCGTCGAGCTCGTCGAGCACCGCGATCGCGCTCGCGGGCCGTGCGTCGGGATCGCGCGCGAGCAGCCGGCCGATCAGATCGGCGAGCGCGGCTGGCACGCGCGGCGCCGGCGGCACGGTCTCGGTCAGCACCGCGCGCACGACCTCGACCAGCGACGCGCCGGCGAACGGCGGCCGGCCGGCGCAGATCTGCCACAGCGTCGCGCCGAGCCCGTACAGATCGCTGCGCGGCTCGGCGCGGCCGGCGAGCGCCTCGGGCGCGAGGTACGCCGGCGTGCCGCTGACGACGCCGCGCGGCCCGTCGGCGAGCCCGAGATCGACGAGCACGGCGAGCGCGCCGCCGCCTGCGACGGCGGAGCCGGAGCCTCCGTACCAACGGTCGGACGCTCCGGCGTCTGCGCCGGAGCGTTCGGCGGGCGCCGCGCGGATCAGGACGTTCCCCGGCGCGACGTCGCGATGCAGCAGGCCGCCGGCGTGGATCACCGCGAGCGCGCCGGCGACGTCGGCCGCGACCGCCCACACCAGGCCGGCGATCTCGGCGTCGTCGACCGTCACGCGATCGGCGCGGGTCGCGTCGATCCACTCGGACGCGACGAACGGCGCACCGGCGGGAATCTCGCCGAACGGTTGATCGAGCACGCCGACGTCGTCGACGCGCGGCAGCGCCGCGTGCTGCAGCCGCGCGAGGACCTCGTGCTCGGCGAGGACCAGCGCGCGCCCGGCCGCCGACGGCGACGCCGCGATCTTCAGCGCCCGCACGCCGTCGCTCCCGGCGCGGACCTGCAGCACCACGCCCTGGCCGCCGCGGGCGACTTCCGCGATCACGTCGTAGCGGCCCGCGATCTTCACCAGCCCCAGTATGCCAACCTAATTGGCGCCAGTGGCAACCTAGTTGACCGTCCTACTCCCGAGGGCGATTCGTGGAGTTGCGCGTGCGTGTGGTATCGTCCCGCCCGTGTCGGACGACGACCGGCAGCGCCGGCGTATGGGCGACGCGACGAAGGGTCGCATCGCCGACCTGGCATCGGGCTGGGATGTCCCGCCCGACGCCAAGGGTACCGCCGCGGCTCCCGAGCCGCCGCCGCCCGCGCCGCCGCCGCCCGCGCCGACCCGCGCGAAGCCGCCGAGCGATCCGCCCCAGTCGTCGGGACCGCCCGAGTCGACCATCGCCGGCGAGCTTCCGCCGCCGCGCAAGAAGGCGCGCACCATGCCGCCGCCACCGCCGGGCTCGCCGCTGCGGACCAAGCCGCCGACGGTGGAGACCCCGATTGTCGCCTCGCCGGCGGCCGCGCTGCCGCTACCGCCGCCGCCACCGGCCGGCGATCAGAGCGGCGGCACCCGCAGCAAGCCGGCGACGCGCCCGCCGCCGATTCCGGCCGCCGCGCGCGCCAAGCCCGACTCGCGCCCGCCGCCGATCGGCGACGACAACGAGCTCACGATCCCCGACTCCGACCACAAGCGCGAGCGCGAGCTGACGCCGCCGCCGCCGCTCGCCGCCAGCGGCTTCGACCAGCACCAGAAGGCGACCGTCCAGGCCGATCCGTCGAAGGCCGTGATGAAGAAGATCCTCGACGCGACGCCGCTGCCCGGTCCGGACATGCGGCCGTCGAGCCCGGGGTTCGACATCCCGCAGATGACGGTCAAGGAGGACGCGCCGCTCGGCCTGCGCGTCGGCCAGGGTCACGCGACCCCTGCGACGGCGAAGCCGGAGCCTCCGTCCGATGACGACGTGCGTGCCGCTCCTGCGCCGCGCACCGCGGTCGTCGAGGGCCCGCGCGGGATGCGCGGCGATCCGACCGTGGTCCCGACCGGCGACGACGGGCCGCCCGGGCTGCGCCGCGGCGATCCATCGCAGGCGTCGACCCGGCCGTTCGAGCGCGGCGATCCGACCGGCGTCGAGCCGCCGGCGGAGCGCGACGACGCGACGGTCGCGCAGGTCGGGCCGATCGCGGTGTCGGGCTCGGTCAGCGTGCGCCAGCACGTGTCGCTGCCGCGCAAGCGCGGCGTGCTCGGCGACGTCCGCTACGTGTTCACGGTGCTGTTCGGCGTGTCGCGCGCGCGCCGCGAGTCGATCGCCGTCGCGACCGAGCTCGCCAAGCAGCTCGCCGAGCGCAAGGAGCGGCTGGTCGCGCTCGGCCGCGCCGCCGTCGTCAGCGAGCGGTTCGATCACCCCGCGCTGACCGCGGCGCGCGAGCAGCTCGCGACGATCGAGGACGAGCGGTCGCAGCACGCCGGCGGGCTCGAGGCGCTCGACGGCGAGCTCGAGCAGGTCAAGCGCCAGCGCGCCAGCCGCGCCAAGCAGACCGCCGAAGCGATCGCCGCCGAGGAGAAGCGCGTCACCGACGTCCAGACCAAGCTCGAGCCGCTCGAGCGCGAGGCCCAGAGCGCGCGCCGCCGCGCCGCCGATCTGCACGAGCAGCTCACGCGGCTCGACGCGCGGATCAAGCTGACCGAGGCGAGCCTGCTGTCGATCAAGACCAAGCGCGAGGACAAGCCCGCGGTCCAGGCCGAGATCGCGACGCTCAAGGCCGACCGCCAGTCGATCCAGCGTGACGAGCCGCAGCTCGCCGCCGAGCTCGACGCGCTGACCCCGCGGATCGCTGCGCTCGAGGCGGCGCGGACCGAGGCGACGACGAAGATCGCCGAGCTGCGCGACGCCGAGACCAACGACGAGCGCCGGGTCGAGGAGCTGGTCGCCGCGATCGAGGCCCGGCGCAAGGTCGTCGGCCGGTCGCACGCCGAGTCCGAGGCCACGCGCGACAAGGCGCTGTACGGCCTGGCCGAGCGGCTCCTGATCGACCGGCCCAAGCAGCTCGGCCGGGCGTTCGAGCCGATCGACGAGCTCGAGCTGTCGATCGCGACCAACGAGCGCCGCGCGATGGAGCTGCGCGAGCTCCAGGGCAGCGTCGACAAGCGCGCGATGGCGCGCGGGATCACCGTGATGGTCCTGATCATCGCGGCGGCCGGGGCGGGGGTCGTGCTCGCCCTGACCCAGTAGCCGAAAACGTGAGCCCACGGCACGGGCCGGGTAGGGTCGGGGGGTGCACCTGATCGCGCTCGGGCTCGCAGTGGCCGCGATGGTCGGCGTATGGCTGCCCGGCGCCGGGATGTACGTCGCGTTCTGCTGCGCGATCCTCGGCGCGACCTCGGCCTACGTCGCGTTCCGCCAGCGCGATCGCGCGGGCGCGGCGCGCCTCGTCGCCGCGGGTGCGCTGACCCTCGCGACGATGGCGCTGACCCTCGCCGCCGTGCGCTACGCGCTGACCCTGCTCGCGATCGACAAGCTCGAGTCGATGCTCGGCTGATCCTCGCCGCCACGTCGACCGCAATTCAACGTCCCGGTTCCCTGTTCACCGTTCCCTGTTCGAGACGGCGTTCTCGGCGTGCTATACGCCTCCCCCTCATGCGCGCCGGCTTCTGCGCCATCGTCGGACTGCCCAACGTGGGCAAGTCGACCCTGCTCAACCGCACGCTCGGCGTGCGGCTGGTCGCGGTGTCCGCGAAGCCGCAGACCACGCGCCACCGGATCCTCGGGGTGCACACCGCCACCGTCGACGGCGAGCCGGTGCAGGTCGCGTACGTCGACACGCCCGGCGTCCAGTCCGGCACCGGCCCGCTGCGCCGGTTCATGCGTGACCAGGCGATCGCCGCCGCCTCGGACTGCGATGTCGTCCTGCTCGTCGTCGACGCCGCCGACCTGCGCGGCCGGACGCCGGCGCGGCTCGCCGAGCCCGACGCCGAGGCGCTCGCCGCCCAGGTCCGCGCCCACCCGGCGGTGATCGCGCTCAACAAGGTCGACCGCGTCGCGAAGCCCGAGCTGTTGCCGCTGATCGAGGCGTGGACCAGGTGGCGCCCCGACGCCGAGGTCGTGCCGATCGCGGCGACGACCGGCGACGGCTTCGATCGGCTCGGCGCCGCGATCGCGCGCAAGCTGCCCGAGGGCCCGGCGCTGTTCCCCGACGACGTGCTCACCGATCGCGCCGAGAAGTTCCTCGCCGCCGAGCTGATCCGCGAGCAGCTCTACCACCAGCTCGGCAAGGAGCTGCCGTACGCCTGCGCCGTCGTGGTCGAGACCTGGGACGAGAAGCCCAACCGCAAGGAGGTCAAGATCGGCGCCGCGATCATCGTCGAGCGCGAGTCGCAGAAGCCGATCGTGATCGGCCGCGGCGGCGCGCGGATCAAGGAGCTCGGCATCGCCGCGCGCGAGGCGATCGCGGAGCTGCTCGAGCTCCAGGTCCACCTGACCTTGTTCGTGAAGGTCATCCCGGGCTGGAGCCGCGGCGAGACCAGCCTCAAGGAGCTCGGCTACGGCGAAGAGGGCACGCGATGACCGCGACGATCGCGCTGATCGGCCGGCCCAACGTCGGCAAGTCGACCCTGTTCAACCGGCTCGTCGGCGGCCGGCCCGCGCTGGTCCACGACACGCCCGGGCTGACCCGCGATCGCCGCTACGGCGACGTCGATTACTTCGGCCGCCCCCTGCGCGTGATCGACACCGGCGGGCTCGATCCGATCGCCGCGACCGACGTGATCGGCGCCGGCATCCATCGCCAGGCCGAGCGCGCGATCGACGAGGCCGACGCGCTGGTCCTGGTCGTCGACGGCACGATCGGCCTCGCGCCGCTCGATCTCGAGGTCGCCGGCCGGCTGCGCGCGACCGGCAAGCCGATCGTGCTCGCCGTCAACAAGATCGATCACCCGAAGCGCGACGCGATGATCCACGACTTCCACACGCTCGGGCTCGGCGAGCCGTTTCCGATCTCGGCGGCGCACGGCCGCGGCGTCGACCGGCTGCTCGAGGTCATCACCGAGCGGCTCAACGTCGAGCGCGAGCCGGACGACGACGACGACGACGCCGACGACGAGGGCGGGCCGCTGCGGATCGCCTTCGTGGGCCGGCCCAACGCCGGCAAGTCGTCGATGACCAACCGCCTGCTCGGCGAGGAGCGGTCCCTGGTCCACCCGGTCGCGGGCACGACGACCGATCCGGTCGACGCGCCGTTCACGCTCGGTGGCCGCGACTACATCCTCGTCGACACCGCCGGGATCCGGCGCCGCGCCAAGGTCGACGCCGACATCGAGAAGATCGCGGTGTCGATGGCGATCGGTCAGATCGAGCGCGCCGACGTCGTCGTGCTGGTGATCGACGCCGCGCTCGGCCCGTCGGAGCAGGACGCGCGGCTCGCCGGCATGATCGCCGAGGCCGGCCGCGGCCTGGTGATCGCGCTCAACAAGAGCGATCTGGTCAAGTCCGACGCCGCGAAGGCCGAGCTGCGCCAGCAGGTCACCGACAACTTCCACTTCCTCGACTGGGCGCCGGTCCATCTGCTGTCGGCGGCGCGCGGCGACGGCGTCGATCGGCTGATCGATCTGGTCGATCAGGTCGCGCGCGAGCACGCCCGCCGGATCCAGACCGCCGAGCTCAACCGGTTCTTCGCCGAGGTGTGCGAGACCACGCCGCCGCCGGTCCACAAGGGCAAGAGCGTCCGCATCCACTACCTGACCCAGGGCGGGACCCGGCCGCCGACGTTCATCCTGTGGGCGAACGAGCCGACCGCGCTGTCGCCGGCCTACCGTCGATTCGTCGCGAACCAGCTGCGCAAGCGGTGGGGGTTCCGCGGCGCGCCGGTGCGGATCATCGTCCGCGCCCGCGCCGGGTCGACCCGCGAGAAGGCCCGGCTCGCCGCGAACGTCGCCGCGCGCAAGCGAACCCGCGCCAAGCACGCCCGCCGCCAGAAGCGCCGGTAACGATCCTCAGAAGTAGCCCCAGCGCAACGTCACGCGCAGCGCCGCCGAGAACGTCGTCACGTCGCCCGCGAACGACGCGAGGTGGACCTCGAACCCGACCGAGCGCGACCGCGAGTACAGCTTGTCGACGCCGCCGCCGAGCACGAGGATGGGCTCGGTCGTCGACGGCAGTGGCCCGCCGCCGGCCATCACGCCACCGACCCCGGCGAACGCGTACGGCACCCAGTTGAGGACATCGAACCGGTAGACGATCCCGGCGTCCCCGACCGCGAGGTACGACGTGCCGTCGGTGTGGTGGAAGATCGCGCCGCCGAGCTCGACCCGCCACGACAGCGGCTCCGAGAACGCGCGCTCGTACATCGCGTCGAGCTCGAGCCCGAGATACGACGTGATGTCCATGTTGTCGTCGCCCGGCAGCGAGTACGTCGCCCAGCCCAGCGACAGCGACGCCGCGCTCTCGTCCGCGCGCGCCGTCCCCGGACCGGCCGCGAGCACCACCGCCGCGGCCAGAAAAACGCGCGCGATCACCCCCGAACCATCGCGCAACCCCGCGATACAGGCAACCTGCCGGCCTGCCCGGTAGTCGGATTGACGCCGTTCAGCGGCGAGTGATACTCCGGCGCCGAGGACGCGCTGTGGCCAAGACCAAGGACTCCGAAATCACCACGGAACCCGCCAAGTCCGGCGCGAAGGCCCCTGCCAAGGGACCGACGCCGGTCCACATCGGCGGCGAGACGATCCTCGACCGGCTGCTGCCGCACATCAAGAAGATCGCGATCGGCGCCGGCGTGGTCGCGGTCGTGCTCGGCGCGATCTTCGGCTACCGGTGGTGGCGCGATCGCGCCCGCGGCAAGACCACGGCGCAGCTGACCCGCGCCCTCGACGTCGCCGCGCGCGAGGTCGAGAAGCCCGACCCCAACGCGAAGCCGGATCCGGACCAGAAGCCGACGTTCCCGACCTACCAGGATCGCGCGAACGCGGTCGTCGCCGAGCTGAACAAGGGCGCCGGCGATGTCACCAGCCCGGTCTACAAGGGCAGCCTCCTGCTCGACGCCGGCAAGCTCGACGAGGCCGCGGCGGCGTTCCGCAGCGCGTCGGGCCGCAACGATCTCCAGGGCGCGCTCGCCCGCGAGGGCCTCGGCTACGTCGAGGAGGCCAAGGCGCGCGCCGCGACCGACCCGACCCAGCACCAGCAGCACCTCGAGGCCGCGCTCGCCGCGTTCCGCGCGGTCCAGCCCGCCGAGACCGGCCTGCACAAGGACTACGCGCTGTACCACGAGGGCCGGATCCTCGAGATCATGCAGAAGAAGGCCGAGGCGATCGCGGCGTACGAGAAGGCGCTCGAGGTCGCGCCGGAGTCCGACCTCGAGTCGGAGATCAACAACCGGCTCGCGAACCTGGGGGCGCAGTGAAGCTGGCCGCCGCGGCTGCGCTCGCGCTCGCCACCGCTGCGTGCGGGCCGATGCCGCTCGATCGCGCCGATGCGATGCGCGCGGTGCCGCGCGACAAGCCCGGTCTCGACCTGATGTCGATCAAGTGGAAGCTGTCGACGGGCGACCGGCTGCACGAGACCAAGCCGCAGGAGTTCGCGGGCGCCGCGGTGTGGGCCGACACGGTCTACGTCGGCGGCGAGTCCGGCGACCTGTTCGCGGTGCGCGCGACCAACGGCCGGCTGCGCTGGCGCCAGCACGTCGGCGCGATCGGCGCGACGCCGACGATCGTCCGCGGCTTGCTCTACCTCGGCACGCTCGACGGCTACCTGTTGTGCATCGACGCCCAGACCGGCGACGAGCAGTGGCGCTACCAGACCCACGGCGCGATCGACGCCGCCCCCGAGGTCGCGAAGAACATCGTCGTGTTCTCGAACGAGGCCGATCAGGTCTACGGCATCGACGCGCTCAAGGGCACGTACAAGTGGCAGTACAAGGCGGAGACGCCGGACAACGATTACATGCTGCGCGGCCACGCCGGCGTCGCGATCGACGGTGACCTCGTGTTCACCGGGTTCGCGAACGGCTCGATGGTGGCGCTGCGGCTCGAGAACGGCTCGGTCGCGTGGTCGACGTCGCTCAAGGGCGAGGCCGACAAGTTCGTCGACGTCGACGCGACCCCGGTCGTCGACGGCAACACCGTCTACGTCACGTCGTCATCGGGCGGGCTGTACGCGCTCGACAAGACCACCGGCCTGGTCCGGTGGCGCGCGCCGATCTTCGACACCGCTGCACCCGGCGCGCAGGGCAACACCGGCCCGGTCACCGTCGACAAGGACCGGCTCTACGTCGCGGTCGCCGACCTCGGGATCTACGCGATGGATCACGACGGCAATATCCTGTGGCGCCAGGGCACGCGCGGTGGCGGCGAGCCGGCGACGCCGGTGGTCGCCGGCAATCTGTTGATCTACACGCTCGCCGGCGACGGCGTGTACATCGCCGATCGCAAGACCGGCGAGGTCTACGAGTGGTTCGATCCGGGCGACGGCGTGTCGTCGACGCCGACGTACACCGACGACGGATCGCTGTACGTGCTCAGCAATCGCGGCGTGGTCTACGCGTTCGATCTCGATCAACCGTAGGACGTAGGCGCTACCGCTGGTAGCCGCCGCCGCCCTGGCCGCCGTACCCGCCGCCGCCCTGCTGGCCGTAGCCCTGCTGGCCGTAGCCCTGCTGGCCGTAGCCCTGCTGCTGACCCGAGTAGCCCTGCTGGCCGCCGCCCGCGTACGGCGGCGCCGCCGCGGCCGCGCCCCACGCCGACAGCCGCCCGAGCCGCGCGATCGCGAGCACGGACACCACCGCGTACGCGAACAGCTGCGCGAGCCCGCCGGCGATCTGGCCCCACGGCGCGCTCATGAACACGTTGTGGATCACGGCCTGCAGCGCGAGCACCGCGGTGATACCGGTGTAGAGCGCGATCAGGCCCCAGGCGTAGCGCTCGACCTGCGGCATCGTCCGCGCGTTGGTCCGCGGCAGCGCGAGCGCGAGCACGCCGAGCGTCACGAACCCGCCCGACACCAGGTCGGCGCCGGCGTCCTTCAGGACCTCGGTCGGCTTGAACCCGCCGAGCACGTACGTGAACAGGTGCTGCAGCCCGGACACGACGACGAGCACGCCGGCGATCGCGAGCCCGTAGAGCACGAGCTTGATCCCGACCTGGTTGTCGGCGGCGCTGGGGCTGCCGTCGCGGCGGCGATCGAGCAGCACCGCGAAGTAGCCGAGCGCGATGAACGCCGCGACCAGATAGGTGCTCGTCGCCCCCCCGAGCGCCGATACAGCGTCAGGCATGGCCCGAGGATACTAAGGATCGACGAACGGCGGGCCCGGCCGGGCGATAAAGTAGCCCTGCAGGAGATCGCAGCCCAGCTCGGCCAGGGCCTTGGCCTCGGCCGCGGTCTCGACACCCTCGCCGATCACCATCACGCGGTGGTCGCGGCACAGCTGCGTGATCGAGCGGACCAGGCGCTGCTTCATCGGATGGCTGTCGACGTCGCGGACCAGCGACATGTCGAGCTTGACGAAGTCGGTGTCGAGCGGGCCGAGCGCGCCCATGCGGGCGTGGCCGCCGCCGAGGTCGTCGATCGCGATCCGGAACCCGCGCTCGCGCAGCTCGGCGATGCGGTAGCGCACGTCGCCGAGGCCGTCGAGCGACGACCGCTCGGTGATCTCGAGGACGACGCGCGACGCGATCCGGGTCAGCGGCGCGAACGGCGACGTCAGCGACTTGTCGAACAGGTCGTTGACGTGGAGGTTGACGAACACGACGCCGCGATCGGCGGGCGCCGCGGCGAACACCTTCGCGACCTGCGCGCGGATCGCGGTGCCGAGCTTGGCGGTCTTCTCGAGCCGCTCGGCCGCATCGAGGATCGCGCCGGGGTGGGGCAGGGACTTGTCGGTCGAGCGCAGCAGCGCCTCGTAGCCGAACCGGACCTGGTCCGGATACACGATCGGTTGAAAGTGCATCTGCAGCGCGGCGAGGCAGCGCTCGAGCCGCGCCTCGAGATCGACGAGGCCCGTGGTGTCGGCCGGGCTCAACGGCGGGATGGTCGTGGGCTTGGTGCCATTCGGAAACGCGGGAGGCGGCCTCACGGTCGTCGCCGGCTTCGCCGGCTTCGCCTTGTCATCGGCGTCTTCGAGCTCGTCGAGCTCCAGCTCCAGTCGATCCATCCCCGTCTCACCATTGTACGGCGAACCGGACGGACGCGCTCGCTTATCGCGCGACGTCGTCGACGTGGTGTGGGTTCAGGTGAGGCGCTTGAGGTGCTCGCGAAAATCAGCGACGACCGACGACGCGGGGTGACCCTCGTACGCTGGATCACTCCACCCGACCGGCATCGGCAGCTCCATCGCGAGCCGATAAACCATAAGGCACGCGCGCGTCGACAGCGGCAGGAACCGGGCCTCGCCGGTGAGCAGCACGCTCGAGCTCTCCGGTGTCTGCCACGACACCAGGAAGCTCTGATCGTCGTAGCGATAGAGCAGGGTGTAGCCGAGCGAGCCGCGCTCGAGCTTGCCCATGAACGCGACCTTCTCCGGGCGACCCGCGGCGTTGCGCGCGAGGATCTTCGCCGACTGCACCACGGGCAGCCAGCGCGGGGTCTGGACCACGTCCGCGAACACCTCGTACGCGACGCCGGCGCCAACCGGCAGCGTCGTCGAAACCTCGCTGCTCATCGGCAGGATCTCGGCGGCGAAGGCGGTAGCGGGAGGCGTCATTGGGGGAGCTCCTTTAAGCGAACTAGCGACGGAACCCCACTCAAGCATCGACCGTGCCGAGCGAAGCCGCGAGGCGTTCTCACCAGTTGCATGGTGAAATGGAGACGCTCGCCCCCGGCCATTCCAGTAGCCGCGGCGTGATCGGTCGCCGCCGACAGGCGACAGCAACCGTGGGGTTACAGCCCCCGCGGGAGCAGGCGCTGGCACCCCGGGCAGGCGTACGCGCGGCGGTCGGCGACCCGGAAGGTGGCGATCGTCGCGCCGCACCGGCGGCACGGCTGACCGGCGCGGTCGTAGACCGCGAAGTCCGGGTTGGCGCGCGGCCCGTCGACCCGCTGCCGCATCCGGCTGCATGCGATGGTGTAGACCGCAATCACATCATCGGGGTCGACCTCGCCGATCGGCGTGCGCGGGTCGATCCCGACGGCGTGCAGTGATTCACACCGCCAGATGTTGCCGATGCCGGCGATCACCCGCTGGTCGAGGAGGACCTCACCGATCGGGCGCGACGCCGGCTGCGACGCTACCCGATCGATCACCGCGGTCTCGACGTCGAGCTCGGGATCGAGCAGGTCGGGTCCGAGCCCGGCGACCGCGAGCCCGCGGCCCGCGCTGCGCCGATCGGTGACCTCGACCGTCGCGGCGTGACGGCAGACCAGCGTGTCGCGCCCGGTCGAGAGCACGAGCGACGTGCGATCGGGGTGCGTGCCGATCGGCGCGCCGGCGGCGACGCGATGCCAGCGGCCGTTCATGCCGAGGTGCGTCCGGATCTCGGTACCGTCGTCGGTGGTGATCACGAGGTGCTTGCCGATCGCGGCGACGGTCGCGACGCGCTGGCCGGCGATCGCGTCGCGCGGGACGCCGCGGACGATCACGTGGTCGAGGACCTGGCCGACGAGCACCGGGCGGAGCTCGAGGGCGAGGCGATGGATCGTGTCGCCTTCAGGCATCGGGATCGGGATCGGGATCGGGATCGGGATCGGGATCGGAATCGGGATCGGGATCGGGATCGGGATCGGTGATGGCGGAGACCCGCTGGGCGGGGGATACGGCCGTCGAGGTGACGACGAGGCCGCGATAGTCGATGCGTGCGCCCGCGGCGACCAGCGCTTGCGACCATCGCGACTCGCTCGCGCGCACCCCGTCGATGGTCTCGATCGGCAGCTCGCGCCGGCGGGTCGCCGCGGCGAGCAGCGCGAGGCCGTCGACCAGGCCGCGCTCGATCAGATCCTCGGCGACGCCGGCCGCGGTGACGACGGTCTTGCCGCGGGTCTCGATCCACGCGACCAGCTGGCCCGACGCCTGGATCACGCTGGCGCCGACGCGCCGCGCCGGGCGGGCGCCGTCGTCGGCGAGCGCGGGCCACGGCACCGCCGCGCCCCACACGCTCGCCGGATCGACCGCGGCGAGGACGTCGACCCTCACGGGCCCGGCCGCGGATCGCAGCGCGTCGATCGCGCCGGGCCACGCGTACTGCGCCCCGGCGAGGCCGTCGATGAAGTAGCCGCGGCGCACGGTGCCGGCGTCCTCCATCGCGCGCATCACGTCGGCGATCGCGCCGAACCCGCCGGGCAACCCGTCGGCGAGCGCGGCCTCGCGGCTGACCACGCCCCAGCGCTCGAGCATCGCGACCGCGAGCGCGTGCGCCTTGGTCGTCGGGCTCGGCGGCGCGCTGACGATCAGGTTCGCGACCAGCGACCACCGGCCGCCGAACGCCGCGCTCGCGTTGAGCCGCCGGCCGCGCTGGCCGGCGGTGCCGCCGGCGGCGAAGTTGCGCAGCGGCGCGAACGTGTCGTTGGTGATCGCGCCGGCCCAGATCAGGTCCCACAGCGCCTCGCGCACCAGGGTGCGATCGGCCCCTGCGACGGCCGAGCCGGAGCCTCCGGACCGATCTCCGCGCGGTCCGGCGTCCGCGCTGGAGCGCGCGGCCGCGGTGACCGCGTCCTCGATCGCGACCAGGAACGACGCACCGGCCCCGCGCAGGTGATCGACGATCGCGCTGTGCACCGGCGTGGTCGCGAGCGCCCCCGTGTGATCGAGATCCGGTGGCGTGATCAGCGCCGCGGCGCGATCGCGGCGGTACAGTGCGACCCGACCGTTGCGCGGGCCGAGCGCACCGGCGCCGACCCAGACCAGCTCGCCGAGCGCGCCGAGCTCGTCGAGCATGCGCGGGTGATAGTCGCCGACGCGCGCCGGCAGGATCCGCGCCTCGAGCTCGGTCCACGGCAACGGCGTGCCTTCGATCCGCGCGATCGCGTCGCGCAGCGCGTTCGGTCCGCGCCGGCCGGTGCCGATGCCGTGCCACCGCGGCAGGAACCGGGCGTACACCGTGCGATCGAGCGGCGCGACCTCGGCGCGCAGCCGAGCGAGCGTGCGCCGGCGCAGCATGCGCAGGACCTCCGGATCGCACAGCTCGTCGCCGCTGCCGCTGGGCCGCAGCGCGCCGCGCGACAGCTGGCCGCGCTGTTCGAGCACGGTGCAGCCGGTCGCGACCTGCGCGTCGGGCAGGCCCCAGCGCCGCGCGACCTCGGCCGCGGTGAACGGCGCGTGGGTCCGCGCCCAGCGCTGGATCAACGACACCACCGGCTCGGGCGCGGGCTCGAGCAGCGCCGCCGGCAGGCCGGGCGGCAGCATCACGCCGAGCGCGTCGCGGTAGCGCGCGGCGTCCTCGGCGGCGATCCACCGCGGCACGCCCGCGATCCGGATCTGGACCGCGCGGCGCGCCGCCTCGAGCGCGGTCAGCGCGGCGCCGACGTCGACCTCGGCGGTCGCGCGCGCCGCGAGCTCGGCGACGTCGAGATCGCCGACCCGGCGCAGCACGTCGTGGACCTCGTCGACCGAGCGGGCGCGGCGATCGTCGGCGAGCAATTGCAGCTCGGCCTCGACGTCGGCGAGCACCTCGGGATCGAGCAGGTCGCGCAGCTCGCCGCCGCCGAGCAGCTCGCGCAGGAGGTTGCGGTCGAGGGTCAGCGCCTGCGCCTTGCGCTCGGCGAGCGGCGCGTCGCCCTCGTACAGGAACGCGGCGACGTAGTCGAACACCAGCGACCGCGCGAACGGCGACGCCGAGTCGGTGACCGCGCTCTCGACGCGGACCTCGCGCGACCGGACCTGCCGCAGCACGTCGGTGAGCCCGGGCACGTCGAACACGTCGCGCAGGCACTCGCGGTAGGTCTCGAGCGTGATCGGGAACCCGGCGTAGCGCACCGCGACGCCGAGCAGCTGCTGCGCGCGCAGGCGCTGCTGCCACAGCGGCGTGCGCAGGCCCGGGCGGCGGCGCGGCAGGAGCAGGGCGCGCGCCGCGTTCTCGCGGAACCGCGCCGCGAACACGCTCGACCGCGACAGCTCGGCGACCAGGATGTCGTCGAGGAGGTCGGGATCCGGAAACAGCGCGTCGTCGTCGGGCAGATCGTCGCCGTCGGCGAACCGCAGCGCGATGCCGTCGTCGGTCCACAGCGGGTGCACCGAGTAGCCGAGCCGATCCTCGAGCTGGCGCGACAGCACCAGCGACCACGGCGCGTGCACCGGCGCGCCGAGCGGAGACAGGATGCAGACCCGGACATCGCCGAGCTCGTCCTGGAACCGTTCGACGGTGATCGCGCGATCGGTCGGCACCGTGCCGGTCGCGGCGCGCTGCTCGGCGATGTGCGCGATCAGGTTGCCGGCGGCGAGCCGATCGAGGCGGTGGCGATCGGCGAGCCAGCCGGTCGCGCCGGTGACATCGCCGGTCGCGAGCCGCGCGTCGAGATCGCGGACGAACGCGCCGATCGCGCGGCCGAGCTCGAGCGGGCGGCCCGGGCCCTCGCCGCGCCAGAACGGCATCTTGCCCGGCTCACCCGGCGCCGGGCTGACGACGACGCGATCGCGGGTGATGTCCTCGATCCGCCACGTCGTGGCGCCGAGCACGAAGGTCTCGCCGGCGCGGCTCTCGTGCACCATCTCCTCGTCGAGCTCGCCGACCCGCGGCCCGCGCTCGCCGAGGTGCACCGGGTAGGTGCCGCGATCCGGAATCGTGCCGCCGGAGACGACCGAGAGCAGGCGCGCGCCGCGGCGGCCGATCAGCGTGTCCGCGGCGCGGTCCCAGGTCAGGCGCGGCCGCAGCTCGGCGAACTCGTCCGACGGATAGCGCCCGGCGAGCATGTCGAGCACCGCGACCAGGCCGGCGCGGCCGAGCTCGCGATAGCTCGCGGCGCGCTTGATCACCGCCTCGAGCGCGTCGACGGTCCACGGCCGCTCGGCGCACATCGCGACGATCTGCTGCGCGAGCACGTCGAGGCAGTTCTCGGGCAGCCGGGTCGACTCGATCTGGCCGTCGAGCATCTGGCGGACCACGACGGTGGCCTCGAGCAGGTCGCCGCGGAACTTCGGCACGATCTTGCCGCGGCTGGTGCCGCCGACCTGGTGACCGGCGCGGCCGATGCGCTGCAGGCCGCGCGCGACCGAGCCCGGCGACTCGACCTGGATCACGAGATCGACCGCGCCCATGTCGATGCCGAGCTCGAGCGAGCTGGTCGCGGCGATCGCGCGCAGCCGGCCGGCCTTGAGCGCCTCCTCGATCTCCAGGCGCTGGTGCCGCGCGACCGAGCCGTGGTGGGCGCGGACCAGCTCCTCGCCGGGCGGAACGACGCCGCGCTGCGCCGCGAGCTCGGAGAGCTGCTGGGCCAACCGTTCCGCCAGGCGGCGGCTGTTGACGAACAGGATCGTCGAGCGGTGCGCGAGGATCAGATCCAGGAGCCGTGGATGGATCGCCGGCCACAACCCGCGCTCGTCGGCGGGCTTGCCGGCGTCGGGCAGCTCCTTCTCCAGTCGTGGCGCCGACGGCAGCCGCTCGACGCCCTTGGCCTTGCGCTGCTTCCACGCATCGGCCGCCGTCGGCGGCGCGTCCTCGGCGAGCTGCGGCGCGTTCATGTCCGGCACCGGCACCATCACCTCGAGATCGAGCCGCGGGACCTCGCCGGCGTCGACGATCTCGACCGCGCGGTCGCCGCCGAGGTAGCGCGCGATCTCCGACAGCGGGCGCTGCGTCGCCGACAGGCCGATCCGCTGCGGCTCGGCACCGCCGCCGCGCGTGATCAGCTCCGACAGCCGCTCGAGCGACAGCGCGAGGTGGACACCGCGCTTGGTCGGCGCGACCGCGTGGATCTCGTCGACGATCACGGTATCGACCGTCGCCAGCGTCGCCGCCGCACGCGAGCCGAGGATCAGGTACAGCGACTCGGGCGTCGTGATCAGGACGTCGCCCGGATCCTTGCGCTGGCGCTCGCGCTCCTTCGTCGGCGTGTCGCCGGTGCGGACGTCGACGCGGACCGGGCGGTGCGCGAGGCCGTCGCGCGCGGCGACCCGGCCGATGCCGATCAGCGGTGCGCGCAGGTTGCGCTCGACGTCGTACGCGAGCGCCTTGATCGGCGAGACGTACAGCACGCGCACGCCCGGCGGCCGATCGGCGCCGGCGGGCTCGCGGGTCAGCCGGTCGACGCACCACAGGAACGCGGCGAGGGTCTTGCCGCTGCCGGTCGGCGCCAGCATCAGCGTGTGCGCGCCGGTCGCGATCGTGGCCCAGCCCGCGGCCTGGACCCGGGTCGGTGCGGCGAAGCTCTCGCCGAACCAGCGCCGGGTCGCGTCGCTCATCGGAGCCAGCGGATCCACGGCGCACCTTACCCGATCAGTCGTCGTCCGCCTTGCCGAGGATCAGGCCGACGATCATCGGCCCGAACACCGACGCGAACGTGATTCCCAGGCCGATCGCGGGGTGATCCGAGAACACCTGCTTGATCCCGGCGATGAACGCCTTGAGCTTGCTGTTGGTGACCAGCGAGAACACCAGGACGCCGATGCCACCGCCGGCGGCGATCGCGATCAGCGCGCCGGCGGCCGCGGGCAGCGACCGGAGCGGTCTGGTCAGGAATCGCAGCAGCGGGATCAAGAGGCTGGTCGCCGCGAGATAGAACGGGAAGAACATCCCGGCGGTGAAGATCGCGAACCACATCGCGCGCTTCTCGAGCGGCCACACCGTCGGCGGCGTCGGATCGATCGGCCCGATCGACACGTTCCAGGTCTGGAGCGCGACGCACGCGATGTAGATGAACGCGAACGTGAACGCGATCTTCACCGGCGCCGACTTGATCCGCATCCACAGCGGGAAGTCCGCCATCGTCGGCCCGTAGTCGATCCGGCCCTCGAAGTAGCCCGACAGCACGATCAGCGGGAACTGGCCGATCATCAGAGCAACGCCGACGGCGGGCGGGATCTTGGCCGCGAACGCATCGAACCGGGTCGCGACGGCGAACGCGTGGATCAGCCCGACCAGGAGAAAGTACGGCGCGACCCGCTTCGGCGCGATCCCCGGCCGTTCCACCATCGCTCGACGGTACAGGATCTACGGGTTCTCGATGAGCTCGGCCGTGATGGTCCAGTGGGGGACCATGCTGGTGACCGACAGATCCGAGTTGACCTGAAAATGAAACATCGGCGGGTGCGGATAGCCCATGCCGTCCTCGGGGCCATTGATCGTGTCGAGGTAGCAATCGCCCGCGACCGAGGTGCCGTAGACGACAACCGCGATCACCGGGTCCCCGGTCGGGTTGTAGTCGATGGCGTAGCCGCTCGACATCTCGAACACCTCGGGCTCGGTGTTCCAGCCGCCGCTCTCGCCGTTGTAGAAGCTCATCGGCCCGATCTCGGTCGGATAGTTCTGGATCGCATCGACGTGGTACTGGAGCTGGGCGTCGAGGGTGATCGAGAGCTCGACGGTGTCCCATAGCTCGGTGTTCGCATAGGGACACGACACGTAGCCGGAGTCGTCGTCGCCGCGGAACTTGGCGGTGACCTTGATGCTGCCCGGGTCCTGGATCCTGATGTGCGCCGCCACCGCGTGCGCCGTCAGGCCGGTGGCGGTGTTCACGCTGGTGAACTGGACCAGGACGTCGCGGTTGCTCGGCGCCGCGCCCGGCGCCGTGTAGGTCGCACCGACGCCGCCGAACGTCGTGATCCGCCCGCGCGAGGCGCTGCCGCCGATCGTCCCGTCGACGAGCCAGTGCCGGTCGTAGCCCGGCGCGGTGTTGGCGAGCGGGCGCTCGACCACGACCGGCTGCTTGATCCCGGCAAGCGACCGGTGCACCCACGCCGCGGTCAGGCAGACGTCCTCTTCCGCCCCGACCAGGAACTGACACTCCGTCTCCTCGGTGAAGTGACCGATCGGGGTCAGCGCGATCGACCTGCCGACCTTGACCGTCGCGCGGCGCGGATCGATGTGGGTCTCCCGCAGGAGCAAGACGCGGCGCGGCCGGGCGGGAGCCGACCACACCGCCGGCTTCGCCGGTGCGTCGGGTGCGAGCGAGAACGTGACGGTCTGCGCGGCGGTGTCGACGACGCGCGGTTGCGCGATCCACGACCCATCGTCGGCCTGCTCGACGATCGCGAGGTTGTCGGGGGTGAGCGCGTCGAGCTCGTCGTAGGCGAACACGAGGTCGATCGGCTGCGCCAGCGCAGCGGTCGCCGTGACGACGACGCCGGCGATGTCCGGATCGTCGGGCAGCGGACTGCCGACCGGCACGATCGTCAGCTCGGTGCCGTCCGGCGCGGCGCCGGGCGAAACCACGATCGTCGCGTTGACCGCGTCGATCGCGATCGCCGCGCCGGTGGCGCCGACGGTGGCGACGACCGGCACGTCGATCGCCGGCGGTTCGTCGGTGATCACGATCTCGTCTGCGGTCGTGGTGGTCACCTCGACCGGCTCGATCAGGCTGGTGCCGTCGGCGAGCGTAGTGGTGAACCGGTACGTGTAGCGCGTCTGCCGTGCGAGCCCGCGATCGAGATAGCTGGTGCCGGCGGTCGCGGCGGGCAGGGTGGCGATCACGGCGAGATCCGCGTCGCTGGATCCGCGCTCGATCGTGAACGTGGTCGCCGCGGGGTTCGCGACCCACGCGACGCTCACGGTGGTCGCGCTCGAGCCGAATACGATGAAGTCGGCCTCGGGCGCCGGATCGTCATCGCCAGCGCCGTCGTCGCCACCGCCACCACCGCAGGCAGCGAGCGCGAGGCCGAGAGCCAGAACGGGTGCAGTTCGCATGGTGTTCTAGAGGGCGCTCGACGATGTCGTCGCACCGGTTTTCGTAAAGGTGCGGAACGCCAGCCTTTGCCACCGCCGCCGCGTGGGCATTGCGCCGCTGATACCGTCATCTACAGCCATGCGTACGACCCCGCTTGTCCTGCTCGGAGCACTCGGAATCGCAGCCGGCTGCGGCGGCGATGACAGCCAGACCACCGCGGACGCGCCGCCGGGGACGCCGGACGCGCCGCCGGGGACGCCCGATGCGCCTCCGACCGCGCCCGACGCGCCGCCGTCGGTGTTCGACGCTAGCGGCACCGTCGTCGGTCCGATGGCCGCGGCGGGACCGATCATCGGGATCTGGCCGGTCGACGGGATGGGAATGGACTACGCGTACAAGTTCGGCGACGGCACGTCGGCCAACGGCACGACCTTCACGCTCGGGCTGCCCGGCGATCCGCCGACGATGGCGCGGACCACGGGGCCGGGCGTCGACATCGGCGTCGGCATCGCCGCGCTGTTGACGCCCGGCGCCTCGGTGCCCGACGGCGTACTCACCAGCGAGCCGCCGGTCGTCGGCATCACGACCCGCCACGCGATCATCTATCGCGGCGCCTCCGACACCGGCGCGATCGTCCCGTGGACCACTGCGTTCCCGGTCGGCCTGTCGTGCGGCGTCTGCGTCGACTCGACCACCGGCGGCTTCGACTCGTGGGCGCCGGCCGACTGCGCGGCGATGGTGATCGACACCGACCAGACCTCGCCGGTCTGTAACTGGATGTGACGGCTCACGGCGTCTCGATGTACTCCGCCGTTGCCGACCACCATTGATCGTCCGTCGCGACGTGGAGGTCGGGATAGACGTGGAACTCGTGGACGTCGGTGTCGGCCCAGCCCGTCGAGTGGGCGGTGTTGCCGTCCATGTCCGTGCCCCAGCACTGGCCGGGGTACGAGTTGCCGCGGATCGACACGGTGATGAACTCACCGCTGTAGTCATCGGCCCCGAGGCCATCGGTCATCTCGAAGTCCTCGGTGGTGGTACCGGCGCCGATCTCCCAGCCGGCCGCGACGTACGGCACCATCGGCGTGAACGAGTCGATCGTCGTCGGGTGATTGTCGATCGCGCTGATGTCGTAGAGCAGGTACTGGTTCATCGTGATCGAGAACGTCACGGTGTCCGATACGGCGACGTTGGCGAACGGGCAGGCGATGTAGCCGGACTGGTTGTCGGCGCGCATCCGCGCGGTGATCCGGATGCTCCCCGGATCCTTGATCGTGATGGCGGCCGCAACCGCATGCGCCAACCGCCCGGTCCGACCGAGAACGCTCCGGAACGTCGCCCTGACCACTCGGTTGTTCCCCGGCGCCGCGGCCGGCGCGTGATAGAGCGCACCGATGTCCGCGTCCGCGGTGATGGTGCCGATCGCGGCGTTCCCGTTGATCTGGCCGTCGACCAACCAGTCCCGGTTGTAACCGGCCGCGGCGTTCGCGAGCGGGTGGGTCTCCACCACCGGTTGTCTGGCGCCGCTGAGCGAACGCGCTGCCCACTGCAGCGACAGGCACAGCGCCTCCGTCTCGGGGTCGTCGCAGCCGGTCTCGTCGGTGAAGTGTCCGAACGGCACCAGGCCGAGGAACTCGTTGACCTTGACGGTCGCTGCGCGGGGCTTGAGGAACGTCTCCCGCAGGACCAGAGCCGCGTGACGCCGGGCGGGGCCGGCAAACACGGCGGGGACCGCGTCGGAGTCGGGCGTCAGCGCGAACGTGATCGTGCGCGCATCGAGATCGACCGTGCGCGGCTGTGCGATCCAGGAACCGTCGTCGGCCTGGAGGACGATGGCGAGGTTGTCCGGGGTCTCCGCGTCGAGCTCGTCGATGGCGAAGACCAGATCGACGGGCCGCGCGAGCGCAGCGCTCGTCGTGACCTCGAGGCCGACGACATCCGGCGCGTCGAGGAACGGGCTCCCGACCGGCTGGATCGTGAGCTGGGTGCCATCGGCGGCAGCGCCCGGCGGCACGACCACGGTGGCGGCCATGACGTCGACCGCGATCGACGCGCCCGCGGCGCCGACCGTCCTCACCACCGGGACATCCAGCGCCGGTGGTTCGTCGGTGATCATGATCGCCTCGGCGGTCGTACGGGTGCGCTCGACCGGCTCGATCACGACGGTGCCATCGGCGGCCGTGTACGAGAACCGGTAGGTATAGGCCGTCAGCGGCGACAGGGCAGCGTCGAGATAGCTCGTCTCCGGTGGCGCGAGCGTCGCGACCGGCACGAGGTCGGCCTCGGAGGTCCCGCGCTCGATCGTGTACGCGGTCGCGCCTTCGATCGGAATCCAGGCGACGGTCACGGTGCTGGCGCTGGAGCCCCACACGACGTAGTCGGCGTCGAGCTCGTCACCACCGCCGCCGCAGGCCGCGAGCCCCACACCAAGACCCAGGATCGCCGTCCACGCTGTTCGCATGGTGGTAAGGAGCAGCCATCCCGAAACTCGTGCACAGAATTCGTAACTGACCGGAACTCCGGCCGGCGGACCGGCGCGGAGTTGACATAAGACCGATTATGCGACGTGAACCCGACCGCCCTACGGCAGCGGCGGCGGGTTGGCCACGACGGTCTTGTTGGTCACCGCGGTCTCGGTGATCTCGTTCACGACCTCGGCCGGCGGCGGCACCGGCGGCGGGTCGACCACGCGGCCGTCGTGCCGGACCACGTAGCGGCCGTGCTTGCCGAGCGCGCGCACGCCGGCGGCACCACCGCCGAGCGCGGCGCCGAGGCCGAGCAGCAGCGCGAGGCCGCTCCACAGCATCGCGTTACCGACGTCGTTCGCGGCCTGGCGCGACTGGACGTCGTTGCGCGGCCGGAACGTGTCGAACTGCGGGCTGCCGCGGTTCAGGCCGATCGCGTCGGTCGACGTCGCGACCGCGTCGCGGTTCGCCAGCGCCGCGCCGCGCGCGAACCCGGTCGCGACCATCAGCAGCGTCGCGAACCCGATCACCGCCGCGATCGACCACAGCACCAGGCCGTGGACCGCGCCCGACTTGCGGCTGATCGTCCCGCTGACCCGCCCCGCGATCATGCCACCGATGAACAGCGCGATCAGCGGCGCGATCACCGTCCAGATCCCGGTGCCGATGCCGGCGCTGCGCAGCGAGTTCGGGTTGTCGGCGTCGACGGTCGACAGCCCGATGCCGGCGCCGAGCGTCTGGAGCAAGATCCACAACCCGACGGAGACGGCGGCGCCGGCGAACACCGCGCTCCAGCGCAGCGTCTGCTGCCGCCGTTCGAGGATGGTTTCACGTGTGATCGTCATACCTAACCAGGTACCGCCGGGAGTCGTCGTCGCAAATGTGCGAGTTCGCTCTCGGAAACGCGCTCACGCAGAAGCAACACACCGTGCGGCGCGGCTCGGGTATACGTCCGCGCATGGGCCTTGCCGACAACCCCGGACCCGTCCTCTACGTCCCCGACCTGAGCCAGGCGCCCACGGCTCGGGTGGCGCCTGATGGCACCGTCGAGTGCGTTTCCTGCAAGACCCGGTTGCTGGTCGCGAACGCCGACGTCGTCGGCCAGGGCTATCGCTGCGCGCGCTGCTCGGCGAAGGCCGAGGTCGCGCGGCTCGCCGGCGGCAAGTCCGACGTCGCCGACCACCTGTCCGACGCGAACCGCGCCGACCTCCGCAAGCTCGGCACGCTCTACCTCGCGCTCGGCGGCGTGCTCTTGTTCCTCGGGATCGCTCTGTTCATCGTGCTCGGCCTCGATCGCGGGTTCGGCCGCCAGCCCGGCACGTACGTGACGACGTTCGGCGTCAGCCTGCTCGTGATCGGCAGCATGCGCCGCGGCGCCGCGTCCTAGCCGCCGGCCGCGCCGCCGCCGAGCCCGAGGATGAACCGCGCCGCGCCGAGCAAGTTGATGTCGGTCGTGCCGGCGCCGAGCTCGAGCATCTTGGCGTCGCGCGCCATCTTCTCGACCGGCAGCTCCTCGAGGTAACCGGCGCCGCCGTGGATGTCGATCGCGGTCAGCGCGGCCGCGACGGCGATCTGGCTGCACTGCGCCTTGCACGCCGACACGAACGCCGGATCGCGCACGCCCTCCTTCTGCATCCACGCCAGCCGGTACACCACGTTCTCGACGGTGCGGAGCTTGAGGAACAGGTCGGCGATCTTGAGCTGCACGGCCTGGAACTCGCCGATCGCCTTGCCGAACTGGCGCCGGCTCCGCGCGTACTCGACGCTGGCCTCGTAGCACCGCTCGATGATCCCCCAGCACATCGACGGCACGCCCGAGCGCTCGGCGCCGAGCGAGTCCTTGGTCTCGCCGCGCCCACCCTTCCCTCGTTCGACGCCGCCGAGCAGATGTTCAGTCCCGACGCGCACGCCGTCGAGGAACACCTCGGACGTCGGCGAGTCGCGCATGCCCATCTTCTTGAACGCGGGGCCGACCGCGAGCCCCGGCGTCGCGCGGTCGATGATGAACGCCGAGATGCCCTGCTCCTCGCGCGGCTCGCCGCGATCGACGCGGGCGTAGACCAGGAACACGTCGGCGCCCGGGCCGTTGGTGATGAACGTCTTCTGGCCCTTGATGACGTAGCCGTCGCCGTCGGGCCGCGCGGTCGTGGTCATCGACCCGAACGCGTCGGAGCCCGCGCCCGGCTCGGTCAGGCACCACGAGCCGATCAGCTTGCACGTCGAGATCGGCAGGCCCCAGCGCTCGATCTGATCCGCGGTGCCCTTGCTGACGATCGCGCCGCCGGCGAGCCCCGTCGACACGCCGAACCCCATCGCGAACCCGGGCGACACCCGCGACAGCTCCTTGATCACGACGTGCCCGAACATCGGCCGGTCGCGGCCGCCCATCGGGCCGGCCTCCTTGCTGCCCGGCTCCTCGCCGGCGCGCAGCCGCTCGATCCGCTTCTTCGCGGCCGGCGCGACCATCGCCTCGAGCGCGAACGTCTTCGCGAAGTTCTTCATCAAGTCGAACGGCTGCTCGGTGCCGTGCTCGAGCGCCGGCACCTTCGGTGCCAGCACCGCCGTGCACCACTGCCGGACCGCGCGCGCGACCATCGTCGTCTCGTCGTCGAGGGCGAACATTGTGGCGCCAGCCTACCCGAGATCGGGGCCAGGTTCGCAACGACCGGTCCGGCTACAGCGACAGCAGCTCGCCGCTGAGCCGATCGATCTCCTCGCCGGTCAGCCCGCCCTGCGGCTCGATCTGCACCGTCGCCTCGCGGCCGGTCCCGACCTCGGTCGCCGACACCTTGAGGATGCCGTCGGCGTCCATCGTGAACGCGACCTCGACGCGGGTCGCGCCGCGCACGGCGGGCTTGAGATCGCCGAGGATGAACCGGCCGAGCCGGCGGTTCTTGCTGACCTGCTCGGCCTCGCCCTGATAGATCTCGACCGCGACGAAGGTCTGGTGATCCTCGGCGGTCGCGAAGATCTTCTTCGACCGGGTCGGGATGCTGGTGTTCGACGGGATCACGACCGACATCTTGTCGCCGGTGACGCGGACGCCGAGCGAGTGCGGCGTGACGTCGAGCAGCACGACCTCCTGCAGCTCGCCGCCGAGGATGCCGGAGTGAACCGCCGCGCCCATCGCGACGATCTCGTCGGGGTTGACGTTCTTCGACGGCGGTCGGCCGAAGATCGCGACGGCGCGATCGACGACGGCGGGCATCCGGGTCATGCCGCCGACGAGCAGGACCTGATCGATGTCGGCCGCGGTGCAGCGCGCCGCCTCCATCGCCTTGCGACACGGCTCCTCGAGCTTGTCGAGCAGCGGCTTGCACGCGCGCTCGATGTCGCCGCGCGCGAGCTCGCGCATCAGGTGGACCGGGCCGCCCTGCCCCGCCGCGATGAACGGCAGGTTGACGTCGGTGGTCATCGTCGACGACAGCTCGATCTTCGCCCGCTCGGCGGCCTCCTTGAGCCGCTGCAGCGCGACCGCGTCGCGCTTGAGGTCGATGCCGTGCTCGGTCTTGAACGGCTCGGCGAGCAGCTCGATGATCACGCGGTCGAAGTCGTCGCCGCCGAGCTCGGTGTCGCCGCTGGTCGCGAGCACCTCGAACACGCCGTTCTCGATCGTGAGGATCGAGATGTCGAACGTGCCGCCGCCGAGGTCGAACACCGCGAGCCGCTGGTTGTGCTCGTGGTGGACGCCGTACGCGAGCGCCGCTGCGGTCGGCTCGTTGAGGATCGCGCGCACCGTCAGCCCGGCGATCGCGCCGGCGTCCTTGGTCGCCTGGCGCTGGACGTCGTCGAAGTACGCGGGGACGGTGATCACCGCCTCGGTCACGGTCTCGCCGAGGTAGTCCTCGGCGACCCGCTTGAGCTTGGCCAGAATATGGGCCGAGATCTCCTGCGGCGAGTGCGGCGCCCCGTCGATCTCGACCCACGCGTCCCCGTTCTTGGCCGGGACGATCCGGTACGGCAGCGTCGCGCCCGCGCGCTGGACCGAGGCTTCGGCCGCCTTGCGACCGATCAGCCGCTTGACCCCGAACACGGTGCGCGACGGGTTGGTGACCATCTGCCGCTTGCTCGCCGCTCCGACGACAACTTCGCCGTCGGCGTTCCACGACACCATCGACGGCGTGGTCCGGCCGCCCTCCTGGTTGTGGATGACCGTCGGCTCGCCCGCCTCCAGGGCGGCGACGCACGAGTTCGTCGTGCCGAGGTCGATCCCGATGATCCGGCCCATCGCGGCCGGTCAATCGTACGCTACTTCTTGAACAGGCGCGAAAGCAGGCCGCCGCTCGGCCGCTCGGGAGGCGTTTCTTCCCCGACCTGCGCCAGCGCGGCCTTCGCGACCGACAGCTCGGGATCGAGCTGCAGCGCGCGCGCGAACTCGGTCCGCGCCTCGTCGCGGCGATTGCCGTCCTGCGCTTCGCGGCCGCGCGCGTACGACAGCAACGCGCGGTACTTCTTCTCCTTGGAGTTCCGCGCGGCGAGCGCATGCAGCGTCTTGCGCGCCTCGGTCCACTGCTTGCGGCGCAGGTGATGCATCGCGAGCTCGAGCTCGGCCTCCTCGGTGCCGGGCTCGACGCCGGGCGGCAGCTCGATCTGCGGCGTGGCGTCGGGCGTCGCCTTGGCGGTCGTCGACGGCGGCGGTGGCTTCGCACCCTTGATCGAGACACCGAGCGGCGCCGCGCGCGGCGCGGGCGGGGTCGCCGACGACGGCGGGATCGGCACGCCGCGGATCGGCGTCAGATTGCGATCGCGATCGGTCGGCTGACTCGGGATGCCGCGCATCGGCGTGGTCCGTCGCGCCGGCGTCGTCGGCTCGCGCTGCGGCGGCGTGCCGCTCGCGGGACGCGGCAGCACCGGCACGCCCATCGCCGGCGTCGGCCGCGGCGTCGTCGATCCCATCGACCCCATCGGCTGGGTCGGCCGCTTCGCTCCCGAAATCGATTCGTACGCGGCGCGCAGCGCGAGAAACACCTCGTTCGCCTGCCGCACGATCTCCGGCGCCTCGCGTGCGAACTTCGCCGGGTGATACGTCTTCGTCAGCTGTAGAAACGCGGCTCGCGCGATCTGCGCGTTCGCTCCCTCCACGATACCCAGCGCCGCATGCGGTCCCAGCTCGAGCCGACGTTTCATCTGCTCGAGGACCGCCCTCGAGTCGGTTCCCACCGAGAAATGGTAGTAGGGGGCGGCGCCTGGGGGCAACTAGCCAGGGGCCAGAGGGGGAATCGTACTTGTTCGTACCTCGCCCGACGGCATGTGGTTTGAAAGCAAACCTCGCAGGCGATGTCGGCGATCACCTCCGAGCTGTCGACGTTCGGGCTCGACCACCACCGGCGCGATCGCGCCATCCACGTGGCGCTGTGGGTGGGACAGGCCGTGCTGGCCCTCGGGTTCTTGCTGACCGGCGTGGCCAAGCTCGCGTTCTCCGTCGATGAGCTGGCCGAGCTGGTGCCGTGGGCCCGCGCCGTGCCCGAGCTGGTGATCCGGTTCGCCGGCGCGGTCGAGCTCGCCGCGGCGCTCGGATTGGTCGTACCTGCCCTCACCGGGATCCGCCCCGGGCTGACCCCGCTCGCCGCGCTCGGGCTCGGCCTCGAGATGGGGGCTGCGACCGGCTTCCACATCGTCCGCGGCGACCTCGTCGCCGCGGCCCTGCCCGGCGTCATTGGCGTGGTCGCGTTCGTGATCGCGATCGGCCGGTGGCGGGTCAGTCCGATCGCGCCCCGCCGGTTGCCGCCGCTGCCGGACCTTCCGGAGGACGAGCCGGAAGCCGGACCGTGACCGCGAACTCGCCGCCGACGGTTGCGTCGACGGCGATCGTGCCACCGACGAGCTCGACCAGCTTCTTGCACAGCGCGAGACCGAGCCCGGCGTGCTCGCCCGCGGTCCGTGCCGCGTCGCCGCGCCAGAACCGATCGAACACGTGCGCGACCGCGTCGCCGCCGAGCCGCGAGCCGGTGTTCGCGATCCGGACCACCGCCGTCGCGGCCTCCGTCGTCACCGCGATCCGCACCGTGCCGCCGCGATCGGCGTGGCTGACCGCGTTGTCGACGAGGTTCTGGAACACGACGCGGATCCGGTCCGGATCGGTCGTCGCGATCGCGTCGCCGGCGGCGCGCTCGATGGTCAGGCCGCGATCGGCGGCGCGCGCGGCGACCAGCGCGACGACGTCGTCGAGCACCGGGCCGAGCGGCACGGGGTCGGCGGTCGTCGTGATCGTGCCCGCGTCGAGCCTGGCGAGCGCGAGCAGCGCCTCGACCATGCGGTGGGTCTGGTCGACGATCGCGAGGCAGTCGGCGAGCGCGGCGCGGTAGCGCTCGGGCTCGCGATCGCGCGCCAGCGCGAGCTCGATCGTCGAGCGCATCCCGGCGAGTGGCGTCCGCAGCTCGTGCGCGACCTCGGCGGTCAGCTCGCGCTCGCGCGCGACCACCGCCGCCAGCCGGCGCAACAGATCGTCGAGCCGGTCGACGATCGGCCGGAGCTCGAGCGGCACGCGGGTCTCCGCGTCATCGGCGCCGGCGCCGGCCGCGAACCGCGCGTCGGGCTCCGCCGGATCGATCGCCGCGATCCGCTGGGCGACGTCGCGCACCGGCGCGAGCCCGTACCCGGTCAGCCACGCGAGCAGGACCAGGCACACCACCACCGCGGCCGCGCCGGTGATCGCGAGGACGGTGTCGAGCCGGCGGATCGAGTCCTCGGCCTCGCCGGTGGTGCGGGCGACGACCAGCGTGCACTCGATCGGCTCGGCCTGGTCGTGCTCCTGGCGCGGGTAGAACCCGAGCGTGACCTGGCGCCCGGTCGTGCCGTCGGGCAGCGCGCCGTCGCCGATCGCGAGGCCGGGCCCGTCGAGCTCGGCGGGCTCGAGGTCCCTGGCGCCGAGCGAGTCCGACCGCACCAGGACCTGACCGGCGTCGTCGAGCAGCTCGAAGTACCGGCCGCGCTGACCGGCGAGGGTGTTCGGCGTCAGATCGGTGTCGAGCTCGCCGTCCTCCGCCTCGACCAGCACCGCGAGCGAGTGCGCCTGCTCGCGGATCGAGTCGTCGAGCTGCTCGTACAGCGACGCGCGCGCCAGCACGTGGACCACCGCGCCGGCGATCGCGAACACCAGCGCGACCGCGGCGCCGGTGCCGACCAGCAACCGGGTCCGGATGCTCACTCGACTCCCAGGACGTAGCCCTGGCCGCGCCGGGTGTGGATCAGCCGCGCGTGGCCGTCGTGCTCGAGCTTGCGGCGGAGGTAGCCGATGTACACGTCGACGACGTTGGAGTGCGCGTCGGACGCGAAGTCGTACACGTGCTCCCAGATCTCGGTCCGGGTCACCAGCTCGCCGGCGCGCATCGCGAGGTACTCGAGCAGCGCATACTCGCGCGCCGACAGCGTGATCGCCGCGCCGGCCCGGGTCACGCTGCGGCGCACGGTGTCGAGCTCGAGATCGCCGACCTTGATCGTCGGCGCGACCTGGCTGTAGCGGCGCCGGACCAGCGCCTTGACCCGCGCGATCAGCTCGGCGAGCGCGAACGGCTTGATCAGGTAGTCATCGGCGCCGGTGTCGAGCCCGGTGACCCGGTCGTCGACGCCGTCGCGGGCGGTGAGCAACAGCACCGGCACGGTCGCGCCCCGGGCGCGCAATCGCTTCAGCACGGCCAACCCATCGAGCTTGGGCAGCATCAGGTCGAGGACGATCGCATCGTACGGGTTCTGCTCCGCGTACCACAGCCCGTCCTCGCCATCGGCGCCCTGGTCGACTGCGAAGCCGTGCTCCTCGAGCCCCTGGCTGACCGAGCGGCGGACCGGTGCGTAGTCCTCGACGACCAGGACCCTCATCGCTTCCGCCACCATCCTATCCCGCCGGTGAGAGGACCATGAGACCGGCGCGGGATCTCGCTGTGTCCCGGGCGCTCGGCGTGCGGCGTCGCGCAGCGCACTGTGCGTTCCGTTTGACCTGATCAAGTCCAACACCACGGTAGGTCGAAGGCTGATCCGGGGTCGCTACCCGGCGCGGTTCTCGCAGTGACCAGCGAGGTCACGATGTCAGAACCCACCGATCCCCAGGTACCGACTCGCATCGTTGGGATTGGCGCCTCGGCCGGCGGGCTCGAGTCACTCGAGCAGCTGTTCCAGAATCTCCCTTCGGATACCGGAATGGGGTTCGTCGTGGTCCAGCACCTGTCCCCCGACTTCCGGAGCGTCATGGACGAGCTGCTCGCTCGCCAGACGCCGATGCCGATCCGCATCGCCGAGGACGGTCTCCTGGTCTGCCCGAACCAGATCTATCTGATGCCCGCGGGCAAGGAGATGATCATCCGCGAGCGGCGGCTGGTCCTGACCGACAAGGACCCGTCGCAGGCGCTGTCGCTGCCGATCGATCAGTTCTTCCGGTCGCTCGCGCACGACCTCGGCCCGCACGCGGTCGCGGTGATCCTGTCGGGCAGTGGCACCGACGGCTCGCGCGGCATCGTCGAGGTCAAGCGCTCGGGGGGGATGGTGCTCGCCGAGAGCGTGATGAGCGCGAAGTTCGACGGCATGCCGCTGTCAGCGCAACAGACCGGCGTCGTCGATCACGCGTTCTCGCCGCGCGACCTCGCGCGGATCCTGGTCGGCCTGCCGCCGATCGAGACCGACGATCTGGCCGATTCGCTCGACGGCGATCCCGCGATGGACGCGCTGTTCCACCTCCTGCGCGATCAGTTCGGCATCGACTTCTCGCTGTACAAGACGTCGACGGTCGCGCGCCGGATCCAGCGCCGGCTCGACATGCTGCGCGTCGCGAACATCGGCGCGTACGTCGAGCAGCTGCGCAACGACCCGGAGGAGGTCAACGCGCTGTATCGCGACCTCCTGATCGGCGTGACGCAGTTCCTCCGCGATCCGGGCGCGTTCGAGGCGCTCGAGCGCGAGGTCATCCCGAACATCATCGACCGGGTCCCGCCCGGCGAGGAGATCCGGGTGTGGGTCGCCGGCTGCGGCTCGGGCGAGGAGGCGTACTCGATCGCGATGTTGTTCTACGAGCAGCTGGTCGCGCGCGACCGCTCGCCGGACCTCAAGATCCTCGCGACCGACGTCCACCCGTCGTCGCTCGAGGCCGCGAGCGCGGGGATCTACGGCGAGAGCCAGCTCGCCAACGTTGACCGCCGCCGGCTCGAGCGGTTCTTCACCCGGCGAGCGACCGGCTACCAGATTTCCCCCGAGCTGCGTCAGCTGATCGTGTTCGCGCGGCACAACGTGACCAAGGACGCGCCGTTCACGCGCATGCACCTGATCACCTGCCGCAACATGCTGATCTACCTCCAGCCCGCGGCGCAGCGCACGGTGATGTCGCTGTTCCACTTCGGGCTCGCGCCCAATGGCCACCTGTTCCTCGGCTCGAGCGAGACGCCCGGCGCGCTCAACGACGAGTTCACCCCGATCGACGAGCACTTCAAGATCTACCGCAAGCGCCGTGACGTCCACCTGCTGCAGGACGTCCGGCTGCCGTTGGCCCGCTCGACGCGGCAGGGCTCGCTGGAGCTCGCTCGGCCGTCGGGCGCGGCTGACCCGCTGATGCTCGCGACCTACGACCAGCTGCTCGACCGGTTCATGCCGCCGAGCTTCCTGGTCGACGAGACCCGGACGCTGATCGATAGCTTCGGCGGCGCCGAGCAGCTGCTCAAGCTCAAGAAGCGGCGGCCGAGCCACGCCCTGCCCGACCTGCTCGACGGCGATCTGCGGGCGGTGGTGTCCGGGGCGCTGTCGCGCGCGTTCCACGACGGCAAGCCGGTGTCGTACGCCGACGTGCCGGTGATCGGCGCCGACGGCGAACGGCTGTGCACCGTCACGGCCGAGCTGATGAGCCATCCGCGGACCCACGCCAGGACCGTGCTGGTCACGATCAACGGGCTCGACGCGCCGCCGGGCCCGCCCGTGGTCCGGTCCAGCGCCGAGCGCGCCGCCGACCAGGTGTCGGCCGAGCGCATGGACACGCTCGAGCGCGAGCTCGCGTTCGCGCGCGAGACCCTGCAGGCCACGATCGAGGAGCTCGAGACCTCGAACGAGGAGATGCAGGCGACCAACGAGGAGCTGGTCAGCTCGAACGAGGAGCTCCAGAGCACCAACGAGGAGCTGCACTCGGTCAACGAGGAGCTGTACACGGTCAACGCCGAGTACCAGCAGCGGATCAACGAGCTCAAGGAGCTCAACGCCGACATCCAGCACCTGCTCGAGGGCACTGACGTCGGCACGGTGTTCCTCGATCGCGAGCTGCGGATCCGCCGGTTCACGACGCGGATCGCGTCGGTGTTCCGGTTCCTGACCCACGACGTCGGCCGCCAGATCTCGGACTTCTCGCACAACATCCAGCGCGACACGCTGATCGACGACATCGAGGCGGTGCGCCGCGACGGCGTCACGATCGAGGACGAGGTCCGCGACACCGCCGGCACGCCGTACCTGCTGCGGATCCTGCCGTACCGCGTCGCGAACCGCGACCGCGACCGCGACAACCGCCGCGTCGAGGAGCCGTCGCCGATCGAGGGCGTGGTCCTGACCCTGACCGACATCACGTCGCTCGACCGCGCGCGGTCGCGGCTCGCGCAGCTGTCCGCGATCGTCGAATCGTCGGAGGACGCGATCGTCAGCAAGTCGCTCGACGGCACGATCACGACCTGGAATCCCGGCGCGGCGCGGCTGTATGGCTACACCGCCGAGGAGGCGGTCGGCCGCAACGTCCGGATGCTGATGACGCCCGAGGGCGCCGACGAGCTCCCCGGCGTCCTCGAGCGGCTCCGGCGCGGCGAGGCCGTCGAGCACGCGCGCTCGCTGCGCGTGAAGAAGGGTGGCCAGCGGATCGAGCTGTCGGTGTCGTTCTCGGCGGTGCGCGACGCGTCCGGCAACCTGGTCGGCGTGTCGTCGATCGCCCGCGATATCACGCCGCTCGTCGCGGTCCAGCGCGAGCTCGAGGAGCGCGAGGAGCAGATCCGGCTCCTGCTCGAATCGACCGCCGAGGCGATCGTCGGCGTCGATCGCGACGGCCGGATCACGTTCTGCAACCCGGCGTTCGCGCGGATGCTCGGGCGCGCCGGCACCGACGGCCTGATCGGCGCCGCGCTCCACCAGCTGATCCACGGCAACGGCAACGGCGGCGCCCACGCCGAGGTCGACTGCCCCATCCTGCGCGCTTGCCGCGACGGCGTCGCGACCCACGCCGCCGGCGACACGCTGCGCCGGGCCGGCGGGACCGACTACGCCCAGATCGAGTACTGGACCCACCCGATGCGGCGCGGCGGCGAGATCGTCGGCGCGGTGATGACGCTGCTCGACGTGACCGACCGCAAGGCGGCCGAGGAGGAGCTGCGGATCGGCGCGCAGCGCCGCGAGCAGTTCCTCGCGATGCTGTCGCACGAGCTGCGCAACCCGCTCGCCGCGGTGCTCAACGCGGTCAAGCTCATGCACCACACGCCGACCGAGGACCGCGCGACGATCGAGCGCTGCTCCGAGGTCGTCGATCGCCAGTCGCGGCACATGGCGCGCTTGCTCGACGACCTGCTCGACGTGTCGCGGATCACCCGCGGCAAGTTCGAGCTGCGCAAGGAGGACCTCGACCTGCGTCGCGCGGTCGAGGCCGCGATCGAATCGACGATGCCGCGCCGGGCGGAGCGCCAGATCGACCTCGAGGTCCGGTTGCCGCCGGGCGCGGTGTGGGTCCGCGGCGACGCGAACCGGCTGCAGCAGGTCGTGGTGAATCTGCTGTCCAACGCGTCGACGTACTCGCCGCCGGGGACCAAGGTCCTGCTCGAGCTCGCGACGATGGGCGACGAGACCGTGCTCCGCGTCGCCGACCACGGCTTCGGCATCCCGCCCGAGATGCTCGACCGGATCTTCGAGCTGTTCGTCCAGGGCGACCAGCACCTCGACCGCTCGCTCGGCGGCCTCGGCGTCGGCCTATCGCTCGCGCGCAACATCGTCGAGCTCCACGCCGGGACGATCGAGGCGCACAGCGACGGCCCGGGCACCGGCAGCGAGTTCGTGGTCCGGCTGCCGGTCCTGCGCCGCGCGCTGACGTCGCGGCGGACGGTGCAGACCCCGAGCGGCGGCCGGTGCCGGATCGTCCTCGTCGAGGATCAGCCGGACTCGCGCGAGATGCTTCAGATCCTGCTCCAGAAGCGCGGCCACGTCGTGATCGACGCCGCCGACGGCGAGACCGCGATCGAGGCGATCGAGCGCGAGCACCCCGACGTCGCGCTGGTCGACATCGGCCTGCCGAACGTGAGTGGTTACGACGTCGCACGCGCGATCCGATCGCGCGAGCACCTCGACGACGTCCTGCTGGTCGCGCTCACCGGCTACGGCGCCCCCGCGGACGTCGCGTCGGCGCGCGAGGCCGGGTTCGACGAGCACGTGATCAAGCCGGTCGAGCTGACGACGATCGAGGAGATCCTCGCCCGCCACAAGCCGACGTGATTTCGGGCATGCTGCCCGGGCCCCCGGTGATGTAGAGTGCCCCCATGAGGGCAGTCGTGATCGTCCTCGGCCTCGCCATCGTGGGCAGCGCGGGCTGCGGGCCGAACGACCGGCAGAACGCCGACGCCAACGGCAACGTGCCCGACGCGCCCGGGTCGACCCCGGACGCGAGCCAGGAATTCTTCGGCGCGATCTACGCGCACTCGTATCAGCACCTGTACAAGGTCGACCCCGACACGCTCGAGGTCACGCTGATCGGGCAGTTCGACTGGCCCGCCGGCTACGAGAACGAGCTGATGACCGACCTCGCGGTCGACTCCGACGAGCACATCACCGGCATCTCGTTCGGCAGCATGTGGCAGATCGACAACTCGACCGCGCACGTCACCTTCATCCACGCGCTGTCGGGCACCGAGTTCAACGGCATGACGTTCCGCCCCAACCCGCAGGGCGGCGCCGATCAGCTCGTCGCCACCGGCCTCGACGGGAAGGTGTGGCAGCTCGATCCGCTGACCGGCGATCAGACCCAGATCGGCGCGTACGGCGGCCAGGTGATCTCGAGCGGCGACATGGTGTCGATCCTCAACTACGGCACGATCGCGACGGTCAAGCAGGGCAGCGAGTACGACTACCTCGCGCGGATCGACGAGGTCACCGGCACCGCGACGATCATCGGCCCGACCGGCTACGCCGACATCTGGGGCCTCGGCTACTGGAAGAACAAGGCCTACGGCTTCGTCGCCACCAACCAGTTCGTCGAGATCGACGTCGCCACCGGCGCGGCGACGTACATCTCGACCGGCCCCGAGAACTGGACCGGCGCCGGCGTCTCGACGCGCGCGCCGATCGAGTGACCACCTGCAGCAGTTTGCTGCAACTCGACCAAAAACTTGGTGCCGCGAATTTTCGTGGCTAGCGTCCGTGCCACAGGGGGCACGATGCGAACCCATCATCACAAAGTCTTCGACGAGTACGTTCCAGCTGGCACCGACTACGACACCGCCGTCTTCTCGCACGAGCAGGCGATTGCCCAGATGGGCCACGCCGATCAGATCGCGATCCACGCGGTCGTCGACAACCTCGTCGAGGACGACGGCCACCTGAACGTGCAGATCGAGCACTCCGGCGACGGCCGCAACTGGATTGCCAAGAACGGCGACACGAGCGGGTCGTCGGGCACCGGCGAGGTCAAGGTGCCCATGACCGGCTCGCTGAAGAAGAATGCAACGAATCAGGGTTGGGGGTCAGACCCAAACAAGGACTCCAACAATCAGCCCCTGCTGACGTACGTCCGTCTACGCATCTGGTTTACCGGAGGGAGTAAGAAGGCAGGTCACGTGAAGATCCACGTGACCCACCGCGATCAAGGCCGGTGAATGCAGCAATTCACCTGGACCGTGCTCGATGACTACATCGAGGGCGAGGGACCGATGTTGGTCGCGATTACGCCGGGGCAACTCGACGACGGGCTCGGGCTCGTGGACCAGCTCGTTATCGAGGTCACGGTAACGAACGTCAGTGGCAACTCGCCCACGATCGACGTCCAGATCGAGCACAGCAGCGACGGCGTACACTGGATCAACAAGAACAAAGAGCCTGAGATCAACGCGGCGGCACTCGAGAAGGACGCAACCAACTATCCGCCTTTTGCATTCGATGATGGCACCGTTCCGTCGCTCGCCTTCATCCGGCTGCGCGTCACGCTCCGGCAGGTTGGCGTGCATCGGCTTGCCGCGCGCGTTTCGATCATCGTGACCGGCAATGACTACCGTGAGACGCAGTTCGCCGCCGCCATCCATGAGCTGGAAGACGAGTCGCGCGACAACTGGGAGGTCGAACAAGGCGACAAGGGCTGCGCCAAGTTCTATGACTCGGGGAGCTGGTTGCCCTCGGGGATGTACATCACCCAGGCCGACTACAAGTACCTCGACTACGACGCCGATCGGAAGCAGTACCGGGTGAAGGCCCCGTACTCGATCTGCGAAGCTTCGGATCATCTCCTGACCGTGTTCAAGGGCGACAAGATCGTCCACTCCGACACCTGGTCGTCGGCGTCGAACAATCAGGAGCAGTCGCATTGAAGGACGCAACCCTTGTGGCATTCGACGACTACATCGTCGGAACCGAGTCGAGGTACACCGGCATCCTCGAGGGCCGCGTCCTAGAACGGGCAGACCAACTCGCACTTCACGCCGTGGTCGACGACGTCAAGTTCGGCCGGGGCCTGAGCCTTACCGTCGCGATCGAGCACTCGAGCTCCGGCGCTCCCGAGCGGTGGCAAAGGAAGAACGAGTCGCCCGAGATCTTTCGCCGACCACTCGTCGCCGGTGAGACCACGAGCCTGTACGGCGGCGAACAGATTCCGGTGCGCCCACGCCATCGTCACGTCCGCTTGCGGATTCGGCTCGTCGGCGGGGACAAGCGACAGACGCCATCCGCGCACGTCGTCGTTCACGTCGCCGGTCGGATCAGAACCAGTCGCGACCCGCGCACTCCAGATAAGCCGGCTTCCGAGCATGGCAACTCCGAGCTCGCCCTCCGGGAGCTGCGCGGCTTGGTCACCATGACGTCCGGACTCGGACCCGACGAACGTCGCGATCTCGTCCTGGCATCTGCGACGCCCGAGACGCGCGCAGTGATCATGGCTGCGGCGGCGAAGATGACGTCGCTCGATCGCAATACGGCCGATCGACTTCGCTCGCTCGCGACGCGCGTGCTCGCAGTGCTCGACAACCAATGCTGTGCTGACGGCACATGCGTCTGCGACGGCATGAAGAAATAGCTCGTCATGGATGAAGAAGAGGCAAGCGGCGAAGGCGGGGAAACCGAAGATCAGTCGGACGACGACGACAGCGGCGACGACGACGGCGAAAGTACGAGTGGAACCACGGGCGATACCGGAACACCGGGGCCATACGACACACAGGTGGCGTCGGCTGGAGCAGCGCCGCAGTCAGCAATCGCAACCTTCCTCGAGGAGCACCCCTGGCTGATGCCACCCGTGGATTCATCGACCTCGATCGTCGCGAGAATGGACGATCCGACGCAGCTGAACCGCGAGCTGATGATGGCGATCACAGGCTCTACCAGCACCGACGTGATGCCGGGCGTCACCCCGGAGATGCTCGAGCTGCTCGCCGGAATCGACGGCGGAGTCCAGCCCGCGCTCCTGACCGCTGGGACCCAGCTCGAGTTCCAGCTCGCGGACTATCGGACCGGCACGCAGTTGCCAACGACGATCACGGCTCCGTTCAACCTGACATTCCCCGATGGTACGAGCATGCCGATGCCCGCCGGCACGCAGGTTCTACAGACGGAGGACGAGAAGGTCGTCGCACGAATGCCGGACGGCAGCGTTCTTCGCGGGTACTGGCAGGACAACCCGGCGACGGGCGAGCTCGAATACAAGACGACGATTACACCGCCGCCACCGGAGCCAACGCCCACACTCCGGGCCGCGTCCGTTCCGCTGCTGATCGATCAACCACCGCCGGAGTTCCCACCCGAGCCACCGCAACAACCGTCGCCGCCCGAGGTCGCGCCTCCGCCCCCACCTCCGGGTCCGCTCGCTCCGACGTCAGGCCCGACGATCGTAGAACCGCCGGACCAACCAGAGGAACCCCCGCCGCCCGATGTGCCGCCAATAACACTCGCCGATCCCAAGCGAGGCGGAATCGTCGTGGTGCCGATCGGCGACGTCCCGCGACCGTCGTGGCTTCCGCCGGAGCTAACCCGCCCTCCAGCGCCCAAGGTCGATTTCTCCAAGGGGTCGGGCGAGCGAGGCCTGGGAGCCGAATCGGACATCATCCGCTTGCTCTATCCGGACGCGACACGGTTGCCGCGGCAGTTCGTTGCGGCCGACGCGGTTCAGGGCGGTCAACGAACCCCATTGACCGGAAGCGCGAGAGGATCGTCCGGGCGACTACCTCTCACTGCCGACAGCGAGAGCATCCGAGGTGGGACGGTCTACTCCTTCAAGACGCTCGACAACTCCACTACCAGGTACCAGCAGAATCCGGGACGCGTTTACAGCGAGCTCAACAAGGGCCTCGATGCTCTGATCGGGATGCTGCCGTCCGACGAGGCAGCGATGGGCGGCCAGGAGAACGTCGGCGGGCAGTACTACCGCATCGAGCTCGAAGGTCGACCCGATGCAAAGGTCCTGCACATCGAGCTTCGGACCGAACCGACGAAGGAACAGGCGCTCCAGCTTCAACGACTGGCGGAAAAGGCAAGAGGCATGGAGGAGCTCGGCGAAAACGTCGAGGTCGTCGTGAACTGGCCCAAAGGTGGAACCGTGGCGACCTGGCTCCCGAACCTGGTGCCGGTCGCCATGCTCGGGCTCGACGTGCTCGGCGCGTACGGCCGCGAGCTTCGGAGCGAAGCCCAGCTCGAGGAAACCGGCTATGCCCCCGTCGGGATCGCAGCCTACGGCAAGGAAGACGTATTTGCCCAAGCGGGTGCGTTGCTACGCGGTGCGTTGCTGGAAACGATCGGCCTCGGCGAACCCGCGTTCAACACACCGGTCTGGCGGGACGACGTGCGATCCCAGCTCGAGCTCAAGGAACCGGGCCAGACGACGACCGTCACGTGGCAAATCCAGACCACCACGGAATCAGGAAGACACGTCACCACGAACGAGCTCGTGACCTACCAGATGACCCCTGACCGCACGTGGATCGTCGTCGGCAATCCACCTCCAGGATTCACGCCGCCGGACCTCAACAAGATCATCGATCCCAATGTCACGGACGCACAGGTCGAGAAGCTGCTCGACATCACGGAGCTGCCCACTCTATGACGACGAAGGCCGGCATCGTCGTCGGGTTGATCGCCCTGGGCTGCGGAGGCGACGCGCCCAAGCCGCAGCTCCACCTGACGGTACACGACAAGAAGCTCGTCATCAGCGGTTCGGGGTTCTCCCACAAGCTGGAGTGCGTGCAGCTCAGCCTGATCGGCTTGCCGGCACCCGCGCTCGTGGAGCTCGGCATGCCGGAGTGCTCCGACGGTGCATTCGATGACTTCGCGTGGCGGTTCGATCGCGTCGGCTGCGCCAACCCGTCGAAGCAACGCGACATCGTCGTGCTCGGCGTGGGCGATCTGAACAAGGTCCCGGTCGCGAGCGCGTCCGGCAAGATCGCGTGGGACGACAAGTGCGGCCTCGCGGAGTATTGCGGGGCGATCGGCCAGCCACCCTGTCCGACCGGATGCCTCGAGGGTGCTGAGGCGTTCGGCACATGCCAGCACTGTGGCAAGGAAGGCCAGGTCATCTGCGACAACAACAAGTGCGACGGCGACCTGCGCCCGGATTTCCAGAACGGCATAACCATCTGCACGGACCTGTGCGGCCATGCGCAGGGAAGCCCGTGCGTAGACACGACGCCGAACTGCGCCGGGCATCCGCCCGTGCTGACGCTGCCGCAACGAGCGTGCAAGACGGTGAAGACCAAGTCCGGAGGTGGGACCTTCGATGTCTTCGCCTGCTACGACGGCTCGCGGCTACCGAACCAAGGCGGCCAGTGTCTGTGTCAGCCGGATGGGACGGGTGCGGGTGGGAGCTGCGGGACCGATAGCTCGCCGACCAACGGTAACGATCCGGCGGCCGGCACTTGCACCCACGACGAGTTCAAGGACTGTCCTTAGCTCGAAGGTCGATGCTCGTCGGAGCAGCCGCGCCGAGGTCGCGCGCGATCGCGAGGGTCGCGGCGTTTTCTTCGACGGTGAGGAAGCGGTCGTGCCACTCGGGGCCGATGCGCGCGGCGCGCTCGGTGAGGCGGGCGTAGGCGGTGGCGGCGGCGGCGCGCGCGTCGGCGGCGCGGCCGGCGGCGACGAGCGCCTGGATCTCGGCGAGGCGGATCGAGGCCTCGCCGGCCTCGAAGCCATCGCACGGCCGCATCGCCTCGCGCGCCACGGCGGCGGTGGCGACCGCCCGATCGGGGTCGCCCGTCGCGATGTACGCGCGCGCGACCCAGGCGAGGACGAGCGCCTTGCCGTCGGCCGGGATCTCGGGGCGGTCCGCGATCGGCGCGGCGACGGTGAGCGCGTCGGCGTGGCGGCCGGCGCGGACCAGCGCCTCGACCATCGCGCCCGTCGCCATGCCGACCAGCGGCCGGTCGCCGGCGCCGACGCTGGCGGCGATCGCGGCCTCGAGCAGCGCGATCGCCTCGGCGTGGCCGCCGTCGCGCATCACGACCAGCGCGCGGGTGAACTGGGCGAGCGTGTGCACGACCAGCGTGCCGAGCCGCTCGGTCTCCGCGAGCATCTCGCGCGACGCGCGCTCGGCGCCGGCGAGATCGCCGAGCTCGGTGCACATGCTGACGTAGTTGGCCTGGTGGTAGGCCATCGAGCGGTGATCGTCGACGGAACGCAGCGCCTCGACGCCGCGCCGGTGGTAGTCCATCGCCCGGGTCGCGTCGCCCTCGGCGCGCGCCAGCAGCCCGCGCACGGTCCACACCCGGGCCCGCACGCTCGCCGGCAGCGCCGATACGTCGCCCGCGATCGCGTCGAGGCGGGTGGTCGCGAGCCGCGCGACGTCGCGGGAACCGAACCGGGTCATCACGATCACCGCGCGCGCCAGGCACGAGATCTTGGCAGCGACCGCGTCGGCGTCGAGCGCGTCGGCCGCGAACGCCTCGAAGATGATCGCCTTGCACCGCTCGATCCGCGCGATCCGCGTCGACGCCATGAACAGCTCGTCCAGTGCGTGGAACCAGCCGCGGCTGCCGCGCGGCAGCAGCGCGACCGCGCGCTCGCCATCGGCGGCGGCGCGCTCGGGCTCGCGGCGCCAGTTCGCGGCCTCCGCGATCAGGTCGTGGATCGCGCCGGCGGTCTCGCCGGTCGCGCCGGCGGCGAGCGCGCGCTCGGCGAGATCGATCGCCGCCGCGAAGTCGTTGCCGGCGAGCGCGGCGTCCGCACCGCGGACGAACCACGGCACCGCGCGGTCGGAGCGCTCGCCGCGGATGAAGTGCTCGGCGATCACCGCCGGCGGCGCGGCGCCGGTGTGCGCCAGCCAGTCGCCGGCGAGGACGTGGCCGGTGACGCGGTCGGCGCCGGTCAGCGTCGCGTAGGCGGCGTCGCGGACCAGGGCGTGGCGGAACGCCCATCGCTCGCCCGCCGGCGTGCCGTCGCCGCCGGGCTGGTCGACGATCAGCTCGGCCGCGGCGAGGTTGCGCAGATGATCGCGCGCGTCGTCGGCGGGGCGATCGGCGACCAGCGCCGCGACCCCGCCGGTGGTGAACCGCTCGCCGAACACGCTGGCCGCGCGCAGCACGCGACGGCCGTGCGGATCGACGCCGTCGAGCCGGGCCTGGAGCATGAGCAGGACGCTGTCGGGCAGCGTGCGATCGGAGCCGTGGCCGCCTGCGAGGGCGTAGCCCGAGCCTCCGTACAACAGGCCGGGCGGTCCGGCGTCCGCGCCGGAGCGCCCGGCAAACGCGCGCGCGAGCTCCTCGAGGAACAGCGGGTTGCCGGTCGCGCGCTCGACGATCCGGGTCGCGGCGTCGTCGCTGACCTGGGCGCCGAGCAGCTCGCGCACCAGCTGGTGCGAGGCCCTGGCATGGAGCGGCGCGAGCCGGACGTGCTGCGGATCGCGCTTGTCCCACAGCGCCGGGAACCGCTCGCCGAGCTCGGGCCGCGCCAGCGCGATCACGCACAGCGGCTGGTCCGCGAACCGGCGCAGCGCGGCGTCGATCAGCTCGACGCTGGGGCGGTCGCTCCAGTGCAGATCCTCGAGCACGATCAGGATCGGCTCGGCGGCGAGCTCGGCCGCGAGCCAGTCGAGCCACGCCGCGCGGACCAGGTCGTAGGCCAGCGCGTGGTCGGCGCGGGCCGCGCGCAACACCGGGTTGTCGGCGTCGGGGAACGCGACGCCGGCGAGCTCGCCGAGGAACGCCGCGATCCGATCGCGATCGGCGACCGCGACGTGGCGGGCGACGCGCGCGGCGAGCCGCTCGCACTGGCGCTCGCCCGGATCGGTGGCGACCACGCCGGCGGTGCGGCGCACGGCGTCGGCGAGCAGCGCGAGCGCGGCGCCCGAGCGCAGCGGATCGGCGCGGCCGGTCAGGACCTCGACGTGCTCGAGCCGCTGGACCGCGCGCCGGACCAGTTCCTGGCGCAGGCGGGTCTTGCCGGCGCCGGCCGGCGCGGTGATCACGACCGCGCGCGCGACCCGGTCACCGACGCACTCGTCGATCACGCCGTCGAGCATCGCGAGCTCGCGATCACGGCCAACCACCGACGGCACCCTGCCCAGCACGGTGCGGACCACGTCGACCTCGTCGCGTGCGCCGCGCAACAGGTGGTGACCGGCGGTCGCGACGTCGACGTCGAACTGGGCGTCGAGCAGGCCGGCGGTCGCCGCGTCGACGGTGATCTTGCCGCTGGTCGCCTCCCCCGCCGTCGCGATCACGCGATCGATCACCGCGCCGACCGGGACTCGCTGCGCGACCGAGACCCGGCCCGAGCCGACCGCGACGGCGGCGTCGGGCAAGGCGTCGCGGATCGCGATCGCACACCGCGCCGCGCGCCGGGCGTGGTCGCTCGCGGCGCCGGCACCGTCGAACACGATCAGGCCCGAGCCATCGATCACCAGCTCGAGCCGGCCGCCGAACCGGCGCGCGGCGGCGTCGAGCTGGAGCTGGGCGTCGGCCGGGCGGCGCCAGCCGGTGCCGGGCGCGCGGGCCAGCGCGACCGCGACCAGCTGCTGCTCGCCGGTGGTGATCGCCGGCATGCTGCCGCTCGCCGCGGCGCCACCGCCGGCGCCGTGATCGAGCGCGCCGAGCAGCGTGACCACCGCGTCGCCGTCGGCGGGCCGATCGGCGGGCGCCTTGGCGAGGAGGCGCTCGATCAGCGCAGCGACCGACTCCGGCACCGCGATCGCACGCTCGCGCACCGGCGCGGGCTCGTGGAACACGATCCGGAACAGCGTGCCGAGCACGGTGTCGGCGGCAAACGGGCTGTCTCCCGTGAGGCAGCGATAGCCGACGCAGCCGAGCGCGAACACGTCGACGCGCGGATCGAGCGCGCGCTGGCCGCGGGCCTGCTCGGGCGCCATGTAGCTCGGCGTGCCGACCAGCGCGCCCGAGTGGGTCACCGCGACCGATTCGTCCAGCCACTTCGCGATCCCGAAGTCGAGCAGCACGACCTGATCGCAGCGACCGTCGAGCAGAAATAGATTGGACGGTTTGACGTCGCGGTGGACGATGCCGCGCCGGTGCGCGACCGCGAGCCCGCGCGCCGCGCCGACCAGGATCGCGAGGGTATCGCCGACGCCGAGCACGCCGCGCTGCAGTCGCTGCTGGACGCTCTGGCCCTCGAGCCAGGCCATCGCGAGGTAGGGCACGCCGTCGTCGGTCACGCCGTGCGCGACGTACTTCACGATCGACGGATGATCGAAGTCGGCGAGCACCGCGGACTCGCGCGCGAACCGCTCGGCATCCGGCGCGCTCGCGCCGCGCAACAGCTTCACCGCCACCGGCTGCCCGGTCCGCTCGTCGCGCCCGCGGTACACCGTGCCCATCCCGCCCGACCCGGCCTCGGCCTCGAGCGTGAACCGTCCCGCGACCCGCGTCGGCACCTGCACCCGTCTCAGTAGACTACCGTTTACGCGGGCGCGCGATGCCGAACTGCTCCATCCGCGCCGCGAGCGTGTTGCGCGAGATGCCGAGCATCGCCGCCGCCCGGGTCTGGTTGCCGGCGCACGAATCGAGCGCCTCGACGACGCGGCGCTTCTCGACCTCGTCGACCTCGGCCTTGAGCGAGCCCGGTGCGACCATCCCGACCGACGACGTCCGCTTCGCCCGCGGCGCGCTGACCATCCGGTCGTGGTGGAGGTGGTCCTCGGAGATCGTGCCCTCGGTGCCGCACAGCAGCACCGCGCGGTCGATCACGTTGCGCAGCTCGCGGATGTTGCCCGGCCACGGCTGGGCCTCGAGGTACGCCGCCGCCGCCGGTGACAGCACCGGCGCGCGCCGGCCGGCGTGCTTGCTCGCGACCGCGATGAACCGCTTCGCGAGCGGCAGGATCGCGCCGGTGCGCTCGCGCAACGGCGGGATCACGATCTGGATCCCGCTGACGCGGTAGTACAAATCTTCGCGGAACCCGCCGGCGGCGACCTCGTCCTCGAGGTTGCGGTTGGTCGCGGCGACGAACCGGACGTCGATCGTCCGCGGCTTGAGCGCGCCGACCCGCGTGACCTGGCGGTCCTCGAGCACGCGCAGCAGCCGAACTTGCAGCGCCGGCGACAGCTCGCCGATCTCGTCGAGGAACACCGTGCCGCCGTCGGCGCTCTCGAGCAGCCCCGGCTTGGCGGCGACCGCGCCGGTGAACGCGCCCTTCTCGTGCCCGAACAGCTCGCTCTCGAGCAGACTCTCGGTGAACCCGCCGCAGTTGAGGCGGAGGAACGGCGCGGCCGCGCGCGGCGACAGCTTGTGGACCAGCTCGGCGACGACCTCCTTGCCCGCGCCGGTCTCGCCGAGGATCAGCACGCTGATCTGGCCCGGCGCGATCCGCCGCACCAGCCGCACGATCCGATCCATGTGCGGATCGGCGACGACCAGCGACGGATCGTCGCCGGCGTCGGCGGACGGCGCGTCGCCCTCGGCCTTGAGGTTCGCCGCGGTGCCGGCGGCGGCGATCAGCGCATCGGCGTCGCGGCCGTCCTTGGGATACGCGGCGAGGCCGTGCCGGACCTCGAGCCCGTGGCGGACCAGCGCGTACGCGACCCGCGCGACCATCGCCGCCGCCTGGTCGATCGTCGTCGCCGGCAGCAGCACCTCGTACTCGTCGGGCACGTACTGCGCCGCGACGTCCGATCCGCGCAGCGCGTCGCTCAGCGCCTCGTGCGCCGCCGCGGGATCGCCGGCGACGTGCAGCCGCGCGACCACGAACCCGGCGCCCGTGCGCGCCGCGCGCTCGCACTCCTCCTCGAGCCGCGCGGTGAAGTAGCCGTGCGGCAGGAGCCGCCGCGGCCGCTTGCCGTCGAACCCGCGCTGGACGATCACCATGATCGAGCCGAGGTCGGCGACCTCGCCCGGCTGGAGCTCGACCGACTCGCCCGGCTCGAGCGTGCGATCGCCGAGCCGCGTACCGTTCGCGCTGCCGAGATCCTTGATCCGGATCTGGCCGCCGCCGACCGTGACCATCGCGTGCTTGCGCGACAGCGACGGATCCTCGATCCGCAGATCGGCCTCGGCGCCGCGCCCGATCACGACGCTGCCCTCGGCCGGCAGCGCGATCGACTCGAGCACGCCATCGCCGACCGCGCGCAACGACAGCGCGCGCGGTCCGGCCGGCGGCGGCGGCGGCCGGATCGTCGTGTCCGGGTCCGGCGGCGGGCCGGTCATCGCGATCGACTGTAGCTCGCCGGCTGAGCGAATTGCTCAACCTTCGAGCAGTGCAATTCACCGCAACCTGCCGGGATCGTTCGCGATCGGTCCTGGCCGACGGTCTGCACTGGGTCCGCTCCACAAAAGGAGCCCGACGATGAACCTGTCCTCCGTGGTCGACCTCGCCGGCGGCGCCGCCACCGGCATCCTCTACCTCCTGCTCGCGCTGTCCGCGATCCAGCTCGCGATCCTCGTCGAGCGCGCGATCGTCTTCATCCGCACCCGCGCCAGCCGCCGCCGGCTCGCCGAGCTGACCCGCGCGCTGCACGACGGCCAGCTCGCCGAGCTCGCGCCGTCGCTCGCGACCGCGCGCTCGCTCGAGGAGCGCGTGCTCGCCGCCGGCGTGGCGCGCGCCGCCGACGGGCCCGACGCGGTCGACGAGATCGTCCGGTCGCAGCTCGCCGACGGCAAGTTCGCCTACGAGAAGCGGCTGGCGTTCCTCGCCACGCTCGGCAACAACGCGCCGTTCATCGGCCTGCTCGGCACGGTGCTCGGCATCATGCACGCGTTCGCGAACCTGTCGGCGCAGTCGGGCCAGGTGTCGACCGAGGTGATGGCCGGCATCTCCGAGGCGCTGGTGTCGACCGGCGTCGGCCTGTTCGTCGCGCTGCCCGCCGTGATCGCGTTCAACTGGTTCCAGCGCTCGCTCAAGGGCCGCGTCGTCGCGGCCGAGTCGCTGTCCGGCGCGCTGCTCGCGCAGCTCAAGACCACCGCCGCGAAGACCGGGCGCGGCGCGCTGGTGATCGCCGAGGCGGCGTAGCCATGGCGCACGCACGCAGCGCCGACGGCGACGACTCGATCCAGGGCATCAACGTGACGCCGCTGGTCGACATCATGCTCGTCCTGATCATCATCTTCATGGTCGCGTCGCAGATCGGCAAGGTGCTCGACCTCGAGCTCCACCTGCCGAAGGCGGCGTCGGCCGAAACCGCACCGCCGCCGACCTTGACGATCGAGGTGATCGGGCGCGGCCAGTTCCGGCTCGACGGCAGGTCGATCACGCTCGACCAGCTCCAGGCCGCGGTCCACGACGCGGCCGCGCGATCGCCGCAGGCGCAGGCGTTGATCGCCGGCGACGAGGGCGTGCCGTACGACGCCGTGGTGTCCGCGGTCGACGCCGTCCGCATGGGTGGCATCACCCAGCTCGGGCTCGCGGTCCGCGGGCCGGAAGGACACGGGTCATGAACGTCTGGGTGATCAGCGTGCTGGTCACAGGCGTCGCGCACGGCGCGATCGCGGTGTGGCTCGGCACCCACGACGCGCCGCCGAAGCAGCCCAAGCCACCGACGGTGGTGCGGTTCGAGGCGTGGCACTCCGACCCGCCGCCGCCGCCGCCCGAGCCGCCCAAGCCGCCGCCGCCGCCGCCGCCCAAGGCGCCGCCGCCGAAGGTCGTGAAGCGTCCCGCACCGCGGCCGGTCCAGCCCGAGCCGCAGCCCGCCGCGACCCAGACCCATGTCGAGGAGCCGAAGAATTCGGCGATCACCGCCGACCAGACCGCGACCGGCGGCAGCCTCACGACCGCGACCGGCGACGGCATCACCGGCGCGCTCAGCACGACGCACGGCACCGCGCCGCCCGCGCCGCCGCAGCCGCCCGCGCCGCCGCCCAGACCGAAGACCGTGTACGTGCCGATCGTCGAGGTGTCGAAGCTGCCGCACGCGATCGACCCGGTCCAGCCCGAGGTCCCCGACGAGTGGAAGACGGCGGGCAAGGACGCGGTCGTCGTGGTCGAGGTCGCGATCAGCGCCGACGGCCGCGTCGTCGACGCGCGCGTGACCAAGAAGGCCGGCCACGGCCTCGACGAGGCCGCGCTCGCCGCCGCCAAGCAAACCCGATTCGAGCCCGCGATGGTCGGCACCAAGCCGGTCGCGGTCCGGATGCAGCTCCCCTACCGGTTCAAGGTGCGGGGATGAGGAGGACCCGCATGATCCATCGACTTGTTTTCCTCGCGATCGTCGCGCTGCCGGTGGCGGCGTCGGCGCAACCCGATCTGCCCGACAGCCCGTTCACCGGTGAGACCGCCGCCACGATCCACGGCGTCGTCACCGATCGCGCGACCGGACAGCCGATCGCCGGCGTGTCGATCTATCTCGCCGAGACCGGCGAGGTCGCGATCACCGGCGACGATGGCGGGTTCGATCTGCTCGGCGCCGGCGCCGGCACGTTCGAGGTCGTCGCCGTCGATCCGTCCTACCGCCGGCTGTCGGCGAAGGTCGTGGTCACCGCCGACGGCGCGTCCGAGCCGGTCGCGCTCGCGCTCGAGTCGCTCGGCCTGCGCGGCGACGAGATCGTCGTCGAGGTCGATCGCACCCGCACCGCGCCGGCGCAGACCACGATGCCGCGCGACGAGATCACGCGCGTCCCCGGCGCCCGCGGCGACGCGCTGCAGGCGGTGAAGTCGTTGCCCGGCATCGCCAAGACCGACAACCTCGGGTTCGGCTCGGGCCTCGTGATCCGCGGCTCGGCGCCGGCCGACTCGCGGATCTTCGTCGACGGCTTCGAGATCCCGATCCTCTACCACTTCGGCGGCCTGCAATCGGTCATCCCGTCGGAGATGATCGACGACCTGGTCTACACGCCCGGCGGGTTCGGCGTCGAGCTCGGCAAGGCGTCGTCGGGCGTGATCGAGGTCGAGACCCGCGCCGGCGATCGCGAGTACAGCGGGTTCGGCGAGGTGTCGTTCATCAACGCCGCCGCGCAGGCCCAGGGCCCGATCGGCAAGGGCCACGACGCCAGCTTCGCCGTCGGCGTGCGCCGGTCGTACATCGACGCGGTGATCCCCGCGTTCGTGTCCGGCGACGATCTCCAGTTCACCACCCTGCCCCGCTACTACGACTACCAGGCGCGGGCCGAGTGGAAGCCGACCGATCACTGGAAGCTGTCGAGCTTCCTGTTCGGCACCGACGACGCGATGGAGCTCGCGACCACCGACACCAACGAGGAAGACCCCGCGATGGGCAACCGGTTCAAGAACGCGACCCGGTTCACCGACCTGATCGCGGCCGCGACTTACGACGATGGCACGGTCCACAACCGGCTGTCGGGCCGCCTCGGGACCCAGCTCAACCTGTTCGAGGTCGGCACCGACCGCTATCTGCGGGTCGAGCGTCAGGACGTCAGCGCGCGCGACGAGGCGCGGCTGACCGCGAGCAAGCGGGTCGCTCTGATCGCCGGCGGCGAGCTCGCGCCGCGCTGGGTCGACGTCAAGATCCGGATGCCGCGGCCGCCACGCGAGGGCGATCCGCGCCAGCCCAGCTTCACCAACGATCCGCTGATCGACGCGACGCAGAGCTACGAGACCACCGACGCGGCAGGCTGGGGCGCGCTCGAGCTCGAGCCGATCGATCGGCTGACGCTGACCGCCGGCGTCCGCACCGACTACTTCGGCCGCAACGACAAGATCGTGGTCCAGCCCCGCGCCAACGCGCGGCTGGTCGTCGCCAAGGACACCGCGGTGCTCGCCGCCGCCGGCGAGTACTCGCGGCCGCCCGACAACGCCGACGAGAACCTCCAGGCCGCCGACATCGCGCCCGAGCGCGCGCTGCAGTTCTCGGTCGGGATGGAGAAGAAGCTCGCGCCCGGGCTCGAGCTCACCGCGACCGCGTTCTACACCGATCGCTCGGACCTGATCGTGTTCGCCAACGGCGACCGGACCCAGACGCCCGACAACGACGGCGCCGGGACCTACAACAACGAGGGCACCGGCACGACCTACGGCGCGGAGGCGCTGCTCAAGGTCCGCACCGATCGGTTCTTCGGCTGGCTCGCGTACACGTTCTCGCACAGCGCGCGCCGCGACCACCCGATGGATGCCGAGCGGATGTTCGACTACGACCAGATGCACAACCTGGTCGTGCTCGGGTCGTACAAGCTCGGCAAGTGGCAGCTCGGCGGCCGGTTCCAGTTCGTGACCGGCACGCCGTACACGCCGGTGATGGGCTCGACGTTCGCGAGCGACACCAACACCTACGCGCCGGAGTACGGCGCGATCAACTCGCTGCGCAACGGCCCGGAGCACCAGCTCGACGTCCGCGTCGATCGGTTCTTCAAGTTCAAGACCTGGACTCTGTCGGTGTACCTCGACGTCGCGAACGTCTACATGAATGCGCCGACCATCCAGTACAACTACTCGTACGACTACAGCGAGCGCCAGGCGATCAAGGGCCTGCCGATCCTGCCGTCGTTCGGGATCCGCGGGGAGCTGTGATCATGAAGGTGGTCATGAAGACCGTGCTCGTCCTGGTTCCGCTCGTCGTCGCCTGCACCCAGGCCGACTCGCCGGCCCTGCTCGATCGGCCGCGCGTGCTCGCCGTCCGGGTCGATCCGCCCGCGATCGCCGCCGGCGCCACCGCGCGCGTCGACGTCCTGGTCGGCGATACCGCCGGGCGCGCCGCGATCGTCACGCCCGACACCGTCACCGCCGCGCTCGCCGGGCTGCCCGCGGTCGCCGCGCGCGGTCCCGCTTTCCAGCACAGTGGGATCCGAAGCTTGGAATTCACGTGACTTGAAGTCGCGGC
>JADMIO011609042.1_pt1 | contig 51539 bp, 42 predicted proteins | sample 8958161 | NCBI WGS metagenome assembly JADMIO01 (sample SAMN16585339, study PRJNA669376) | soil metagenome | isolation source: Crop rotation soil | place: USA: Cullars Rotation, Alabama | collected 2011
CCGCGACTTCAAGTCACGTGAATTCCAAGCTTCGGATCCCACTGTGCTGGAAAGGGCGTAAACCAGCTCGGCGGTCGCGGGGGCGTAGATCACGCCGATCAGCGGCTTATTGCCGTCCATCACCGCCACGAGCGTTGCGTACAGCGGTACGCCCGAAATGAAACTTTTGGTGCCGTCGATGGGGTCCAGCACCCACCGATATTGGGTCGTCCCGGATTTATCGCCAAATTCCTCGCCGAGGATCGCGTCGTCGGGAAATTGGGAGGTAATGGCCTCCCGCATGAGCGATTCCGCCGCCCGGTCGGCCGCGGTCACGGGCGAGCCGTCGCCCTTGCGCTCCACCGCGAGCATGGCCTGCCGGAACCAACGCAAAGTCTCTTGCCCGGCCGCCCGGGCCGTCGCCACCGCCAGCGTCAGGCGGGAGTGCCATTCAGGGTCTTGGTGAGTCATAACCCCAAAACTACCCGAGGATTAGCACGCATACTAGCCGCGAAATCTGCGTTTTCCGCGGGGATTCTCGCGGCATTGTGGGCGCGCACGCAAACTCATACACTCCCGCCCCCGCTCGTCCCGCGCCGCCGCGGCCTGCCAGTCCTCGCGTATCGATTGTGCGATGCGACTAACCCCTGTCGGCGCAACGGGATGGGCTCGTTTTTTCTTGAACCGGGCGGCGGCGTATCTAGAATGGAAAACGACGGATCGCCGCTCCCGAAACCCGGGCCCATGTGGCCCCCAGCTTCGGGAGACTCGCGGATGAACAAACTCGCATGGGCGGGAGGCGGCGTGATTGCGGCGGCGGCGTGGTGCTGGTCGGCCGCGGCGCAGCAGTCCTACACCCCCGATCCGGCGGCCGCGTTCGGCAGTCGTGAGCTTGTCACCCACTTTCAGGACCAGTCGCAGGGCCCCACGATTTTGACGGTCGTGGATCCCCAAACCCACGTCCTGGCGGTGTACCATATCAGCCGCGACAACGGCGAGATCTCACTCAAAAGCGTTCGCAACTTCGAGCTCGACCTGCGGCTGACCTCGCACAACGTTGGCGGCCTCAAACCGGAAGATATCCGCAAGAGTTTGGAGTTGCAGCAAGCGCAATACTGACCAAGTCATCACGGAACACATCGGGCTGGAAGGCACGGACGTCGCCGGCTCGCGAATATTCGCGTCGCCCCTTTCGGGCGGCGCGGTCAACGCGAGGGTGCGATGGATCAAAAGTTCGTTAAGTTCGAAGAAGCGCTCGGCATGCTCGGCGTCTCCGCCGACCGGCTTAACCAACTCCGCGAAGACGGCGAGCTGCGAGCTTACCGCGACGGCGCGAGTTGGAAGTTCCGCGCCGACGAAATCGACCGCATGGTGAGCGACGGCGTGCCCGAGCCGGCGCCCCCGAGCGATATCGGCCTGGCGTCGGCCGACGAGCTGGTCGATTCCTCGCCGCTGGAAAGCCTGCCGGAGCTTGACGCGGGATTCAGCCTCGCCGACGACGAAGACACCGTCACCGCCGGCGGCAGCGACGCACTGCTGAACCTCGCGGCCGACGAGCCGAGCGATCCCAGCGATTCGATTCTGCTCAGCGAAGAAACGCTGGGCGAAGCGACCGCCGCCCCGCCTAGCACGATCATCGGCCGCGGCGAGCTCGAGTCGAAAGACGCCGACCTCGACCTTGTGCTCGACGACGCAGAAGACGACAAGGGGAGCGACGTACGCTTGTCCGGCGGCTCCGGCGCGTCCGATGTCCACTCGGCGGGAATCGCCGGTTCGGGCGTCCTCGACGACGTCGAGAAAGAAGCCAGTCACGCCAGCGCCTTCGAAAAACTGGACGAGCTGGAGATCGACCTCGCGGCCGAATCGAGCCGCATTCTCAACCCCGGCGACGTCGCGGAAATGCACGGCGCGATCTCCGGCGGCGGCAAAACCGCCAAGAAGGGCGACAGCGATCTCACGCTGAAGGACGTCCAACTCGCCGGCGAAGACGAAGGTACAGACCCCGTGCCCGAGGAGCTCGCCAAGGGCAAAAAGGGCAAGAAGAAAGACGACGGCCCCACTTCCGATCTTGAGCTCGCCACTGACGAAGACGACTTCGTTCTGGCCGAGGCCGGCGGAAGCGACATCACGCTCGACAGCGGCGACAGCGGCATTAACCTCGTCGACCCCTCGGACAGCGGGCTCGCGCTCGATGACATTCCGCTCGAAATGGGCGGCTCGGCGATCCTCGAATCGCTCAACCTGGACAAAGGCCCGGAGTCCGACATCTCGCTCGTTGGCAGCGACATCCAGAGCGCCGCGGCTCCGCCGCCGGCCAAGGGCAAGGGCAAGCAGGCCCAGCAAGCCGCCGCGCTGCAGACCGACGACGACTTCCGCCTCACCCCGCTTGGCGATGCGGACGACGATGCTGACTCGAGTTCGCAGGTGATCGCGCTCGACGCCGACTTGGGCGACATGGACGCTCCGGCCGCTGGCATCCTGGGCGATGAAGCGTTCGCCGAGGTGCCCGAAGGCGAAGCCGCGCTCGAGGAAGAATACCCGACCGGTGAAGAAGGCGGGTTCGAAATGGCGGGCTACAGCGGCGCCCCGGCCCGCGACTCGGAATACACCGTGATGAACGTCGTCGGCCTGGGCTCCTGCGCCGTGCTGTTGTTCCTCGGCGGCATCGTGATGATCGACATGGTCCGCAACGTCTGGAGCTGGGACCAGAATTTCGCCCTCAACGATTCCATCGTGGAAAGCGTCCTCGGCCTGTTCGGGCTGCGTGGAGGCTGAGCGCCGCTTGGGCCTCCGAGCCAGCCCGGGCGTCTGACCCCCGTCGCGTGTTCGTGTGGCACACCCTGAGGTCCGCCGAAGGGCGTGGCGGGCCCGCGCAAAAGAGACGCTGCCGCCATCGCCGCCCTTGCGCCGCGGGGAGGTGCGGTACCCGCCATGCCGGTGCTCCCCTATAATGCGGTCGTGACGCCCCACCCACTTCTCGCCGCCCGCCTTCGGCGCCATTCACCCGCCTGGTTCGCGCTCGTCCTTGCGCTCGCCGCGGGGTGTGAGAAGCCCGAGACCGTCCGGCAATACGACACGCCGCGCTCGGCGCCGCGGGCCGTGGCAGTCGACGCCGACGAAGTCCGCAAGCTCCTCGACCACATGTTCGCGGCCATCGTACCCGCGGGCGGGAAGGCGTGGTTTTTCAAACTCGTCGTGCCGGCGCCGGCCGCCGAAGAAATGGGCAAGAAGTTCGACGACTTCCTGGCGACAGTCGACGCCAAACCGAATGCAGCGATCCCCGCGTGGACGCTGCCCGAAGGATGGACCGCCGCCGAGGGCGGCAACGAAATGCGCGCCGCGACGATTACGATCCCGCACGGCGACGATAAGTTCGAAATCACGGTCTCGACGTTGCCGCTGGCCGGCGAGTGGCCGGCGTTCTTGCAGGTGAACGTCGACCGCTGGATGGATCAGCTCGGGCAGCCGCACCTCACCGGACCGACGGTCGAGAAGCTTGCCCGCACCACCCCGACCAAGGGCTCGAAGGCCACGGTGCTGGAGCTGGTCGGCAAAATGCAAACTCCGATGGGAATGGCGGGCGGGATGCCCGCAGGCCATCCGCCGATCACTGGGGGCGCCGCGTCGACGAGCCCGCCGCCCGACTCGACCGCCGGCGGCGACGCCGCGGGCGCGGGATCCTCCGCTCCCGGCAAATTGGCCTACGTCACGCCGACCGGCTGGAAGCCCGGCCCGATGGTTGTGATGGGCATGTCGCGCGAAGCGGCGTTCGTCATCCCCACCGACGGCGGTAAAGCGGAGGTCGCGGTCACGAAATTTCCTGCCACCACGGGGATGGCCGACCTGGGGATGAATGTCCGCCGCTGGGCCGGACAGGTCGGCGTCGAGTCCCTCACCGACGACGATATCCGCGGCGCAGCAAAAACGGTCGAAGTCGACGGCGAGCCAGCGCTGCGGTTCGAATTCAACTCGCCCGAAGGGGCGGCAACGCCCCTTTCAATCGTCGCGATCATGGCGAAACGCGGCAACGAGGTCTGGTTTGTCAAACTTTGGGGCGATCGCCCTGCCGTTGAAAGCCAAGGCGCCGCGTTCGACAAGTTTCTCCAATCCATAAAACTCACCGGCAGTTAATCTCAATCTCACCGTGGAGCTTGCTCCGCGTGCGAATCAGGCGGCCCCATGTCCACCACTGAACTCGGCCGATTTGATGTTCGCCCTGTCGCCCGAACGGCGGCGCGGGCCGATCTGAGCGTCGCCGACTCCCTCCGGCTTCTCGTCGCGCCGTTGGCCTCGCTACGGCTCACGGTCACGCTGCTCTCGCTTTCGATCGTGCTCGTGCTCGCCGGCACGCTGGCTCAGGTCGACCACGACCTGTTGTTCGTGCTTAAGAACTACTTCCGCACGTGGATCGCGTGGATCGAGCTGCAGATTTTCTTTCCGCGCACGTGGGGGATCGACCCGAAACTGGTGTTCCCCTTCCCCGGTGGCAAGCTGCTTGGACTCGCGCTGGCCGTGAATCTCGTCGCTGCTCATTCGGTGCGGTTCACGATCGCCTCGAAAGGCAAGCGTTTGTGGCTCGGCCTCGCCGCCATTGCCGCCGGCTGCGGCATTACCTACGCCGTCATCGCTAGCGGGGCCAACACGGCGATCGAGAGCGAACTATCGCCCAGTTTTACCAACGGTTTATGGCATGGGCTGCGAGCCATGATTGGCGCATCGGCGCTCACGCTGACGTACGTGCTCGCGCTCACATACGCGAAGGCCCGGCAGTCGGCCGTATGGTGGGTGTGGCTGTTCGGCGCTGCCATCGCCGCCATTCTCGCCGGGCTCGCGCTCTATTTGTTCACGCATCCGTCGGTGCGAATGGACCCCTCAGGGCTCCGCATCGTGTGGCAGCTGGCTAAGGCATTGGCCGCCAGCCTCGTCCTGGGCGCCGGCTGCTGGGCGGTGTTCAGCAAGCGGGCCGGCATCGTGCTGCTCCACGGCGGCATCGGGCTCATGATGTTCACCGAGCTTTATACCGTGCAGCACGTCGTTGAGTCGCGGATGTCGATCGAGGAAGGCGAGACGGCGTCCCACGCCGAGGACATTCGAGCCGTCGAGCTGGCGTTCACCGACGTCGCCGACGCCAACGTTGATCAAGTCACGGCAATCCCCGGCATCATGCTCGCGGCTGCCGCGAAATCGGGCGAAAGGATTTCGGACCCTCACCTGCCTTTCGACGTGAGCGTCACGCGCTACATGCCCAACGGCGCCGCTCGCCGCATTCAACCTGGTGAAACGGCGCCCCCTGCCGCGGGGCTAGGCGGGCTCTACGTCTTCGACGAACAGCCGGAAACCTCCGGCGTCGCCATGGAGCAGCGCGTCGACCTCCCCGCCGCGTACGTCGAGCTCTTCGACAAAGAAACCGGCGCGTCGCACGGCAAGTACCTCGCGTCACTGGAACTCGGCATTCGATTCGTCGGCGAGCCGCTCGAAGCCGCCGGGAAAAAGTACGAAATGGCGCTGCGGTTCAAGCGCATCCCCAAGCCGTACGAGGTGACGCTCCTGCAGTTCAAGCACGAAAACTACATCGGCGCTCCCAGCACCGCCAAGAATTTCGAGTCGATCGTCCAGTTCCGCGATCCGGCCCACAGCGTCGACCGCCATGCATCGATCCGCATGAACAACCCGCTCCGGTACGCCGGCGACACGCTCTACCAGGCCGATTGGAACCACGAGACCGAACGCGGCACTGTGCTACAGGTCATGACCAACTCCGGATGGATGATCCCGTACGTCGCCTGCATGATCGTGCTCGCCGGGATGTTGATGCATTTTGGGAATTCGCTCCTCCGCTTTATCACACGGCGCGAGGGTGAAGCGCGACTGGCGCAGGTGAAGGGATTCGGTCCGCCGATCGATGAAATTATCCCCTGGTCGCAGCGGTGGCGGCACGCGCAATACTGGGTTCCTGCACTCGTCGTCGCGCTGGCGGTCGTCACTACCGTGATGTTTGCCCAGGAGCCGACGACCGAGCCGCTCGAAATGAAGATCTACGACTTCGGCCGCCTGCCGGTCGCCGTCAATGGACGCACGCAGCCGATGGATTCGTTGGCCACAAACACGCTGCGATTGGTGTCGGGGAAGGCGACGTTCGAGACGCCGGGCTCGAAGGAGCGCCAGCCGGCGATCCGTTGGCTGCTCGACGCGATCGGCGTCACCAAGCAGTTTTGGGACCATCAAGTGGTTCGCATCGAGAATCTCGACGTGCTTGAGTCGCTGGACCTGCCGCAGCGGCCCGGCAACTGGCGGTACAGCCTCGCCGAGGTCCTGAAGAACGGCGAATTCCAACGCCAGGTGGAGCTCGCCCGCAGCGTGCCTGCCGCGAAGCGCGACTTACCGCAGGAGAAAATGATCGAGGCCGCGGAAAAGGTTAACCGCATCTTGATGTTGGTCGATGCGTTTTCGCTGCCAGCTGCCAGAGATCTGGCAGGGGGCGACCCCGCTCGAATGCAGGCGAAGCTCAAGGAGCTCAACGCCTTCGCACCCAAGGCCGTGCCTCCTTCGAAGCCCGACGGCGCGTGGCTCACCGTCTACGAAGCGGCCTACGACTACATGCGCGCCGCGCAGGCGAACCCCGCCGCCCAACTGGAAGAAGATACTTCGCTCACGAAGCTCTACGACGTGATCACCGCATATCACAATGGCCAGGCCGCGGCGTTCAACTCCGCACTGGCCGATTACCGCAAGATCGTGGCAACGGCGGCCGCCGACGAAGCTCGGGCCGAGCAGATCCTCGCCGACGCCGGCGAGCCGAGCCATCGCAAGCCCGCCGAGCGGCTGATCCTCGACCGCATCGCATTCGAGTCGTGGTACAACCACTTCGACCCGTTCATCATCTGCCTCGTGTTCTACATCACGGCGTTCTTGCTGTCGGCGCTCTCCTGGTTTGGCTGGTCGAAAGTGCTCAACCGCTCGGCCAACTGGCTGTTGTGGTTCACGTTCGCATTGCACACCTACGGCCTGATCTGCCGCATCGATATCTCTGGCCGGCCGCCGGTGACCAATCTGTACTCGTCCGCCGTCTTCATTGGCTGGGCCGCGGTGCTGTTTGGGCTGTTGCTTGAGGAGATTTACAAACTCGGCATTGGCAACCTCGTCGCCGCGGTGATCGGCATCCCGACGATGTTCATCGCATACCTGCTGGTGTTCGACCCCAAGATCGATGGCGACACGTTCGGCGTCATGGAGGCCGTTCTCGACACCAACTTCTGGCTCGGCACGCACGTCGTGTGTATTGCCCTGGGGTATGCGACCACGCTGCTGGCCGCCGGCCTGGGCTTGCTCAACATCACAATGGGGCACATCCGCAAGTCGCTGGACGACGACAAGCGCCGCCAGCTCAACCGCATGACCTACGGCGCGCTGTGTTTTGCGATTTGCTTCAGCCTGATCGGCACGGTGCTCGGCGGCCTGTGGGCCGATGATTCCTGGGGCCGATTCTGGGGCTGGGACCCCAAGGAAAACGGCGCCTTGATGATCGTGCTGTGGAACGCCGTTATTCTACACGCCCGCTGGGGTAAGATGGTCGGCGAGCGCGGCCTGGCCGCCCTGGCCATGTTCGGCGGCATCGTCGTCGCCTGGTCGTGGTGGGGCGTCAACCAGCTCGGCGTCGGCCTGCACGCTTACGGCAAAGCGGCGGGGATTACCGAGGCGCTGATGGCGTTTGACATCGCGATGCTCGCGATCATCGCCGCAGCGTACGTGGCGCCCATGCTCAGACGCCCGCCGCCGCAATCGCCCACGCCGATTGCTTGACGAGGCTGGTCAAAACAACTTCGCCCGCAGTTGCTTGAGCTCGTCCATTCGGCCGCGAAGGTCCGGGGGAACGCGGCCCGGTTCAAATGCCGCCGGCGTCACGAACACCCGAGCCGGCTGGGCCAGATTCAACCCGTCGGCCAGCTGCAACAGCAGTCGACGGCTCGCGCTGTCGAGTTGATGCGCCAGGCACAGCTCTCGGAACAGCTTGTGCGGATCGTCGCACTGTTCGGTCATGTCGTTGCGTCGCTTGAGATACGACCACAACGCCGTGCCCACGCCGATGAGCACCGCCCCGACGACATACGGGATGAGGTCCACCCAGCTCAATTGCGACGTCGCGCCACGGAATCCGCGGCCGAACTGCTCGCGCGTCATTTGAGCCAACAGCGGCGTCCAGGCGCCCATCACATTCCCTCCCGCCCCGACGCCACGGGCGTGAGCGCCGCCAGCTCGTCGAATCCCAGGTTGCGCAGGCTGTCGCGCGCGGCGGAGACCACGGCGTGGCTGCGGTCGCCCAGCGCGGCCACCAGCGCATCGCGCACGTCCATCGCCGTGCAGTCGCCCAGCGCACCCGCCGCGGCCGCCCGCACCATGTGATCCTCGTCGTCGAGCCGTTCGACCAGCGCATCGGCCACGCGGGCCGTCACGCCCATGACTTCGGCCACCTCGATCGCCCGCAATCGGCGCCGCCGCACAAGGCTCGCCATTTCTTGCTTGAGTTGGTGCAGCGCCGACACGTCGATGAGCGCCACCAGCGTTCCGGTGGTCCGCCGCGTGTCGTCGTCGAGCGTCTCGTACCGCGCCAAGAAATTCTCAAAGGAAAATTCCGCGAGCGACTCGCGCGCCGCCGTTTGCACCGCTTCGTGCGGGCTCGCCACCAGCTCAATGAGCTTGGCCAGCGTGCCGGGAATGTGCCGGCTGCGAAGCTGTCGCGTCGCCGTTGCTTGCACGTCGCCATCCGGGTCGGACAGCGCCGCCAGGATAAGCTCGTTGGATCTGGCGCCGGAAATCGGCTCGAGTGCCTGGCACGCCGCCACGCGGGCCGGCTCCGCCCCCCGGGCGAGCACCGCCGCCGCGAAACTCACTTTGGTTTCCTCGGCCGCGCCCGACATCGCGACGATTCGCATCGCGGCTGCCTGTGCCGCCGGGGCGAGCCGCTTGCACACCGCTTCGGGCGACGCCAGGCACGCGAACGCCTTGATGCGGCCCATGTTTTTCACGAGTCCCGGCGTCGGCAACAGCGGCATCGCCAATAGCGTTGTCACGAATGCCGCATCTGTCCGCCGCGCCGCCACCGCCCGCACGGCCGTGGGCGCTTCGTCGGCTGCTAGAAAATCCGTGATTAACGTCAGCACGCCCGGGTTCGTGCTCATGTTGAGCATGTCGATCACGGTCTGATAACACGGGTGGTGCATTGACTCGAGGATCGTTCGCAGTGACTGCGATTCCGGCCCCGCGAGCACCACGAACGCCTCGATCAGCTCCCGCCGGCCATGAACCATGAACCGCTCGACCGAGCGTTCCAGGCTGTCGAGCACGCGCTTGCGGATGGTCTCAGGCGTGCGGCTGAAACCGCCGCCGTCGCCCTCGCCGAACTGGCCGTGGACGAGCCGCTCGACCATTTCGATGATGAGCTGCGTGGCCACGCGGCTCCGCGTGCCGTCGACCTGCTCGGCCACCGTGATCAGCGTCGGCGCGAGGTCAAACTCACCGGATTCATGAGCCACATCGCAGGCGTTAGCAAACAGCTGGTTGTCGCTCCCCAGCAGCGCATCGTGCAGAGCGCCGCCCATGCGGCCTTCGTTCTTATCGATGGCCTGCTTCAGCGCCGGCGCGAGCGTGTGCCATCGCGAAAGCACCGCCTTGTGCCCCGCCTTGTTCCGCCGCCGTACGAGCGCGAGCACGGCGCCGTCTACGAGCGCCTGATCTTGCGCATCAAGAGTCGCCACGAGCACCGCAGTCGCGGCGTCGTTGCGGCTCTTGGCGAGCATCTCAAAAGTGAGTTGCAGGGGCGTCGGCATGGCCAGTCGCAGGCGCGGAAATACGAGCGCAGACGCCGCGCGGTCGCGGGCGATTTTTCCTGGGCTGCGCACGATTTTCCGTGCTAAAAACTACGCCGCCGCCGCCTGCCGCGCTGCGGAAATCCGCGACCCCCGTCCAGCCGCCTGCCGAAAAGCCCATACAATCCGCCCAGCCGATAACGCCCGTCGCGTCTGCCCCGCAACACCCGTTGCCACCGCGGCGACAATTCGTATACTAAGTCGTTTACCCTTGCCGAGATAAGGCGAACCAAACCGCGACGGCGGGCGTCCTCCTGAGGACAAACCGCCATACTCTCCCCCGTAGGACCGGTCATGGCCAAGCAGTGCGAAGTGTGCGGGAAGACCCCGCAGTTGGGCAATCAAGTCACCATCCGCGGCAAGCAGAAGTACTTGGGCGGCGTCGGTACCAAGGTCACCGGCATTTCCCGCCGCAAGTTCAAGCCAAACCTGCAGCGCGTCCACGTCACGACCGCGAACGGCACGAACAAGGCGATGAACGTGTGCGTGCAGTGCCTCCGCAGCGGCGCGGTGACCAAGACCGTCCGCCAGGCGCCGTTCCGCGTGCCCGAAGCGGCGGCCAAGTCGTAGCGGTCGATTCGCGAGTTCCAAGATGGCTCTGACTCGCTCCGATGTCGAGAAGGTCGCCCTGCTCGCGCGCCTGCAACTGACGCCGGCTGAGCTCGACACGATGACCGGCCAGCTCGCTCAGATCGTGAACTACGTCGACCTGCTGGCGGAAGTGAACACCGACGACGTCGCGCCGATGGCCCACGCCGTCGAGGTGACAAACGTATTCGCGGCCGACATCGTCGAGCCGAGTCTGCCCCGCGAACAGGCCCTCGCCACTGCCCCGCGCCACAACGATCGCGGATACCTCGTCCCCGCGGTGCTGGGCGAGTAATTTGGTTGACGATCCGCTTGCGGCTCAGCGGCCCAGGTCAGAGTTAGCCGGCCAATCGCAACCATGTCCCTCGCCGAGCAGTCCGCCGCCGACCTTCTCGCCGTGCTGGCCCGCGGCGAAGCAACGTCGGTCGAGGTGACGACGGCATTTCTCGACCGCATCGCGGCTCACGACAAATCGATCGGTGCGTTTCTTCGCGTCGACGCCGACCGCGCTCTCGAGATGGCCGCCGCAGTCGATCGCAAGCGTGCAGACGGCGAACCGTTGGGAGCACTCGCAGGCCTTCCCGTCGCTGTGAAAGACGTGCTTTGCGACCGCGAGGCGCTCACGACCTGCGCTTCGCGAATGCTCGAGACCTTCCGCACTCCGTACGACGCCACCGTCGTCGTCCGCCTGAAAGCCGCCGACGCTGTGCTGCTGGGCCGCACGAACATGGACGAGTTCGCCATGGGCGGCTCGACCGAAAACAGCGCGTTCCAACCCACGCGCAATCCGTGGGACACGGCCCGCACGCCCGGCGGCTCCAGTGGCGGTTCGGCCGCGTGCGTTGCCGCGGGCTTCGCGCCGCTGGCAATCGGCACCGATACGGGCGGCTCGATCCGCCAACCCGCGGGGCTGTGCAGCATCACGGGCCTCAAGCCCACCTACGGCCGTGTCAGCCGCTATGGGCTCGTGGCGTTCGCGTCGAGCCTCGACCAGATTGGTCCGATGGCCCGCAGCGCCCGCGACGCCGCCATCTTGCTCGAAGCAATCGCGGGACACGACGCGCGCGATTCGACGTCGCTCGACCGCCCGGCGCCGCGGTACACGCAGTCGATCGACCAACCGCTCGCGGGGCTCAAACTCGGCGTCGTTCGCGAGCATTTTGCCGCCGGACTCGATGGCGAGGTCGAGCGTGCCGCGCAGGAAGCCATTGGCACCTACCAGACGATGGGCGCCGAAATTCGCGAGCTGTCGCTGCCGCACAGCAAGTACGGCGTGGCCGCGTACTATGTGATCGCCCCCAGCGAGGCGTCGAGCAACCTCGCCCGCTACGACGGCGCCCATTACGGCTACCGCACCGACCAGGCCGCAATGCTCGCCGAGCTTGCCGCCGAGCGCAAGGCGCTCGAATCCGCCGGCGACAAACAGGGACTCGCCAATCTCGACACCGCGCTTGTCCGCATGTACCGCCGCACACGGGCCGAGGGCTTTGGCCCCGAGGTAAAGCGCCGCATCATGCTCGGCACGTACGCCTTAAGCGCCGGCTACTACGACGCGTACTACCTCAAGGCCCTGAAGGTCCGCCGCCTGATACGCCGCGACTTTGACGCCGCATTCCGCGAGGTCGACCTCATCGTCGGCCCGGTGACCGCGGGCCCGGCGTTCAAGCTCGGTGAAATGGTCGACGACCCGCTGGCGATGTACCTTGTCGACCTTTACACCGTCAGCGCCAACCTCGCCGGCATCCCCGCAATGAGCATCCCTTGCGGATTTACCAAAGCCGGCCTGCCCATCGGCCTGCAACTCCAAGCCCCGCCGCTCGAAGAAGACCGCCTCCTCCGCGCGGCCCACATGTACCAACAATCCACCAAACACCACACCCGTCGGCCGGCAATCGTCAGTTAACGGGATAACAGGATAAAACAGGATCAACAGGATGATTTTGAAATGGCTTTCATCTGATCCTGTCAATCCTCTCCATCCTGTTATCCTGTCCAATTAACGTTCCAACGCCATGTCCCAACCTTACACCACCGTCATCGGCCTCGAGGTGCACGTGCAGCTTGCCACGGCGAGCAAGCTGTTCTGCCGGTGCAGCACCAAGTTCGGCGCCGAGCCGAACACGCAGACGTGTCCGGTGTGCATCGGCATGCCGGGGACGCTGCCGGTGATGAATCGCGAGGCGTACCGGCTGGCCCTCAAAACGGCGGTGGCGCTCAACTGCTCGATCCCCGAATTCACCAAGTGGGATCGCAAGCAGTACTACTACCCCGACCTGCCGAAGGGTTACCAGATCAGCCAGTACGATCTGCCGATGTCGTCGGACGGCGTGCTCGACATCGCGGATCCCAAGGACCGCTTTGAGCCGCGCCGCGTGGGCATCATCCGCGCTCACCTCGAGGAAGACGCCGGCAAGAGCTTGCATGACGAAGTCGCCGGGCGCGCCGACAGCGAGATCGACCTCAACCGCACCGGCACGCCGCTTTTGGAGATCGTCTCGCAGCCCGACATGCGCAGTTCGCTCGAGGCCAAGACGTTTCTGCAAGAGCTGAAGCTGCTGCTCACGTATCTCGGCGTCTCCGACTGCAACATGCAGGAAGGCAGCCTGCGCGTCGACGCGAACGTGAACCTGCACATCGAAGTCGACGAGCAGGTCATCGCCACGCCGATCGTCGAAATCAAGAACATGAACAGCTTCCGGGCGGTCGAGCGGGCGCTCGACTACGAAGCCGCCCGTCAGTACACCGAGTGGCAGGAAACTGGCCGCCGGCTCGGCGACGCTCCCAAGCAAACCCGCGGCTGGGACGACGCCGCGGGCGTCACCCGCGCCCAGCGTAGTAAGGAAGAATCGAGCGACTACCGCTACTTCCCCGATCCCGACCTCGTGCCGGTAGTCACGACCGACGCCGAGGTCTCCACCGTGCGGGAATCGCTCGGCGAGCTGCCTGCGGCGACCCGCGAGCGTTTGTCAAACGCGTACGGCTTGAATGCGTACGACGCCGATGTGCTAGTCAACCAGGGGGCGGAGCTCGTCGAGTACTTCGAGTCCGCCGCCGCCGGATGCGGGAACGCCAAATCCGCGGCAAACTGGGTCACCGGTGAAGTCTTGCGGTTTCTCAAGGAACGCGAGCTATCGATCGCCGAATTCCGAACTCAGCGAGTTTCCAGCGAAAAGCTCGCTCGCTTCATCGAGGCGATCGATCAAGGCAAAGTTCCCAGCGGCCGCATCCGCGAAGCCTTCGTCGAAATGGCAAGAACGATTGAGGTCTCCGTCGAAAGCACGCTCTCGCAGTTGGGCGTAGCCAGTGTGGATGAATCAGAACTAAGAGCCCTCGTCGAGGAACTGCTGGCTGCCAACCCCAAGACGGTGGCTGACATCAAAGCGGGCAAACTCCAAGCCGCCGGCGCCCTCATCGGCCAGGCGAAAAAGAAAAACCCGAACGTCGACCCCAATCGCGTTCGGGAACTCGCCATCGAACTCGCCCAAAAGAATTAGCCCCCGGTTTAAAGAACCGGGGCCAAACCGGCGTCGATGTCATTGCCGCGACGCGCCATCGTCGCCCGTAACTCCCGTCGACGCATCGGCCACTTCGGTCGTCATCACAATGTGCGACACGAACGGCGTTGACGCGGTGACGTATAGCTCCGCGCCCCCATCGGCGCCGGTTTCGGTCGTAAGTTGGATCGTGTCGAGCAGCCCCACCCAGAACCGTTGCTGCTCCTCGAGCAACTGACGATACGCCGCCTCCATGTGCGGCTGCGTCGGCACGTCGTCGTCGGTTTCGTTGGGGTTCACGAGCTCGCCGCTGAAGCTCGCCTTGGCGATCGGCAAATACGCCGCGATCGCCAGCCGCAGCGCGGCGGCCGACGCCTGATCCTTGCACCCGAGCCGCAGGCGGAACTCGGCCCGGTTCGTGGCTGCATCAATGTCGATGCCCGCACCCACTTCCTTCAAACTGTCGCACAGCAATTGCGAGATGGCATTCATCGCGTTCATTGCTGCGGCGTCTTCCGGGGTTTTTTCCGCGTCGGCGTACGGGCCGACGACGCCACCGTAGTTCAAATCCAAGTTTGTCACCAACGCGGTGGCCAGGCCGCCGTCGAGCTTCGCCCACGTCGACGCATCGTCGGGCGTTTTCGGATCGCCGCTGGAAACTAGCGTGCGCAGCTTGTCGACGTCGCCCAACACGAGCAGCGTGCGGCTATCGCGCGCCGCGACCAGCATTCGCGCCTCGCCCAGGAATGGCATCGCCGGCAGCTTGATGTATGTGAAACCGCCTTCGGTCGCTGCCTCCGACCCGGGCAGGTATCTCGTGATCCACTCCTGCCACGCGACGTCGTGGTTGAACCGGATGACCAGTTCCTCGCAGCCGATCATGAACTGGCCTTTCTCGCCCTCGCCGTCGCCGGTGTGGGGTCGCAATGTCATGGTCGGCGTGCCGGCCACGTACTCAATGCCCGAGAGGTCGATCTCCGGCGCCGTCTGCCCGCTGAACAGCGCTGGCCACATCTGCTGCAAGTACGTGACCCCGACCCGCGCCGCTTCGGCAAACGCGGGACGTTCGATGAGCTCGCCCACTCGCACTACCATCATTCCCTGCCCGTTGCGCCCGATCATAGAGGGATCAATGGCCTTGCGCTGAAATGCCGTCGATGTGCTACTTGCTGGTATCACTGCCGGCGGCGCGTCGGCCGGCTTGTCCCCGCCGTCTGCCATCGCCACGACTCCCGCGATTGCCACGAGCGCCGCCGCCGCCGCGCCGCACAGTCGCGGCCATGCAAGTTGCCGCCGTCCGTCCATGGACCGAAGCATGACAATTCTCCTCATGAGATTGCTGGAAAACGCCGGCAGCACGACGGGCTCCGCGCGGAGCCGCGAGTGGTCGTCCAACCGGAGCGCGAGCTCCGAAACAGCTCGCAAGTAATTCGCTGACCCACCGACCGCCGCGGCCGCCAGCCGGTCGGCAGCCAGTTCCTGCACCAGCGCCAGCCGCCGCACGAGCCAATGAACCAGCGGATGAAAGTAGTGCACCGCCTGGGCGACGCTCGCCGCCAGCCGCCACGCCACGTCGTTGCGGGCGATGTGGGCCAACTCGTGGGCCAGCGCGGCGCGGCGTTGGGCGTCGCTCCACTGGCGATGATCGGCAGGCATGAGCACGATCGGGCGGCGCCAGCCGACGACCGCGGGGCTACCACATTCAGGGCGTTCGTGGAGCGCGACCGGCCGCCGCACGCCCAGCGCGTTTGCCAACACCTCGAGTTGTGCGAGCAGGGCAGGGCACGTCACCGGCGTGCTCCCGATTCGCAACCTCCGCACATAAACGAGCGCTCCCAGCAGACGCGCCACGCCGATCGCGGTTCCCAGCGCGAGCACGCCCACCAACCACGGCTGGGCCGTCGTCTCCTCTGCATGACGCTGCGCCGCTGCGCCCAAGCGGCGCACCGCAGCGACGATTTCGCCCAGCGTTGCCGCAGGGCCCGTTGGCGACGCGGCTTCGATCGATGTTTCCGTGACCGGCGCGGCAGACGCCGCGTCGTTTGCCATGTTCTCCGCGGCGCCAGGCTTGCTGGAATCGCTCCGCCAATCCGCGATCGAGAGCGAAGGTCGAGGCGCCGGCGCCAGCGCCGTCGCGACCAGCACCATCGCCGCCGCCGAGAGCAGTGCGCTGGCCGCAACCGCAATCGATCGCCGCCTCGTGAGCCAGGCCACGACCAGCCCGGCCGCAGCCACCACCGTCACCTGCACCGCGCATCCCACGAGAGTTGCCGCTAGCTCGGTCATGATCCTTGCTCCTTCAAGATCTGCTCCAAGAGCGCCCGCTCCTTCGCAGTGAGCTTTTTGCGCCGGCCGAACAAGTTCACGAGCAGTTGCTCGCGCGACCCGCCGAACACCCGCTCGACGAGCTCGCCGACAAAGTTCCGCGCCGCTTCGTCGAACGACCGCACAGGTCGATAGCGAAACGGCCGCCGATCATTCGTGGGCTCGAGAAATTGCTTCTCGACAAGAATCCGCGTGAGATTGGCCACGGTGACGTAGGCCAGGTCGACGCCAGCGTCAGAGAGATCGTCCCGCGCCTCGTTGGCCGTCATCTCTCCCCGCCGCCAGAAGGCGTGCATGACCTCCAGCTCGCGTTCGGTGAGTTCCTTGTTGACTGGTCGCGCCATCGTGCTCGCCCGCCGTTGTTTGGTTTCCCAAATTTGGTTCGCCAAACTTACGCCAATTCGTCGCCTTGCGACAAGGCCAGTTTTTTTGCCGGCCATGGCGTCGTTCGAAGTGGTCACGTCGAGGTCCGCCGAGACGTTCGACCGCATATCTTCAAACCGGACCCCTCGGCAGCCTCGAGGTAACTTGAGTGCCTCACTCATTCTTGGCGACCACGCATGTTGCGATTGCGCGGCAAGATTCCGAAAAGTTTTTAGTTGAAAATGGGCCACTGCCTTTGGGATAATGCGATCTGCACAAGCGATCATGTACCCACGTTCGCTCGAAAAGCAGCTCACCGCCCGCTTTTGACGACGATCAAGCGCCTGCGTGCACTCCAAGCCTCCGGCGCAAGCCGAGGGCTCACGAGTCGTGGCGCATCGCCAACCCGACACTTCCAGTTCCCAGTCTTGCCGAAGTCTCGACCATGCCCCGAATTGCAAAGCTCCCGGATTTCTGCACCGCCCCCCAACCACCCACCATCCCCGGAAAGCACGTCTTGTCCGAGATGAGCACTTTTCACGAGTGCTCATCTCGAGCGCCTCGAACATGTCGAGCATCTCGAGAATTTCAGCGGATTCGACGCGCCCCGCCGCGACAGGTGCCCAGGCGCTCCAAGCAACGTTGAATAGGACAAACCCCGTTTGACGCATCCCTCCATGCCCCTGATCACCCTCACGACCGACTTCGGCCTTGGCAGTCCGTACGTGGCGGCGATGAAGGGCGTCATTCTGTCGATCAACCCCGAGGTGCAGATCGTCGACCTGACGCATGGCATCGCGCCGCAGGACATTCGCCAGGCCGCGATCGCGCTGGCCGACGTCACGCCGCTGTTCCCGCCCGCGACAATCCATGTCGTCGTCGTCGATCCCGGCGTCGGCACGGCGCGAAAAATTGTTTACGCCGAAATCGGCCCGCAGCGCTACGTTTGCCCCGACAACGGACTGCTCTCACGGTTGGCCGCGCGGCAGAATCCGTCTAAACTGCGACAGATCACGGCGGACCAATGGTTCCGGCAGCCGGTGGCGCCCACGTTTCACGGCCGCGACGTCATGGCTCCCGTCGCCGCGCGGCTCAGCCTCGGCCTCGACGCCGACGAGCTCGGCCCGCCGCTTACGGAACTGGTGCAACTGGATTGGCCCGGAGCAACGAAGGTGGCAAATCGCATCGATGGCGAGGTGACGGCGATCGACTCGTTCGGCAACCTGGTGACGAACATCACCCGCGACATGCTCGCGGGCGTCCCCACGGACGAGTCGGTGACGATCGCCTGCGACGAGCACGAAACGCAGGGCATCTTCACCGCCTACGCCGACCAGCCGCCGATGACGCTGATTGCGCTCGTGGGTTCGACGAACCTGCTGGAGCTGGCGATCGTCGACGATAGCGCCGCGATCATGCTGGGCGTCAAAGTCGGCGCGCCGGTGGAAGTGAAGTGGTAAGGCGAGGGGTGTCGGGTTTCGGGTATCAGGTGTCGGGGCAGGAGTCATGAAGGCGCGCCGCGGGTTGCGAACGGCACGCGGAGTACCGCGTACTGCGTACAAAGTGCGGAGTATGTCGCATCGAACGACAGCACGAAAACTAAACACGGATCACTGAACCCCGCCCCAGCTTGTCCGCATTGCTCGTTCCCCTACCCCTGCTCCTGTCTCCCCCCTGACACCCGACACATTCGCCGCCCCATGGTCACACCCACAGAACTCCGTGACTGGGATCGCCGCCATTTTTGGCACGCGTTTACCCAGATGGCCGAGTATGAGCCGCTCATCATCGAGCGGGCCGAGGGGTGTTGGCTCGTCGACGTCGACGGTCGGCGGTATCTCGACGGCGTGAGCAGCCTGTGGTGCAACCTCCACGGGCATCGCCACCCGCGCATCGAAGCGGCGATCATCGAGCAGCTTGGCAAAGTGGCCCACGCCACGACGCTCGGCATGAGTAACCCGCCAGCGATCGAATTGGCCCGGCGGCTCGCAGCCGTGGCGCCCGCGGGGCTCGAGCACGTGTTCTACTCCAGCGACGGCGCCGCGGCCGTCGAGGCGGCGCTTAAGATCGCGTTCCAGTACTGGCGGCAGTGCGAATCGCCGCGGCCGAGCAAGCGCACATATCTCGCATTCGACACCGCGTATCACGGCGACACGCTCGGCAGCACCGCGGTCGGTGGCATCGCGCGGTTCCACGACATCTTTAAGCCGCTGCTGTTCGACGTGGTGCGCTTGCCCGCGCCGGACCGTCGCCACGGCGATGCGTCGATCCACCTCGCCCGGCTGGAAGAAGCGCTTGCCGCGCGGCATGAGGACCTCGCGGCGATTGTGCTCGAGCCGCTCGTGCAGGGCGCCGCGGGCATGATCATGCAGCCGTCGGGCTATTTACGCGGCGTGCGCCAGCTTGCCGACAAATACAGCGTGCTGCTGATCGCCGACGAAATCGTGACCGGCTTCGGCCGCACGGGACGGATGTTCGCCTGCGAGCACGAGGGCGTGACGCCCGACTTGTTGTGCCTCGGCAAGAGCCTCACCGCCGGCTACCTGCCGATGGCTGCCACGCTGGCAACGAGTCGCGTTTACGCGGCGTTTGTCGGCGACGCGATGAGCGGCCGCACGTTTCAGCACGGTCACACGTACGGCGGCAATCCGCTGGCCGCCGCGGCCGCATGCGCCTCTCTCGATGTGCTCGAGGAGGAACGCCTGCTGGAAGAAGCGCTGCCGCGCAAAGCCGATCGGCTGGCGGCGGCGCTCGCGCCGTTGAATGATCATCCTCATGTTGGGGACGTGCGGCAGTTGGGCGTCATGGCCGGCGTGGAGCTGGTCGCCGATCGGCAGTCGATGCGGCCGTTTCCCTCCCACGAACGCCGCGGCTGGCGCGTGTGCCGCCAAGCCACCGCCAGCGGCGTGTGGCTCCGCCCGCTCGGCGACGTGCTCGTGGCGATGCCAGCGCTGGCGATGAGCGACGCAGAGATCGACCTGCTCGGGCGCGTGCTGCGCGAGAGCATCGATACGATTTGCTCAACGAACGCGAGTTAATACGGCGTGTTCGGCAGCCGCGGCTTGAACGCGCCCGACGCCTGACCCTGCCGCCGCGGCAATTGCTCGCCTTCCGGCAGCACGGGGAAGTCCTCCGGACGCGCCCCGCGGCCCATGGCAATCGACCGTGAATCGCTCTGCCAGCCGATGAGCGACAGGAACTCGTTGAGCGCGATCGTCTGGACCTTCAGCGACTCGGCCTCCTCGCTCAGCTCTCGCCAGCTTGTGCGCAGGTCGCTCATCCGCAAGTCGTTCGGATAGTCGCCTAGGATGAGATATCGCGTTGTCACCTTGAGCTCGCCCTGCTTCTTGCCCGTATCGTCGGGGGCCGCGTCGACCACGCCGCCGCTGGCCGCAATGATCGACTTCAGTTTTTCGAGGTCACTCTTGCCGTCCTTGTCGAGGTCGACGAACCCCGCGATGCCGAAGCCGACTGTCCGGCCGCGATCCCACACCTGGCTGAAGATGCGATCTCCCGGAATCAGCGGGTTCTTCGGGTCATCCTGAGTCACCCGGGCCTCGGCCAGGTGCGGTCCCTCGATTTTGGTAATCTCGATGCTGCCTTTCTTTTCCGCAGCGGCGGCGTCCGCAAGCCCCGCTTCGGCAACGGCGAACGTCACTTGCGGCCGCAGGCCATCAGCCGAGCCTAAGTTAACCCAAACCACGCCGTTGGTCTGGTCGACGGTCCTGATCACACCGTCCGCCGGTTGAGCGAACTGATCGGGACTCGGCACACCTTCCCTCAACTTCGCAATGGAGCCCTTGAGCTTGGACACTTCGTTTTCGAGCTGCGCCTTCTGCTTATCCAGGTCGGCGATCGCCTTCTCATGCGCCGCCCGCAGCTCCTCCATTTGCTTCTGGATGCCTTCGTTATCCGACTTTACGCGAGCGTACTGATCTTCGAACTTTTGCCGCGCGTCGGCCATGTCCTGGCGGATTTTCTCGATCTCTTGCTCGAATTCCTTGATCTGGGCGTCCTTCTGGCCTTCGATCGCATCGAGGCTCGCGGTGAGCTTCTTCACGTTGTCGGTGGCGCTGGCGATATTGAGCACCAGCTTGCGATTCTCTTCATCAATTTTCGCGAGCAGGACGCGGTACTTCTTTCCTTCCGCGTCCCCGCCGACGTTGTACTTCTTCATGTCCTCTTCGAACTGTGCGCGGATCGCATCGAGAGAATCCGTCTCCGCAAATCCAGCCATCAACCGGATTTCGGTCGCCTCGTTCTTCGCCGTCGCCGCAGCTTGACTCGCTGTGTTCTTCGCCGCATCGCTCGCATCAGCGCGCGCGAGCTGGGTCTTGTACATGTTGCGATACACGAACAGGCCCACGATTGAGAGCACGAAAAAAATGGCCAGCGTAATGACGGCGGCTTGCAGGCCCTGATTCTCTCGTGTAGCCATGCGGCGACCTCAGCAGACGGATAGAACGTGAACGAAGCGGCAGACCGGAGCGCCCTCGGCGGGATAAGTGAACGACGCTCCGTGAGCGACCGCGCGCCTTTCGCGCGACGCTCTACGGCGGTAGAATCGCCCTAAGTCAATGTTATTTGGGGCATTACGACGTGTCAACGATTTCCAATTGGCGCCCCGCGCCCCCCTGTTTTTAGTCCTGGGTTCAGGCGAAACCTGACGGGCGTTTTCGCCTAGAGGCGGAACGCCCAAAACAGCACGACTTTCACGCCATGCCTCGCGCTGCACGCCAAATCTCGCTGCCGGGAATGGACCCGGCCGAACCCGCAGAACCGGCACAAGGGGCCGATCTGGACCACGGCGTCGCGCCGACGAGCGATCCGCCCACGGCCCCGGAATCGGCCGACATCGCCGGCTGGACGGTCTACGCCGTCGACTCTCACTCGCTCATCTTCCAGGTGTTCCATGCCATGTACGGCTCGAACCTATCGAGCCCCCGCGGTGAGCCAGTCAGCGCGGTCTACGGCTTTACCCGGGACATGCTGCAGCTGATCGAGAAGAAGAAACCAACCGCGCTTGTCTGCGCGTTCGACATGTCGGGCCCCACGTTTCGCCACGAGTTGTACGACGCCTACAAGGCCGATCGCGGCGAGATGCCCGAGGACCTCGCGTCGCAGATTCCCAAGATCCGCCAGGTGCTCGACGCGCTGGCGATTCCGATTCTCGAATGTCCAGGCTACGAAGCCGACGACGTGCTGGCCACGATCGCCCGTGTGTGCGACGATGCCGGCGCCGAATGCATGGTCGTAACCGGCGACAAGGACTGCCGGCAGCTGATCACCGATCGCGTGGCGGTCTACAACATCCGCAAAGACGAAACGTACGGCCGCGACGCGCTGGCAGCAGACTGGGGTGTGACGCCCGAGCAAGTCGTCGACTTCCAAGCTCTCGTGGGCGACAAGGTCGACAACGTCCCCGGTGTGCCGCTCATCGGGCCGAAGGTCGCCAAGGAGCTGCTCGAACAGTACGGCACGCTTGAAAACGTACTCGACCACGCCGACGACGTGCCGGGCGCCAAGCGCAAGCAGAACCTCAAGGACTACCGCGAAGCGGCGCTGTTGTCTCGCAAGCTCGTGGAGCTCGACCGCCGCACGCCGGTGGCGATCGACTGGCAGGCCGCCCGGGTCGGAGGGTTTCATCAGGAGCGCGTTGCCGAGCTGTTCCGCGACTTCGGTTTTCGCTCGCTGGCCGACCGCGCGATGGCGGTAGTCGCCAAATCCGCGGACATGGGCGAGGTCGGCGAGAAAGTCGATCGCCCGGCCCCCGCGGCGGTCAGCCAGTGGAACGCCGACTACACCGTTGTCGACACGCCCGAGGAACTCGACGTGCTTGTGCGCCAGCTCGCCCAGCAATCAACCATTTCGGTCGACACCGAAACGACGGACGTCGATCCGCGGCGGGCCGAGATCGTCGGGTACGCGCTGGCGTGGAAGCCGGGACAGGCGTTTTATGTTCCCGTCCGCGGCCCCGATGGCGATCGCGTGCTCGACCCCGCTGCGACGGCCGACGCCCTGCGTCCCATTCTCGAAGACCCCGCCATCGGCAAGATCGGTCAGAACCTGAAATACGACATCGTGGCCCTGCGCTCCGCGGGCATTGCGCTCCGTGGCATAACGTTCGACACAATGATCGCCGACTTCCTGCTTGACTCCGGCGAGCGCACGCACAACCTCGACCACTTGGCTCGCAAGTATCTCGCTCACGAAACGATCAAGATCGATGAAGTCATCGGCCCGGCGGGGAAGAAGCAGATCCGCATGGATCAGGCGCCCATCGCCGCGGTGGGCCGCTACGCCGCGGAGGACGCTGACGTGCCGCTGCGGCTGCTGCCGATCCTCCAGGAACGGCTTAGCGGCGAAGGCCTCGCGGAGCTAATGTCCGACATCGAAACGCCGCTCATCGACGTGCTGGCCGAACTCGAACACATCGGCGTTCGGGTCGACGTTGCCCGGCTTGCCGAGCTCAGCACCGAATACGGCGGCCGCCTCGCCAAACTGCGCGAGGACATCGAGGAGCTCGCCGGCCACCCGCTCAACATCGATTCGCCCAAGCAGCTCGCCGAGCTGTTGTTCAGCGAGCTCAAGCTGCCGGTGATCAAGAAGACCAAGACCGGGGCGAGCACCGACGCCGAGGTGCTCGAAGAACTTGCGTCACTCCACCCGCTGCCTAAAAAGATTGTGGAATACCGGCAGTATTCGAAGCTGCTGGGTACGTACATCGACGCCCTGCCGCAGCTCGTGTATCCCGCGACGAACCGCGTGCACACGTCGCTCAATCAGGTCGGGGCGGCGACCGGACGGCTCAGCTCCAGCAATCCCAATCTGCAGAATATCCCCATCCGCACACGCGAGGGCCGTGAAATCCGTTCGGCGTTTACCGCCGGCGAGCCCGGCTGGGTCCTGCTCGCCGCCGACTATTCGCAAATCGAACTGCGGATTCTCGCCCACTGCTCCGGCGACGCGACGCTGACCGACGCGTTCACCGCCGACCAGGACATCCATGAGCTAGTGGCCAGCCAGGTCTACAACGTGGCGCCCGCCGAGGTGACTCGCGAGATGCGCCGCCATGCCAAGGCGGTCAACTTCGGCATCATTTACGGGCAGAGTCCCTTCGGCCTCGCCAAAAGCATTGACGTGTCACAGGAAGAGGCGGCGAAGTTCATCGAAACGTATTTCGCCACCTACCCAGGCGTGCTCAAGTTCCTCACCAGCACGCTCGTCGAGTGCCGCGAGCGCGGATACGTGTCGACGCTCATGGGCCGCCGCCGCGCGATCCAGGGAGTGCGCCCCGTACCGCCCGGGCTGCGCGAAGTGAAAACCGGCGCCCTCCGACAGCTCAACTTGCCGGAACGTACGGCCGTCAACGCCGTGATCCAAGGCACCGCGGCCGACCTCATCAAGATGGCGATGGTCCGCGTCCACCGCCGACTGCGCGACGAGCAATCGCCGGCGCGCATGCTGCTGCAGATCCACGACGAACTGCTGTTCGAAACCCCGCCCGACGAAGTCCCGCGGCTGGCAGCTCTAGTACGCGAGGAAATGTCCGGCGTCATGAAGCTTGCCGTGCCGCTCAAGGTCGACGTGAAAGTCGGGCCCAACTGGGCGGCGTGTGAGGAAATCGACGACGACGCGACTCCAGCCTCCGGCCTCCAGCCTCCAGCCTGACGATGCACATCCTCGGCCTCATTGGCGGCGTGGCGTGCGGCAAAAGTGCCGTTGCGGCCGCGCTGGTCCGCCGCGGAGCAGTTGTGCTCAACGGGGACGAACTCGGCCATCAGGTGCTGCGCGAGCCGGATATCCGCGACGCATTGGTCGCTCGTTGGGGAAACGGCGTGCTTGCCGCCGACGGGCAGATTGACCGCCCGGCCGTCGCCAAAATTGTCTTCGCCCGCACGTCTGCAGGCGCCGCCGAGCGGCTGTTCCTCGAGCAGCTCACCCACCCGCGGATCCGCCAGCGAATGGAAGCCGCCATCCGCCAGCTGCCCGACGCTGCGGTCCCGGCCATCGTCATCGACGCGGCCCTATTGATCGAAGCCGGCTGGAGCGGCGTCTGCACGGCGATTGTGTTCGTCGATTGCCCCCGCGACGAGCGGCTCCGCCGGGCCAAAACCCGCGGTTGGACGGAGGAAGAATTCTCTCGGCGGGAGGCCGCTCAATTGCCGATAAACGAAAAGCGGCGCCGCGCTGACTTCGTGATCGACAACTCGGGGTCGCTGGCCGACCTGGAGTCGGAGATCGAACGGTTTTGGGCGACGCTTGCGGCTTAACGCCATCCGATGGGTCAATCCGAGCGCTTGCGAAGAATCAGGCCCGCCAACGAGTCCCGCCACGCTGCTTCGATCGACCTCCGGATGACAGGGGTTCCCCACAAAAACTCGCCTGTTCCGCCTTCCCAACGCCCGCATTGCTTGCAATACTAGACGTCAGCTTTTGATTTGCAGTGAATGCCGGGTCCCGCCTTTAACTGCCCGGCGTGAAGTTTTGCGCGGCTGAAATCGGCCGCGGCCATCCAGAGTTTCCCCTCAGACCGAGACTTCGGAAATAATGCGCCTTCGGCGCGGCGTCCGCTGAGGATGTGCGCGGCCGCACGGCGCCGACCCTACCTCGCTTGCTAGCTCCCCAAATCACCTCCCTCCGGCCGGCGCCTTCCGCGCGCCACGGCCACTCCCTGTGCTTGTCCGAGTAAGGAATCCATCCCATGGCAGAGACCGGCCATCGCGGTCCACGGCCCACCCGACCCAACAGCTTCACCCCTCGACGCCGGCCGTTTGAAGGCGGCGGTCCCGATCCCCTGGACCGCCAACGCCTCGCCGAGCTCGAGAACGAAGAACCGCTTTCGTTCGCCGAAGAGCTCGATAAGGCCGCCGAGCGCGTCCGCCGCGTCGGCACGCAGATCGAGCGCACCGACAAGCCCGATGCCAACATCCACATCGCTGCCCTGCAGAAGATGTCGATGCCCGAGCTGATCGAGGTCGCCGAAGAGGAAGCGATCGAGGAGGCGTCCAGCCTGCGCAAGCAGGACCTGATCTTCCGCATCCTCAAGTCGAGGGTGAAGCTCAACGGCATGATGTTCGGCGAGGGGACGCTCGAGATCCTCCCCGACGGCTTTGGCTTCCTCCGCTCGCCCGACTACCACTACCTCTCTTGCCCGGACGACATCTACGTCAGCCCGAGCCAGATCCGCCGGTTCGGCCTCCGCACCGGCGCCACCGTCGCCGGCACGATCCGCCCGCCGAAGGAAAACGAGCGCTATTTCGCCCTCCTGCGGGTTGAGGCGATCAACGGGCAAGACCCGAACCTGGTCAACAAGAAGGTCTTCTTCGACAACCTGACGCCGATCCACCCCGACGACCGCATCCGCATGGAGACTTCGGCCAACGACGTCGACATGCGGGTGGTCGACATGATCGTGCCGATCGGCTTCGGTCAGCGCGGGCTCATCGTCAGCCCGCCGCGGGCCGGCAAGACCATCCTCATGCAGAAGATGGCCAAGGCTGTGCTCACGAACTACCCCGAGTCGTACGTCATCATGCTGTTGATCGACGAACGGCCCGAGGAAGTGACCGACATGGAGCGGCAGGTCAAGGGCCCGAACTGCGAGGTCATCTCCAGCACGTTCGACGAGACGAGCGCCCGCCACGTGCAAGTGTCCGAGATGGTCATCGAGAAGGCCAAGCGGATGGTCGAGTACGGCCGCGATGTGGTGATCTTCCTCGACTCGATCACGCGGCTGGCCCGGGCGTGGAATGCCGAGTGCCCCTCCAGCGGCAAGATCCTGTCGGGCGGCATCGACGCCAACGCCATGCAGCGGCCGAAGCGGTTCTTCGGCTCGGCCCGCAAAGTGGAGGAAGGCGGCTCGCTGACGATTATTGCCACCGCGCTGATCGACACCGGCAGCCGCATGGACGAGGTGATCTTCGAGGAGTTCAAGGGCACCGGCAACCAAGAGATCGTGCTGGACCGCCGGCTGGTCGACCGCCGCATCTGGCCGTCGATCGACATCGCCCGCAGCGGCACCCGCAAGGAAGAAATGCTCATGGATCCCGAAGAGCACCGCCGGGTGTGCCTGCTGCGCCGCGTGCTCAACGAGATGAATTCGCCGGACGCGATGGACTTGCTCGCCACGCGGCTGCGCAAGACCAACTCGAACGCCGAGTTCCTGCTGAGCATCAAGGACTGAGCGCGGCCCCGGCCCTCTGGCATTTGCTCCTGTGATTTGCTCCTCCGCGGCAGCGTCAGGGGCGTGCGCGCCCGGTCTGGACAATTGGCGAGGCGGAAAGGGGCCAATTGTGCGCACGCGATTTTCGGGACATTTCGGCGTAGCAGCGTAGGCGCCGACGCTGGCGGAGCGCTTGCAGCGACGGGACTTACGGCACGGGCGGCGAGTGCACGGCGTAGTGCGAAAAGTCCCGAATTGTCCGCTCATGTTGGTGAACTGCATGTCAGTTCTCCCTGTCGATGATGTTGAATTGTCCGGTCGTGTTCCCGCGCGGGGGCCGACGTGCGGCAGGGCGCGGCAATCTCGGGCGGAGTGGCGGAGCCGTGCATCGCGGCGGGCTAAACCGCAAGCGTGGGCCAAGGCCAGTCGACATGGGCGGGGCGAGCGTATCTAGCTTTGCACCTGAACTCAGGCTAAACCGCAAGCGATTTCGACGGCACCGTCGAATGGCTAGCCGATTTAGCCGCCTAACTCGAACTTAGGTGCAAAGCCGGCGAATTGATACACATGTACACTACACGAAGCGGTGGCCAATTGCAACAACAAAATCCTGAGGATTGCGCCGCGAGAAGGGCTCGAAGAGCCCGCGGACTTGATTCAGACCTACCAGCCATAAGATAAACGAGCGCCGCCACCGCCTTGGCCAGTTGCGACGCGGGTGTCGGCGTCGCGTGTAGGCCGCGGCGTTGGCGGCGCCCCATAGCGGCTACCGCGCCGCCGACAGCTTTTCGGGCTGCGCTTTCGCCTTCTCGTCGCTCACAGCAACGCCGCCCACTGGCCGGCAGGCGTATTTGATGCTCCATCGCAGGTCAGTGAGCTTGCCGCCGTGCTGGGACACGACTTTCGCGATCGCGTCGTATGACGGCAGCCCCGCGCCTGTCACGGCCTTCTCGCTCTTGCGGGCGTGCGACGCCAGGTCGTTCCACGTGAACGCGGCAAATCCCGCATTGCCGCGCTTCACCTGATTCATGTCCGCCGGATAGGGCATGTCGATCGTGATCGCGATCGCATCGCCCTCGGCCTTGGACTCGGCAACGGAAGTACCGCCGAGCTTCTCGAGCCCGGCCACGAGGGCCTTTTCGTCGGCCGCCGGCGCTTTGATTTCGAGCACGACGTGGCCGAACAGGTGCAGCTCGTCGGTCCGCGCTGAAAACTCGCTGCCCTTAAGCGCCGCGGTAATGTCGCTCAGCCGCACGTCTTTGTTCATGTCGACCGCGAGGTAGAACTGCCCGTCGCGTTCGATCACCCGCACATTGGGCCCTTCGAGATACGGCGACACTTTGTCGCTCAGCTTTGCCTGGAGCAACTTGGCGCAATCGGCAGCCGTGGCCGCGGTCGCGCCCTCGATCGGCAGCGTGAGCCACGGCGGCCCGCCCGCGAACACGCGCGCCGGAGTCAGCGCGGCCGCACACATCAGCAATGGGAAGAGTTTTCGACACATGGCACCGGCCTCCACTCTGAGAAAAGGGGGAAGGAGAACTACCGTCAACGCGTCTGAATCCTAGCGGCCGATCGACACTCTAAAAAATTGTTAATGCTTTCTGATATAATCGCAATTGTTGTGTTCCAACTTCGCGGTCCGACAATTGGGTGGCACGCTCTGAGGTCTGCCGAAGGGCGTGGCGAGATTTGCTGACCACGCCCTTCGAGGACTCAGGGCGTGCCACCCAGAGTAGAGACGTGCCACTCCAGAGATAGGTCGCCACGCTCAACATGCCTCCCGCCGCCGACCTTCCGTCGCTTTCCACCGACCAGCTTGCTGCGCTGGTCGAACTCGCCCAACAGGGCAGCCTCCGCGCTGCGGCGGAGTCGCTCTACCTGTCCGAGCAGGGCCTCCGCAACCGTCTTGTCGCGCTCGAAGCCCGACTCGGCGTCGAGCTGTACCACAAGCGCCGCGGCGTGCGTCGCGGCGCCGTCCTCACCGATGAGGGCCGCCGCCTGCTGCCGCACGCGATGGCCTTCCTCGAACGCGCCGGCGAGCTCACCGAGCTGTTCCGCGATTCGAGCGAGCCGCGCGAGGTGCATGTCGCCGCCAGCCAGTACCTCATCGCGTACGCCCTGATCGACGTGGTGCGCCGGTTCCACGCTGCGGAGCCGTCGATCCGCGTTCGCCTCAGCGCTCGCACGGAGGCCGAGGTCGACGACGCCGTGCGCAACGACCCGCAGATCACGCTCGGCGTCTCGGCGCCTTACGAGTCGTCGCCCGAGCTGGAATACCATCACTGGTTTTCGATGGACTGGAGCTTCGTCGCCCGTCCGGGCCATCCACTGCTCACCAGGCGCCGCCTGCAGCTCGAAGATCTCGCCGCCGAGCCGCTCATTCTCTACGAGCGCGGCTCCACCGGCCGGGCCCACGTGCTCGAAGCGTTCCACGAGCGCGGCCTCGCCCCGCGCATTGAAATGGAGGCGACCAACACCGACCTCATCATCCGAATGGTCGAAGCGGGACTCGGGGCGTCGATCGTGCCGCTGCATCCGTCGGGCGCTGTCACGCGCGGCCGCCGCGTCGCCACGCGGTCGCTCGGGCGCCGCGTGCGGCCGATCCACTCCGGCACGTTGACCCGCCGCGGCGAGCAGCTCTCTGCGGCAGCGCAGCGGTTCATCGCATTCTGCGAAGCGCAGCGGGCGCGCGACGCCAAGCACTAGGCGACCAGCGCGGGTGGCACGCCCTGAGGTCTTCCGAAGGGCGTGGTCTGTAGGTAGTTCGCCACGCCCTTCGGCGGACCTCTGGGCGTGCCACCCCCGAGATGCGTCACTGTGAATTTGTTACACTGCCATCGCGGCCCCGCACGCACCGCGGCGGCAAAAGGGCAAGGCGGCCGGACGAAACACCGTTTTTCATCGGAGGAACCATGGCAACCATGCGCGCGGCACAAATCGCCAAGCCCAACGGCCCGTTTGAAATCGTCGAGCGTCCCATCCCGGAGCCTGGCCCAGGCTCGGTGCGCGTGAAGGTGTCGTCGTGCGGCGTCTGCCACAGCGACGCGATGGTGAAGGACGGCCACTGGCCGGGACTGCAGTATCCGCGCGTGCCGGGGCACGAGGTGATCGGCGTGATCGACGCGGTGGGCGCCGGCGTGGTGCAATGGAAAGTTGGGCAGCAGGTGGGCGTCGGGTGGAACGGGGGCTATTGCGGCTACTGCGACAATTGCCGACGCGGCAACCTCTTCGCGTGCATCAACAGCCAGACCACCGGCATCGACTGCGACGGCGGCTACGCCGAGTACCTCGTCGCCAAGGCGAGCGCGATTGCGCTGGCGCCAGAGGGAACTCAACCGCTGGACGCGGCGCCGCTCATGTGTGCGGGGCTCACGACGTTCAACGCCCTGCGGAACAGCGGGGCGCGGCCGGGCGACGTCGTGGCGATCCTTGGCATCGGCGGGCTCGGGCATCTCGGCGTGCAGTACGCGGCGAAGATGGGCTTCCACGTCGCTGCGATCGCCCGCGGCGCCGATAAAGAGCCGCTCGCCAAAAAGCTTGGCGCCGCGATTTACATCGACAGCACCAAGCAGGACCCTGCGGCCGAACTCCAACGGCTCGGCGGCGCCAGTGCGATCCTCGCCACCGCGACCAGCGGCGACGCCATGAGCTCCGTGCAAGGGGGCCTGGCGGTCAACGGCACGCTGCTGACGATCGCGGCGGTCCCGGACATGAAGGTCAACCCGGTCGCGCTGCTGTTGGGCGACCGATCGGTGAAAGGCTGGTACTCGGGCACGTCGATCGACTCGCAGGACACGCTGGCGTTCAGCCAGCGCACGGGCGTGAAGTCGATGAACGAGACGTACCCGCTGGAGCGCGTGAACGAAGCTTACGAGCAGATGATCACGGGGAAGGCGCGATTCCGCGTGGTGCTCAAGATCGCGTGACGTACGCATCCCCTCCCTTGCAGGGAGGGGTTAGGGGAGGGACGGCCGTCGATTGATTTGATCGGCGGTCGGAAGTCAGGACGAGCGTCGAGAATCCCTCCCCTGTCCCCTCCCTTCGAGGGAGGGGAATTTCAGCTACCAATGGTGGTGGTAGCCGCCGTGGTGGTAGTAGTGCGGCGGGCCCCACGACGGGCCGTAGTACACGCGAATCGCCGGTTCGGGCCGCACGTAGTACACCGGCGGCGGGCCGACCATGACAGGCGCCGACGACATGTAGGCCGGCGCTGGCGACGCATAACCGGCGGCGCCCGCCGACTGCGCCGCCATGACCACGCGGTCGCTCACGCCCTGCTGTTTCAGCGCGATGAGCTGCGGCGGGCTCATATCGAACCGTCCGCCGCGGCTGCGGATCGTGCTGATGATGAGATCCTCGCTCACGCCGGCGCGGGTCATCTCGACGAGGTCGTAGTTGGTAACCGCCATCGCCGCAACCTGGGCGTTGGCCTGTTGGGTGGCGGCGACGCCCGCCGCGACCTGCCGCTGGTCGGCGTTGTCGACGCTCTTGCCGATGAGCCCGCCAGTGAGCGCGCCGACGCCGGCGCCAATGAGGGCGCCGCCTTCGCCGTTTTTCTTGCCGCCGATGAGGGCGCCGGTGATCGCCCCGACGCCGCCGCCCGCCACGGCGCCAACCGCCGTATCATTTTGGTAGTAGCTCGGCGGGGGCGCGTAGTAGTATTGTTGAGCGTTAGCCTCATGCGCCGAGGCCGCAAGCGCCACGGCGGCGAGCCCCAAACGGAATGTCTTGGCAAACTTTACGGCGTGGAGTTTCATGGAAGTGGCATCGCGGTGCGGCGCTGGTGCAAATCGCGACCGCACGAGGGCAGGGCAGGGAACGCTTTGCGCAACCCCACGGGCGGCGCGCAGTCCCACACCGTTGAATATCGACTTTCGCTGACGCCGACCACATCAATCCCCGCACGCACGGCGCCGTCGAAGCCCATTGGCCGTGAAACATCGCTGCCTGCGCGATGCTGGCGCCGCTAGCCGAAAACTCAACCAACCATGAGCGATACCGCCTGGGAAGAATTTGTCGCCGTCGGCGCCGACCGCATTCAGCGGCACCTGTTCCTGTGCGCCGATCAGACGAAGCCCAAATGCTCGACGCGCGAGGAGAGCCTCGCCGCGTGGGACTATCTCAAGCGCCGGCTCAAGGAACTCGGCCTCGTCGGCGACGGCGGCGTGTTCCGCACCAAAGCCAACTGTCTGCAAATCTGCACGCAAGGCCCCATCGCGGTCGTGTACCCCGAGGGCGTGTGGTACCACTCGTGCCGCCCCGAGGTGCTCGAGCAGATCATTCAGGAGCATCTCATCTTGGGGCGCGTCGTCGACCAGTTTCGCATTACAGCGCCCGAGAGCCCCAGTTGATCGGGCCGGCCCAGGTGTGCCCCGATGAGCGCTGCTGCTGTGCAGGTCTGACGCGCTTGGGCCCCGTGCCCCCTGCCGGACTTGGCGCTTCCTAGCGTCGGGGCCGCCGCAATCGGCGATTGCCTGCGGAATCGTCGGTTCCGGGCGATTTGGACTCAGATTTGCTTCGGCTTCCTCGCCGCGCTTGTTGCGCGCCGACCGCCGCTCAGCCGCTCTCCGCTCGCCCGTCCTTCCAGGCCTGACTCGGGGCTGTCATGTCCAAAACCTTGCTCCTCATCAATCCCGTCAACCAGGCGCGCGTGGGCTTCTCCATCAATCGCAACTCGCGTTTTCCTCCGCTGGGTCTTGGCATTGTCGCCGCGCTGACGCCGTCCGACTGGCATATCGAGCTGATCGACGAAAACTTCGAGACCTTCGCCCAGCGCGACGCCGACCTGGTCGCGCTCACTGCCTTCACGTCTGCCGCCAATCGCGCGTACGAGATTGCCGATGTGTACCGCCGTCGCGGCGTTCCTGTCGTGATGGGCGGGATTCACGCCTCCACGCGACCCTATGAAGCGGTCAACCGCGTCGACGCAGTTATCTGCGGCGAGGTCGAATCCGTCTGGAGCCAGGTCCTTCACGACTTTGCCGCTGGCGACCTACAGCCTGCCTACTACGGGCAATGGCTCGACCTCGCCGGCCTACCTCACCCGCGCCGCGATCTTTATCCTGCGGAGTACGACTTCGCCACGATTCAGACGTCCCGCGGCTGTCCCCTGGACTGCAACTTCTGCTCGGTGACCGCGTTCAATGGTCGCCGCTATCGCCGTCGCCCGGCGCGGGAGGTCCTCGATGAAATTGAAACCATCGAGAAGGAACTGCTTTTCTTCGTGGACGACAACATCATCGGCTACGGCCGTGAGTCGCGCGACATTGCGCTGGAAATTTTCCGCGGCATGGTCGAGCGCCGCTGCAACAAGCAGTGGTTCTGCCAGGCTTCGATCAATGTCGCGGATGACCTGGAAATTCTCGATTGGGCGGGTCGCGCTGGCTGCCGGATGATCTTTCTCGGCCTTGAAGCCGACGACGAGAGCGCCCTCGCGGCCGTCAACAAGCGTTTGAATCTGAAGCGAACGTGCGACGCCTATGCCGAGACGTTCAACCGTATCCACAATGCGGGCATCGCCGTTCTGGGAGCCTTCATTTTTGGGATCGACGGCGACGATCCCGAAAAACTCCGCCGCCGCACCGACTACATCATCCACAGCGCCGTCGACGTCATGCAGTGCACGGCGATGACGCCCTTGCCGGGGACGCGCCTCTTTTACGACCTGCAACGCCAAGGTCGCCTGACCTACGAGGACTTCCCGCGCGACTGGGACCGCTATAACCTCACCGAGGTGGTTTACCAGCCACAGCGAATGTCGGCCGCCGAGATGTCCAAGGTTCTCCGTGGGTGCATGGAGCAAATTTACGATCTCAGCGTCCTCAAAGACAAGGCGCGTCAAACCCTGCGGGCCACCGGCAACTGGGCGGCCGCTGAATTTGCCTGGCAAGCCAACCTCAGCTACCGCGACATTGGCCTCGCCGCCACGAGCTTCGCTGAGCCAATGGCCGCCCCTAAGCAGGCGTCACCGATGCGCAGTGTCTCTACGGGTGCGATGCCCTCGACCGGGGTCGCTCACACGGGCGTCGCAGCCCATTGACGGGCTGAGGGAAGTTGCGCCAATTGCCAGCAAAACTCCCGCCACGCATCGATTTCGCATCGCCGTGCTCCCTCTCGAAACGGTAGACTGAAAGCCAACCTGAACGGCACGCCCTATCGAAGCATCTTCCGCGCCGTCATCGTTCACGCCAACCGTCGAGATTCAACGCCGCCGCCATGCCTCGCGAAATCCCCGTTGCCGCGCCCGATGCCTACGACCGCTTCGCGATCGTCGTCGCCCAGTGGAACCGCGCTGTCACCGACAAGCTGCTCGCCGGCGCGCTGGCCGGGCTGGCGGAAGCCGGCGTCGCCGACGACTGCGTCCACGTCGCGCACGTTCCCGGTTCGTGGGAAATCCCGCTCGCCGCGCGGCGGTTTGCCGACACCGGTCAATACGCCGCGGTCTTGTGCCTGGGCGCCGTGGTCCGCGGCGAAACGTCGCACGACCAGCACATCAACCGCGGCGTGAGCCTGGCCCTGATGGACATTACGCTCGGGACCGACGTGCCCGTGCTGTTCGGCGTGCTCACGTGCGACACGATGGAGCAGGCCCTGGCCCGGGCCGGCGGCGCCCACGGAAACAAGGGCCGCGAATGCGCCGAAGCGGCTCTCCACATGGCCGGCCTGCTCAAAAATCTCCCGCGCGCGTAGAATAGCGCGACCTAGAATTGAATGCGTCGCGTTGGCGATTGGCGCCGCGACGCGACTCGCGCCAGGTTTGGTGCGAGCAAATTGAAGTTTGGCTCGCGCGCCCCTGCCCACTGACCACTCTGCCGCCCATGTCCCGCCGCTCGCGCGCCCGTGAGATTGCTCTCCAGGCGCTGTTCCAAGAAGACCTGAATCCGCAGAACTCGCTCGAGAACCTGGGCGAGTTCCTCGCTGCGCGCCTGCAGGATGAGTCGAGCCGCGATTTCGCCAAGCAGCTCGTGCTGGGCGTGAAGCGGAACCAGGAGGAACTCGACCAACTGCTGGCCGAGAAGGCTTCCAACTGGTCCGTCCCGCGGATGGCCGCCACCGATCGCAATCTGCTTCGGTTGGGCGCTTACGAAATCCGCTACTCCGATACGCCCGACCGCGTGGCGATCGACGAGGCGATCGAGCTGGCCAAGCGTTACGGCACGGCCAACTCGCCGCAGTTCATCAACGGAATCCTCGACAAGCTCATCGAGCGGAAGTCATAACGCGACGGTTCTTGCGACTCGCTTCGGCCGCGCCCTGCTCGAACGCGAGCAGCCATCGCTTGCGGTTGAGCCCGCCGCCGTATCCGGTAAGTTTCCCGCTGGCGCCGATCACGCGGTGGCACGGCACGACGATCGAGACGGGATTCGCGCCATTGGCGGCACCGACCGCGCGACTCGCCGTAGGGCAGCCGATCTCCCGAGCAAGCTCGCCGTAGCTCTTTGTTGTCCCGGCGGGGATCGCGCGTAGGGCGCGCCAAACCGTCCGTTGGAACGGCGTGCCGCCGGTGGCCGTGCGAATCGCGTCAAGCGCCGCAAAGGCGCCGGCAAAATACGCGTCGAGCGCCCGCACGATTGCCGCCGGCGCGGCGCCGTGGCGCAGCTCGACGTCGCCGTAGTGCGCCGCGAGCATCCGCAGCATTCGCGGTTCATGGTCGGCAAATTCCAACGCCCGGAGGGCGCCGTCGTCATCGGACACCAGCAGCAGCGGGGCCACCGGGGCCGCATAGTTCTCAAGCCGTAAGTGCATGACGCTTCTCCTTCGCAACTGACCGCGACGCCGCCGCGGCGTCATCCATCCACAAGTGCATCAAGGCATACGCCCGCCATGGGCGCCAATTTTCGGCGCGGGCTTCGAGCTGCCGCGGCGACAAGCTCGCTCCGCGCCGCTGGAGCGCCCGCCGCAGCCCCACATCCGCGGCGAGAAACGCATCGCTCTCGCCGAGCGCCCGCATCGCGATGTACTGGGCCGTCCACTCACCCACGCCGGGCAGCTCGCGCAGCCGCGCCACCGAGTCGGTCAGATCCCGCTGCGGATCGAACAGCCGCTGGTCGGCGAGCGCCGCCTCGGCCAATCCAACAAGGCACGCAGCGCGGGCTCGCGGAACGCCCAGTCCCGCGAGCGCTGTCGCCGAGAACCGTTCCGGCCACGGAAACCGGTGCGTGAGTCCGCTGTCGCCCGTGTGCTCCGCCGCCGGCTCGCCGAGCGTCTCCACAAGACGCCGCGCGAGTTGCTTCGCGGCAGATACCGAAATCTGTTGCCCCAGCACGGCCCGCACCGCGGCTTCAAATCCATCCCAAGCTCCGGGCACGCGCAACCCAGGCCGCTGCGCTACCAGCGGCGCGAGCAGCGGATCGCGCGTCAGCGCCGCCGCGATCGAGTTTGGCTCGGCCCCCAAATCGAACTGCCGCCGAATTCGCGAGATCACTGCCGGCAGCGCATCCAGTCGTGAAACACGCACCGTCGCCTGCAGGGATGATTGCCTTGGCGCGTGCGCGACGCGGACCGAGCCGACCGCCCCGTCGATCTCGACAAGTCGGCAGTACGCGTCCTTCGTGACGACTTCGACGCCGCGGATCGCCCGCGCCGCGAGAAAGCCAAGCATGGCTCGCCAGTCGAATGGCCGCCGGTACGGCAGCAAGATCGTGATCTCGGGCTCCGGCGCCCGCACCGTCGTGCCGCGCCGCAACTCGCTTGGCGGCCGGCCGTACATTCGCTGAAAAGTTTCGTTGAACCGCCGCACGCTGCCGAATCCGCTGGCGAGCGCCACATCGATCATCGGCAGCTTCGTCTGATGGAGCAATTGTTTGGCCAGCAGCACGCGCCGCGTTTGCGCCACAGAAATCGGCGCCGCGCCGAGATGCTGAACAAACAACCGGCGCAGCTGCCGCGCGCCGATTCCCAACCGATCGGCGAGCTCACCGACGTCGCCCTCGTCGAGCGCCCCACCCTCGATGAGCTTCAAGGCCCGCGAGACCGTCGCCTCGGTTCCGCGCCACGCGTCGAGTGCGGGCGAGCTTTCCGGCCGGCACCGCAGGCACGGCCGGTAACCCGCCGCCTGCGCCGCCGCGGCCGTCGGCACGAAAAAGCAGTTCACGGCCTTCGGCGGTCGCGCGGGGCAAATCGGCCGGCAGTAAATGCCGGTTGTCCGCACGCACGTAAAGAACCGCCCGTCGTAACGAGCGTCGCGGGCCTGGACCGCGCGGTAACAAACCGTGGGATTGAGTTCCATGACGCTCAATCATAGAGCCGCCAGCGCCGGCGTCTCGCGGTTTTCGGACTTCAATGCGAGATGCAGCGTCGGCGTATGCGGTCGTGATCGCCGCGGCCCACGCTTGCCGCGACGGCTTCGGAAAACCGAAACGCCGGCGCCGGCAAGGACGCGGCACGGCTGCTCTGGGCGCCTTGACCCGTTAAGGCAGTCAAGTTGTGACGCCGCCCCGCTCAGTGTGCGCACGCCATCCCCCATTTCGCCGAATTAAGGTTTCAGGCGATGCCATGCACGGGATGGACAATCGGCGGCCTTAGACAATGATCTGCATCGAAACGGCGCCACTGATAGCACTACCGCCACACGTCCGACCCCTCAATCTTGCCATGATTTGCCGCCGATGGCGACCGATCCTGCTTGTCTTCGCGACGTGTCTCTGCGCCGCGCAACTGACCCGCGCCGCTGACTGCGATGCGATCGGCGCCGCTAACATCGACTGCAGCACGTCCGTCGCCGACGCCATTGACTGCGGCACGCCAATGGGCGACGAGCCCGATTGCGGCTCAAGCGTCTCAGGCGCCGCCGGCGGCGCCAACGCCGCCGCCAAGCCCAACCCCTGCGCCACCGCGTACAAAGGCGTGTTCTACGTCAACGACTTCAGCTACTTAAAAGACCCGGGTTATGACGGCCATTGTTTCGGCGACAGCTTGAAACTCATGCCCGTGGCCGACGGCGACCTGGGGACGCTCGATCTAGGCGGGCAGCTCCGCGAGCGCTACCACCACGAGCGGGGCATGGGCCAGGACATTTCCGGTCCCGGCGTCAACCGCTTTCAGGCGACTGACCACGACATCCTGCTCACTCGCCTGCGGCTGTACAGCAACTGGAAGATGTCCGACAGCCTGCGAGTGTACTGCGAAGGCATCGTCGCCGATGTCACCGACGACAACCACACCTACCTGCCGCGAATCATCGACCGCAACTACGACTTCCTCAACCTGTTCGTCGACGTGGGACTGAGCGACACGCTCACCGCCCGCGTCGGCCGGCAGGAGTTGCTCTATGGCGCCCAGCGGCTCATCTCGCCGCTCGACTGGGCGAACACCCGCCGCACGTTCGACGGCGCACGAATGTTGTACAAAGGCGACAAGCTTTCCACCGATGTGTTCTACACCTACTTCGTGCCAGTGATTCCCAACCGGCTCGACGAACCGGACTACAACCAGGCCTTCTATGGCGTGTACAACACGTACACGATCAAGGAAGGCGTGACCCTCGACTTCTACTACTTCGGCTACGACAACCAGAACACGGGCGGCGCGCCCGGCACGCGCGACTTCTCGCTGCACACGTGCGGCGCCCGGCTCAACGGACCGCTTACCGACAACTGGCTGCTCGAGATGGAAGGCGGCCCGCAGTTCGGCCGGCAGAGCGGGCTCGGCGTCGATCAGGAGGCAATGTTCGGCACGTGCGGCATCGGCCGCAAGCTCGGCGACGTCCTACCATGGACGCCCACGCTGTGGTGCTATTACGACTACGCCTCGGGCAACGCCGGCGGCGGCGATTTCAACCGCTTCAACGACCTGTTCCCGCTGGGGCACAAGTATTTCGGCTTCATCGATGCCGCACTGCGGCAGAACGTGGAGTCGCCCAACCTTCTGTTCACCGCGTCGCCGACGTCGAAGCTGTCGCTCCTGGTGTGGTACTGGCACATCATGGCCAACCAGGCGGGCGACATCATCCCGTCGATCGGCGGCACGCCCGCGCAGAGCACGACGAGCAAGGACTTCGGCGACGAACTCGACTTCATCGGCACGTACGCCATCGGCCCGCGCTCGAACCTGCTGTTGGGCTACTCCCACTTCTGGCGCGGCAACAAAATCCTCGCCCCGAAGGACGCGGACTTCATCTACACGCATTGGGAGCAGAACTTCTAACGTTCTTCGGTTTGGGGCGCGACCGCGTCGCCCTCGTCCTTGTCGCCTGCCAGTCCCGGATCCCGGCGACCGTATTTGTAAATCCACCGCGCATCGCGGGCGTCGATCAGGCCCAAGTCTTTGACGTCGGTCGAGCAAATCCGCAACGCCCCACGCGGCGCCGCAACGAGCCCTCGGGAATCCGGGCTGACATTGTTTCCGTCGTAGTACAAAAATCCCCAACCGGGTCCGTTGCCCGACCACTCAATCGCGAATGGTCCAAATTTCACGCGCAGAATTCCGCCTCCGGACACGTACACGCCCGAGAAGCTGTGGCCTGACTTCACGTTGGGATCGCGCGGATCAAATTTCCCGCCGCCGTCGGTGCGGTAGTACCACTCGTACTCGAGCGACTCGCCGCGCTTGTACTGGTTGCGCGGGACGAAGCAACCAAAGGTCTTGCCGCTGCGCACGAGGATGACGTAATCGTTCGGAATCCCCCGGCCGTCGTCGATGGAAACGGAGTTGGGTTGCCCGGGCGGCCATTTCTTCGCGTCCTGCATGGCCGCGTATTGCTGAGCGTCGCGGTACTCGACATAACGCCGCCACGCACGCTGCCCGAGCGGAATCGAGATCGCGATGAGCAGCACTGCGACCAGGAGGGCGCGCAGGCTAAACCGCGGGATGAGGGCGTGCCATCTCGAGCGGCGCAAGGGCGACTCGGACATGGGAATTCGCAGCAGGACAACAAAGCCGACGATATCCGCGGCCAATTATCAAGCTTTGTGTCGGGCGTCGCAACTCATTATCCGGGACGCGATTCGGGCGCGACACGTCGCTGGCCCCGCGCGAAGATGCTGGGACTACGAGCGCGTTCCCGGCTTCCGCGCCAATTCGCTTGCGGCAAAGATCGTGCGCTCGGCCTGGCACACGCCGATGTTGCGCAGCAGGGCGGCCCGCGCCTGGTCGAGTTCCTCCACCGTCTCCCCGTCCGTCGGTCCGCCGCGATGAACGGCGCGGGCGAGTTGCAGCCCGTGGGCGATGTAGCGCGCGTCGAGCTCGCTACGGCAGTTATGCCAGTCGCCGTCGCCCAGCAAGATTTGCCAGACGTTATTCACGAGTTTCCGCACGGAGGGAAGGACGTCAGGAATCATGAAACTCTCCAACATTGGGGATCGAATCCAAAGTTTTGTTCTGCGGGGCGGCGCCCACGCCGCCGCTTTGCCGCGTTGGTCGCAGCGGCTCCGGCGCGAGCAGCTCACGCTCGATGACCTGCATCAGGTCGACGACCCGGTGCACGCCGGCCACGCTCGAGACAGACTCTAAGATCGGACTGCGCTGCCCGGAAAACTGCAGTAGGCCGGTGAGGGTCACCGTGCCCTGATAAACGGCGGTGGTGATCCGCGGTTGCGAGCTTGCGCCCGACCGCGACAAGGCCTGGCCGACCGTTTTTGTGATCTCTTTGTCCGATATTTGATTTCGGCCCAGCATCTGAGATCCTCCCGAGAGCAGGCGTCGCCGAGAGCGCGGCGGCGCAGCGAAGGGGGATCAACGATGGCCGACGGCCATGCAGACAGAAGATCTCCGGTCGGCGGTCAGTATACGCCTGCCTGTCAAATCGCGTGGGGGAAATGCCGCGGGAATTCCCAAATAGTTTGTCGCTCCCCAGCCAGCGCTTGCGGCATTCGGGCGCGCTCGCCGAATTCGGATTTCGCCGGGATTGGGCTTGCCAATGGCCGGTATCAGACATACAATTTTTAGACATACAAATTTTGCATCTGCAAATTCACCCACTCTACCGGTCCACTCATGCCCAAGGTCGCCATCACGCTGCAGGACTTTCTCGACGATAAGCAGGGCAAAACCTTCGCCGACGTCGCGCGCGACGCCAAGCAAACGTTTGAAGAAGTGCTCCGCTTTTTCAGCAACGAGGATCGACAACGACGCATGGAGGAGTCCGAGCTCCATCACGACCGCGCCCCGCTGGCGGGCGTCGTTCGCGAGCTCGAGGTTCAGCCGGTCATCAATCGCTTTCTGGCCTCGTTCCACCCTCGCAAAAGCCAACGCCTTCGGCAGGCCATCGGCGTCGTGGTCCGCATGATCATGGAGCGGCGCGGTTGGCAAAAAACCGGCAAGAAAGGATCGCTGGGCATCCGCGGCGACGCCAAGCCGAACACTCCGCGTCACAACACCGGCGGGCTAGCCTTCTGGTTCATCCGTGCGGAGCGTTACGAGTTGCAGTCAGGAATGCCGTTTGAATCGGTCCGCGCTCGCTGCCGGGAAGTGCAGGGTTCGAAAGTCCGCCGCAAGCGCTCGAGTTCTTCGTAGCTCTCCTCGCAGGCGATCGCCCGTCGCGTCGACCCTCGCCGCCGCGGCTTGATCAGGAAGGCCGCATATGGAATCGTTTCGCGTCTGGGTTCAACCCATGGATTACGAATACCGCGTCTCGGTCGATGGCGCCCAGAACGCCAGTTGGCTGGTCAACGAATTGACGCGCTCGTTCATCTTCAAAAGTGCGCTGCCGATGGCGAGCGAACTTCAGAGCACGGTGCACTCGTTCCAGGTTCCCTACAATTCGCTGCTGCCGTTCGCTGTCTTTCGTCGAATCCTGGCGGCGATCCCGTGCGTTCAATTGACCATGTACCCGGCGCTGGCCTGAAAGGTTCAAGACGACCCCGTGCCAGAATTCGCCGATAACGCACCGCTTGACGATCAGGACTATTCCGGCGGCGGCATGATGCGCATTCGGATCCACTACCGCAACTTTCCGAGCGGTCCGTGGAAGGTCAGCTACGCCGACGTCGGCCAAATCCCTGCGATTGGCGACTACGTCGCGCCCGCGCCCGTTCATGTTTTTCGGGTTGTGCTGGCGCTCCATATCTTGTTCGACGCCGACTACGCCGCCGAGGTTTTCGCCGAGCTTGTCGACTTCAACGAGATCCAAGAAAAAACAATTGGTCGGGTCGTGTGGCGCGATTGAGCACGTTTCACGACATGCCTCGCCTCATCGATCACTGAGTAGAACGCCGTGGAGCTCAACAACAAAACGACGGTCGTTTCCGCCGATCTCACCTGGGGCGCGGATCCGCTGAGCGCAACCATCGACAAGGCCCACGCCAACGCGCGCCGGACTTTTGCGATTGAACCCGAGCGCTGCGCCGCCTTAATTGAAGTCGACGCTTTGTATCGCAGCGTCCTGGAACATCTTGACGGCCATCCGGAGCAACTCGCGTGCGCATTCCTGTTAAAAACGCATAGCCTGAACATCGGCGCCGTCTCGCTCGCGTTGAGCGGCCTGGTCGCCGAGGCTTACTCACTGCTCAACCGGACGCTCAAGACGGCCTTGAAGGGCGTCTTTGTCGCGGCCGATCCCCAGCGCCAACAGTTGTGGATCAACCGCCACGACAGCGACGACGCCAGGGCCCTGATGCAGGCCGAGTTTTCCACACAACACTTGCATCGTCATCTCCGCAAGATCGACGCTGCGACGCTGACGATCTGCGAGACGCTGCTCCGCCGCACGCGCGACCACAGCAACCATCCCAACGCCTACGCCGCGACGACGCCCAAGCCGCCCGTCGAAGCTGGCTTCGGGACGATCACGCAAAACTACTTCGTCGACGACGGCGAAGTCCAACGCTACTGCCTGCGATCGGCCGCCCAAGTGGGCATTTGCTGCTTGTGCATCTTCTTCTACGCGTTCCCCGACGAGTATCGAAATTCCGGGGTCCCCGATCGTCTCACCAAGCTGCGGCGCGGGCATTAAGAGCCCAATTCGAGCCGCAAACCCTCGTTTCCTGGCGGGATTGCCCTTAGGCGGCTTGTAAGGTTCTGGCCGCCGGGAACATTAACTTTCCAGGGGACGTTTGTCTCAGCCGCGCCGCGGGGCGCCGCTGCAAAAAAACGCTCAAAACCTCGCGAGCTTCCCCCCTGGGAGCGACCGGATAGCCTCTCGGACAGCTCGTCCGGTCAATAATGCGGTAGGGGCAGAATGGCCCCGATCGCTGTTGCGCCTCGGACGCCGTCGGCGTCCTCATGCGGCCCACCCGCCTTGAAGTGCCGGACAGGAACCTAAGCATGCTGTGTGGTTTTAGGTGCGAATCAGCCCGTCTGCGGTCTGCATTGCGGACTGTCACCCTGGTCGCCGCGTTCCTGGGCCTGGTGGGCGCCGGCGCCGCAGCCCGCGCACAGCTCACGCAAACCGCGGACATGATCTTCGACCCCGCCGGCCTGCTCATGCCGCGCGGCTCGACGTACGGCCGGTCGGTCAACGGCAACGCGTTTCAGACCGAGGCGCTGCTGACCTACAACGGCTACCAGTATGTCAGCTGGTATCACCAGGGTCTCAACGACGAAGACGTCTACATCGCCCGCCGCGACCTGACCGGCAACACTTGGCAGCTCCTCGACACAGTCAAGAATTTCGACAACGGGGACGCCACGGCGTGGGACGCCCACAATGTCATCTCGATCGGCGTCTCTGGCGATGGCCGCATCCACTTCTCGTGGGATATGCACAACCAAACGCTGCGCTACTTGAACACCACGCCGGGCGTCGTGACGAACCCCGCGGGCACAACGTGGATCACGTCCATATTCAATGCCGAGCGCAGCTCGCTCAACTCCGGCGGGTCGCCAATCTCTGACGTCACCTACCCGCAGTTCATCACCAAAGCCAACGGTGACATGATCTTCAACTACCGCACCGGCTCCAGCGGCAGCGGCAACGTGTGGATGACGACTTACCGCACCGCGACCGGCCTGTTCGACGCGCCGCATCAGATTATCGACGGCACGGCGACCGGAGTCTCCTACTCCGATCCTTACGGCACGACGTCCACGGACCGCAACGCCTACATCAACGGCATGAACATCGACGGCACGGGCCGCATCCACATGTCGTGGGTCTGGCGTGAAACGGCCACTGGCGGATCGAACCACGACATCAGCTACGCCTACAGCGACGACGGCGGCGACACGTGGCTCAACAACGCCGGCGTCGTCGTGGGCACGATCGCCAACCCGATCACGATGGAAGCGCAAGTCGGCAACAACAGCAAGGGCCTGATCGTCGTCCCCATGGACCGCGGCAACACGCTCATGAACCAGCAGGCGCAAACGGCCGACAACTTCGGCGGCGTCCACATGGTCATGTGGCACAAGACCGACGACGCCCCCAAGCAAACTGGCTTCACCACCACGCCCGCCGCGTATTTCCACTACTTCCGCGACCCTGCCACCGGCCAGTGGACCCGCAACTCGCTGCCCACGGTCCGCGCCGACGGCGTCACGCCGCTGGTCGTCGGCGCGCGGCCCGACGTGGCCTACGACGGCGACGGCAACTTGTACGCGGCCTACACCTCGCCGGGCCCGGGCGACGGCGCCGGCGTCACCGCCAACTACTACGCCGAGGGCGACCTGATCGTCGCCACTGCGTCGCGGGCGCTTGGCTACCAGGATTGGCACATCGTATCGACTGACACGCGCGACTGGGCCGGCGAGCCGCACATCGATCAGGCCCGCCTGCTCCAGGGCGGCACGCTGTCGATCATCATGCAAGAGAACAGCGACGCGAACACGGGCGTCGTCGCTACGCCGATGCACGTCATCGAGTACGCCAAGCTTGCCAAGCATCTCGTGTGGGCCGGCGATAACACGGGCACGTGGACTAACGACGCGGGCACGGACTGGGATTTCGACAACAACAACACGGGCGACTCCGCGTTCTCCGCCGGCAACCGCGTGACGTTCGACGACGGCGCCGTGGCCGCGAACGTCAACATCGCCGCGCCGGTGAGCACTAGCGGCATGTCGTTCCGCAACACCGCCGTCAAGAGCTATACCTTCACGGGGTCGCCGATCTCCGGCCCCGGCGGGCTCTCGCTCGACGGCGTCGGCACGGTCACACTCGCCAACGGAGCCAACGCCTACACCGGCGCCACCGCAATTAACAAGGGCAAGCTCGTGCTCAGCGGCTCCGCGACGCTGCCCAACACGCCGACGATTACGGTTGCCGCCGGCGCCACGCTCGACGCGACGGCCGCGACCGCCGGCCTGCCGCTCAACAATCAGGTGCTCACGATCAACGGCCACGTGGACGGCAACATCGTGGCCACGAGCTCCGCGATCACGCTCAACTCCGCCACGCCCATCACCGGCAACGTCACGGCGACGACGTCAACCGTCGTTGGGATAGGAACCATCGCCGGCAATCTCTCGGCGCCCAGCGGTTCGCTCGTCCGCGTCGGCGCCAGCGGCATTCCCAGCTCGCAGCAAACCCCGACGACCGTCATCGACGACTTCGCCGACGCCGACCTCTCGCAGTACACCAAGACGGTGGTTCTCGACTCAGGAGCCACCGAGGTCAATGTTGGGTTCAGCAGCCCGTCCGGAACGCTCAGCGCCAACTACACGACCGCGACGGCGAACAACATCACCGAACAGGTCATGTTCCTCCGCAACGACGTCAGCTTGCCCGTCGGCTCGACGCTGGTGGCCGATCTCGCCATGCCCACCACCACGCAGCTGATGGACCTCGGCCTGGCCGTCAGCACGACTGCTACGCCGACCGCCTCCAGCGGCGGGTCCGACACCCGCAACACGTTCAATTGGGCGTCCGTGTCAGCTCGACCAAGTCAGGATGCGATCCGCGTCAATCGCTCGATCAACGGCACGGTCGATACGAACACGGGGACGATTGGCACCGTGACCGAGACCACCGTCTCGCAGCTTTACATCAGGCGCAACTCGATCACGCAATTTGTCGTTGGTTACACGAACGCCAGCGGCGTGAAGACCGACGCCTCGACGATCAACTTCACCGTGACCAACGTGGGCGCAGCGATTGGTTTCTACACGGATCTGCGAGCCAGCGGCAGCCTTGGCGCGTTCGACAATCTGCGGATCATTGGCGCTCCCGTCACGGTCTACTCGGGCCAGACGCTCACCGTCCAGGGCGATGTCGCGCTCGGCGGCGGCTCGACGCTCGCCCTCGACATCTTCAGCCCCGCGATTACCGACAAGCTGGCTGTCGGCGGCAATCTGCTCGCCGGCGGCGCGCTCGACATCGACCTCAATGCGGCCGCCCCGGCGCCCGCGCTCGGCGACTCGTTCCACATCCTCGACTTCGCCACGGCAAGCTCCACGTTCGACAGCTACTCGCTGCCGTCTCTCGGCGCCGGCCTGGCGTGGAACCTGTCGAAGCTGCTGACGCTGGGCAATCTCGACGTGGTGAACGACGTCGACCTCGACAACAACGGCCTGGTCGACGGCAGCGACTTCATCCTGCTTCAGCAGACGAACCCATCGCTCACGAGCGCCTGGACCGCCCTGTTCGGCAGCCGGCTATCGACGCCCGGCGAAGTCTCTCTGGCCGCTGTGCCCGAACCCGCGAGCGCGACGCTGGTCGCCCTCGCGCTCTGCGGACTCGCCGCGGTCCGCCGCCGCGCCAAGTAGCCCGCACGGTCCCCGTGCGGAAGCAGCCTTCCAGCTTGGGTGGCACGCCCTAAGGCCCGCCGCAGGGCGTGGTCAACTCGCGAACACACGCGCCGCCGCCGCCACGCCCATCGCGGACTCTGGGCGTGCCACCCTGAAGGGCGCGGCTTCGGCACGGGGACCGTGCCAGCTACATTCACGCCCCGTCCGGAATCTCCGGCTCGACCACGTGGGCCAAGAGCGTGAGCGATTCCTGCCACCCCAGATAACACATCTCCGCCGGAATCACTGCCGGCACGCCTTCCTGGACGATGTTCAGCTCCGTGCCGCAAAGCACCTTGCGGAGCGTGATCGTCACTTGCATTTCTCCGGGCAGGTTGGGGTCGTCGAACTTGTCCGTGTAACGGATCCGCTCGTGCGGCGTCAGGTCGAGGTACGTGCCGCCGAACGAATGGCTGCTGCCGGTCGTGAAATTGATGAACGACATGTGATAGCTGCCGCCCACCCGCACGTCGCTGTGGTCGACCTTGGCGACGAACCCGTGCGGCGGGAGCCATTTCACCTTGGCCGCAGGCTCGAGAAACGCCCGGTACACTCGCTCCGGCGGGGCCTTCAACACGCGATGGAGCCGAATGGTGTTCGTCGGGGCGCTCATGGCGAAATCTCCTCAGGTAAGTGTTGCAGGCACGAAAGTGTCGCAGAAATCGGCCGCGACTTCACCTGTTCGACGAACAGCGGCGACCCGTTTCGACAGCTTGCGGGAAATTCTTTTTCAAATTTCCACGCGCGTTCGACGGCGAAATTCGCGCCGACCGCGACACGGACGGGGCGCCGAGCGGCTACTTTGCGACGGCCTCAGGAAACGCCCCTTCGGCGATCCGCGCCTTTCGCGCCAGGAAGTCGTCCGTCATGTCCGTTGGCAGTCCCAGATCGTTGCGGATCGACTTGAGAAAATTCAACGTAGCGATGTGCAGGGTGGCGTCGTGTGGCGACAGCGAGACGGGCCACGACGGCTCGTGCGTGCGAAAGTCTCCCGCATTCTGAAATCGCCCGATTCCAACCTTCTTGGCAAGATTGTGCGGCCGCAGGAGCGCGACCATATCGTTCATGAAGGCATTCTCTTGCCGGCCGCCGCCGCCGTACGTCGTCCGCAACCCCAGCGGCCATCCCGGCGACGGCGACGCCAGCGAGTAGACGCGAACCTTCGCCAAACTCGCGGAGCCCAGCACGTCCTCCAGGACGAACAACGCATTGGACGTCACCAGGTTGCCCTGACTGTGGGCGATGATCATCTTCCGTTCGTGACGGTTGATCACCAGTTCCTTGAACAGGCTCAACGTCGCCTGATTCCACACCGTGTAGTTCTTGTGGAGATTGGCGAGGAATTCGGGGACCTGTTCCTCGGAAACCCGGGGCGCCTTGTTCAAATTGCTGCGCGAGCCCAGCCTGGCCCCCGCGTTTTGCATGTAGTCGAGCAGGCATTGCGCGAGGTCGACCACCGAACCGATCCGCATGCCGGCGGTCGCGTTGTGGACGCCCCAAATGGGTCGCTCGATCAGCAGCGACAGGTACGAAGCCGTCACCGCATGCACGCGGGGCAGGACCCGCATGCCGTTGACAAAGTAAATCCGCGGCGTGAACGCCGAGGAATTGCCGAGATTATAGAGATTAACCTGGCCGTCGACGGTCGGGATGGGAAGAGGCACGATTGGCTTTCGTATGAACCCACGGCGCACCACTCTCGCCATTTGCGGCGGGCGCTCCAATGAAGTCCGCGCATTGTAGGGCGCCAAGATTCAAATTCAAACCGCGTGGATCGAGTGACATCGCCGAATGCCAACCAGTCCGTTTCAACCGAACGACTGCGATCACCCCACCCCTGCACGTTGTCAAAATGCAACGCCGCTCGAAACCGTCGCGGCCCGCATCCCGTGAGTGGGAAACTGCGCCGCTAGACTTGTCGTACGCAGCGCCGCGGGCGCATTTTTCGCCACTCGTTGGGGAGACAGTCCCATGCACGCTTTGGTGATGATCCTCGAGTTGCTCTTGGCCTTGCCCTGGTGGGGCGTCCTGCTGGTCGCCGCGGGCGTCGTCTTCGCGATCGCCGCGTCCGGCCTCTGGCTCTCCTGGAAGGTGCGAGCGATCACCCACGAAGCGCTTTCCGAAATCTCGAGCCCGCTTCGCGACGCCGAAGTGACGGTCCACGCGATCGAACCCACCGACCGCCCAGTCACCGTTTCGCAATTCGATGTCGATGATGATGACATCGGCGACGACGATGACGACGACGGCGAGTGGAACAAAGCCAGCCGGGATTATGTCGAACCGTGGCAGAGCGAGGGCGACTTCTACTGGCTCGACGTGACGATCACCCCGTGCAACGCGGCCGCCGCGTGGCACGCAAGCATCCTCACGCTCGTCCCCGTCGACTGGGTGGGCAAGAGCGGCGAAATCTGCGAGACGATCGGACCGCTCCATTCCGTGGAACTCGCCGGCCCGGATGGCTTCCGCAACCTGACCGACGGCGAAGACGAGCTCACCGGCACGCAGCGCGTGCGCCTGCTGATGGCGGCGCCGCCCGACCATTCTCGCGTGAAGTTCGCCTACTTCGGCGTCACGTTCGGCAATTTGAAACTTCCCGCTCCGCTGGCGCACGCCACCTAGTCACTCGACTCACCGTCCGCACCGCTTCTGCGCCGAGGCCCAATGCTTCGGCCAGTCTTGGCCGAACGTGCGCGCCAGCGCTGCCTGCCAACACGACCCCTCGGGGCCATACGCGGCGTCGCCCAGCGCCACGAGCAGTGCGTCATTTGACTCGGCCTCGGTCGCCAGTTCGTCCGCCCATTGGAAAGTCCGCGCTGCTGCGAGCGTGACGTCTTCGTACTCCGCGGCGGCGACCTCAAACAGGTTCCGGCATTGCCGCGTTGTCGACCGCACGGGCAATTCCGCTGGAAACGTTTGCGACCGCTCGCCCGCTGCGTACATGGGGCCGCGCCAAAGGCCCTCCAACATCAGGCGCGTGACCAAGCGTCCCGGCCAGCCAAGCAACACGCGATCGATGGTCGGGCGCTCGCCCAACCGTCGCGGATCGATGTACTGCCATTCGGACGGGCACACGATGCAATAGGCCTCGCCCGCGCCGTAGGCGCCGGCAACGCGTGGCGACGCCGTAGTTCCGCCATCGACCGGGGAGTCCCCAGCCGGCAGAAGTTCGTTGACGGCCGCCAGCGCCGCGTCGGCAACGTCCTCGAATCTTCGCCTTGCAAAGTAATACAACGAGCTGAGCATGATCTGGTCGATCGGATCGGCCAGCGCCGCCTCCTGGGCAAGCGCGGTCAGCCCCAGATCGGTCAACTCGGCGCCGCCCGAATCGCCAACGAGATACACGGCGTACCCCGCCCACCTGCCCGCGATCGCCAGCGGTCCGTCGGTCACGCGCTGTTCGTCGCACATGAGCAGGCCGGTCGCCAAGGCGTAGTGCGATTCCCTTAACTCCGAAAACTTCGACATTCCGTCGAGAAACTGCCGTTTGCCCGGGCAGACGAAGTTGAGGTAGACGCCCATCGAACCGCACCCCTTGAAGTCATGGACCGCGCCCATTCTGCAAGGGTTCGCGGTGCGGCGCGTAACGCGCGTCGGACTGGTCGCTTGAGCGACTAGTTGGCCCCGGAGCCTGCGTCGCTCTAAAACGGCTCCGCATGCGCGTGGACGAACGCCAGTGCTTCGGCCCAGAATTGCGGGTTTGCAACCGTTGTAATATGGTCGCCGCCCTTGATGACCACCACGTCCGCGTCCGGCAGCGCCCGCTCGGCGCACTCGATGACGTCGACCTTCCAGCTCGCCTCACGGTCGCCGTAGATGAACTGCACCGGAACGCGGCAGGCAGCCACGTCCGCCGCGGCGACTTCCAGCTGCGGTTGGCTGCGCATCACGGCGCCCAGCGCCGCCTGGTCCTTGTTCACGAGCATGAACGCGCTGACGAGCGACGCCTCGAGCGTGCTGGGCTTCGGCTGATCAGGGGCCGTCAGCGCGATCACCAGCGGCCCCATGCCGTCGCCACGCTCGAGCGAGCTGGCCGTCTCGTCGATCACCTCGCTGCACGCCTCCGAAGAACGAACGAGCGGCGCTCCGCCGCCGAACGTCACGCTCAGCAGCCGATCGGGATGGCTGGCCAGCAGCTTGCCGGCCACGGTTGCGCCCATCGAGTATCCCACCACGTGCGCCTTCGCGATCCCCAAGTGATCGAGCAGGCGAATCACGTCCTCGGCCAACTCGCAGCCGTACAGCGCCGGGTCGTGCGGCTTATCGCTTTCACCGTGGCCGCGAAGATCGGGAGCGATGACGCGGTACTCGTGCGCCAGTTTCGGAATCATCGGCTCCGGCGAGAACGGCGGCCGCATCCACATCTCGTCCGCCGACGTGCTGAAGCCGTGCAGGAGCACGAGCGCCTCGCCGCGGCCCTCGTCGACGTACGCGATGCGCACGCCGTCGGAATCGAAGAACTGTTCCGCGGCCTGGGTCGCCGATGGCGCGACAGCGCCCGATGCGACAATCGCCGCGCTGAATCCAACCGCGTAGATGAATCGACGCACGCTCGCCGCCTCCATCTCAATGAAATGACAAAACGCCCTTCCGTTGAGACAAAACGCCGCGGCGGTGCGATTCGACCAGGCGATCAACGACCACGTCATCCCCATCGAGCACGATGCCGTGGTTACGATCTCCCCGCGCTTGGCGTGTTCCGTTGCTCAAACAACTAGTGAAACTTGCGTGCCAAGTGCTGTCGTTCGCGGTTGCATTTCGCCGCAGAACCTTGTGTCGGCCCGCCGCGATCCGCCTTGCCGCGGCGTTTGGCCTCACAAAAATAGCCCACAGTGCGGGCGTCGGCCGGCGTCCGAAGGGAAAAGCGGGCGACGATTGCCGTCAACGTTTACCTGGGCGGCGCCACCGACAGAGGTTACCCTCACCCTATGTTCCGACTTCAGCTCACCCTGGCGCTCGTCCTCACATTGGCGGCGCCGCGCTCGTCCACCGCGAAGGTGCACGACGTCGCCACGCGCGATGAGTTCATTGCAGCGCTGGCCACCGCCGGTCCCGGCGACGAAATCCACATCGCTCCTGGTACTTATCACGGCGGCATTCATCACGCAGGATTGCACGGCACGGGAGCGGCGCCGATCGTAATTGCCGCGGCCGATCCCGCCC
>JADMIO010888885.1_pt1 | contig 51537 bp, 50 predicted proteins | sample 8958161 | NCBI WGS metagenome assembly JADMIO01 (sample SAMN16585339, study PRJNA669376) | soil metagenome | isolation source: Crop rotation soil | place: USA: Cullars Rotation, Alabama | collected 2011
GACAACTTGTCCACGTGGAATTCTAAGCTTAGGATCCCAATGTGCTGGAAAGAGAAGCTGACGCGCTGAACCTTGGGTTCGCGCGATAAACCGAACCGCTCATCCCGAGTGGCCTCATCCCCTCTCAGGATGAGCGATCGAATTTCGGCATATTGACCGTTGCCCGCCGGCGGCTGGTGTGGCGGCGAAGGGGGCGGCGGGGGTGAGGGCTGCTCCTGCCTTGGACGTTCGGGTGCGGCCGCGGGCGCCGCGGGCTGGGGGGCTGGCGCGGCCGGCCGGGGCGTCGGCGCCGGTGTCGCCGGGCGCGGCGTCGTGGCCGGCGCGGGCCTGGTCGGGGTCGGCGCGACGGGCGGCGAGGGCCGCGGATGCGCCTGGGGCTCGGCCGCGTTGGGGGGCGTCCGGCTCGTCTCGTTTTCCAGCGCCGACCGCGCCTCCGGCGTCGGCAGCGCCGGGCTTGCCGCCGGGGGCGGCGCGGCCGTGCTCGCGACGAGGTGGAAGCTGTCCAAAATCGCCTTGAGCGGGCCGCTTGCACCCACTTCGGCGGGGCTGTGAACGTCGCCGGCTCGGCTGGTCGCCAGCGCGACGAGGGTGACGCCGCGGGCGGCGCCCGGCGGCAGGATCAGCTCGCCGCGGCCGTAGATCTGGACGGGGGGCCCGCCGTCCGCGCTCGGCCCGGTCGCGCTGAAGCGCCAGCCATAGCTCGCATAGCCTGCGATCCGGCCCGCCCCGGTCGAGACGATCTGATAATTCTGGAGCGAGGCGCCGAACTGCTCGGCCAGTGCACGCGTCGCGGCGGGCAGCGAGGCCGCGTCCCGCGCCGCATTGCCGGTGCCAGAAACATGGCCGACCAGGAAAGCATAGGGCTCGTAGCCGTTGACCATTGGGGCGGCGACGCGGACGTAATTCTGGGCAGTGCCGTCGATCGGCTGGGGCGTGATCGACCAGCGCGCGGGATAGTCGAACGAGAAATCCACATAGGCGTCGCGCAGCGCCATCGAGCGGGCGTTGTCGGGGCTGTTGACGAAATGGGCATTGCCCGAAGCGGCCTGCTGGTTCTGCTCGCCTCCGCCACCGTTGCCGCTGCACGCCGCCAGCGCGGCCAGACACACGCACGCAAACGCCACCCGCACCATTCGAACGCCCCCTTTTCGACGGTGATTCGCCGGCCCGATAACATGGCGGGGGAAGGGTGCCTACAGCGGATGATCGTAGCGCACGAAGCCCTTGAAGCGCGCGATCCGGTCGTAGAGCGCGCGGGCGGTGCGATTGTCTTCCTTGGTCATCCAGTAATATTTGGCGGCGCCGCGGGCGCGGGCCGCATCGGCGACGGCCTCGATCAGGGCGGTGCCGACGCCGCGGGCGCGCGCTTCGGGCGCGGTGAACAAATCCTGCAAATAGCAGACGTCGGCCGACCAGGTCTGGGGGTGGAAGAGATAATGGGCGATGCCGACCATCCGCCCGTCGAGCCGGGCGGCGAGGCCGTGGATCCGCTCGCCGGCGAGCAGCAGCCGCCAGGTCTCGTCGTAGCGCGCGTCGGGATGCTGGGTCTCGTAAAAGGCCTTGTAGCCCCGCGCGAGCGCCTCCCACTCGGCACGGTCCTGCTCCCGCAGCGGCGCGATCTCGATCATCGGAGGCGCTTCACGTAGACCGCGCCGCCGTCGCGCTGCTCGACCTGGAAATTGGGGATCGCCTCGATCAGCTCGGAGAGGCGCGAATAGCCGTAATTGCGCGCGTCGAACGAGGAGCGGTTGCCGGCGCGGCGGCCGATCTCGGAGATGCTCGCGAAGCCGCGCTCGTCGCGCTTCGACGCCTTGATCGCATCGCCGAGCAACTTGATCACCGCTTCGTCGACCGCGGGTTTCGCGCCGGCCGAAGCGGCGGCCGGCGCCGGCTCGGCCGCGTCCGCCTTGGCGAGCGCGCCGACGTCGATGAAGCGCGTGCAGGCATTCTGGAAGCTCTTGGGCGTCTTGGCGGCGCCGAAGCCGTAGACCGGCAGCCCGTCCTGGCGGATGCGCATCGCGAGCGGCATGAAATCGCTGTCGCTCGACATGATCCCGAAGCCCTGGACATGGCCGCCGTAGAGCAGGTCCATCGCATCGATGATCATCTTCATATCGGTGGCGCTCTTGCCCTTGGTGAGGTCGAATTGCTGCTGCGGCTCGATCGCGTGGAGGTGGACGATCTCGGCCCAGCCCTTCAGCCCCGGCTTCTGCCAATTGCCGTAGGCGCGGCGGATGTTGACCGTGCCGAGCTCGGCCAGGACGGTGAGCACCGGATCGAGCGCGTCGGGCGAGGCATTATCCGCGTCGATCAGGAGGGCGATATTGCGATCGCGCGCGATTTGTTCCTCGGCCATGCGCCGTCTTAGCGCGGCCGGGAGCGGGAACCAAATCGCTCAGGAAGGGCGCAGGCTTTGCGCCTTGGCGTCATATTCGCGCGCCATCACCAGCAAGGTGTCGACCGCCTGGCGGTCGGTCAGCGATTGGGCGAGGCGGCGGCAACGCATGGCCTGGGCGCGAAGCGCGCCGGCCTGGCGATGGTCGGTGACGTCGATCAGGATGTTGACCGCGCCGACGATGTCGCCGTCCTCGCCGAACAAGGGGGTGGGGTAGGGCGTGAACATGACCCGCGTGCCGTCCGGCCGTTCCGCCGCGGCGACCGCGCCGCGCACCGCGCGTTTCTCCTTGATCGCGACCGCCATCGGGCATTCTTCGTGCGGCAGGAAGCTGCCGTCCTCGCCATAGAGCTTCCAGGTCACGCACCAGCGGTCCTCGCCTGCCACGGGCGTGCGGCCCGCGAACTGGATGCAGGGCTGGTTGAAGAAGGTGATCCAGCCCTCGGCGTCGGTCGTGTAGATCGGCGCGAGCGAGGTGGCGAGCACGGCGTGCAGCTCGCTCTCGCCGCGCCGCGCGGCGGCGACGGCAAGGCCGACTATCTCTTCGGGGCTCGCGGCGAGCGCGCGCTGGTCAGGCTTGTCCGTGGACATTTGTGTCAATAGGCCCCTACGCAAGGCATCCTAACTCAGATCAAGAACTTGAGTTCCATCGATAACGGCTCTTTCTGTCGAAAATTGAAAAGCTTCCGAAACTGTGCCCTATCCGCCACGCTTGAAGCGGGCGCCGCGGCGGACCAAGATGGCGGCCGCAAAGCAAAGGGGAGGGGCCGGTGGCGCGGTGGAATGCGAAAAAGAGAATCCTCGCCCATGAGGAGCTGGCCCCCCAGCACCGGCTCGCGCGCAGCCTTTCCTGGCCGCATCTGATCGCGCTCGGCGTCGGCGCGATCGTCGGCACCGGCATCCTCACTTTGACCGGGGTCGGGGCGGCCAAGGCGGGGCCCGCGGTGATCCTTTCCTTCGCGATCGCGGGCCTGATCTGCGCGGCCGCGGCCCTGGCCTATGCCGAGATGGCGACGATGATCCCGGCCTCGGGCAGCGCCTATACCTACACCTATGTCGTGCTCGGCGAATTGCTGGCCTGGATCGTCGGCTGGAGCCTGATCCTCGAATATTCGCTCGTGGTGAGCGCGGTCGCGGTCGGCTGGTCGGGCTATGCGGCGCCGTTGCTCGAAGCGGTCGGCTATCCGGCGGCGCTGGCGCAGGGGCCGGGGCTCGGCGGGATCGTCAACCTGCCCGCCATCTTCATCATCGCCGTCGTCGCCGGGCTCCTGATCTATGGCCTCAAGGAGAGCGCGACCCTGAACGCGATCCTGGTCGCGGTGAAGATCCTCGCCCTGATCGTCTTCGTCGCGGTGACCTTGCCCTATTTCGACGCCGCCAATTTCCACCCGTTCATGCCTTACGGCTTCCCCAAGAGCGGCGCGCCGGGGAGCGAAGTGGGCGTCATGGCCGCGGCGGCGATCATCTTCTTCGCCTTCTACGGCTTCGATGCGATCGCGACCGCGGCCGAGGAGACCAAGAATCCCGGCCGCGACCTCAAGATCGGCATCGTCGGCTCGATGCTTGCCTGCATCCTCATCTACATGGCGGTCGCTGGCAGCGCGATCGGCGCGCTCGCCTATACCCGCTTCGCCAACAGCCCCGAGCCGCTCGCCTTGATCCTGCGCGAGATCGGCCAGCCCACCGCGGCCAAATATCTCGCCGTCTCGGCGGTGGTGGCGCTGCCGACCGTGATCCTCGCCTTCTTCTACGGCCAGAGCCGGATCTTCTTCGTGATGGCGCGCGACGGGCTGCTGCCGCAGGGCCTCGCCTTGGTGACGGGGCGAGGCTCGCCGGTGCGGATCACCATCTTCACTGCGCTGATCGTGGCGATCCTCGCGGGCCTCATCCCGCTCGCCGACCTGGCCGCGCTCGCCAATGCGGGGACGCTCACCGCCTTCATCGCGGTCTCGGTCTGCATGCTGGTGATGCGCCGCCGCGCGCCCGACGCGGAGCGCAAGTTCCGCACCCCAGCCGCCTGGCCGGTGGGGATCGCGGGAATCCTCGGCTGCCTCTACCTCTTCTACAGTCTGCCGCAGCGCACCCAGCTCTGGTTCCTCGGCGCGCATGTCGTCGGCATGGCGATCTACCTGCTCTACGGCGCGCGGCGCAGCGTCGGCGCCGACGCCAGCCCATCGGGAGTGCCCACATGATCGGACGCCTGCTCGCCATACTCGCCTTCCTTTTGGCTGCTCCCTTGGCCGCCCAGCCGCCCGCGGCCGCCCCGGGGACGGTCCATGTGCTGCTCCACACCAGCGCCGGCGACATCCTGGTCGCGCTGGAAACCCAGCGGGCGCCGATCACCGCGGCCAATTTCCTCCATTATGTCGACACGCACCGGCTCGACGGGCAGGAATTCTACCGGGCGATGCATACCGCGCCCGATGCCGGCCTGATCCAGGGCGGGGTGCGCAACGGTGCGCTCCTCTTCCCGCCGATCGCCCACGAGCCGACCTCGCAGACCGGGCTCAGCCATGACGACGGCGCGCTGTCGATGCCGCGCCTCGCGGTCGGCACCGCCCGCGCCGATTTCACGATCATGGTCGGGCCGCAGCATTATCTCGACGCCGGCCCCGGTTCGGCCGGCGACGGGCTCGGCTATGCGGTATTTGGCCATGTCGTCCAGGGCATGGACGTCGTCCACCGCATCCTCAACGCGCCGACCTCCCTGACCGAAGGGGAGGGGGTGATGCGCGGCCAGATGCTCTTCCCGCGCGTGCGGATCATCACCGCGCGGCGGGTGCCCTGAGCGATTTCTAGTCGGGATGGACACATCCGGCGACTCGGAAATCGCGGCAAGACAGTGGCCTCGTCAAGCGGGCGCGAAGCCGCCTTTCTCCTCGTCGCAGAGATAGAGGATGCCGTCCGAGATCGAGAAGACGGCGCCGTGCAGCTTGAGGCGGCCGTCCGCTTCGCGCGCCCTGACCCAGGGGAAGGTGCGCAGGTTCCGCAGCGAGACGCGGACGCCCTCGCGCTCCATCGCCTGGAAGGCGGCGCGATCGAGCACCTCATGCTCGGCGCGAACCTTGTCGCGCGCCTCGTCGAGCAGGTCGAGCCAGTGCGAGATGAAATGTCCTTCGCCCTGGCGCGCGCCCTCGAACTGGCGGGTCAGCGACGCCGCGCAGCCGCCGCAGAAACCGTGGCCCATGACCAAAATCTCCTTCACCTCGAGCTGGGTCACCGCGAATTCGAGGGCGGCCGAGGTGCCGTGATAATGGGCGTCCGTCTCGTGGGGCGGCACGAGCGCGGCGACGTTGCGGATGACGAACATCTCGCCGGGCTTGGCATCGAAGATGGTGGCGGGGTCAACCCGGCTGTCCGAGCAGGCGATGACCAGCACTTCCGGGCTCTGGCCCTCCGCCAGCTCCGACCAGCGCTCCCGCTCGCGCGCCCAGCCGGTGGTGCGGAAGCGGCGATAGCCTTCGAGCATGGCGGCGAGACGGGGCATGCGGCGTTATCTCCCAATAGGTTCGGGCCGAGCCTGTCGACGCCCTCTCTTTCGGTCTTCCGGCGCCGTTAAGAGAAGGGAAGGGCTTCGACAAGCTCAGCCCGAACGGCCGCATATGTTGTGATAAGCACAGGTCGTCGCTATCTGCGCCGCATGAGCGAAGCCGATCCGATCTCCGCGCCCAGAGCGCGCAAGCCCGACTGGATCCGGGTGAAGGCGCCGGTCAGCGCCGGCTTCATGGAGACGAAGAAGCTGATGCGCCGCCTGAACCTCGCCACCGTCTGCGAGGAAGCGGCCTGCCCCAATATCGGCGAGTGCTGGACCAAGAAGCACGCGACGGTGATGATCCTCGGCGACACCTGCACCCGCGCCTGCGCCTTCTGCAACGTGAAGACGGGCATGCCGCGCGCGGTCGATCCGCTCGAGCCCGAGCATGTCGCGGTCGCCGCGGCCGAGCTCGGCCTCACCCATATCGTGGTCACCTCGGTCGACCGCGACGACCTGCCGGACGGCGGCGCCGGCCAGTTCGTGAAGGTGATCGAGGCGCTGCGGCGGAACACCCCCGCGACCACGATCGAGATCCTCACGCCCGATTTCCGCAACAAGGCCGAAGCCGCGGTCGAGCGGATCATCGAGGCCCGCCCCGACGTCTACAACCACAATCTGGAGACGGTGCCGCGCCTCTATCCGACGATCCGGCCCGGCGCGCGCTATTATGCCTCCCTGCGCCTGCTCGAGAGCGTGAAGCGGCACGATCCCTCGATCTTCACCAAGTCGGGGATCATGGTCGGACTCGGCGAGCAGCGGCTCGAGGTGCACCAGGTGATGGACGACATGCGCTCGGCCGACGTCGATTTCCTCACCATGGGCCAATATCTGCAGCCGACTCCGCGTCACGCGACGGTCGAGGAGTTCGTCACCCCCGATGCGTTCAAGGCCTATGCCGCGATCGCGCGGGCGAAAGGCTTCCTTCTGGTCGCCGCCTCGCCCTTGACCAGGTCGAGCTATCATGCCGGCGACGATTTCGAGAAGATGCGTGCCGCGCGCCAGGCGAAGCTGGCGTCCGCAAGGGGCTGAAATGCCCCGCCACACCGAGAAGCGGCTGCTGCCCTACACGCCCGAGCAATTGTTCGACCTCGTCGCCGACGTCGGGCGCTACCAGGAGTTCCTGCCCTGGGTCGCGGCGACGCGGATCCGCTCGAACAGCGAGACCGAGATGGTCGCCGACCTCGTCGTCGGCTTCAAGGCGCTGAAGGAGACCTTCACCTCCAAGGTCCGCAAGCAAAGGCCCGAGGCGATCGACATCGACTATGTCGAAGGGCCGCTCAAATATCTGCACAATAGCTGGCGCTTCCACGCCGTGCCGGGCGGCACCGAGGTCGATTTTTGCGTCGATTTCGCCTTTCGCAGCCGCATCTTCGAAGCGATCGCCGGGCAGATGTTCGACCGCGCGCTGAGGCGGATGATCAACGCCTTCGAGGAACGCGCCGCCGCGCTCTACGGCGCCGGCGAGTCCGGCAGCAGCAGGCCGAGCGCGCAGAGCGCCGCCTGAAGGCGGATGCCGCCGCGGCCATTGTCGTCGAACTTCTGGATATCGGCCACGACCTCGCCCGGATCGGCCGCCTTGTCGGCGCGGGCGAAGACGACGGTGCCCACGGGCTTGCGGTCCGAGCCGCCGGCGGGGCCGGCAATGCCGGTGAGCGCCACCGCGACGTCGGCGCCCGAGGCGGCGAGCGCGCCCTGCGCCATCGCCCAGGCGGTCGCGACCGAGACCGAGCCGAACGTCTCCAGCACGTCGTCGCTGACGTGGAGCAGCTTCGTCTTGGCCTCGTTGGAGTAGGTGACGAAGCCCGCCTCCAGGACGTCCGAGCTGCCGGCAATCTCGGTCAAAGCCGCGGCGACCAGGCCGCCGGTGCAGCTCTCCGCCACCGCCACGCGACGCCCGGCCGCGCGGTTCGCCTCGACGACGCGGCGGGCGAGGTCGATCAGCTCGTCGGGGAGCAGGAAATCGCGGCGGTCGCTCATTGCGGCTGCGGGCACATGAAGGGCGTCATCGGCGCGTGCAGCGAGGGAGGCGGCGCCGGCCGGCTCCGGACGACCGGCGGCGGCGCTGGTGCCGGCGCTGGTGTCGGCGCCATCTCCAGCGCGGCGGGATGCGGTGCCGGCGCGGCCCCCGAGGGCGGCGTGGGCGCGGAGTGCCGGGCCGCCTGCATCCGGGCGAAATGATCGGCGAGCGAGGCGACGGCGCCGGCGAACCGCGCCATCTGGTCGGGCGACAGCGTCGAGGCGATCTCCATCATCTCGTTCACGTCGCGGCACAGCGACGCATCGGCCTGCCGGGCGAGGTCGGTGCCGGCGCCCTCGCTCATCATCCCCACGATCATCGCCCGCATCCCCTCGCGCGGCAGGTTCGTGCCATTGCCCATCATCCGCGCCACGCCGTCGAGCGCGGAATCGACCCGATGCTCCGCGTCCGCGCGCAGCCTGGCGGAAAAGGCAGCGCCCGCCGGGGTCTCCAGGAAGGCGGTGGCGGGCAGGAAGGACCGGCAGGCATTGCGCACCACCGCGACTGCGACCGAAGCGGTCACCAGGGTGACGTCGCCGACCTCGGCGCGGGTGACGCAGCGCGTCGGGCCCGGCCCCCCTGGTCCCTGGGCGCTGATCAACAGAGCCATGAGCAATGGTTTCAGCATCGATCGTCCCCCACCAGGATCGTCGCCACGGCCTGCGCCGCAATCCCTTCGCCGCGGCCGGTGAAGCCCAGCCGCTCGGTCGTCGTCGCCTTGATGCTAATCCTGGATGAAGGCAGCCGCAACAAGGCCGCGATCCGCGCCCGCATCGCGTCCCGATACGGGCCGATCCGTGGCGCCTCGCAGATGATGGTGACGTCGGCATGGGCGATGCGGCCGCCGGCCTGGGCGACCAGCGCGCTCGCATGTTCGAGGAAGAGCGCCGAGGCGGCGCCGCGCCAGCGCGGGTCCGAGGGCGGGAAATGATCGCCGATGTCGCCGGCGCCGAGCGCACCGAGGATCGCGTCGGTCAGCGCATGGAGGACGACGTCGGCGTCGCTATGGCCGGCCAGGCCCTTGGCGTGGGGGATGAGGATGCCGCCGAGCCAGAGCTCCCGATCGGCGGCGAAGCCATGCACGTCGAAGCCGAAGCCGACGCGCGGACTCAGCAAGGCGGCCTCGGCGCGCCGGAAATCGCCCTCCCAGGTCAGCTTCTCGAGCGCGGGGTCGCCCTCGACCACGGCGACCGACAGGCCCGCGGCGCGCGCGACCTGGGCGTCGTCCGTGGCCTCGCGGCCCGGCCAGGCGGCGTGCGCGCGGCGGATCGGCTCGAAATGGAAGGCCTGGGGGGTCTGCACGCGAACGAGATCGTCGCGTGGCACGGTCTCGCCCAAGGCGCCGCCTGCCTTGGCCAAGGTATCGACGACGGGAACGGCAGGGACCGCGCCTTGGCTGGACTCGAGCGCGGCGACCAGCCGCTCGATCACCGCGCCGGGCAGGAAGGGGCGGGCCGCGTCGTGGATCAGCACCCGCGCGACGTCGCCCTCGGCCGCGAGCGCGGCGAGCCCATTGACCACCGACTCTCGCCGCGTTGCGCCGCCGACGACCGGGGAGGGGAGGGCGCGCCCGCCGATGGCGTCGCGATAGGCTTCGTCCTGGCCCTCGCCGATCACCACCCGAACCGCGTCGATCGCGGGGTGGCAGAGATGGTCGATCGCATGGGCGAGCAGGGGGCGGCCGCCGAGCTTCCGATATTGCTTGGGCGTGTCGCCGCCGGCGCGGCTGCCGCTGCCCGCCGCGACCACCAAGGCGACCGTCTTCCCCATGGGAGGTCCACTAGCGCCCCCCAAACTTGCCCGCCAGCGCATTCCACCCTATCTGCGCCCGTCTCATGGCCCGCCTCGCTCCCATCCAGATCGGCCCGGTCCGCATCGAGACGCCGGTGATCCTGGCGCCGATGACGGGCGTCACCGACATGCCGTTCCGGCGGATCGTGAAGCGCTACGGCGCCGGCCTCACCGTCACCGAGATGATCGCAAGCCAGGCCGCGATCCGCGAGACCCGCCAGTCGCTGCAGAAGATGGTCTGGGACCCGATCGAGGAGCCGGTCTCTATGCAGCTCGCCGGCTGCAGCCCGCGCGAGATGGCCGAGGCCGCGAAGCTCAACGAGGATCGCGGCGCCGCGATCATCGACATCAACATGGGCTGCCCGGTGAAGAAGGTGGTCAATGGCGAGGCGGGCTCGGCGCTGATGCGCGACCTCAGGCTCGCCGCCTCGATCATCGACGCGACGGTGAAGGCGGTTTCGGTGCCGGTCACGCTCAAGATGCGGATGGGCTGGGATCATTCGCGCCTCAACGCGCCCGAGCTCGCCCGCATCGCGGAGGATCTTGGCGTCCGGATGATCACGGTCCACGGCCGCACCCGCTGCCAGATGTACAAGGGCGAGGCAGACTGGGCCTTCATCCGCAAGGTGAAGCATGCGGTCTCCGTCCCGGTGATCGCCAATGGCGACATCAACTCGATCGAGGATGTGGAGACGGCGCTGGCCCAATCCGGCGCCGACGGCGTCATGATCGGCCGCGGCGCCTATGGCCGGCCCTGGCTGCTCAAGCAGGCGATGCACTGGCTTCGCACCGGCGAGCGCTTGCCCGATCCCTGCATCGACGAGCAATATGCCGCGCTCGCCGAGCAATATGAGGCGATGCTCGCGCTCTACGGGCCGCAGATCGGCGTCAATTGCGCGCGCAAGCATGTCGGCTGGTACACGAAGGGCCTGCACGGCTCGGCCGAGTTCCGCAACGCCTTCAACCAGGAGCCGGACCCGCTGCGCGCCCGCGCGATGCTGCGCGATTTCTATTCGCCCTGGCTGGCCAAGGCGGCCGCCTGAGCGGCAAAGCCACGCCTTTTTGCGGCAGGCCGAAGATAAACGCTGTGTTCTTTGCGCCACATTGTTGTGCTAGGGCCGCAGTGTGAACGCCGAAGCTGCGATCCCTGTCGAGTCCCCCCGGCCGCGCTGGCGGCGGCGCATTTCGATCGTCATGCGGCGACGTCGCCTCGTGCCATTGCTCGAGATCGGCGCCATCCTCGCCTTGGTCGCCGCGATTGCGACCAGCTATTTCATCGTCAAGAGCCATAACGAGTCCAATGCGCTGCTGACGCCGCCAATGGCGGCGGCATTGCTCGTCGCCAACCTCATGCCGGCCATGGCTTTGATGGTCCTCATCGCGCGGCGCCTCGCGATGCGCCGCGCCGCCAGATCGCCGATTGGCGGTCGGGGGCGGCTGCATGTCCGGTTCGTCGTCCTGTTTTCGATGATCGCCACCGTGCCGACCCTGTTGGTCGTCTTCTTCGCCTCGATCCTTTTCCAGGGGGGTGTACAATTCTGGTTTTCGGAACGCGCCCGAACCGTGCTCGACGGCGCGGAGGTGGTGGCCCAAAGCTACGTCCGTGAGCATCGCGACCGGATCAATCGCGAAATTCTCGCCATGCGCGGCAATGTCGTCGACAATATCAACCAATTCGGCATCAACACCGAGAATTTTGCGGAAAGCCTTGTTTATCAGATCGCCTATCGCGATCTCACCGAGATCGCGATCATCCGCGTCGCTCCGGACGGAACAGCGCAGACGATCGCCATGGCGAACCTTGACGCGCGCCCGCTGAGGGAGCGCTTCCCGCCAAGCGCGCTCATAGCACTCCAGAACAATCAGCCGCGCATCGCGGTCGCGAACGATCGGGTCGAGGCCCTCATCAAGCTCGACCCGAACCAGAACCTTTATCTCTACACCTCGCGCTCGATGGATGCCGCCGCGATCCAGCAATGGCGCCAGGCGCAAAGCGCCGTCGGCGACTATCGGATGACGCTGACCCGGTCGCAGGACCTCCAGCTCAAGTTCAATGCCCTGCTGCTGCTCGTGTCCCTGTTCATCGTTGCGGTGGTGATCTGGATCGCATTGACCCTGGCGGATCGGCTGGTCCGGCCGGTCGGCGAGCTGGTGGGCGCGGCGAGACGGATCACCGCGGGCGACCTTTCGGCGCGAGTGCCAAGCTCGGACCTGCGCGACGAAATCGGAACGCTCGGCAATGCCTTCAACCGGATGACGCGGCGGCTCGAGGAGCAGACCGGCGCCTTGGTCACGGCCAATGCCCAGCTCGACACGCGGCGCGCCTTCACCGAGGCAGTGCTCTCGGGAGTCACCGCGGGCGTCGTTTCGGTCGACAAGGACCATGTCGTGCGGCTGATCAACAGCTCGGCGGAAGGGCTGCTCCGGACACGCGGCAAGAGCCTGATCGGACAGAAGCTCACCGACATCGCCCCGGAGCTCGATCGCCAGCTCACCGCCGAGGAGCGCGAGGACGTCGTCCAGCTCGCGCTCGGCGGCGAGCCGCGCACGCTCGCGGTGAAGACGGTGAAGGTCGCGAGCGGCTTCGTCCTCACCTTCGACGACATCACCGAGCAATTGCTCGACCAGCGCCGCGCCGCCTGGTCCGACGTCGCCCGGCGCATCGCCCACGAGATCAAGAACCCGCTCACCCCGATCCAGCTCGCCGCGGAGCGGCTGCAGCGGCGCTATGGCGGCGAGGTCACCAGCGACCAGGCGACCTTCGAGCGGCTGACCGGGACCATCGTCCGCCAGGTCGGCGACCTCAGGCGCATGGTCGACGAATTCTCCTCCTTCGCGCGCATGCCCAAGCCGAGCTTCGCCGAGGCCTCGGTCGGCGAGATCGCGCGCCAGGCCCTGTTCCTGCACGAGGTCGCGCACCCCGACATCGAGTTCGCCCTCGCCGTGCCCGATCCGTCCCCGATCCTGGTCTGCGACCGCCGGCTGCTCGGCCAGGCGCTGACCAACGTCGTCAAGAACGGCGTCGAGGCGATCCAGCACAAGCGCGAGGAGCCCAAGCGCGGCAAGAGCGAGGACAAGGTCGCGATCGCGATCCGCCAGGAGGGGAGCAAGGTCACGATCGAGATCGCCGACACCGGGATCGGTTTCCCCCCGGAACGGGCGCGGATGACCGAGCCTTATATGACGACGCGCGCCAAGGGCACCGGCCTCGGCCTCGCCATCGTCAAGAAGATCGTCGAGGAGCATTTCGGCCAGATCGAGTTCGAGGATGCGCCGGGCGGCGGCTCGCTGGTGCGGATGATCTTCGATCGTCACACGCTCGCCCAGCTGTCCGGCGGCTCCACTGTGAAACATTCTGAAGAAGATATTGGAATCGGTTGATTTTATGGCGTTAGACATTCTCATCGTCGATGACGAGCAGGACATCAGGGACCTGGTCTCGGGCGTGCTCGAGGACGAAGGCTTCTCCACCCGCGTCGCCGGATCGAGCAGCGAGGCGCTGCAGGCGCTCGCCGAGCGGCGGCCGTCGCTGCTGCTGCTCGACGTCTGGCTGCAGGGCTCGAAGCTCGACGGCCTGCAATTGCTCGAAGAGGTGAAGAAGCGCGACCCGACCCTGCCGGTGCTGATGATCTCGGGGCACGGCAATCTCGACACCGCGGTGGCCGCGATCCGGCAGGGCGCGGTCGACTTCATCGAAAAGCCGTTCGAGGCCGGCCACCTCGTCCATCTCGTCTCGCGCGCGACCGAGACCGAGCGGCTGAAGCGCGAGAATGAGGCGCTGCGCCAGCAGGTCGGCAACGAGATGGAGCTGACCGGATCCAGCGCCGCGATCAACAATGTCCGCGCCACCCTGAAGCGGGTCGCCGCGACCGGCAGCCGTGTTCTGATTTCGGGCCCGGCGGGGGTGGGCAAGGAGGTCGCTGCGCGATTGCTCCACAATTGGAGCCAGCGCGCCAACGGCCCGTTCATCGTCGTCACCGCCGCGCGGATGACTCCGGAGCGGGTCGAGGAGGAATTGTTCGGGGTCGAGGAGAGCGGCGGCGAGCTCGCCCGGCCGGGCCTGCTCGAACAGGCCCATGGCGGCACCTTGTTCCTCGACGAGATCGCCGACATGCCGCTCTCCACCCAGGGCAAGATCCTGCGGGTGCTGACCGACCAGAGCTTCACCCGCGTCGGCGGCCAGCGCGTCGTCAAGGTGGACATGCGCGTCGTCTCCTCGACCTCGCGGGCGCTGCCCGAGGAGATCGCCGGCGGACGATTCCGCGAAGATCTCTATTACCGGCTCAACGTCGTGCCCGTGCATCTGCCCGCCCTCGCCGACCGGCGCGAGGACATTCCCGAGATCGTCGGCCATTTCGCCGCCCGCTACGCCGCCGATCAGCGCGTCCCGACGCCGCGCATCTCCGACGATGCGATGGCGGCGCTCCAGGCCTATGACTGGCCCGGCAACGTCCGCCAGCTGCGGAACGTGATCGAGCGCACGATCATCCTCGCGCCCGGCGAGCGGATCGGCTGCATCGAGATCGACATGCTGCCGCCGGAGCTGCTCAACGACCAGGCCCAGCTCACCCCCAACGAAGCGGTCAAGGCGATCATGGGCACCCCGCTGAGGGAGGCCCGCGAGACGTTCGAGCGCGAATATCTGCGGGTCCAGATCCGCCGCTTCTCGGGCAACATCTCGCGCACCGCCAATTTCATCGGGATGGAGCGCTCGGCGCTGCACCGCAAGCTGAAGGCGCTCGGCCTCGCCGACACGCGCGGGGAGGGGGGCGAGTAGCGCGACTCGCCGTCGCGTGATATGCCGCTGCGCGGCCAGCCAGATGACCAGGAAGAGAGCGCAATGCCCGACAAGGTCAACAACCTCCAGGACATGTTCCTGAACAGCCTCAGGCGCACCAAGACGCCGGTGACCATGTTCCTCGTGAAGGGCGTGAAGCTCCAGGGGATCATCACCTGGTTCGACAATTTCTCGGTCCTGCTGCGCCGCGACGGCCAGGCGCAGCTCATCTACAAGCATGCCATCTCGACGATCATGCCCTCGCAGCCGCTCGATCTCGGCAATTTGCACGAGGCGTTCGAGGAGCAGCTCGAGAAGAAGAAGCCGGCTTTGCTCCAGGAGGTGTTCCTGACCGCGGTGCGCAAGTCCGACGAGCCGGTGACGATGTTCCTGGTCAACGGCGTCATGCTCCAGGGCGAGATCGCGGCCTTCGACCTGTTCTGCATGCTGCTCGAACGCGACGGGCTCTGCCAGCTCGTCTACAAGCACGCCATCTCGACCGTGCAGCCGGAAAATCCGGTCAATTTCGCCGAGGTCCAGGCCGAGGAGTGACCGGCTGAGCGTTTTCAACCGCGAGGAGGCCGGCGAGTTCACGCGCGGCGCGCGCGCGATCGTCGCTCTGCCCGAGCTCGGGCCGGGCGCGCGGCGCGATCCCGCGGCGCGGCTTGAGGAGGCCGCGGGCCTGGCCGAGGCGATCGGGGTCGAGGTCGAGGAGAAGCTCCACTTCCGCGTCCGCCAGCCGCGGCCCGCGACCCTGTTCGGCCGCGGCCAGGTCGAGCGGATCGCCGACGCGGTCCGCCAGGCCGAGGCCGAGTTGCTGATCGTCGATGCCGCGATCAGCCCGGTCCAGCAGAAGAATCTCGAGGACGAGACCAGGGCCAAGGTGATCGACCGCACCGGCCTCATCCTGGAGATTTTCGGCGAGCGGGCGGCGACCGCGGAAGGCCGGCTCCAGGTCGAGCTCGCCCATCTCGATTATCAGGCCGGGCGGCTGGTGCGCAGCTGGACCCACCTTGAGCGGCAGCGCGGCGGCTTCGGCTTCCTCGGCGGCCCGGGCGAGACCCAGATCGAGGCCGACCGGCGGCTGATCCGCGACCGCATGGCGAAATTGCGCCGCGAGCTCGACCAGGTCGCACGCACCCGAAGCCTGCACCGCGCGCGGCGCCGGCGGGCGCCCTGGCCGGTGGTGGCCCTCGTCGGCTATACCAATGCCGGCAAGTCGACCCTGTTCAACCGGCTGACCAAAGCCGAGGTCCGCGCCGAGGATCTGCTCTTCGCCACGCTCGACCCGACGATGCGCGAGATCGCCTTGCCCGGCTTCGACAAGGCGATCCTGTCGGACACGGTCGGCTTCATCTCGGACCTGCCCACCCAGCTCGTCGCCGCCTTCCGCGCGACGCTCGAGGAGGTGGTCTCGGCCGACCTCATCGTCCACGTCCGCGACATTTCCCACCCCGACAGCGACGCCCAGCGCGCCGACGTGGAGGCGGTGCTGAAGGAGATCGGCGCCGACGAAGCGCCGCGGATCGAGGCGTGGAACAAGATCGACCTCCTCGGCGCCCCGGAGGCGGAAGCCGTGCGCGCCGAAGCCGCGCGGCGCGAGGACGTCGCGGTGATCTCCGCCTTGGGCGGGGAGGGGGTTCCGGATCTGCTCGCCGCCGTCTCGGGCCGGCTGCGGGAATCGGCCGCAATCCGGACCATCACCCTGCCGGCCTCGGACGGCGAGCTGATCGCCTGGCTGCACGCCAATGGCGAGGTGCTGAGCCACGAATATGAGGGGCTCGAAACCAGCTTCGCCGTCCGCCTCTCCGACCGCGACTGGGCCCGGTTTCAGGCGTGGCGGAAGGAAAGGGGCGGCTGAATTCCTCGCGTCTGAAAGCTCCCCTCCCCAGCGGGGAGGGGTCGGGGGAGGGGGTTCGGCGGCGGAGAATAGCCGCGAACGCCCGACACCCCCTCCCAACCCTCCCCCTCAAGGGGGAGGGCTTCGGTCAAGAAGGTCCTTAGGTCAGCTTCTTCGCCTGCTGCCAAAGCGCCTCCAGCTCATCGATATTCATATATTTCAATGGCTTGCTGGCCAATTCTTCCACCTTGCGGAAACGTTTTTCGAAGCGCGCCGTGGCTTCGCGGAGCGCCGTTTCCGGGTTCACCTCCAGATGACGGGCATAATTGACCACCGCGAACAGCAGATCGCCAAGCTCGGCCGCGCGTTCCTCATCGCCTTCGGCGCGATTGATCTCGCCCAATTCCTCCTCGATCTTGGCGCGCGGGCCGTCGGAATCGGGCCAGTCGAAGCCGACGCGCGACGCGCGGCGCTGGATCTTCTCGGCGCGCTTCAGGGCGGGGAGGGCGAGGGCCACGCCGGCAAGTGCGCTCTCGTCGGCATGGTCGGCACGCTCCGCCGCCTTCAGGGCCTCCCAGCCCGGGCTGGCCGCCGCATCGCCGAAGATGTGCGGATGCCGGCGGACCATCTTGTCCGAGATCGACGCCATGACGTCGGCGAGCGTGAAGGCGCCGATCTCCTCGGCCATGCGGGCATGGTAGACGACCTGGAGCTGGAGATCCCCGAGCTCGTCCCTGAGCGCGTCCATGTCGCCGCGGCGGATCGCATCGTCCACCTCATAGGCTTCCTCGATCGTGTAGGGCGCGATCGTTTCGAAACTCTGTGCGACGTCCCATTCGCAGCCGGTCTGCTTGTCGCGCAGCCGCGCCATGATCGCGACCAGGCGGGGGAGGCCGTCGGGGGGCAAATCAGCCATCAAGCACCATGCACCCTAGAGTCCGATAATATACATTATGTAAAATACAGATGGAGTGGCAGGGGATTTTTCAGCCCCCTCAACCACTTGCGTCACGATTTCAGCCTCAAGGTCTGGCCCTCCACACCCCAGGCGCTCAAGGTCGACAGGAAGTTCATCCCGATGACGTTGACCTCCTCACCCTCGACCCGGGAGATATGGACCTCAACCTCGCTGCGCGCGATCGGCCCGACGACGAGTCGGCCCGCAGTGCCGCGATCCACGAGCGCCGAGCCGTTGGCGGTCTGGACCATCACCCCGAAGCCGCCTTCGGGCTCGACGCCGGCAGCCTGCGCGGTCGCCCGGCTCAACGTCGTCACGGTCGCGCCGCTGTCGACCAGGAAGCGGACCGCGTGGCCGTTCACCTCGCCATTGACGTAGAAATGGCCATCCTCGGACGGACGGATGCTTATCTCGCCGGCGCCGCTGGCGACGACATTGTCGCCCCTGAGCTCGGCATAGGAACGGCGGCCGAGCGCGAGGAAGTCGTCCTTGAGGGCGATGGCGATGAACACGGCGGCGAAGATGAGCAGCCAGGCGAGGACCATCTTGAGGCTCTGGCCGAGCGGCAGCCGGCGCACCATCAGGCTGCTGCCGACCAAGGTCAGGCAGCCGAGAAGATAAAGGAAATTAAGCGCTTGGTCGCCCGCGCTCACAATTCCACTTCCATCCCGTCATAGCCGGGCTCGACCCCTTCGGGGAGCTCGGCGCAGAGCGTGCGATAGTCCATGCTGTTGTCCATATGGACGAGGATCGCGCGCTTCGGCGCCAGCCGCTCGATCCATTCGAGCGTCTGGGCGAGGTGCGGGTGGGTCGGGTGCGGCTTGCGGCGCAGCGCGTCGACCACCCAGAGGTCGAGCCCTTCGAACAGCATCGACATGTCGTCGGTCAGGCTGTCGAAATCGGTGGAATAGCCGATCGCCACGCCGCCCGCGTCGAAGCGCAGCCCGGCGCTGGTGATCTCGCCATGAGGCTGGTCGACCGCGCGGATCGAGAGGCCGGCGAGGTTCATGTGGTTGGGCAGCAAATGGCCGGTGACGACCGCGGGATAGCCGCCCTTCCCCTCGAACGCATAGCCGAAGCGCCGGTCGAGCATCTCCAGGGTCGCCTGGCGCGCATAGCCGGCGACCGGGCGGCCGCGGGCATGGTAGAGCTGCCGGAGGTCGTCGATGCCGTGGCAATGGTCGGCATGGTCGTGGGTCCAGATCACGGCCTCGACGTCGCTCACCTCGGCCTCGAGCAGTTGCTCGCGAAGGTCCGGCGGCGTGTCGACCAGGATCCGCGCGCGATCGTAGCTGACCAGGATGGCGGCGCGGCGGCGGCGGTTGCGCGGCTCGTCGCGGTCGCACAGGCCCCAATCGTTGCCGACCCGCGGCACGCCCGACGAAGTCCCGCAGCCGAGGATGCGCAGCTTCATGCGGCGGCCTTGGCGAAGAGCCGGTGGAAATTGGCGCTCGTCGCGGCGGCGAGCTGCTCCACCGGCTCTTCGCGCAGCTCGGCGAGGAAGCGCGCGGTGTCCGCGACATAAGCGGGCTCGCAGGGCCGCCCGCGGTGCGGCACCGGCGCAAGGAAGGGGGAATCGGTCTCGATCAGCAGGCGATCCGCGGGAATGCTCTTCGCCACCTCCTGCAGCGCCTTGGCATTCTTGAAGGTGACGATGCCCGAGATCGAAACGTAAAGGCCGAGCGCGAGCACCTTGTCCGCGAAATCCTGGCTCGCGGTGAAGCAGTGGATCAAGGCGGGGTAGCGCCCCTTCCCCATCTCCTCCTCGAGGATCGCGTAAGTGTCCTCCTCCGCGTCGCGGGTGTGCACGATCAGCGGCAGCTGCGTTTCGCGCGCGGCGGCGACATGGGCGCGGAAGCTCTCGCGCTGGCGGCCGCGGTCGCTATGGTCGTAATAATAATCGAGCCCGCTCTCGCCGATCCCGATCACCTTGGGATGCGCGGCCTTGGCGACCAGGGTCGCGGTCTCGACGTCCGGGTGGATGTCCGCCTCGTGCGGATGGATGCCGACCGACGCCATGACGTCATCCTCGCGTTCGGCGGTGGCGATCACCGCATCCCATTCCGAGGCGCGGGTCGAGATGTTGAGCATCTTCGCGACGCCGGCCGCGCGGGCGCGCTCCAGCACGCCTTGCTGGTCCTCGATCAGGCCTTTGTAGTTCAGGTGGCAGTGACTATCGACGAACATGGCGCGCATGTAATGGCTTGCGAGGGGCGCGTCACCCCGCGCTAAGGATTGTGGGCCGCGGCGCAGCCGATCCGATAGGCTTCCAGATGGTTGGCCGGCGCGTAGCGGCCCTCGCTGCAATCGCGATAGCCGAGCTCGTAGGCGCGGCGCTGGGCCGGCGACAGATCGGTGAGCGCGGGATTGGCGGGCTGATTTCGCGGAAGGGGCGGCTGAACCTCGTTCGCCGCAGGCGCTGCCGGCCTTGGTGCCGGCGGGAGCGATGAGGCCGCTGCATTCACCGAGGCATGCGCGTGCGGCGGCGGATGGTCGTTGCTGCAGGCGCACGCGAGCAGGGCCAGCGCAAGCAGGAGCCCGCGCATCAGCCCTCGGCCGGCAGCTCGAGCCGCGGGAACAGACCCGACGGGGTCTCGAGGATGAACCCGCTCCCCGCCAGGCGGGCGTAGCGGCCCTCGTCCTCGAGCGCCGCGAAGTCGCGCTCGCCGGCGGGCACGCCCATCGTGTCGAGCAGCCGCGCGGCGGCGGCCGGAATGACCGGCTGGATCGCGATGGCGAGGTCGGCGATCGCCTCGTAGAGCGTCGCGAGCACGGCGTTCATCCGCTCCGGATCGCTCTTGCGCAGCGCCCACGGCGCCTGGCTGTCGATATATTGGTTGCAGGCGAAGACCGCGCGCAGCCAGGCCTCGATCCCCTGGCTCAGCGCCAGCGCCTCGAACTGGGCGGGCAGCTCATTGCGCACCGTCTCGCGCACCAGGGCGAGCAGAGCCACGTCGGCCGCATCCCCCTTCCCGCCCCTCGGCAGCACGCCGCCACAATTGCGCGCGATGAAGGACAAAGTGCGCTGGGCGAGGTTGCCGAAGCTGTTGGCGAGATCGGCATTGACCTTGGTGACGATCGCCTCGGCGCTGTAGCTGCCGTCCTGCCCGAAATTGACCTCGCGCAGCAGGAAATAGCGCAATTGGTCGACGCCGAAGGCGCGCACCAGGTCGAGTGGATCGACGACATTGCCGACCGACTTGGACATCTTCTCCCCGCGCGAGAGCAGGAAGCCATGGCCGAACACCTGCTTCGGCAAGGGCACCCCAGCGGACATCAGGAAGGCCGGCCAGTAAACCGCGTGGAAGCGCACCACGTCCTTGCCGATGACGTGGATATTCGCTGGCCAGAACTTCCGGTAAAGCTCTGTATCCTCGGGATATCCCACTCCGGTGATATAGTTGGTCAACGCGTCGAGCCAGACGTACATCACATGCTTTTCGTCGCCCGGCACCTTCACGCCCCAATCGAAGCTCGTCCGCGAGATGGAGAGATCGGCGAGCCCGCCCTCGACGAAGCGCAGCACCTCGTTGCGGCGGGACTCCGGGCGGATGAAGTCGGGATTGGCCGCGTAATGGGCAAGCAGCGGGTCCTGATAGGCGGAGAGGCGGAAGAACCAGCTCTCCTCGACCGTCCATTCGACCTCGGTGCCCTGCGGCGAGAGCTTCTCGCCGCTGTCGGCGACGACCAGCTCCTCCTCGCCATAATAAGCCTCGTCGCGCACCGAGTACCAGCCTTCGTAGCGACCGAGATAGATGTCGCCCTTCTCCGCCATCGCCCGCCAGATCGCCTGGCTGGCCAGATGATGAGCGGGCTCTGTGGTGCGAATGAAGCGATCGTAGGAAATGTTCAATTCATCGTCCATCGCCTTGAACGTGCTCGACATTTCCTCGGCGAACTCGGCCGGCGGGACCCCCTTCTCGCGCGCCGCCTGGGCCATTTTGAGGCCATGCTCGTCGGTGCCGGTGAGGAAGAAGACCTCGCGCCCCCTCAGCCGCTGGAAGCGCGCGATCGCATCGGTCGCGATCGCCTCATAGGCATGGCCGATATGCGGGCGCCCGTTCGGGTAGGAGATCGCCGTGGTGATGTAGAAGGGGTCGGCCATGGAGGAGCGCTAGCGGGGTTGCCGCGTGCAATAAAGCCCTCTCCCCCTTTCCGTGATCAGGCTGCGTCCCGCTCAGCCGCGGGCGCCAGCGCGGCCAGCATCCCCCCCAGCTCGAACGCCGTGCTTTGCGGGTCGAGCGAGAGGCGTTGCGCGCTGCCGGCGAGCTCGGCGGCGCGCTCCCAGAGCGAAAGCGCCTGCGCCAGTGCCGGGCCGCGCCGCGTCCGCGCCTCGGCGGCGATGCGCGAGGGCGCGCGGGCGAGGAAGGCCTCGTAGCGCGGCTGGGCGGACTTGAGGGCGAGGCTCTGGGCGAGCGCGGCGCGGCGCGCATTGACCGGATCGCCTTCGCGGACCAGCGCGTCCATCGCCTGGTCGAGCCCTTCGACGTCGAGCCCGCGCCAGGCGATAGCGCGCCCCGGCGCGCCCTTCCCCACCTTCGCCAAAGCGGCGAGCTCGCTCTCGTCGGCATCGGGAAGCGCTGCCCGCAAGGCCGACGTCATGGCGCCATCGTCGAGCGGCGAGAAGCGCAGCAGCCGGCAGCGCGAGCGGATCGTCGGCAGCAACCGCTCCGGCGCATGGCTGACGAGCAGGAAGACCGTGTTCGGCGGCGGCTCCTCGAGCGTCTTGAGCAGGGTGTTGGCGCCGCCGGGCTCGAGATCGTCGATCGCGTCTATCACCACCGCGCGCCAGGGCGAGATCGAGGTGGTGGTCGCGAACAGCCGCTGCAGGCCGCGGACCTGATCGACGTTGATCGAGCGGGCGAGCTCGGTCCCGCCTTCCTTCACCAGCCGCTCCAGCCGCATATGATCGGGGTGGCTGCCGGCCGCGATCAGGTGGGCGGCGGGGTGGTCGTCGGGCACATCGAGCCCGGGCGCGTCGGGCGAGAGGCCGGCGAGCACCCGCAACGCCGCCTTCTCCGCGAACAGGGCCTTGCCGATCCCCTTCGGGCCCGCGAGCAGCCAGCCATGGTGCAGCCGGCCGGAATCGAGGCCCGCGCGGAATGCGGCGACGGCCGCGTCATGGCCGAAGAGCGGAGTCACCTGGTCTACGCGAGCCCGAAAATGCTCTTCAGCCCGATCCAGATGCGGCCGAAGAAGCCCGCTTCGCCGACATCCTCGGCCGCGACCAGGGGCATGGTCTGGGGCGGCTGGTCGGCGGTGGTGACGACGAGGTCGGCGATATGCTGGCCGCGCGCGATGGGCGCATGGATCGGCCCGTCATAGACGATGCGCGCGCGCAGCCCCCTGCCCTGGCCTACCGGGAAGGTGACCGCGATATTCTGCGGCGCGACCAGGCCGACGCTGGAGGCGCTGCCGAGCTGGACCTGCGCCTCGCCGATCTGCTGGCCCTGGCGGAGCAAAGGCCGCGACTGCCAGGCGCTGAACCCCCATTGCATGAAGCGCACCGATTCCTCGATCCGCTGGTTGGTGCTGGTGAGGCCGGCGACGACCATGATGATCCGCCGCCCGTTCTGCTCGGCCGAGCCGGTGAAGCCGTAGCCCGCCTCCTCGGTATGGCCGGTCTTGAGCCCGTCGGCGCCGGGCACGCGCCCGAGCAGGGGATTGCGATTGTCCTGGGTGATCGGTTGGTTCGAGCCCATCGTGTGGCCCCAGGTGAAGTTCCTGAGCCCGTAATATTCGCGGTAGAGCTGCGGATAGTCGCGGATCGTCGCAGCGGCGATCGTCGCGAGATCGTGCGCGGTCGTATAGGTGACGCCATTGTCAGGCCAGCCGATCGGATTGCCCCAGTGCGAATTGGTGAGGCCCATGGCCTGCGACTGCTGGTTCATCAAAGCCACGAAGGCCTCCGACGTCCCTGAAATGCACTCGGCGAGGACCTCGGTGGCGTCGTTGCCGGAGAGGGTGACGATGCCGCGCAGCAGGTTGGCGACGCTGACCTGCTCGCCGGGCGAGAGGAACATGAGCGAGCCCGCGGCGGTTCCGTGCCATTGCTGCCAGGTCTCCGGGCGCACCGTGCAGACCTTGTTCGGATCCAGTTGGCCGCGCTTGATCAGGTCGAAGGCGACGTGGGTGGTCATCATCTTCGCCATCGAGGCGGGCGGGATGCGCCGGTCCGCATCCTTGGCGTAGAGCACCGCGCCCGAGGAGAGATCGACCATGTAGGCGACCGAGGCGGGCGTGTCGAAGGGCGGTGCCGCGGCCCCGGCCGGCATGGCCAGCAGCGCGACGGAAGCGAGGAGATAGAAGGGCTTGCGGATCATGGCTTGAAAGATTCCTCAACCTGGGCGGGCGACCGAATCGGCGAGCAGCGCCACGGTCAGCGCGTAGAAGTTCGAGCAATTATAGTCGAGTATCACGCGGTAATTCTGGGTGGTGAGATAGGCGGTCGCGCCCGGCCCGTCGGGCTCGATCAGGGAGGCGAGCACATCCTCGGGCAAATTGTTGGCGATCCCCAGCCGCCGCCACTCGCCCGCGGTCAGCCAGCGGCTGTGGCGGGCGAAGACGGGCGCACAGCGCGGCGCGCGCAGGCGGTTGGCGACCGCGGCGCGGTTGAAGCCCGCCGGGACATGCACCGCCGTCCCCCAGGTCAGGCCCGGCCGCCAGCCCGCATTGCGCAGATAATTGGCGATCGAGGCGAGGCCGTCGAGATGGCTGCGCCAGATGTCCGCACGCCCGTCGCCGTCGCCGTCCACCGCGAGCCGGATATAGACCGACGGCAGGAATTGGGGATGGCCGGCGGCACCCGCCCAGCTCCCCTTCAATTCCTCGCGCGGAAAGCCGCGCTCGACCATGCGCAAGGTGGCGATGAACTCGTTGGTGAAGAGCTCGCGGCGGCGGCCTTCATAAGCGAGGCTGGAGAGCGAGTTGAGCAGATCGAAATTGCCCATGATCGTGCCGTAGCCGGTCTCCTTGCCCCAGATCGCGATCAGATATTGGGCGGGGACGCCGTAGCGCCGGCTGATCTCGGCGAGCCTCGCCCGGTCGGCGAGATAATAGGCCCTCCCGCGCGCGATCAGCGCCGGGCTGAGCTGGCGGGCGAGATAGGGCGCGAAGGGCGGATTGGTCGGATTGCCCGCGACCCCGCCGGGCTGGGCGCGGTCGAGCTCGATCGTGCGGGGCGAGAAGGCCAGGGTCGGGAAGATCCGGTCGAGCGTCGAAGCGCGGATGCCGGCGCGCTCGGCGGCGGCGCGCAATTGCGGGAGGTAGGCTTCATACCCCTCCTGGCTCAGCCCCCGGAGCTGGGCCGCGGCCGGGCTGCCGCCGAACGAGACCGCTCCTTCTCCGGGCCGCGCGGCCGGACTCCCCGCGATGAGAGCCGCAGCCGCCAACCCATGAACCAAACGCATCGTCACCCTCACTCGTACTTCGCCATCCTATGGCACGCACGGGGACGCAGCCCAAGCCGGTATATTTGCCGTGGCCGCTGCGCGCGCGGCAAGCCGCTATTGAGATGAATTTGGCAAGGCCCGCGCTATAAGCCGCGCCAAGGACAGGTGGCCGAGTGGTTTAAGGCAGCGGTCTTGAAAACCGCCGTGGGTTCACGCCCACCGTGGGTTCGAATCCCACCCTGTCCGCCGGATGGGCCTTCGCTGCCCTTCGCGAGCATTGCGGTGCCAAACCGCTTCGGTCGGCGCCCCCCTTCTACCAAGGAGCGCGATCGCCGCGGCCCCGCTGGCGAAGGCGAGATCCAGCTCACCGGCTTCGGGACCGGCGGCTAAGTCGAGAGGGGCAGCAATGCGCCGCTGGATGATCTGCGAGACGCATTGAAGCCATGCAGGGGCGATATCCGATCTTCGATTTCGCCGCGGCCGGAGAGCAGGGCGGTGATGATTTCGAGCTTTGACTCCGTCTTAGGGCTGACCGCGACGAACTGCGCGGTCTCCTCAACTCAGGGCCTGATCCCCTGAGTCGTTCGGGTGCAGCCGAATGGGCGAGCGCCGCGCTTGTCCCTAGGTGCGCGGCGCTCGCTTCGTTCGGGAGCGGCCCGAGGCGGTAGCGTATCGCATGACCGCGCCCGCCAAGTGGGACCGAATGAGGGAACGACCCCGGTAAACGTGCCAATCGTCTCTCTCAGGTGCGGCGGACACCCTGTCCGCAATCGAGCTTTCCCGTCCCACACGAGTCTAGGCAGAAGCGTCGCGCTCGGCTAAGTATCTGATAAGTAGAGCGCGGGGGCGAAATGAAAGCGAGACTGTTCGGCGCAATTGCCGCCTTCTTCTGCTGTGCTCTGCTGTGGGCATCGCCCTCCCGGGCGGAATGGCGGCGCGCGGAAAGCCCACACTTCATCCTTTACGGTCATTTGCAGGAAGCGGAGCTGCGCCAGCGCATCCTTCTGCTCGAGGATTTCGACCATCTGCTGCGCACGATCATCGCGGTGACCGAGCCGCCGAGCCCGAACAAGCTCCACGTCTACATCGTCGACGACGGGCGGGCGCTGCGCACCGTGCACCCCGTGCCGGCGGGCATTGCCGGCTTCTACACCGCGACCCCGGACGGGATCGCCGCGGTGGTCGACAACAGCGCGGAATCGAACGCCAACGAGATCCTGTTCCACGAATATGCGCATCACTTCATGATGCAGTACCGGCCCAACGCCTATCCCGCCTGGTACGTGGAAGGCTTCGCCGAATATTTCATGACCGCGCGCTTCACCGACCGCCATATCGACATCGGCAATTATTCGCCGGGCCGCGCCTATGCGATCGTCGAGGGGCATTGGCTGCCGATGGAGCAGGTGCTGAACGCCGAGCCGCAGCGCCTGAGCGGCGAGGCGATGCAGCAATTCTATGCCCAGGCCTGGCTCACCGTCCATTATTTCTACAGCACGACCGAACGGCAGCATGCGCTCGGCCGCTATCTGGTGGCGCTGCGCGGCGACAATCCCGGCGCTGCGCTCCAGACGACGACCGGCCTGGACGCTGCCGGCCTCACCCAGGAGCTGCACCATTATATCGGCAGCGGCCATATCGAGTTCCGGCGCATGATCCGCCCCGAGAGCGAGACGCCGCCGCCGGTCACGGTGACCAGCCTGCCGCGCGGCGCCGACGACCTGATGGTCTACGCGGCGGCGCTGGACATCGGCATGGAGGAGGCGGAGGGCCGGGAGGCGCTGCCGCGGATCCGCGCCGCGGCCGCACGCCACGAGGGCGACCCCTTCGCCGAGCGCGTGCTGGCGCATGCCGAATTGCTCTATGGCGATCCGGCGGTGGCCGACCGCCTGCTCGACCGGCTGCTCGCGGCGGCGCCGCGCGATGCGGAGCTGCTCTACCTGAAGGGGATGCGCTACATGGCCGCTGCCGAGCATGGCGATCAGTGGGAGGCGAACACCCATAGCGCGCGGAGCTGGTTTACCCGCGCCCACCAGGCGGACGCCAATCACTACCAGACCCTGTTCCGCTACGCGGAGAGCCTTCGCCGCGACCGCGATTATGCCTCCGAGAACAATATCAACGTGCTGCTGCTCGCGCACCAGCTCGCGCCGCAAGTCTCCGCGATCACCTTGAATGCGGCCGCCGTGCTGATGGGGACGGGCGACAATGCCTTGGCGGTGTCCTTGCTGCGTCCGCTCGCCGCCGACCCGCACGATGTGGACCTCGCCCATGCGGCGCGGCAGCTGATCGAGCGGGCCCAGGCCCACCCGGCGTCGCAGCCAGCCGCTCCGCCGGCGCCCGCGCCGCCAGCGCCGCGGCCGAACTAGCGTCCGGCCCTGATCGTCGTCATGGGCAGGATCTCGCTGATCCGCCCGCGCAGATTGCGCTCTTCCTCGACCCGTCCGGCGGCATGCGCCTTGGCGCGCTCCTTCAGCAGGCGGGCGAGGATCGCCTCGCCGTTCACCGCCATGAAGCCGGCGCGCGCGAGATCGACGGGCTCGTCGAAATAGGCGGCGAACTGGCTGCCGCGCCGCCAGGTGACGTGCGCCCGCGCCGGGCCGACCCCGGGTATTTCCAGGGTCACCACCGCGCCCTTGCCGAAGGCGATGTCGCAGGAGGCGCGGAAATAATCCGCGGTGCACTCCAGCATGCGGATCTCGACGCTGCTCCAATTGTTGGGCGCCAGCCGCGCCGGCTCGTCAAGGGCCAAACGGTCTTCCTGCGACCGCGGCATGGCGGCTACAGATCCTCGGGCCGCAAGCCGTAGGTGCGGGCGGCCCAGGGCGAATCCTCCTCGCCCTCGCTGGTGAGATAATCGGGCTTCACATAATTGGGGAGCGAGGTCTTGGCGTGGAGCGCCGTGCCGCCGTCGGCGAGCAGCTGCATGTCGAACGGCGCGTCGAACAGCACGCCGATCTGGCCATGCAGGCACCAGCGCACGCTGCCGGCGATGGCGAGCGCGCCACCGCCGGCCAGCTCGAGCACGATCGGTGTGCCGATCAGGAAATCCTCGGCGCAATCGAGCATCGCGCCCTCGGAGGAGATGTTGCGCAGCCGCACCTCGACGGATTCGATGCCGGCGTGCAGGACGCCGCGCATCAGCAGGCTGTGCCGGTCCGGCCGCTCGCGCTTCAGCTCCACGCGCGGCGGCTGCTCGCCGTGGCGGCGGCCGCCGGGCGCAAGGTCCGCGGCGTGGGGCGGCATGATGAGCACGGTCTCGCGCGCGAACTCGATGCCGATCTGCCCGCCTTTCACCCAGCGGACGTAGCAGGCGGTGCGGTTGCAATCCTCGAACTGGATGTCCATCCGCTCGCCCAGCCGGGGCTCGATGTCGCTGCGGATCATGACGCCGTGCGACGACAGGTTCACGACCGGGACCGAATGGCGCTTTCGGCGGAAGGTGATGATCGCTTCGTCGATCAGGTTCGAATGCCGTCCGTCGCGACGCTGGTTGGTGCGCCGGCACTCCTGACGGGGGATGGCGATCATGCTCAGTCCGCCGACCTTGCGCTGGTCGCTGCGATGGGCCGACTTGCGGACGACAATGTCGCTGCGAGCGCCGCCATTCTCCAGCAATTTGCGGACCTCGTGCATGGCGAAACCTTCATGGTGATCTTTGGATTGATCGCCTATGCCACAGCAAACACTGAAAATTCGTTACTGGCGGCCCTGCGGCGAGGGCGGCTCGGCGGGTTGGGGAACGCGCTGAAAGGATCGCGCCAGGGCCTGCGCGATCGCCGCGGCGATGGCGTGGGCCCCGCGCGGATTCGGGTGGCGGTCGACCGCGAGGCGCCAGCTGGGTTCGAGCGGGACGAGCAGATAGCGCAGGTGCGCATCGTCGAGCACGCGATGCCGGATCGCCGCTTCGGTCGGGTCCTCGGGCTGGAGCTGGGGGACGACGATCAGCGCGGCCGCGCCGCGCGACCGGGCGAGCGCGATCGTCGCGCGCAGCACCGCCTGGGTGGTCGCGATCCCTTCCTCGATCGTGTCCGCGCTGCGATAGCGCAGCACCCGGCGGGCGAGCTCGACCAGGCGGAAATCCGGCGGATGCGCCGCATTCCAGCGCAGGTTCGCGTCGAGATAGGGCCGGTCCTCGTCGAGGTTGCGGTCGAACAGGATCGGCACGAATGGAATCACGACCGCGACCGGATGGGCGAAGCGCGGCAACTCGCGCCGCAGCCGCATGTAGCTCTGGTCGGTCGCGTGGGCGTTGATCGCGATATTGGCCGCCTGGATTCCGGTCATCGCCTGGACCTGGGCGGGAATGGTCTCGGGCCATTGCAGGCCGTAGCCGTGCATGATCGATTCGCCGGCGAAGACGATGGTGGGCCGGGACGGATCGGTCTGCGCGCCGGCGCCGGCAACGCGATAGCCGAAACGGTCGGTCGCATAATCGATCACCCGCCCGTCGACCGTGGCCGTGCCGTCGTGATTCGGGACGAAGCTCCAGCCGAGCAGGGCGTCGCGCCGGCGTTGCGGCTCGGCGCTCCCCCATCTTTCCTGCGTCGCCCGCCAGGTCCGGGTGTGGAGAATGCCCTCCGTCGTGACCAAGGCGGCGACGATGGCGAGCGACGCGGACAAGGCGGAGGCGAGCAGCCGCCTGCCGCGCCTGGCCTTGACGATTCGCGCCACGCGCGGCCGCACGAACAGCAGGATGAAGAGCCCGACCAAAGCGAGCAGCACGCGCAACGCGTCGATCAGCCCGAGCTGGAAGCTCCGCGACCAGGCGAAGGTCGGCAGGAAATGGCGGTCGGCCCAATCCTGGCCCGCGGCCGCGGCGAGCGCGATGAGCGCGAATCCGGCCAGCGCGACGGCGAGATTCGCGATCAGGGCGGCGCGGTGCCTCGATAGTCGCCGTCCGCCCGACATTTGCAGCCCCCTCGCCGTCCCGATAATCGTTTTCCGCCCGGCATTGGCAGGCCTCCCGCCGCTATGTTAGGCAAATCCAAGGAGTATCTGTGATGGGGGCATTGCTCAAGCCGCTGCAACACTGGGTCTGGAGGGACGCGGCCCGCCGCGGCCTCCGCCTGCTGCGATTCGCCGAGGTCGAGGCCGACGGCGGACGCGACCTCGTGCGCGCGTCCGAACTCACCGCCGATCCGCGCCTGCGGCGGCTCTATTTGAAGCACGCGACCGACGAGCGCCGCCATGCCGACATGTTTCGCCAGCGCGGCATCGAGCTGCTCCACGCCAGCCCGGTCCGCGATCTCGCAATGCCCGCCAGCGATTGGCTGGCGCCCGGCGAGCGCGGCCTCGACGACGTCAACGTCGAGGGCGGCCGCGACGGGCCCCTGCTCGCCTTCCTGCATTTGTCGGAAGGGAACGCGGCCCGCGATTTCGCCATCTATGCCGAGGCGGTCGGCAGCGACGGACGCACGCGGGCGGTGTTCGAGCGCATCCTTCGCGACGAGGAGTTCCACATGAATTATACGCGGGACGAGCTGGCGCGGGTCGCACCGAAGAAGCAGGGCCGGTTGCTCTGGGCGGCGCGGTTCAGCCGGCTCTGGAAAGCCTATCTGCGCTTCGCGGTCTGGCTTGCCGGACTGATCGGCGGGATCGTGCTCACCGTCCAATATTTCCTGATCCTGCCGCCCTTCGCCTGGATCTCGCGCCGCGCCGCGCGGCGCGAGCCGGAAGGCTGGACGACGATCTCGAGCGAGCGCGCCACCAACCTCAGCGGACAATATTGATGAAGATTCTCGGTCTCTCCGCCCATTATCACGATGCCGCGGCCGCTCTGGTCGTCGACGGATTGCCCGTCGCCGCGGTGCAGGAGGAACGGCTGTCGCGCCGCAAGAACGATGCCGCCTTCCCCCTGGCCGCGATCGAATATTGCCTCGATACGGCCGGGCTCGAGCCGGACGAGCTCGATGCGGTGGTCTTCTACGAACGGCCAATGCTGAAGTTCGACCGAGTGCTGACCACCCTGCTGCGCACCTTCCCCCGCTCCTATCACGCCTTCCCGCACGCAATGAAGAACATGCTCGGCGAGAAGGCCTGGATGCGCGGCGTGATCGGCTCGCGGCTCGGCGTGTCGGGGAAGAAGATCCTGTTCACCGAGCATCACCAGTCGCACGCCGCCGCCGCCTTCCTGACCGCGCCGACCCGGGAGGCCGCGATCCTCACCGCCGACGGGGTCGGCGAATGGGCGACGCTCACCACGGGGATCGGGCGCCGCGGTCCGGACGGCACCAGCATCGCGCTCGACCGCGAGATCCGCTTCCCGCACTCGCTCGGCATGCTCTATTCGACCTTCACCGCCTATCTCGGCTTCGCGGTCAACGAGGGCGAATATAAGGTGATGGGCCTCGCCGCCTACGGCCGCCCCACCCTCGCCGACGAGGTCCGCAAGCTGATCCCGCGCACCGCCGACGGCGCCTTCCGCCTCGATCTCGATTATTTCGAGTTCCACAGCACCGCCAAGCGCTCCTTCTCCGACAAGTTCATCCAATTGTTCGGCCCGCCGCGCGGCCCCTATGCGCCGATCGACCTCGACAGCCCCGACGGGCAGCGCTTCGCCGATTGCGCGGCGAGCGTGCAATTGGTGCTCGAGGACATCTTGGTCGACATCGCCCGCGACCTGCACCATCGCACCGGCCTCGCCGACCTCTGCTTCGGCGGCGGGGTGGCGCTGAACGGCGTCGCCAATGCCCGCATCCTGCGCGAATCGGGCTTCGAGCGCCTGTTCGTGCCGACCGCGCCGGGCGATGCCGGCTGCGCGCTCGGCGCCGCCTTGTTCGCGGACCGGATCCATTTCGCCAATCCCGACCGCGACGTGCCGGACCACGGTTTCTGGGGGCCGGACGTGGACGGTGCCGCGCTCGCGCGGCTCGCGGGCGAGGACGGCCTGCCCCTCGAGAGCGTCGCCGACGCCGGCCTGATCGCCGCCTGCGCCGACGATCTCGCGGCGGGCCGGATCGTCGCCTGGATGGACGGGCGCTGCGAGTTCGGCCCGCGCGCGCTCGGCCATCGCAGCCTGCTCGCCGCGCCCCACGAGGCGGCGATGCGCGACCGGCTCAACCGCGACATCAAGTATCGCGAGGAATTCCGGCCCTTCGCCCCGGTCGTGCCCGAAGAATTCGCCGACACCTTCTTCGAGCTTCCCCCCGGAGGCGCCAGGCTCGCGCGCTTCATGTCGGGCGTGTTCCCGGTGCGGGAGGAATGGCGCGCCCGGCTCGCCGCCGTGACCCATGTCGACGGCACCGCGCGGGTGCAGACCCTGACCCGCGAGTTCTCGCCGCGGCTCTACGATCTGCTGCTCGCCTATGGCGAGAGGAGCGGCATGCCGGTCCTGCTCAACACCTCGCTCAACATTGCCGGCGAGCCGATCGTCTGCAACGTGGCCGAGGGCTATTCGACCTTTTGCCGGTGCGGGATCGACGTGCTGGTCGCCGGCAATGTGCGGGTGACGAAGCGGGCGCGGACCGAGGCGGCGCGTGAAGAGGAGCTTGTATGATTCCAAGGCGTGGCAAAATCCGGCGTTCGATCCACATTCTCGGCAGCGCCTTCGGCTCGACCGGCGAGCTCGCTCGGGGCCTGTGGCGCGGCGGCTCGGAGAAGCGCATGGTCATGCCGCTCGCCATCTTCCTGTGCGTGACCGGCTTCCTCCTGATCCTCGCCGCCGGCGTCGAGGCGCTGGCCCCGTTCATCTATTCGATCTTCTGACTTCTTGCCCTCCCTGGCCGCCCTGCTCGCCTGCCCGTCCTGCGCGGGATCGCTGGACGAGACTTTGCTCTGCGCGGGCTGCGGGACGGCGTGGCCGGTCGCCGACGGCATCGCCCGGCTGCGGCTGGATGCAGACGCGCGCACCGAGACGGTGCGGCAATTCTACAATGCGGCGCCCTTCCCCGGTTACCCGCCCAATGACAGCCTCTCCTGGCTGCGCGCCCGCGCCGGGCGCAGCGCCTTCGCCAGATTGCTCGACGATTCGATCCCCGGCGACGCGCGGATCGTCGAGATCGGCTGCGGCACCGGCCAGACCAGCCTCTATCTCGCGCGCGCCGACCGGCAGGTGGTCGCGCTCGATCTGTCGCGCGAGGCGCTGAAGCTCGGCGCCGCCGCGGCCGGGCGCTATGGGATTTCCGAGATCAGCTTCGTCGAGGCGGACCTGACCCATCTGCCGCTCAAGCCCGGCGCGTTCGACCTCGTCTATTCCTCGGGCGTGCTCCACCACACGCCCGATCCGCGCGCCGCCTTCGCCCGGATCGTCAACGCGGTGCGGCCCGGCGGGCTGATCGTGATCGGCCTCTACAACACAATCGCGCGGCTCCCGCTTCGGGCGCGGCGCGTCGTCGCCCGGCTCACCGGCCAGCGCTGGGTGCCCTTCGATCCGGTGCTGCGCGACCGGGAGAGCGAGCCGGAGCGGCGCGAGGCCTGGCTGCGCGACCAATATGCGCACCCCGAAGAGCATCGCCACAGCGTCGGCGAGGTCAGGCGCTGGTTCGCCGAGAACGATGTCGAGTGGCTGCGCACCTATCCGAGCACGATGCTCGGCGAGGAGCCCGCCAATCTCTTCGAACCCGCCGCCGATGCCTGGGCGCTCGAGGCCTGGGCCGCGCAGCTCGGCTGGATGTGGTCGCTCGGCGGCGAAGGCGGCCTGTTCATGAGCGTCGGGCGGCGACGGACCTAGCCGCGCAAGCTTCCCTCCGCGCGCGCGAACGGCTAGGCGGCGCGCGGCACGATCAGAGGATAGAAATGGCCCAGCCAAGACCCCTGCCCTTCGACTGGGCGGATCCCTTCGCGCTCGACGCGCAGCTTTCCGACGAGGAGCGGATGGTCCGCGACACGGCCGAGGCCTATGCCCAGGCGAAACTGCAGCCGCGGGTGACGAGCGCCTATCTCGAGGAGCGCTTCGACCGCGAGATCATGACCGAGCTCGGATCGCTCGGCATGCTCGGCGCGACGATCGACCCCGAATATGGCGGCGCCGGCCTCAATTATGTGAGCTACGGCCTGATCGCGCGCGCGGTCGAGCGGGTCGACAGCGGCTATCGCTCGGCCATGTCGGTCCAGTCCTCGCTCGTCATGCACCCGATCAACGCCTACGGGACGGAAGCGCAGAAGCGCAAATATCTGCCCAGGCTCGCGACCGGCGAATGGATCGGCTGCTTCGGCCTCACCGAGCCCGACGCGGGCTCGGACCCCGGCGCGATGCGCACGCGGGCGCAGAAGATCGACGGCGGCTACCGGCTCTCGGGCGCCAAGATGTGGATCACCAATTCGCCGATCGCCGACGTCTTCGTGATCTGGGCGAAGTCGGACGCGCACGAGGGTAGGATCAAGGGCTTCGTGCTCGAGAAGGGCATGGCGGGCCTCTCCGCGCCCAAGATCAGGGAGAAATTGAGCCTGCGCGCCTCGATCACCGGCGAGGTGGTGATGGACGGAGTCGAAGTGCCCGAGGAGAATCTGCTGCCCGATGTCAGCGGCCTTGCCGGCCCGTTCGGCTGCCTCAACCGCGCGCGCTACGGCATCGCCTGGGGCTCGATGGGCGCGGCCGAAGCCTGCTTCCACGCCGCGCGCAGCTACACGCTCGATCGCAAGCAATTCGGGCGGCCGCTGGCGGCGACCCAGCTCGTCCAGCTCAAGCTCGCCAACATGCTCACCGAGATCAGCCTCGGCCTGCAGGCGGCGCTCAGGGTCGGGCGGCGGCTCGACGCCGGCGAGCTGATCCCCGAGACGATCAGCCTGATCAAGCGCAACAATTGCGGCAAGGCCCTCGAGATCGCCCGGATCGCGCGCGACATGCACGGCGGCAACGGCATCTCCGCCGAATTCCAGGTGATGCGCCACGCCGCCAACCTGGAGACGGTGAACACCTATGAAGGCACGCACGACGTCCATGCCCTGATCCTCGGCCGGGCGATCACCGGAATCCCGGCCTTTTGAGGAGGACCGCGCCTTCCCCCAAGCGCAAGCTGCTGTTGGCGTCGATCCACGACGTCGGCCCCAGATTTGCGGGCGAGATCGACCGGCTGGTCGAGCTGGTCGGCTCGCGGACCGGCGGCCGCTTCGCCATGCTCGTCGTCCCCGACCATTGGGGCGAGGCGCCGATCGCCCGCGACCCCGGCTTCCGGCGCAGGCTGCGGGCCTGGGCCGAGCAGGGCGTGGAGATGTTCGTCCACGGCTGGTTCCACCGCGATCCGGCGCCCAGGGGGTTCGGCGCCAAGCATATGACCGCCGGCGAAGGCGAGTTCAGCGCGCTCGGCCGCGGCGAGGCCTTGCGCCGCATGAAGGAGGGCCGCGATTTGGTCGAGGACGCGATCGGGCGAGCCGCGGCGGGATTCGTGGCGCCCGCCTGGCTCTACAGCGACGGCGCGCGCGCGGCCGCCGCCGAGGCCGGCTTCGCGCTCGCAGAGGATCATTTCCGGGTCTGGCATCCGCCGAGCGGGCGCGTGCTCTCGCGCGGCCCGGTGATCACCTGGGCGACGCGGACGCCCTTCCGCAAAGCCACCTCCCTGCTCGCCGCGGCCGCGGCGCGGCGGCTGCTCGCGCCGCTCCCGGCGGTGCGGCTCGCCGTCCATCCGGCGGACACCGGGCACCCCGCGACCCTGGCGAGCATCGAAAAGAGCTTGAATTTCCTTCTCAAACGACGACATGCGGCGCATTATTCGGAATTGGCGCCGCCGCCGGCCGCGAAAAAGCGCCCGGACGAGGCCATGGGTCTTTCGTGCGCCGATCCGGGGGGCTAATCTTGGGAAGCGATGAGCGTGCAGACTGAAGAGACCCTTGCGGCCAAGGCGGACGCCGCGCCGGGCGGCGATATCCAGCCGTTCGTATCGGCGCCGGTCGCCGACGCGCTGCGCCGCGCGCTCGCCGTCGCGGGCCCCTTGCTGTCGATCGGCATCCTCGCCGCGGTCTTCTGGCGGCTGCGCCAGCTCGATTTCAGCGGGACTTGGGAGCGGATCCCGACCTCGCCGGGCTTCTGGCTGCTCTTCCCCTTCTATTATTCCTCCCTGACCATTGCGGACTGGGTGATCTTCCGCCGCCTGTGGCATATTCCCGCCGCCGGGATCGGCGCGCTGCTTCGCAAGCGCCTCTCCAACGATCTGCTCTTCGGCTATTCGGGCGAGCTTTATTTCTACACCTGGGCGCGCCGCCGCGCCGACCTCACCGCCGCCCCGTTCGGCGCGATCAAGGACGTCGCGATCCTCTCGGCCATGGTCGGCAACGTCGTGACCCTGATCCTGTTCGCGCTCGCTTATCCGATGCTGAGCCGGGTCGATCTCGGCATCCAGCCGCACATGGCTTTGCTGTCGGTGGTGATCATCGTCGGGCCGTCCCTGCTCGCGCTGCTGCTGCGCGGCCATTTGTTCAGCATGCCGGGCGCGGAGGCCCGCTTCGCGGTCACCGTCCATTTCATCCGCCACATCGCGACCATCAGCCTCACCATCCTGCTCTGGCACTTCGCCTTGCCGGATATCTCGCTGCGCTGGTGGATGACCCTGGCCGCGCTGCAGATCCTGGTCGGCCGCCTGCCGCTCGTCCCCAACAAGGATGTCGTCTTCGCGGGCATCTGCGTGCTGCTGATCGGCAGCGACACCAAGGTGGTGGCGCTCACCGCCCAAATCGCGAGCCTCGTCCTCATCACCCACATTCTCGTCGCCCTCGGGCTGACCGCGGCCTGGGCGCTGAATCGCCGCAACGGGGCCGCCGCGTGAAGATCGTCGAAGTCTGCGCCTTCTACGCGCCCCAGGGCGGCGGCGTGCGCGCCTATATCGAGCGCAAATTGCTCGCCGGTCCGGATGCGGGGCACGAGATCGTCGTGATCGTGCCGGGCGCGGAGAACAAGAACGAGCAGATCAGGCCGGGCAGCCGGATGGTAACCATCGCCAGCCCGCCCTTCCCGCTCGACCGGCGCTATCGCTATTTCGACGACGAGGCGGCGCTGCACGCGGCGCTCGACGCCGAGCGGCCCGATGTGGTCGAGGTCTCCTCGCAATGGCGCAGCTGCGCGATGGTCGCCGACTGGGAGGGCGATGCGAAGCGGGTGCTGTTCATGCATTCCGACCCGCTGTCCGCCTATCTCTACCGCTGGTTCGGGCCGATCGCCGGGCCCGAGGCGATCGACGCCTATTTCGATCTCTACTGGCGCTATTTGCGCCGCCTCAGCCATCAGTTCGACTGCATCGTCAGCGCCAGCGCCAGCCTCAGCCGCCGGCTCACGGCGGGCGGGGTGGAGAAAGTGGCCACGGTGCCGATGGGGGTCGAGCCCGGCATCTTCTCGCCCGACCATCGCGACGAGAAACTGCGCCGCGACCTGCTCGCGCGCTGCAGCCTCGGGCCCGAGGGCCTGCTCCTGCTCGGCGCGGGCCGGCTCGCGCCCGAGAAGAGGTGGCCGATGGTGGTCGATGCGGTCGCCGCGGCGGGCTATCGCCAGCCGATCGGGCTCGTCCTGGTCGGCGGCGGCCGTCACCGCGCGCGCATCGCCCGCGCGGTCGCGCCCAACCCGCACACCCAATTGCTCGCGCCGATCACCGACCGCGGCGCGATGGCGCGGCTGATGGCGAGCGCGGACGCCCTGGTCCATGGCTGCGAAGCGGAGACCTTCTGCATCGTCGCCGCGGAGGCCCGCGCCTCCGGCCTGCCCTTGATCGTCCCCGACGCCGGCGGCGCCTCCGACCAGTACCGGCCCGGGATCGACCAGATCTACGCCGCCGCCAAGCCCGCCGCCCTGGTCGAGGCGATCTTGCGCCGCGCCGCCGAGGGGCCGGACTTGAGCAGGGCCCGTGCCGCATCGCCGGTGCGCTCCATGGACGAGCATTTCGTCGAGCTCTTCCGCCTCTACGAGCAGCTTGGCGACGAGCGCAGGCACGCCGCTTGACCAGCCCTCCGGGCGGAGCTTCGCATGGATAGGCCGCTTGCCGGCGTGAAGGTGATCGAGCTCGCGCGGATCCTCGCCGGGCCCTGGGCGGGGCAATTGCTCGCCGATCTCGGCGCCGAAGTGATCAAGGTCGAGCGCCCGGGCAGCGGCGACGATACGCGGTCCTGGGGCCCGCCCTTCGCGCCCGACGGCAGCGCCGCTTATTTCCACGGCTGCAATCGCGGCAAGAGCTCGGTTTCGATCGATCTCGAAAGCGCCGAGGGGCAGGAACGGGTGCGCGCGCTCGTCCGCGACGCCGACATCCTGATCGAGAATTTCAAGGTCGGCGGCCTCGCCCGCTACGGGCTCGATTTCGCCAGCCTCGCCGAGGTGAACCCCCGCCTCGTCTATTGCTCGATCACCGGCTTCGGCCAGGACGGCCCCTATGCCGCCCGCGCCGGCTACGACTTCATGATCCAGGGCATGGGCGGGATCATGGACCTGACCGGCGAGCCGGACGGCGCGCCGCAGAAGATCGGCGTCGCCTTCGCCGACATCTTCACCGGCGTCTATGCCTCGACCGCAATCCTCGCCGCCTTGCGCGGGCGCGAGGCGACCGGGAGCGGCTGCCATATCGACATGGCCCTGCTCGACGTGCAGGTCGCGGTGCTCGCCAACCAGGCGATGAACTATCTGATCGGCGGCACCGTGCCGCACCGGCTCGGCAACGCCCATCCCAATATCGCGCCCTACCAGACCTTCCCCGTCGCCGACGGCCACGTCATCGTCGCGGTCGGCAACAATGCGCAGTTCGAGCGGCTCTGCGCCTTGCTCGGGGTCGCCGCCGATGCGCGCTTCGCGACCAATGCCGATCGCGTGCATCATCGCGAGGCGCTGGTCGCGCTGCTCGCGCCGGCGATCGCGCTTCGCCGCCGCGACGAATTGCTCGCCGCGCTGGCCGCCGCGGGCATTCCGGCGGGACCGATCAACGATGTCGCCGAGGTGTTCGCCGATCCGCAGGTGATCGCGCGCGGCATGCGCATCGATCCCGAAGGCGTGCCGGGCGTGGCCTCGCCGATCGTGATCGACGGCAAGCGCCAGATTGCCCACCGGGCCAGCCCGCGCCGCGCCGGGCCGGAATCGCGCTGAACGCGGGAAGTTGCGCGAATACAGGCTCTTGCGTCGGACCGTTGCTTCCTATATCGGGGCTTCGGCGCGGCCCGGGGGCCGCGCTTTTTCCATATGGAGCTCGCGCTGATGAAAAGCCTTGTCGTTGCCCTGTCGCTGCTTACCCTCTCGTCCCCCGCTTTCGCGCAGAGCGGCGGCGCCGAGGGGCAGACCGTGTCCGATCTTTCCGTCACGCGCGCGGCCAGCGACACGCATCATACCGGCGACGTCAATGCGCAGGGCGAGCGGCTGATCTGCCGCATGACCGCGCAGCAATCCAGCTCGCGCATGGGCATGCACCGCGTCTGCCACACCCAGTCGGAGTGGCGCGCCATCTCGCAGGAACCGAACGACTAAAGCGAAGCTGCCGGGCGCGGGCGCCTGAACAGCAGGATCGGCGCGTCGCGATAGACGGCCTCCTGCCGTTCGCCGAAGCCGGCTTTCTCGGCGACCCTGATCGAAGCCTGATTGGCCGCGTCGATGATCGCGACGATCTCCGGCGCGGCCAAATTCGCATCCGCCCAGGCCAAAGCGGCGGCGGCGGCCTCGCTCGCATAGCCCTGGCCGAACGCCTCGCGCGCCAGCAGCCAGCCCATTTCGGGGAGATGCTCGATTCCCGGCACCATCTCGCGCTTGAAGTCGGCGAAGCCGAGCTGGCCGATCATGACGCCGTCGGCGCGCCGCTCGACCGCCCAATAGCCATAGCCGAGCAGATCCCAGAGCGCGTGGCCGCAGAGCAATTTGCGCCACGCCTCCTCGCGGGAGAGCGCCCGGCCGCCGATATGGCGCATGACCTCGTCGTCGCCCATCATCGCCGCCTGCGCGTCGACGTCGGCCGCGCCGAACGGCCGCAGCCGCAGCCGCGCACTTTCCAGCACGGGCGCCGCACGGATCATGTCGGGATTCGGGCGCGGACCGGCCGCGCGATCACTTCTTGCCGAGGGTGAGGCCGCCGAAGCGCTTGTTGAAGCGCGCGACCTGCCCGCCCGTGTCGAGCAGCTTCTGGTTGCCGCCGGTCCAGGCCGGGTGCGACTTGGGATCGATGTCGAGCTGCAGCGTGTCGCCCTCCTTGCCCCAGGTCGAGCGCGTCTCGAAGACCGTGCCGTCGGTCATCTGGACCTTTATCATGTGGTAATCGGGATGGGTATCGGTCTTCATGTCTTTGATCTTCCGTGATTTCGGCTGGTTTCCGACCAGCCTTCGGGAGAGGAGACGGGCCTCTAGCCGCTGAGGCCGCGATTGACAAGTCGTGCTGCACCGCAATAACCAGGGTCCAGCGAAGGTGCCGCCCGTCGCACGGCGGTGAAAATGGGAAGCCGGTGGAAATCCGGCGCTGTGCCCGCAACTGTAAGCGGCGAGCGCCTCCCCGATAAGCGGGGATCAGCGCAACGACCCGCGAGCCAGGAGACCTGCCTCCGCCGTCGTCCGCACCCGGCCGGGACCAGCCTGCGGTGCGTGGCGCCGTCTGGCTCCGGCTCGCGCGGCTCCTCCGAGGCGACATGAAGAACGTGTCGTTTCAGGAGGATAGAATGAACATCTTGCTTTTGATCTCAGCTTTGGCGGCGCCCGCCGCCGACGACCAGGCGATCGTCGTCACTGCCTCGCGGACCCCGGTCGCCGCCGCGGATTCGGCGGCCTCGACGACCAGCTTCGACCAGGAGGCGCTCGACGACCTGTCGCTGCCCGCGCTTCCGGACCTGCTGCGCCTTGCGCCAGGCGTGTCCGTGGCCACGACGGGGCCGCGCGGCACCCAGACCCAGGTCCGCATCCGCGGCGCCGAGGCCAACCACACCTTGATCTTCGTCGACGGCATCCGCTTCAACGACCCCGCCGCGGGCAACGAGGCCAGGTTCGAATTGCTCACCTCGGACAGCCTGTCGCGGGTCGAGATCGTGCGCGGCCCGCAATCGGCCCTCTGGGGCAGCGAGGCGCTGGGCGGCGTGATCGCCGCCGAGACCCCCGACCCGCTCAGCGGCGGCGGCTTCGAGGGCCAGGCTGAATATGGCAGTCTCGACAGCAGCCGCCTCTCGGGCCGCTACGCCGTTCGTGCGGGCGATGTTGGCGTCATGGCGTCGGCGGGGTGGCTGCGCAGCGACGGCGTCGATTCCTTCGGCGCGCCTGGCGGCGACCGCGACGGCTTCGACAACGTCGCCGCGAGCCTCAAGCTGGAAGCGCGGCCCAGCGACGCCCTCACCCTCGGCGTGGTCGGCCACTGGATCCAGGCGACCAACCGATATGACGGCTTCGATCCGATCACCTTCGTGCGCGCCGACACGCTGGACGAGACGAAGAACCGGATCGGCGCGGTGCGCGGCTGGGCCGCGGGTCGTTGGGGCGGCTGGTCGCTCGATGCCGGCCTCTCCTATCTCGACAGCACCAACCGCAATTTGCTCGCCGGCGCGCCGCTGAACCGGACGCTCGGCAACCGGCTGACCTTCGACGCGCAGCTTTCGCGGCAGCTCGGCGGCCACCGGTTCACCGCCGCGGTCGAGCATGAGGACGAGAATTTCCATGCCCGCGACACCTTCTTCGGTGCCGCGGACCAGGACCGTTCGCGGCACCTCACCGCGATAGCCGGCGAATGGCGCGCCGATTGGAGCCCGGCGATCGTCACCGACCTGGCCCTGCGCCATGACGCTTTCAGCGCCTTCGCGGACGCGACCACGTTCCGGGCCTCGCTGCTGGTCCGGCCGGTCCGGAACCTCCGCCTGCACGCAGCCTATGGCGAAGGCATCGCCCAGCCGACCTTCTACGATCTCTACGGCTTCTTCCCGGGCGCCTTCGTCGGCAATTCGACGCTGAAGCCGGAACGGTCGCGCGGCTGGGAGGCCGGGGCCGGCTGGCAGGATGGGCATTTCAGCCTCGATGCGACCTTCTTCTCCGCGCGGCTGCAGGACGAGATCGTCGACGCCACCGACCCGGCCACCTTCTTCCCGACCACCGTCAATGCGGCCGGGACCAGCCGCCGCAAGGGGATCGAGCTCAGCGCCGGGTGGCACCAGGGCCGGAGCTTCAACCTCTCGGCCAATTATACCTGGCTCGACGCCGACCAGCAGGTGGCCGCGGGCGGGCCCCGGACCCGCGAGATCCGGCGGCCCCGCAACGGCTTCAACCTGGCCGCTTATGGCGAGGCCGGCCGGCTGCGCTGGGGCGCGACCCTTGCCTATGTCGGCAGCCGGCAGGACGAGGATTTCGATCTCTTCCCGGCGCCGACGGTGACGCTCCGCCCCTACACGCTCGCTTCGGCCAATCTCGGCTGGCGCGTGCTGCCGCAGCTCGAACTTTATGCGCGGGCGGAAAATGCCTTCGATGCCCATTATGAGGACGTGGTCGGCTATCACACGCCCGGACGGACGCTCTATGCGGGTCTTCGCGTCGCTTTTGGCCATTAGCCTCGCGCTCGCCGCGGCGCGCGCCGAGGCCGCGCCGCGGCGGGTGGCGTCGCTCAACCTGTGCACCGACGAGCTCCTGCTGATGCTCGCCGCGCCGGACCAGGTCGCGTCGGTGACCTACCTTGCCCAGCAGGAGGCCGAGACCCCGCTCTGGCGGCAGGCGGCGCATTATCCGCGCAACGACGGCAGCCTGCTTTCGGTCGTGGGCCTGCGGCCCGATCTGGTGGTGACGATGGGCGGCGGCGGGCGCGACCGGCTGCGGATCGCGGAGCGGCTCGGCATCCCGACCCTGGACCTGCCCTTCGCCCAGAGCCTCGGTGACGTCGTCCGGAGCATCGCCCGGCTCGCCGCCGCTTTGGGGCGGCCGGAGGCGGGCACGGCCCTGCTCGATCGCATGCGGGCGGTGATCGACAGCGCGCCGGCCGCGCGCCGCGACGCGATCTGGCTCGGCGGCGGCGGCCGTACCGTCTCGGCGACCGGGCTCGAGGCGCAATGGATGCGCCTTGCGGGGCTGCGCCAGCGGCCGCTGCAGGGCGACCGCGTCTCCCTCGAGACGTTGCTCGTCCATCCGCCTGAAATCCTGCTGCGCAGCGATTATCGGCAGGGCCAATATTCGGCGGGCCAGCGCTGGCTCGCCCACCCGCTGGCGCGCGATCTGCGCGTGGGGCGCACGCTCGCGACCGACGGGCGGCGCTGGACCTGCATGGGGCCGCTGCTGATCGACGAGATCTACCGGCTGCGGAGCGCGGTCGGGCGATGACCGCGCGCGCCTCCCTCCTGCTGGTCCTGGCGCTCGCCGCGGCCTTCGCCGCCGCGGTGCTGCTGCCCCTGCAGACGCTCGGCACCCTGTTCGAGGAGGATCGCGCGCTCGCCCTGGCCCTGGTCGTCGAGCTGCGGCTGCCGCGCGCCTTGCTCGCGCTCGCTTATGGCGCGACGCTCGGCGCCGCGGGCGCGGCGGTCCAGGCGCTGTTCGCCAACCCGCTCGCCTCGCCCGACCTCACCGGCACGACCAGCGGCGCTGCGCTTGGCGCGGTGGTGACCGCTTACCTGTTCGGCTTCGCCGCGCCGCTCGCCTTGTCGGTGGGCTCGGTGGCCGGCGCCCTCGCGGCGCTCGGCCTGCTGCTCGCCTTGGCCGGACCGCGCGCCGAGACCGCGACCCTCCTGCTTGCCGGGCTCGCGATCAGCGCGCTTGCCGGGGCGCTGACCACCCTGGCGCTGGCGCTCGCCCCCTCCCCCTTCGCTTTCTACGATGCCTATGACTGGCTGATGGGCTCGCTGATCGACCGCAGCCTCGCCCAGGCCGCCTTCGCGGCCCTGCCCGCCATCGCCACGATCGCCCTGCTGCTCCGGCTGGCGCCGGCGCTCGACCGGCTCGCGCTCGGCGAAGAGGTGGCGCAGTCGCTCGGCCACGACGTCGGCCGGCTGCGGCTGCAGATCGTGTGCCTGACCGCGGTCGGGGTCGGCGCCTGCGTCGCGATCTGCGGCGCGATCGGCTTCATCGGGCTGATCGCGCCGATTTTCGCCCGGCGGCTGACCAAGGGCCATCCGGGGCGAGCGATCCTGCCGGCGGCCCTGATCGGCGCGCTGCTGCTGATCGCCGCCGATCTCGCCACCAGGCTCGCCCCGCTTGGGCGGACCCTGCCGATCGGCGTGGTCACTGCTCTGATCGGCGCGCCCTTCTTCCTCTGGCTGGTCGCGCATATGCGCTGGCGGCTGCGGCCATGATCCTCGCCGCCTCGGACCTCGCCTTGCCCGGCCGGCTGTCCGGCGTCTCGCTCGAGCTGGAAGCGGGCGAATTGGTCTGCCTGATCGGGCCCAATGGCAGCGGCAAGACCAGCCTGCTCCACGCTCTGGCGGGGATCGGCCACCCTTCGGGAACCGTCGAGATGGACGGCGTCGATCCGCGCCGGCTCGGCCCCGCGCGTCGCCCGGCCTTCCTCACCTATCTGCCCGCGACCCGCGAGGTGCACTGGCCACTGCTGGCGCGCGACCTGATCGCGCTCGGCGGCGGCGGCGAGGCCGCCTTCGCCGCGCTCGAGCTGGCGCCCTTGCTCGACCGGCGCATCGACACGCTCTCGACCGGCGAGCGCAGCCGCGTGCTGATCGCGCGCGCGCTGGCGCCGCGCCCGAAGCTGCTGCTGCTCGACGAGCCGACCGCCAATCTCGATCCGCTCTGGCAGGTCAGGCTGATGGATTTGGTGCGGGAGGAGATCGGCCAAGGCGGCCGCGCCGCCCTGGTCGCGATCCACGATCTCGACGCCGCCGCGCGCTACGCCGACCGAATCCTGGTCATGGACCGCGGCCGCATCGCCGCCGAGGGCCTAGACGGCCCCCACGTCGCCGAGATTTTCGGGATCGCGCGCGTGGACGGCGCGTGGCGGCCGGTCAGGCCGCGGGAGGATCCGCGATCATCGCCGTGAAATCGGCCTGGGCGGCGAGCTTGTCGCCGACATAGGCCTTGCCGGCGAACTTGCAGACCGTGGCGCGCTTCTGGACGAATTCGACCTCGAGCCGAAGCAGCACGCCGGGCTCCACCGGCGCGCGGAACTTGGCGGCGTCGATCGCCATGAAGTAGACGAGCTTGCCCGACCCGGCCAGGCCGAGCGATTCCACCGCGAGCACGCCGGCGGCCTGCGCCAGCGCCTCGACGATCAGCACGCCCGGCATGATCGGCCGGTCCGGGAAATGGCCCTGGAAGAAGCCTTCGTTGATCGTCACCGCCTTGACCGCGACGATCCGTTCGTCCGCCACCAGCTCCTCGACCCGATCGACGAGGAGCATCGGGTAGCGATGCGGCAGCGCCGCCATCACCCGCCGGACGTCGAGCGGGCCGAGTGATGGGGCGGCGCCGCCCTCGGCCATCAGCGGCCTTGCGGACGCGGCCGCGGCGGGGTCGTTGCCGGCGCGGTGGCCGGGCGTGTCGCCGGAGCCGTCGCCGGCGCCTGGGCGGGCGCATTGACGTTGAAGGGCGCCGTGTTCTGATTCATGATCGCGAGCACCTGGGCGGTGACGTCGACCGCCGGCGAGACCTCGAGCGCGGCGGCGCGGTCGACCACCATCGTCGCGCCGCGCTGCGTCATGATCGTCGCCAGCGCCGGCTGCAGGCGCTGGCCTTCCTGCTGGTGCAGAAAGGCGACGTTGCGCTGGATTTGGTCGCGGCGGGCAGCGATCTCGTTATTGCTGCTCTGCTGCAGGGCCTGGAAGGTCTGGATCCGGGCCTGGAGCGCGGCGTCGGGCTGCTGGCCCTGCGGCAGCGCGTTGATCGCGGTCTGCAGCTGGGTCTCCTCGGCCTGGAGCTGGCTCTGCAGCTGCTGGGCGCGCTGCTGGAGCTGGGTGACCTGGCCCTGGATCTGGGCGTTGGCGGCGGCGCACGACGTGCAGGCCGACGGGCCGTCGATGATCGATTCGATGTTGACGACCGCGATGACGGCGGGCGGCAGCTGCTGGGCCTGGCCCATGCCGGGAGCGGCGAGCGCCATGGCGGCGAGCGCCGAGGTGAAGAGATATTTGTTCATCAGAATGCAGTCCCTACGTTGAAGGTGAAGAGTTTGGTGTCGTCGCCCGGCTGGTGCAGCAGGGCCCGGGCAATGTCGATCCGGAACGGACCGAAGGGCGAATTCCAGTTGACGCCGAAACCGATCGAGATGCGCGGGCTCGGGGAATCCCCCAGGAAGACCTCGCGGAACGGCGCGATCGTCTGCGATTGGAGCAGGCTGGTCCCCGCGCCGCAGACCCCGGTCGAGGGAATCGGCGTAATCGTCGGGGTGGTGCCGTTGTCCGTGCACTGGCGGCCCCCATTGACGTCGAGCACCGGCGTGAAGGTGCGCGGGTCGCCCGGCGGGAGGTCGAGCAGGACCGGCCTGCGCACGCCCCACAAGGCGCCGATGTCCATGAAGATGGACGGCCGGATGCCGAGCTCGCGGACGCTGGCGCCGAGCGGAATCTCGAGCTCCGCGCGGCCCAGATAGTAAGCGCGGCCGCCGATCGAATCGTTGGTGATCGTGGTGCGGTCGGTGGTCAGCCGGATGTTGCTGATCGTGCCGTCGGGGGCGGTGTCGTAGAGATAGGGCGTGCGCAGCACGCGCGGGCCGACGCCGCGAATGTCGAAGCCGCGGATCTGCGGGCTGCCGAGGAAGAAGCGGTCGGTCAGCCGCACCGGATCGTCGGTGGCGGTGCCTCTGTCGAAGCTGTGGATGTAGCCGCCCTCGACCGAGATCGAGAAGATGAAGTGGTGGAAGACGTCCCAATATTTCGCGCCGCTGAGCCGGGTGCGCAGATAATGGACGTCGCCGCCGAGCCCGGCGACATCCTGGCTGAAGATGATCCGCTCGCCGTGGCTGGGGCGCAGGAGGTTGTTGAGCGTGGTCCAGACCAGGGAATAGCCGACCGACGAGGTCAGCCGGTTGCCGATCGTGTCGCAAAGGTAGCGGCCGGCAAGCAGCGGATCGCATTGCGCGGGCAGCGGGCCGGGCCCGTCCGGATCGCTATAATAGGTCGCCTGGTCGAGCGAGACCTGGTCGTAGGTGAGGCCGTAGCGGAGCGCCAGCTGCATCTGCTCGCTGAGCGGGACGCCCATGCGGATCTGGCCGCCCGTCGTGTTCTGCTGGTAGGTGGTGGTGCGGGTGGTGCCGTAGAAATTGAAGCTGTTGAGGTCGCGGCGGAAGACGTCGAAGCCGACCGCGACGTTGTGGTCGAACAGATAGGGCTCGGTGAAGCCAAGCTCGACCGACTTGGTGTAGGCGGAATAATCGACCGCGGCGCGCACTTCCTGGCCGCGCCCCATGAAGTTGCGCTGCTCGACCGAGACGTTGATCAGGAACCGCTCGAGGCTCGAATAGCCGGCAGAGAGCTGGAGCTGCCCCGTCGCTCTTTCCTCGACCTCGACGCCGAGCACGACGCGGTCGGGCGCCGAGCCCTGGTTCTGCTGGATTTCGAGATTGTCCTGGAAGAAGCCAAGGGACTGGATGCGGTCGCGCGAGCGGCGGACGCGCACGGTGTTGAAGGGATCGCCCTCGGCCAGGCGGAACTCGCGGCGGATCACCTTGTCGCGGGTGGTGGTGTTGCCGCTGATGTCGATCCGCTCGACATAGGTGCGCGGCGATTCGGCGACGTCGAAGGTGACCGCCATGGTGTGATCGTGGGCGTCGCGATGGTATTCCGGCCGCACGTCGGCGAAGGCATAGCCGAACAGGCCGGCGAGCTCGTCCAGGCTGGTAAGCGTGTCTTCGACCTGCTGGGCGTTGTACCATTGGCCGGCATGCATGGACAGCCGCGCGCGCAGCCGGTCCGCGCTGAAATCGCGAATCTCGCTCCGGACGTCGACATTGCCGAATTTGTAGCGCTCCCCTTCGTCGAGGACGTAGGTGATGATGAAGTCGCGGCGGTCCGGGGTCAGCTCGGCGACGGCCGAGACGACGCGGAAATCGGCATAGCCCTGGGTCAAATAGAATTGGCGCAATTTCTGCTGGTCGTAGGCCAGCCGGTCCGGATCGTAGGTGTCGCGCTGGCTGAAGATATTGTACCAGACGTGCTCGCGGGTCGCCATTTCCTGGATCAGGCGGCGCTCGCTGAAATGGGCGTTGCCGATGATGTTGATGCGGCGGACGCGCGAGCGCGGCCCCTCGTTGATCACGAACACGACGTCGACGCGATTCTGGTCGAGCTGGACGATCTGCGGCTCGACGCTGGCGGCGTAGCGCCCCTGGCGGCGATAGAGCTCGATGATCCGGGCGACGTCGGCGCGCGCGCGCGATCGGGTGAAGATCTGGCGCGGCGCGAGCCTGATCTCCGGCGTGATCTTGTCGTCCTTGATCCGGTGATTGCCCTCGAGGACGATGCGGTTGATCACAGGATTCTCGCGGACCTGGATGATCAGATTGCCGGTGTCGGCGCCGGCGATGACGACGTCGGCGAACAATTCGGTCGCGTAGAGGTCCCTCAGCGCCTGGTCGAGCCGCACCTGGTCATAGGCCTCGCCGACGCGCAGGGTCGTGTAGGAGAGCACCGTCTCCGGCTCGAGCCGCTGGTTCCCCGCCACCGACAGCGAGACGATGGTGCGGACGGGCGCAGGCGCCGGGGTCGGCGCGGGAGCAGGCGCGGCGGGCGGCTGCGCGGCCGCCGGCGCGGCCTGGGCCGGAGGCTGCTGGGCGGGGGCCGCGGGCGCACGCTGCTGCGCCCCGGCGGGCGCGGCGAGGCCGCCGAGGATCGTCCCGAGCAGGAGCGCGGAGCACGTCTTGCGACCCTTTGGAAATACTGGTTTCGCTGTCACCCGTCCCGCCTTCGATTAAACGGCCGGGACCAATGCCCGGCCTTACACCCTGTCAACGGACCGCCCTGCCCGATCATCGCTAGCCGATCAAGCGGGGTAGCCCGCTAAACAGGCCAAAAGACGCCAGATCGTTGAAGGTGACGAAGATCATCAGCGCCAGCAGGACCGCCAATCCGGCCCTGAATGCCCATTCCTGGGCCTCCGGCCGCAACGGTTTCCGCCTTACTCCCTCGACCAGGTAGAAAAACAAATGCCCCCCGTCCAGGAGAGGGATTGGCAAGAGGTTGATGAATCCCAGATTAATTGAGACCATTACCATCAGTTCGAAGAAGGGCCACCAGCCCAGGCTCGCGCGCTGTCCCGAAACCTGCGCAATCTTGAGCGGCCCGCCGAGTTCCTTGAGCGAGCGGCGGCCGCTGATCACCTGGCCGAGCGCCGTGACCAGCGTGCGGACCGCATCCACCGTGGTGCCGATCGCTGCGCCGGGCAGCTGATAGAAGGGCAACCGGGTGAATTGGGGCGTGCCGTTCGAGCGGACGCCAAGATAGCCGATCCGCGCCTGGTTGCCGAAGCTGTCCTGCTCGACGGAAAGCCGGGGCATCGCGTCGATTGCGATCAGCTGGCCGCCACGTTCGACGCTGAAGTGCATCGGCTCCTGCGGGCGCAGCGCGACGTAGGTCTGCAGCTCCGCATAGAGGTTGATCGCCCGGTCGTTGACGGCGACGATCCTGTCTCCGGGGCGGAAGCCGGCCTGCTCGGCCGCACCTCCATGCTCAACGCTGCCGACCACCGCCGGCGTGCTCGGGTAGCCGATCGTCGCGAAGATGATCATCAACGCAAGGATCGCGAACAGGAAGTTGGTGACCGGGCCGGCGGCGACGATGATGAAGCGCTGCCAGACCGGCTTCGCCTGGAAGGTCTGGGCGCGTTCCTCGGCGGGCAGCGACAGCCATTCGTCGCTCGGCGTGCTCGCCGGGTTCATGTCGCCCTTGAACTTGACGTAGCCGCCGAGCGGCAGCCAGCCGACCTTCCAGCGCGTCCCCCTCCGGTCGGTCCAGCCGGTGATCTCGCGGCCGAAGCCGATCGAGAAGGTGTCGGCCTTCACCCCGCACAGGCGGCCCGCGAAATAATGGCCGAGCTCGTGGATGAACACCAACGGCCCGATCACGAGCAGGAACATGACGATCGTGAAGAGGATGCCGGGATTGCTCAATTGCGGATCTTTCCTGTCACCTCGGCGGCCACGCGCCTGGCCTCCCGGTCGATCTCCAGCACCTCGTCGATCGAGGATGGGGCCGGCGGATCGTATCTGTCGAGCACCGTGCCGACCAGCTCGGCGATATCGAGGAAAGCGATGCGGCTTTCAAGGAAAGATGCGACGGCGATCTCGTTGGCGGCGTTGAGGATCGCGGGCTTCGCCCCGCCCTGCGCCAGCGCCTGCCGGGCGAGGCCGAGCGCGGGGAACCGCGCCGGATCGGGCGCCTCGAAGGCGAGCGCGCCGGTCGCGACCAGGTCGAGCCGTGCGCATGGCGTTTCCATTCGTTCCGGCCAGGCGAGGCTGTGGGCGATCGGCACCCGCATGTCGGGCGGGCCCAATTGGGCGAGCACAGAGCCGTCGACATATTCGACCAGGCTGTGGATCACCGATTGCGGGTGGACGACGATCTCGATCGCGTCCGCGCCGACCGGGAAGAGGTGGAAGGCCTCGATCAGCTCGAGCCCCTTGTTCATCAGGGTCGCGCAATCGACCGAGATCTTCGCGCCCATCGACCAGTTCGGATGCGCGATCGCCTCCGCCGGGGTCGCCGCGCGCATCCGCTCGAGCGGCCAGGTCCGGAACGGCCCGCCGCTCGCGGTGAGGATGATCCGCCGCACGCTTTCGGGGCGCGCATGGTCGAAACATTGGAAGACCGCATTATGCTCGGAATCGACCGGGAGCAGGATCGCACCGCTCGCCCGCGCCGCCTCCGTCATCAGCGCGCCGGCCGTGACCAGGGCCTCCTTGTTGGCGAGGGCGACCGTGCCGCCCGCCTCGAGCGCACGCATGACCGGCCTCAGGCCGGCCGTCCCGACGATCGCCGCCATCGTCCAGTCCGCACCCGAGGCCGCGGCCTCCTCGACCGCGTCTTCGCCGGCCGCGGCCTCGATGCCGCTGCCGGCAAGCGCCTCCCGCAATGCGCCAAGCAAAGCGGGATCGGCGATCACGGCGCGCCTCGCGTCGGCCGCCTTGGCCAGCTCCGCGAGGCCGGCAACGTCCCGGTGTGCGGTCAGCGCGACCACCTCGTAACGCGCGCGATTGCGGGCGACGAGGTCGAGCGTCGAGCGGCCGACCGACCCGGTCGCGCCGAGGATATTGATCTTGCGGCGCGTCACCGGGACTGGATGCCCATGTCGAAGGCGACCGGCGCGTCCGCGCCGTCCTGATCGGGGGGCGTCCAGAGCCCCGACATCAGGATCAGCAAGGTCGCCAGCGCGACCGGCAGCAGCCCGTCGAGCCGGTCGAGCACCCCGCCATGGCCCGGGAGCAGGGTCCCGCTGTCCTTGACCCCGGCGCGGCGCTTCACCCAGCTCTCGTACAAATCGCCGGCCTGCGCGAGGACCGCCATCGGCGCGCCGAGCCACTGGAACGGAAAGCCGAGATCGAACAGCCAAGCGATCCCCCAGCCGGCGAGGCCCGCACCGATCACGCCGCCGACCAGGCCGGCCCAGGTCTTGTTCGGGCTGACCTTGGGCGCCAGCTTCGGCCCGCCGATCGCGCGGCCGGCGAAATAGGCGAAGATGTCGGTCGCCCAGGTGACGACCATCACCCAGAAGACGAGGCCCGCATAGACCCAGCTCAGCACCAGCAAGGCGAAGGCGGGGAGCGCCAGATAGACGAACCCCCAGCCGGCGGCGACGCGGCGGGTCGCCGCCCCGAACAATAGGCCGAGGCCGGCCATGGCGGCGAAGGCGGTCAGCGCCGGCAGGAAATCGTCCGCGGCAATGTCGTCGTCGAGCGTCAGCGGGACATCGGGGTAGAAATATTCGACGCCGCCGAGCAACGCCGCGGCGAGCAGCAGCGACCCCGCCACCGCCCAGCGCCGCGAGACTTTGTGCATGTCGCACCATTCGACGAGCATCGCCGCCGCCGCGGCCGCCACCAGCAGCCGAAACGGCCAGCTGCCA